>JADMIO011525469.1_pt1 | contig 20949 bp, 16 predicted proteins | sample 8958161 | NCBI WGS metagenome assembly JADMIO01 (sample SAMN16585339, study PRJNA669376) | soil metagenome | isolation source: Crop rotation soil | place: USA: Cullars Rotation, Alabama | collected 2011 | reverse complement strand
CGACTTCCGACTTCCGACTTCCGACTTCCGACTTCCGACTTCCGACTTCCGACTTTATAGTCCAAAATATTTTCCTAAAAATAATTCCAGCCTTTGCAACCTCCTTATGTAATCTGCCATCTTTTGTCTAAATTTGTCCGTTTCAATTTAAGGGTATGAGAAGTATCTTATTGGTTTTTATGGGCTTAACTGCATTTTTGGGAATTAGTGCCCAAACTGTAACTACCCCTGCCAATAACTTGCCTACCCCAGTTACAACAACAGCCCCTCAGGAAGATCCACTTAAAGTGACCGAAACGGAACACGATTTTGATAAGATCCCCCAGGGTAAACCGGTTTTTTACAATTTTGAGATCGTGAATACCGGAAGCAAGTCTTTGAAATTAGATGATGTTCATGCTTCCTGCGGATGCACAACTCCTGAATGGAGCCGCGAGGATATCGCTCCAGGTGCATCAGCTAAGATCAAGGTAGGATATAATGCCGCTGCTGAAGGCATGTTCGAAAAGTTCATTACAATTACTTATAATACAAATCAAACCAAGCAAATCAAGATCAAAGGAACGGTCTGGAGAGCCCCGGAAGGCTCCGGCCCCGCCAATGCATCAGTTGATTTCTTAAAAAAACAAACCTTTTAAAATTTCTAATCATGAGAAAGATCTCTTTAATCGCTTCTGCACTGATGTTCAGCCTTGCAGTAATGGCTCAACCTAAAGCTGATGATGTGGCAAAATTTAATTCTGAAAAACATGATTTCGGTAAGATCGAGCAGGGAAAACCTGTTAACTATGCTTTCGAGATCAAAAATATCAGCGACAAGCCACTGGTAGTTGAAAACAGCTGGGCAAGTTGTGGTTGTACCACTCCAGAAAAAATCACTGACCCGATCATGCCTGGTCAGACTGCAAAACTGAAAGTTCAGTACAATGCAGCCGCTGTTTCTCCTTTCACAAAAGATGTTTATATCCAGTTTGCTGGTGTTGCTCAACCTAAAACGGTTCAGATCACTGGTGAGGTTTTAACTGCTGATGCTTATGCTCAGTGGGTAAAAGATAATCCTCCTGCAAAAGAAACTACGAAGGAAAAAACAAAAGAAAAAGATAAGAACTAATCATATCTGCTTTTAGCCACCAAAGAAAGCCCCTCATAATCGAGGGGCTTTTTTTTAACAGTTATTCGATCTTATTAAATTTTCAGATTTTAGCGCTAGTTAACTCCCTTTGATAATGAATTTGGAATTGAAGCCAATTATCGGTTGCCCGATTCCAATTGTATTTTAGGAAATTAGTGTTAATTAGTTCAAAATTAGCGTATGCTGGAACAATTACTAAAAACATGGTCCATCAATGAAAACATGCTGGAACTGCTTATAAATAATATCAGCGATACCGGATTTGAAAAAACGTTAAGTACGAGAGGCGGGCGTACCATCGCGCAACAACTGATACATATTCATAATGTAAGAATGCAGTGGCTGGAAATCTGCTCAAAAGATATTCATAAAAAATTTAAGGTATTGGAAAAAGACAAACCCACTTCAAAAAAAGAACTGATCAGGTCATTTAAAGATTCATCGAAAGGAATTGCTGAATTATTTGAAATAAGCTGGAACAATAACGGAGTTGTAAAAGGATTTAAAGGTGGCGTAATACCAATGCTAGGATATTTCATATCACATGAATCCCATCATCGTGGTACTATTTTATTAACACTAAAACAAACCGGGGAAAAAATTCCTGAAGCCGTGAAATGGGGGCTCTGGGAATGGAGCAAATAAAGCGGAAAAAATCCGGCATGAATCTTTAATAGGTAATGCAAAGAAATGTTATGTCCATTAAAGAGAACATTAAACCAAAAGAAGAAAGACTTACTCTACATAATTTCCTTCATTCTATGTATGAAAACACCGGCCATTATCTTCACCGCATGGCAATGCCGGTAAATAATTTTCTGAAAGACCTTTCACAAATTGAAAAGGAACTCACTTCAGAAATAAATAAGGGTACACAATTCATGAACCTCGACGGTCAGCTCATTCCTGTTGAACAGGTTTTAAAGCTGGATATGGAGGAAAACTATTAATAGAAAATAGACAATGGTGAATCGTGAATAACTTTTCATTTTTTGACTATTGACGATTCCCAATTCTCTATCTCATATACCTTTTAAACACTTCCGAATTCTCCACATATTTTATAATTGCTGCCTGGAAATCTTCATTCTGTTTGGCCGGGCCATTCTGTGACGTAAAATAGATCGTAAAGAATCTGTTCTTTCTGAAGTTAAAATCAGGATCGGTCAGATCTTTTTTAGAAATCACGATCGCAAATAATTTTGATTTAGCTTTCACTTCATCATCACCTGTAGTTCCTGTTTTAGCGTAATAATAATATTTGCTGTCCTTTTTGATAAGATTGCCCAACCTGGTCGCCGTACCGTTTACAAGCACCTGTTCCAAACCTTTAAAAACTTTCTCCTTCATGATAGACAGGTAATTGTTGTAACTGACCCCGCCATCCACATCAAATGCTGCAAAAGCCGGTTCCTTAGCGTAAGGATTAAGTGTGATTGAATAGTTTTTGTTTTGAGTGACCATCTTGCCAAAACCATCCACCATTTTTACAGGCGGTATCATAACCTGGCTGCTGCCTTTTACATGCCCCCTGAATGAAGACATGAATACTTCGTTAGGTTTTCGGTTATCCATCCCCGTACCCTTCTGATCAAACAATGAGTATTCTGGTAGTATAAAGCCCGACTTTGAAGCAGCCCTGTCAAATAATGTCGAGTCGAACGCAGTAGGGAATGATTCTGATGTTTTACCCTGCCTGTAGGTATAAATTCCAAAATTGTTATACAAACCTACCGAAAGAAATGAGCTGTCGGATCCGAAATTTGCTTTCCCATCGGCATAACCAGGCCAGTGTTCAAACCCGTTAAGCCAGTACTGCTTTCCGTCGTAACTAAAATAAGGCCAGTGAAACCCTGCCTCTGGATTCCGGGTAGCAAAATATCTTGCCAGCAAAGATTGGAGACTTTGTTTCGAATAAGAACCCAGTAAGATCAGGTTGGAATGATAGTAATTATCAGAATAGCGAAGGTAGTCTACCACCGAACTGATCCTTCCGTTGTTTTTTTCAAAATCATATTCAGCAACCTTCTCTCCCCCGAAATATTGTTGTTTCTGTGAAAAGCCTTCCGCAGCAAACCGGTCCCAGTCCATTTTAAGTTGTGATGCAATAGCAGAAAACACGATAGGCTTCAATGTTGAACCGGGGCCGGGGTTCATTCTTAATAAATTAATATTACCAATTTCTTTTCTTAACAGCGACTGTGAAATAAATCCGTTTTCTCCCCTGATCGCTTTATTGAAAGCAGCTTTATCATTGGGATCGGGACGATCCAGGCCTTTAATGAAATCTGCCATCGCAATCAACCGTCCATTTCCATCTGCAATAGTAATTCCATATTCAGCAGATTTTTTATAGGATGTATCCAAACTAATCATCTGCCTGATCCGGGTAGTAAGCGAGTCGTTCAATACTGCATCCAGTGAAATGAATGCATTCTGGCTCATTTGCTTTTTCGATGCGAACTCAGATGAAACGGTCTCAGCAAAATTCCTTGCCCATATAAAATCTGAACCCATCGGATAAACATAAAACCGGTTTCCATTTACGAAATAGTTTTTCATAAATGCGTCGGGCTCTATCACTACCCATTTTTCAGAACCATTACTCTCTGTTATCCTCAGGCGGGATGGATTTGAAACGGACAGACTGTCCCCGGCTTTTAGTTCCAGTTGTTTAGTTCCTGAAATAATAGAAAATGATCTTTTCGAAGTATTAACAAGCACGGGTTTGCAATAAAGACCTTCGCCAACTGACGTAAAAACAAAAGAAAGATCCTGGTCGATCCTGTTATTTTGCTGCCCGCTGTAGTTCATAAAGCGATATTCAGAAACCGCTGAACCTGCAGCATTCCAGCAGGTAATATTAAATGTGTTGGTATCACTGAATACATTGCCTGTCCAGAGCTGGCGCAAATGGGGTGGCGGATCTACATGAAAATAATTATCGTTAACTGCAAGCTGAGGTCTGCCTGAATACAAATCGAGATAAAGTAATTTTCTCTGATCCAGGTGTCTGGAAAAATCGGACTTCGCATAATTAGCCAGTTCCGTTTCAAAAAATTTCCCCGCATCGGCCATATATCCTGTGGCCAGTAATTGTTTTAAGGTATCACTGAACAACCTGTCCTTTCTCGCCCATGAAAGTTTACGTGTTTTTTCGGATGAATCGATATAATCAAAAACAGGTTGTAACCGTGATTCAATAAAATTATCCATCTCTTTTGCTATACCGGAAGCGTTAAACTCCCTGTCTTTATTAAATGCCGGTTTAACCAGGAAAAGCAGCAATGCCAGTCCGCAAAAAACAATCGCCCCGGGTAAAAGTTTTTTCCGGTTCGGGTATTGTTCCAGCGGAATCTTTTTGAAAAGAACAACTACGATAACGATCACCAAAGAAGGAAATAATACTGATTGTTTGCTAAGGATGCTGCCAAACGGGAGATCCTGGCCAAAAAAGATATAGCGACCTGTTGCTGCAAGAATAACAAGCAAAGCAGATATCAGCAGATAATTCAACAATGAAAATCCGGTAGTAATTGTAGGATAATTTGAATTGATACGATTGGTAAAATCAGGATATAATTTATAAAATGAGGCCAGCAAAACGATTGGCACCAGTAACAACAGAACATATAACAACACCGACCATTTGCCATGCTCTGCAATCAGAAAACGGCTGGCTACAAGATCTGTAGCCTGTGCATTATAACGTGCGCCTTTTGATTGCGGAGCATGCGGCAGCAAATGAAACCCTGCATTCTGTACCGATGGATTATTTTCTTCAAATATGAATGTGTTGATGAACCATTGATTCTGGGCCGCCCTGATAACCGGCTCATATGTCTTTCCCTCTTCATAAGCGGTTTCAATTGCCTTTTCAACAGGCATCGTCATAACGTCAATACGATACTTCGTGATCGCCGCTTTTTCAAGGATTTTTTCACGGGGGAAAAATAGAAATGCCATCATAAACAACAGGCACGCTGACACAAACCCGGTCAATAGTCTTTTTGATAGCTTAAGGCGGAACGCCAGCCGGACGATCATATAACCAATCAACAGCGAGAATACGATATATCCGAGAAGGTAAAAGAAATCCGAAAGGTTCAAAAGGAAATTAAATACATAAGGCCCATAAACCAGGTTCAACGTGAAAGCCAACAGATATAGAATCCCAATGAAGCCAAAAAATGATGCATTCTTCTTACTGCCTGCTGATAATCCCGCGATGGCGTAATTGATACATAAAAATGCTTCATTGAATAACAGAAAATTCAGGAAAATGATAGCAAATCCTATATCGATAAATGCGAATAATGCGAGCAGGCTAACAGACAATAATACCTTTACGGGGTTATTTATCAGGAGGTCTAACGAACTACCTGTACGTATTGCCCACCAGCTTTTTTCAGAAGAAATGACCAGTGGTGAAAATTTGTAAGAGATGTATAGAAAAACGAAATAACAAAGTATCAATCCTAATGCGAGGTGACGGCAAATCGTAGGATCAAAATGATTTATCGCCGCAAATCCACCGGTGCCTAAAAGAATGGTGATCCATGATAGAAAATAAAAATTTCTGATCCCGGTTTTTCTTGCGAGCCCGGAACTGGAGATCTTTTCAGATATTTTGTTTTCAGAGATATTCAATGAGGGAGTACGGACCTCTTTCTTTCCGATAAGTTTTCCGCCTAGTTTACCAGTGAACCGGAACAGGTAGTTGAACAATCCGGATCCAAATATCAATCCCAATACAACTGATGCGAAAATGATTATTCCGAAATTCCACGGACTGTTTAATTGTTGCTGCGATGGAAGATCCAGTCCGTCAAAAGGAGGGAAACTTTTATACCGCCAATAAAGAAAAAACCTTGTTGTAAGCAAAACCAGTGTGATAGAGCTAAGCAGTTGCCATATCCAGCTTTGCTGACTTGCAGGCCGAAAACATGCCAGTAAAAAAATCATCAGGAAATAAAAACCCAGGGATGCAAGTATCAGCATTTGCCATTGGTTGGATGCCAGGGACCATTTCCCGAGTTTCCAGTCGAACGAATTTTTAATTGAGAACATCCAGGAAAATCCTGCATCCTTCGATGGCAACAAAAGTTTGTTGCCTGAAATATTTACTGTTCGGGGGTCGCCATTCATAAACCTGGCCTGCATTTGCAACGGCCTGTCTGAAGCACCTTTACTGTAACTTAATAACAACGGGGAGAAATCGAGTGAATGATCCTGTGCAAATGGTGAAAATAAAAATCCTTCCGCGAATAATGACGGCATCTCCTGCATATCAGCCTGGCCAGACACCAGAAATTTGTTAACCCGGTGGGCTCCCCAGTCCTCTTTGTCTTCTTCGGTTAAAGGATAGGATACAGGATACCGGTTCCATAAATAAAAACTGTCATTACCTGCCAGTTGAATTTTGTATTGGTTCCGGTTATTGTCCAGGAAACCTACACCCCAGGCCAACTGATCCTTTCCTGCCATGGTAGCCTGGAAGGCAAGATCGGAAACACTGATCTTCTTCGAATCATAATAAACATCATGAACAACCGAAAACAATTTTCCCGAAATAAAATAACGAAGTTCCTTACCACCATTCCGGGAAACATCATCTCTTAAAATAAAAATGTTCTTCAGTGCATTGACAACCGTCTCATTTGTAAAATCCGGCTGGTTGATAAATTCAACATCATCTTTAAGCAGGCTCCAGGCAGTTGCACCTTTTGCTACAGATCTTGATACATGACCAATAACGTTCTGTTCATTTTTAAATTCGAATAGACTGTCGTTTATTGCATGTATGAAATAGGTTTGCCCGTTTGCAGAAAATGCAATCTGGTGTTGTGTTGCAGGATAGCAAACGGACAATATTTTAAACCCGGATCCGGCACCTCCGTATAGGGGTTCCTCGGAATAGGGCGATTCGATATTTACTGACTGAGCTTTGCGGCTTAATATGTAACGATTAAACGTATTGGTTTTATAATTGACTGTATCAGACTTTCCCAGTTCAATATGCCCTGCGACCCTGAAGCCGTCCAGCTGAATAAAATGATGGTCAAGGTTGCTGAAAGTTTTTAATGATAACGGCGCATGCATATTGATCAGCAGGAAGGCAAAACACGCGACCCCAATCAGGCCAAATACTACCGGAAATCTTTTTTTCTGAAACCGGTTGCGGACAAAACTCCTGTAATAAAACCATCCGTAAAGAAGCAGGGTGGCAATTGCAAATGCATAGAGAAAGCTCAGGCTGGTCAGAAATTTGATCATAGGGCAATCAGTTAATTATTCAGGTTAGTTTCATCAAATACAGGATAAATCAGTTTTTCGAGACCAGCATTTTTTAATGCCATCTTAATTACCAGTGCACGGCTTCCGAATTCTGTATCCAGTTTTTTCAACAAACCTGTATCTATGCCATTTCCTTTGCTGAATCCCTGGATCCTTTCTACCATCTTTCCGCCAATTGAAAGATCATTTACGCGCAAGTAGAGGTATTCGATGTACAAAAGCGAAAGCGACACCAGCAGGTTGATAAGTTTCTCGCGGTCTGTGGCAGAGGTTCTTGCGGGACTGTTCTTATTTGCATCGGTAATAACAAGGATGGGTTTAAGGAATTTTTCAAATGCATAAGCAGCCACCGCATTTTCAGTCAGTAAAACTCCCTGCATTGCTGCAGTTTCATTCTTGCTTTTGTCATAACCCGGGTAGTTTTTGACTTTATATGATTTAAGAATTCCATGTTTTATCGAATCATACTCATGCTGGATGCCATTGTACTCTTTTATCACACGATTCATTCCTTCGTTCTCCCGGCTAAGTTTAAGCAATTCAGCTTTCAGATCACTGATCCTGTTTTCAAGCGCCTGGGCAGAGAGTTTTGTTTTCTTGACAACGGAACCACTTGCTGTGATCTGTTCCTTTTTTTCTTCGGATCCGCCTTCTTCCTGTGAATTAAATTCCCGACTCCATTTACTTTGCTGGCGATAGACAAGAAAGATCAATCCTAAGACCAGGGCAATGATGAAAAACAGCAGAGGCAAAATAAGGTTTGAATTATCCTTCTGAATGGGTTCAGACTTCACATCAGGATCCGCCTGTTTAATCTGAGGCTGCTGAAATTTGATGATCAGCGAATCGAGTTCAGCACGCAGGATCACCCTGTTGCCAGATTTTTTATCATCGGCAGTAATGGAATCCACAACCCGTAATGGTTTTATAGAAGGCTGTTGAGAGGTCACCTCCTTGCTAAGAACCATAACCAGACAAAGAATACCAATTTTTTTTATCAGTTTCATTTTGTATTCTTTAGAATTGAAAGAAGCCCAGGATGCCGGCTCTTTTTTTCTTGGTCGCCTTTTTTGCCTGGGTGTTTTGATTTTTAAAAATATCCTGGTAGACCGAATTAATTGAAGCGAGCTCGCCTGCATTTGCGGGGAACATCGAGATCGTTTTCATATCATGGATCGGTGAATTGTTGCTGACAACATTGGTAAGAATACTGTAAAGGGATCTTACATCTTTTACCTGCTGATTTTCCATCAACCGCAGGTAAATATTATCTCTTGTAAAAAAGATATCGACCGTTTTATTTTTAAAAGGCTTTAGCTCCTGGTGATTTCTCCTTACAACAGAAGCATTATAGAGTATATCGTTGCCGGGTTCAATTTTGATTCCACGGTAGAGATACAAATTGTTATTCAGTACATCGTTATTCCTTGACAGTCCTTCTTTTTTGTCGATAGGTATTCCTGTAAAATCGGTGATCTTGTAAGCTCCGCTGAATGCGCCGTGTATGGCGACATTCTTATTATTTAATGATCTTCCCGGTGGAACTGAATGGATTGAAATATCCTTACTTAATAATTCCAGTAATGCAGCCTCCGTCTTTTTCTTTAACCCGTTGAAATAAAAAGCACGACCGCTCAACATGACTGTTTTAATTCTTTTACGTACATCCCGGGTCATTACATCTTTGATACTTGACATGATGCAATGAACGATACAATCCGTAGCCTTGTTTATCAGTGAGGTCACTTCATCATCCCAGCGAATATTACGGCCTCTCAAAATCGAATAGGAATAAGATAATAATGTAGAAGGATCTTTATATAAATTACCTATCGTTCTTTCGGTGCTCAGCGAATTTTCTGAAACAAGAGCGAATTCAGGAATGCTTACAGCTTCCAGCGCCTGGTATTTTTTCTTTTGCTCTTCCATCAGTTCGATAAAATCGAGTGCATCACGCGTAAGGTTCTGATCGAGAAGCTGCTTTTCTATAAAATCCTTAATAGAAATATCATTATTACCGGGAATGACACGAAGAACATTTGTAAGGTAGTCTTCGGCAAATGCATACAGCAATACGTTTCCCGCACCGGCAAAACCGGTTCTGAAAAAACTTGAATAATTTTCATTATCGTCTGCAAGCACCATGGAAATATCAGTAGTTCCTTTACCGCAATCAATAACCAGCGCTATTTCACCGTTTGAAAGATTTACCTGTTCCGGGTGTGTTTGCTGGTACCCCATAAAAGCCGCATCACTTTCAGAAATGGTTTCGAATTCAATATAGAGATCGGATGAGCTCATGTTCAATGAAGCCAGCATTTGAGAACTGTGTTTTCTCAATTCATTCAATAGGTCAAACACATCGTGCTGTGTATAGATATTTGGAACCAACAGTGTAACGATCATGCCTCCGTTACGGAAAGCAGGCTTGGTGCTGATCATCAGTCGTAACAACCGGAGTAAAACTGCAGAGATCAATTCTGTTTTATGAGAACGGATACTGTAATCTTCTGTGCGATCGCCCAATGAAAGCTGGAGGCTTTTTTCAATTCCAAGTTTGAGATTAGGGATAATTTCATAATTATCATGAAAGGCTATTTCAGTCGCCGCAACTTCCTGCCTGGTAATAAATAACCGTATTTCATCTTGCTCAGGATCATTGCAAAAATTGAATGGAAACCGTGCCCTGTCTGAATTGCTGATCTTTTTTCTTACAGCATAGAATGATCTGTATAATAATTGTTGTCCCGCCTCCAGGTTTAAGAAATCTTCCCTTCGGTAATTTTTGTTTGGGTCATTGATGCGAAGCTGGCTGATGATGTTCTCGAGAATGTCATATTGGACAACAGAAGACTGTGGTGCGCAGCTTTTATATCCAATCTGGCTTGCCTCGCTTCCAAAATCGATAACTACCCGGTGACAGTCCATCGATCTGACTATTGTAAACTGAAGCTTTCCTGAATATTTTTCAGTTTCGGAATGGACAAATTCAATGTCAAGCTCCAGGGGATAGGTATTTACATTATACTTATATATACCTAATGTTATTCTGTTTTGAGTTGCTGAATAGTCAAGACGTAAACCGGTTTCGGCATCTTCTGCCTTCTCAACAGAAAATGAACCTGCTTTCTTAACTATTAGCTGAAAACGGCTGCCTTCTCTCTTCAATGAAATGTGACATTCATTCAGGGGAATATCCTGCCGATCGCATGGAGCCATCTGGTTCAGAGCGATCTTCATCGGATCTTCAATCGTTAACAATGGTGTTAATACACGGTCTTCTGCATGGACCACGAAATTGAAATCTGTCCCGGACATTTGGTTTTCCTGACGGGAATAGCCAGGATTGTCCTCTTCATTTGAATAAAAAAGAGACTCCTGTTCCAGCCTGGCAATGAAATAACGATCACTGCGAATGAGTACGGGTAAATAATATAGTGCCATGTTCAAAGGGGTTTATTGGTTAGCGGTTAATCTTTACTGAACCAGCGGTCATTGTACTGACCAGGTTCATTTTTTAAAGCAACTGAGTAAGAAAAATTGAAAGCTTTTGCACGAATGGAAAGAAAGTCGACGGATATGCTATCACCTTTATATCGCTGCGATGTTTCTCTTTCAGAAATTTTATCAAAGCGGATATCTGAAAACCGGAATGTATCAGCAATTGCAGGTTTATCTTTCTTCCAGACCAGCAGTCGAACTACAGCCTGGTCGATTGGAAAACCGGTAGTGTTATCAATTGATAAATGAACATTAAAAAATCTTGAACCGGAATTACTTGTTTCTTTTTCGGATGTGGCCTGCAACAAGATCCTTTCAGGCCATGTATTGCGCAATCTTAAATTAGTGCGTGTGCTGCGATCCAGATATTGACCCCTGTCTTCTTCAATCGATGTGATCAGAGAATCGATATCCATAACCGGAACGTTATCCGGTCTCACAGCGGTAGTAGCCATAGTTCCGGCGGATCTCCATTTGATCTTTGTAAAATTGAATACAAGAAATAAAGTTGCAGCAAGACCCGTCAGGTACAACATTTTTTTCGACCAATGCATTTTCCTGGCCTCTGGTTTAAATGCTGCCGGCTGAATTGTAGCTGGAACACTGCGTTCCTTTTTGGCATCGCCTTCGGCAAGCCTTTGGCGCCCGGTGACTGCCGGAAATAGTTTACGGTAAGCAGCAAAGCTGATCCACTCGCTTGAATGAAAAATCCATACGCGTATCTTTTCAGGTTCTTCAGTTAACTCAATTAAGTTTTCCAGTTCTTCCTTTGATTCTGCTTGTCTGACCCCATTTCTACCGTCGGTAAAAAGGAATTTTTCCATCTATGTGGTTTAACCAATTTGGAGTTGTTGGCTAAGAGTAAAAAGGGTTCGAATAGGCGTGAATAGAATTGAGGTGAAAAATTACATGCATTGAACATACCTGCAAATACCCTGGAGACGTTACAACAATATTTTATGAAAACAACCCGGCTATTATGATTTCTTTATGGAAAAAACAGGCACCGGTAAATAATAAATGCAGCCCTGTTACAATTACCGGATCAGCTGTACAAATCCTTTCTGATCTGCCGAACCATCTGTAAAGTGAATGTAAAAAATATAAGTGCCACTGGATTGGGGAATCCCTTTATAATTTCCATCCCAATCTGCCGTTTGTGTTGAATAATAAATCCTGCCACCCCATCGGTTAAAAACCATAATTTCAAACCCACCGATCAGATCGAGATAGGGTATTCTCCAATGGTCGTTTTTACCATCATTATTGGGTGTAAATGCAGTTGGTATAAAAATTCCCGGAATCACTTTCACGAGCAAATCATCTGTATTCATGCATCCCAGCGGTGATATAGCTGTCAATATATATCGTGTATCGGTATTTGGCGAAGCATCGGGATTTAAGATTAAAGCAGAACTGAGTCCTGCCGTTGGAGACCATATAAAATTCAGTCCCTGTTGACCAGCGGAGGCTGCAATTTTAGTGCTATGGCCATTTATAAGCGCTCTGTCTGGTCCGGCATTGATCTGCGGTTTAGGTTCCACTTCTATTCTTAGAAAATTGGAGTTTACCCGGCAGGCAGTGACCGAAGCATTTGATGATTCTGCAGAAGCAAGCCGGTAAAGGAAAACACCTGCCGATGTTTGCTGACGGTTATAGTTAAGCGAATTTGCCCCGGGAATATCTGTCCACGATACACCATTATTCCTGCTTACCTGCCATTGATAAGCAGGATTAATAAAACCGGAAGAAACCTGGCCATTAAACAGGTAGGTGATCTGTTTATCGACGCAGACCTTTACCGTATCTCCCAGACCTGCAATGCTGCTTTTAACCAGAGGACCACAAGGCCTGAAACTGATATCATCCAGCGCAAGATCATTTCCTCCGCCTCCGGGAGCATTATTCTTGATACGGATAGTAACCGAATTTAAATTGGCAGTTGTTGTAAAATAAAATCCATAAGGCAGCCATGTAGGCTGAGCTGAAACCGGGATATCACCGGTAGATAAACTATCCAGTACAGTTCCGGTTACAGTTTCAATTGTAAAAGTAAGGTTTGGTTTTATCCCCGATGGTGAAACCAGTACATTCATGATCCATGCTGAAAATTCATAGGTAGTATTTGGACAAAGTCCGCTTACTGTAGATACAAAAAAATCAGAAGGCTGGTAGGAAGCATTGACGAGCATAAATCCGCCTGTGCCTGTATGGTCGGCATTGACGGTATGCCAGGCATTTCCAAAACAGCCAGAAGTATTGTTTGTGATTGTATAAGATCCGTCGTTAGGACAGGTGGAAGTCGTATACGTGTAGTTGGTCGGAGCGAAAGAACCATTGGAATTGGCGAAATCAATTTTAACAACCGGGTCTCCAAGGCTACCTGTACAGAATTGAGCGGAAATTGATTGAAAAAAGAAGAAGCTAAGACACCCACATATAATAAATCTGATCCTCTCTTTCGCAGGCCTCTTCATAAAATGAAAATACTCAAAAAAAACTGATGGCTAACTCTGTCAGCCATCAGTTGCGTTTCAAACCAATAAAGAGAGAGATTCTTATTGCTTTTCTTTGGTCTTGGTTCCGTCAGCAATCACTTTCTTTTTCATTATGTTTCCATTTTCATCTATCAGAATTTTCATTTTATCTGTATCAGACTTGCTTAGATCGATTTCGTAAGCCGTTCTGTTCTTGTCATTTTCCTTATCAACAGCGGTAATGGTATATCCTGAATAGGAATTTTTTATTGTATTGTTTACCGGCGATGGCAGTGAATTATAATCAGAAACTGCAGAAAGGGTACCCACCCAATTATTATCCGGATCATACCATGCCCAGTAATCTGTATTATCCATATTGAACCTGGCCATATAGGATGCGGTATCAAGCATTGGCCATCCTGACCATTCCCAGTCAAAAGTGCTCATGGGTTCATATCGGGCCCATGTAACATTTGAAACGTTTGGATACTTTTGTTTAAAAGTTGATTGAATCGGTTCGGGTACAGTAATAGTCTGAGCGAGGGTTCCAGATGTGTTCCCGTTTGAATTTTCCTGCGTTACAGTATTCATCTCTGAGGTCGTGTCAGTTTTTACTGTGTCGTTCTTCGTAGAATTATTTCCACAAGAAGCTCCTAAAATCACAAATGCTGACGCAATTATCGATGTGATAGCTTTCATAATCTTCTTTTTAGTATACAATTAGCCATAACGATGGCTGGTTTACATACTACCCATTAAATTATTATACCAAAAAGAGATTCTATGAAGTTTTGGAATTCTGATGATTCAATTACATATACACCGTTCCTGTCATATACAAAACAACGTGCATCTGTTAAAATAAAAAAACGGTACCATGTACCGTTGCATTGTTTCAAAGGACGTGAAATCAATCAATCTTAACCTAAAACGAATGAGAAATAATTTTATAAATAAGCTCTCAATAATTGGGTATGTGATGAAACTTTCAATTGGGTCAGCGCCTTATCTTTTATCTGACGTACACGTTCAACACTAAGATCATATTTGCGGGCAATGTCTTCCAAAGTCAGCGGATGTTCAACTCCGATTCCGAAGAAATAACAAATAGTCTCTCTTTGTTTATCTGTAAGCTTCAACAAAGATCTTTTGATCTCTTCTTTCAATGATTCGGTATGCGATAATTGCTCATCTGCATAACCGGCGTCAGTATTTGCAATCACATCCACGAGGCAGCTTTCTTCGCCTTCAGTTAAAGGGGAATCAAGACTCAGGGGCATTGAGCTGTCAACAACTACATTATTTACATCACCCAACGCGATTTGCATGGCCTCTGCCAGTTCTTCATTTGTTGGTTCCCTTTCAAGCTGTTGTTCAAGCGCTGAATTAGTTTTCCTGATACGGCTGCTCAACAGAATTTTATTCATTGGCAAACGGATCAAACGTGAATGTGCGGCCAGCGCTTCTAGAATATTCTGCCGGATCCACCAAACGGCAAATGAAATAAAACGAAATCCTCTTGTTTCATCATACCTTCCCGCCGCTTTAATAAGACCGATATTTCCTTCATTGATCAGGTCTGAAAGAGGAAGGCCTTTTCCCTGGAATTGTTTAGCTACAGAAACTACAAACCGGAGATTTCCGTTGATCAGTTTTTCAAGGGCTTTTTTATCACCCTGCTTGATGCGAACTGTCAATTCAGTTTCTTCATCAGGAGTCAGCATGGAAAGTTTATTGATTTCCTGGAGATATTTGCCAAGACTGGGAAACTCCCTGCTGGTAATAGATTTTGAGATTTTAAGCTGGCGCATAACTGAGACTGGTTTGGGTGCCGAATTCAATAAATCAGCGGCTCAAAGAGACGGATATGTTCGTTCTACACAAATAGTACCTTTAATTAATCTGATGTCAACCAACACCCTACCCTTTGTAGGATATATATGACAGGTTTTTTAAGTGTATACCCTGAATCAAAGGTTTGCATAAGCTCCCTAACTTTGAATTATGCTAAAAATTTCCCAGCGGGGACAGGAAATGCCCCCTTCGCCCATCCGGAAACTGGTGCCATATGCGGAATCCGCTAAAAAAAATGGAATTCGCGTATATCACCTGAATATTGGTCAGCCGGATATAGAAACTCCAGAGCCTATTTTGAACGCAGTGAGACATGCCGATATCAAAGTGCTTGAGTACAGTCATTCCGCAGGAAATGAATCCTATCGCAGGAAACTGGTAAACTATTATAAAAAAGTTGGAATTGACGTTACTCATGAACAGATCCTCATCACAACAGGTGGAAGCGAAGCGATCATGTTTGGGTTTTTTACCTGTCTGAATCCGGGCGACGAAGTCATAATTCCTGAACCTTTTTATGCAAACTATAATGGCTTTGCCTGTGCAGCAGGAGTAAAAGTGGTTCCGATCACAGCAAAAATTGAAACAGGCTTTGCTTTGCCGCCTATCAGCAGCTTTGAGAAAGTTATCTCCAACAAAACAAAAGCGATCATTGTTTGCAGTCCTAATAATCCAACCGGGTATTTATACAGTCTCGAAGAAATGGAAGCGCTGAAAGAAATTTGCCTTACTCATAATTTATATCTTTTCAGTGATGAAGCTTACCGTGAGTTCTGTTATCCTTCAGACGATAGTAAAAACGATACCGGATATGTTAGCGCAATGCATTTGAAAGGTTTGGAACAGAATGTGGTTTTGATGGATACTATCAGTAAACGATACAGCGCATGTGGTGCACGACTCGGTGCATTCGTTACTAAAAACAAACAGGTATATGATGCGGCAATGAAATTTGCGCAGGCAAGACTAAGTCCACCGGGCCTGGCCCAGATCATGGGTGAAGCAGCCGTTGATCTTCCCGATAGTTATTTTGATGCCCCCAAAGCAGAATACCTGAAAAGAAGAGATCTTTTAGTCAGCAGGTTGAATAGGATGCCTGGAGTATATTGCCCCAACCCCGGCGGTGCATTTTATGCAATCGCGAAATTGCCGATCGATGATAGCGATCGTTTTTGTCAATGGTTGCTTGAAGAATTCAATTATAAAAATCAAACTGTAATGCTTGCACCTGCAACCGGTTTTTATGGAACACCGGGCCTTGGTAAACAGGAAGTGCGGTTGGCATATGTGCTGAACCTGGATGCATTAAATGCAGCAATGGATTGCCTGGAACATGCGCTGGAAAAATATCCGGGCAGAGTAAAACAAGAGATGAAGGCTGAGACGATGGAGAAATAATTTATTTGATGTCAGGCTGAGCTTGTCGAAGCCTGGTTATAATACAGTCGCGTTTCGACAAGCTCAACGTGACAGACCTTACCAAAACCAACACTATGAGAAAGTTCATACTTATCCTTTCTTTATTATTTCTAGCAATCAATCTTTTTGCCCAACAACCTGTAACCGGAAAAGTGACTGATGAAAATGGTCAGCCTCTTTCAGGTGTTTCGGTAAGATCGAAAAAAACAGGACGTGGAGCTATCACTGCTGCTGACGGCAGTTTCAGGCTTAACATGGCTACAGAGGATCAGCTTGAAATATCCTTTGTTGGATACGTTAGTAAAACCGTTCCTTACTCCAGCACTCCGATAAATGTTGCTCTTTCTACTTCGGTTGAGGAATTAAACCAGGTTGTATTGCTGGGAACACGCAGAACCGGCCGTGTAAAAACAGAAACAACTGCTCCGGTAGACATAATTAATACTGCCCAGGCTGTAGTTACAACTGCCAGGATGGATCTTTCTTCGGTGTTAAATTATGCGGCACCTTCATTTAATTATAATAAACAAAGCGGAAGTGATGGCGCTGATCATATCGATCTCGCAACACTTCGCGGATTAGGACCAGATCAGACACTTGTATTGGTTAATGGCAAGCGAAGACATCAAACTGCATTCGTCGCAGTATTTGGTACACGAGGTCGCGGTAATGCAGGAATAGATCTGAATGCAATTCCATCTGCATCGATTGACCGGGTGGAAATTCTTCGTGATGGTGCTTCTGCTCAATACGGATCAGATGCAATCGCCGGTGTTATCAATATCATCACTAAAAAAAATGTAAATGAAATAACCGGTTCAATCGGTATTGCAGGATATAACGATCCTAAATTCAATACCGCGTTTGCTGAAAACCTTTATACTCAGTATGAACATGGCGATAAAATAGATGGAGTTTCAATGCAGGCCAATGTGAATTTTGGTGTACCGATTGGTAAAAAAGACGGTTTTCTTAACCTGACCTTCGAAGGATTAAATACCAATAAAACATTCCGGCAGGCTTTAGATACATCCGATTATTATAATAATGATAAAGCCATGTACCTGGATATTTACCGTCGCGGTCATGGTGATGCCGGATTAGAACTGCTGGGTGCTTTTTATAATATGGAGGTCCCTTTAAAAGAAAAAGCCAGTTTTTATACTTTCGGTGGATACAATCACAAATTTTCGGATGCGTACGCATTTACCAGGAATTTTTCTGCAAGACCGGATCGCTTCCCGTTAGACAATAATGGTAATCTCATATTTGTTCCTGATATCATGAGGGTATCCAATGATGGAGAAACATGGTACAGTCCGCATATTCAAACCAAAATACTCGACTATTCAGTAACCGGTGGTTTTAAAGGCGTGTGCCATAACTGGAACTGGGATCTCAGCAACACAACCGGAAAAAATAATTTTCATTTTTATGGAGATAAGACATTCAACGCATCTGCAGGCCCCAATCAGAATCATTTTGATGATGGAGGTTTTTCTTTTTTGCAGAATACAGCCAATCTGAACCTGAGTCATGAGTTTTCAAAAAAGTTTCATCTTGGTGTCGGTGCAGAATTCCGATACGAGAATTATAAGATCTATGCTGGTGAAGCTGGTTCCTATGCGAATTTTGATCCGAACCAGGCTTCGGGGTCTCAGGGATTTCCGGGTTATCAGCCCGGTGATGTGGTGAATGCAAAAAGACATGTTTGGGGAGTATATGCTGACGGGGAAATAGACCTATCTGATGCATGGCTGATCGATCTGGCTGCAAGGTTTGAAGACTACAGCGATTTTGGTTTCACTCACAATTACAAACTGGCAACGAGATACAAAGCATCGAAGAAGGTTAACATCAGGGCATCAGTAAGTACAGGATTCCGTGCGCCTTCATTACAACAGATCAATTTCAGCTCCACCTTTACAACAGTACAGGCAGGAATTATCTCAGAAGTCAAGATCGCACCTAATTACAGTTCCCTCGCAAAAACTGCCGGTATACCTGAACTCACACAGGAAAAAAGCATCAGTGCCAGCGCAGGATTTACCTGGAGGGCCAGTTCATTCTTAAATCTTACTATTGACGGCTACATGACCAAGGTAAAAGATCGTGTGGTGTTAAGCGGTCAGTTTGATGGCAGTGATCCCAATCTCGATGCTTCTCTTCGCAGCCAGATGGCATTGCTAAAAGTTGCTTACGCACAATTTTTCGCGAATGCGGTGAACACAACAAACAGCGGTATTGATATAGTTGCCGATTATAACAGAAAGGTCGGGGATAAACGTTATAAACTTTTATTTGCAGGAAATCTTCAGAATATGGAGATCGATAAAATAAATGTCCCGGTTAAATTATCCGGTTCAACATTTTTACAACAGACGTTCCTGAGTGACCGCGAGCAGAAATTTATCCTGGCCTCTGCTCCAAAAATGAAATTTGCTTTAACCGGAGAATATGGCAAAGGCAAATGGAATTTCGGTTTAAGAGAAACTTATTTTGGTAAAGTAACCATACTGGGATACGGACAGGATGGACTTGGAATCAATCCTATGGTTCCTCTTGATAATGGCAGCGGCGACGTGCCCGATAGATATGATTACTCTGGAAAATTCGTTACTGATATTTATGCGAATTATCCTCTTTCAAAATCTTTTACTCTGCATGGAGGTATCGATAATTTATTCAACGCACATCCTGATTTCGGTGTAGTAAAAGGAGCAAAAGACTGGGCTTATAATACTGAAACGGGCGGTCCCTGGGATGCTGTGCAAATGGGATTTAATGGAAGAAGACTATTCTTGAGGTTAGCATTTAATTTCAAATGACCCCCCAGCCCCCTAAAGGGCGAAGTGAGAATCAAATCGGAAAAAGCCTTGATAAAGACAAACTGTCGAACTTTTCAAATGGTATTGGTGGCTGAGGATCCATTTCAAAATCGTTAAGGATCTTACGCCACCATCCAACATTTTTCCATTTCCCCAGTTTATAGCCTACCTGTTCATAGGTAGCAAACCAGGTAAAGCCCATGCTTTCATGAAAAGCCACGCTTTTATCATTGGGTAAATTGATTACTGCATAAAGATTCCGGAAGCCCTGAAGTTTCATTATTTCGAATAATGAGGAGTATAAAATTCTTCCGATCCCTTTTTTCTGATAATCATCATGAATATAAATTGAACATTCAGCACTCCATTGATAAGCCACCCTTTCGCGGTAACGGGCACCATATGCATATCCTGCTATTTTTCCTTCTGTTTCACATACCAGCCAGGGCCAGTTGAGTAAATAAGTACGGATGCGTTCCGCAAATTGTTCTATAGTCGGCGTTTCCGTCTCAAAAGTAAATGAAGTGTTTTCAATATAAGGAGCGTATATGTCCAATATACCTTTTGCATCAGCAGGTGTAGCGAGTCGAATGATCATGGTAAAACAAAATTCGGGAAACTTCCGTCTTCCAACCTAACCAGCTGAATAAGTTTTGATGATACATTTCCTAACTTTCTCGAATGAAAAGAAAAAGCGCCGGAATTCTTCTTTATAAATTCGAGAACAACCAGCTCAAGGTTTTACTGGCTCATCCGGGCGGACCCTTCTGGTCAAGAAAAGATGAAGGAGCCTGGACAATTCCCAAAGGAGAGTTTGATGAATCTGAAGTACCAATAGCTGCTGCTATCCGTGAACTGGATGAAGAGACCGGCATTAAGGCCTCAGGAAATTTTATTGAACTAAGCCCGGTAAGGTTAAAAAGCGGAAAGATCATTTATGCCTGGGCACTGGAAATGGAGGCCGATCCATCGGAATTAAAAAGCAATGTTTTTGAAATGGAATGGCCACCCCGTTCAGGAAAGAAAAAATCTTTCCCGGAAATTGATAAAATGGAATGGTTTGATCCGAACCAGGCAAAGAAAAAAATCAATGAAGGCCAGCAGCCCTTACTGGATAATTTATCTGCCTTGCTGGCCTGAGATTTTCGAGGTACTATAATAAGTGATACACTATTCCTGGAGTCATGACCCCACTATTTATCTGGAAGTTGAAGGATAATTTATTTTTTTCCTTTTCCGTTTTAAGTTTTGCATAACGATGATAGTTATTGGCAACCTGGCGCCCGGTAAGGTAGCCCAGGACAGCCCCGGTAAAAATATCAGTGAACCAGTGTTTATTTTCAGTGATGCGGCTTACCGCGATCAGGCTTGCGGCCGTATAAGCAATAACCGGGACCAGTCTTTTATTCCTGAATTCCATGGCAAAAACAGTGGCGGC
>JADMIO011411911.1_pt1 | contig 20950 bp, 29 predicted proteins | sample 8958161 | NCBI WGS metagenome assembly JADMIO01 (sample SAMN16585339, study PRJNA669376) | soil metagenome | isolation source: Crop rotation soil | place: USA: Cullars Rotation, Alabama | collected 2011 | reverse complement strand
ATCTGAGTGCATACCGGCAGGGATACCGAGGTGAACGCATCCCCTCTGAAATTGTAGTTACCAATCTGAGTGCATACCGGCAGGGATACCGAGGTGAACGCAGACCCTCTGAAATTGTCGTTACCAATCTGAGTGCATACCGGCAGGGATACCGAGGTGAACGCATCCCCTCTGAAATTGTCGTTACCAATCTTTTCAACCTTCGGCAACACCACCTTCGTGATTGAATTGGGGCATTTGCTATTATATGCATCAAAGCAGCCATCTCCGACTTCGGTGACGGTATCATTGTAGAATACGCCTGCCTTAATATCTGATTCGTCTACTGATACGAGAGTATTTTTTACGATTTTCATGTGAGTTTTTTTATGTTGATTGAATTGATGACTCTAAAAAGTGCCGGACACTTACCCGGTCCGGCTTAGGTTTCTGGCAGGATTACTCCTTTTCGCCTTCCTGATCAGCTCCTTCAGCATTGCTGCTGCCTTCCTGATTAGGAGTTTCACCGCTTGTAGCGGCTTCGGTAGTGCCTTTTTCGGCTCCTTCCTTTTTTTCACCTGGGTCTTTCATTCGACATTGGTTTGGTTAAGAAAAATCTTTAAAAAGGTGTTTTACTTAAATTGATTTCCATACCCTTCGAGGCGATATGAACCGTCTTTCCCGTCAGCTCCTCCACCTGCTTCTGAAAGCTGGCAGCGTTGCTATTGCCGTCGCTGAGGTGAATCAGAACGATGTTGTTTACATACTGCAGGTCGTTTGACATCAGCATATCCTTGCAGGTTCCGATACTCATGTGCGACTCGATCACGCGGTCTCTTACTTTACCGTGAATGCTTGCAGCTGCCATTCTTTCCTTCACGATGTCCTCACAGTAGTTAGCCTCCACGAGGATGTTGTTCAGGTTCTTGAAAGTATGAGGCACGTAGAAACTGTCAGTGACGAACAGCACATTGCCGCATTGAGGATGGTGGATGTAAAACCCGAACGGCTCCTTGCAGTCATGCTTCACATCAAATGGCATTACCTTGAACTGGCCGATGTGATACTTGGTCATCTTCTTCATCAGGTTCAACCGGTGGGACTTCCATCCCATGGCCTCCGCTGTTCCTTTCGAGCAATACACTTTAATCCCGGCAGCCATCATCTCTTCACCAGACTTGCTGTGATCGAGATGCTCGTGTGATACCAAAGCTCCGGCTACCTTCGAGAGGTTGAAGTCCAACCCCTGCTTAATTTTTTTGATGTCCACACCGCACTCTATAACCATGGCAGTAGAATCATTCCCTAAAATGTAGCAGTTACCCGATGAGCCGGAACCTAGTATCTGTAGTTTCATTAGAAGTTTGGTCCTTTGGATTCTTGTTTTTGATTTTGCTCCTGAGCTTCTTCCTCCTCCTTTTCGGTAGATTCCTCCATGCTGACCGGATTACTATCGGGAGCAGTTGGTTCCTGGACCGTTTTCTCTTCTTCAAATCCAATTGCTTCTCCTTGGTTGCCATTTTCCTTTATCTCCTTCAGGATCCTGGCATCAATCGGTTCTCTCTCCCTCTGCATCACGGCCACGTATGCATCATCTATCTTTTGAGAATCGATGGTTACTCCGTTCCATGCTGCTGAGTAGATGGTCTTGTATGCCATCTCATCATACCAGCCTTCGACCTGCTCCTTTCCAACCTTCAAATTCTTCTGCTTCTCATCGCTCCATTCCCACTTATCCTTTTCCCCTCCCCAAAATTCGACAGAAGCGTTATCCGGTTTTCGTTTGTCGATGTCCGCCTTTGAGAATACACGGAGTTTGTTCTTCTCAGGCTTATTGTGGAATATGTGATAGTAAAATCCACCCACGAGGGTGCCTCGGTCGAAGTTGTCTTTCACTTCGAACTGATAATTTTCCACTCTGTTATTGATATCCTTTTTAAACTGGATAAAGACATCCTTGGAGTAAACCAGCTCCACCACTATATCATCAGGAACCTCCAGCCCGTACTTCCTTGCCCGGATTTCCTTGCCCTTGTAGCCTACAATGAATCCGACATCATACTGATTGCTTGCGCTGCCCTTGTAAGGAATGAGGTTGATGTGATTAGCTTGTGTGGGGTCTAATCCTACTCCAGCATAGGCTACCACATCAATGGCCAGCTTCTGCATATTGACATTCTTCCACTCGAATGAAAGCTTTTCGCGATATGCCTCCTTCTTGGCGAGCCTTCTTTGTTCCGCAGCTTTCAGAACCTGGTCTAGCTTTATGAAATAATTCTGGCTGAGTTTCTTCTGGAAGTTCGTCAGCTTTAATTCTCCAGCTGTATCGCTGAATTGTTTGATGACCATGTTGGTGAATCGTTCACTTGCTGAGACTTCTTTTTTAGCGAGGACAGTCTTATCCTCTTTCTTTTCCTCCGGGTTCTCTACCGGATTTTTGCTTGTTGGTTTCATCTTACTGATTTATGATTGTTGATTAATAAACTATGCTTCTGCCAGCTGGCTCCTCTCCGCTTTAACCATCAGCTTCGAACCTTCCACCACACGCAGGTTGATCAGCTGTGATTTGCATTCAGGTATCTCCACAATACTCTCGCGGTTGTCGATCCACACCGGTGCATTCACCTTGTAGTGCTCAGTGAGTGCATTGATGATGTCGATACCTGCCTGAATCTTACCTGCCGTATTCACATCCGGATAAGGCACTCCGTTCACCATGCATTCGCAGCATTCCATTTCACCACCGTTGATTTGCTGGTCGAACATTTTGAACTTCACAATCTTGAACTTGCCGTTGATGCGCGCCTCGATGGTTTCAATCTTCGCCTTATTGAAGGCATCGATGGTGAACTCTGTTCTCTCCAGGTCTGCTAGTTCTTGTGACAGCTTCTGCTCATCCTTCTCCAGTTCCTCAACCCGGGCGTTGAGCTTCTCGATTTGGTCCTTGGCTGACAGCGCTTGTTTGAGCGTATCGATTTCATCAGCGATAACTGCCTTCTTGCTTTTTAATTCGCTGTTGTCAAGCTTCGGAGCTTCAGGAATCGTGCACTCTGTTATTTGCTTCTCCAACAGTTTCACCTTCGCTGTATCGACCTTCTCAGGTGCATCTTCCAGCGCTGTCTTGTCTCTGTATAGTTGCTCCAGCTTTACCTTGGTGCCGGCAATGCGTGTCTGAATCTCTGCAGTATCCGCTTCGAAGGTTTTGTTCGATTCACGCAGGCGCTCAATCTCTGCCTTGTTAGTAGTGCCATCATCATTTATCTTCTTCAGCTTCGCGGCCTTGGCATTATTGAAGTTGGTATTGAGGGCTGCTTTTGTTTCCTCCATTTTATCTGCAGGCAGTGCCTGAAGACATGCTGGACAGCTGAGTGACGAAGGGTCGATGGTCAGTGTTTTGGCATTCTCTGTAAGCCAATCATTGCGCAGTTTCTTGTTCTCCTCTTCCAGCTTGTTGAGGCGGACGATGTTGTTATTGATAGCTCGCTTGTTGGATTCAATTTCCTGCTCATCGTTCTTTATTTCGGACGATAGTTCACGAAGGGCGCCTTCTATCTTCTGAACATCTGAGGCCTTGGTTTGCTTGCCTTCATTCCTGACCTCCTGCAGTTTGTTCTCCAGCTGCATCTTCTCCCGGAGTTTGTTCTGGATGGCTTCATACTCCTCCTCGAATGCTTTTGCTTTATTCTCCAGCTCTAATTCAATCTTCCCGATCTCCTCCTTCTTCCGTGCGATCTTTTCCTCGAGCACAGCCCATTCATGCGCTTCCGGATAATTCCTTTTTACCTCATCGATGCGCGGAGGAATACCTTCCAGTTCATCCTTGATGATTTTCTTCTTCGCCCCAATCTTCTTTTTGAAATCGATGAGTGATGCATTGCCGAGGGTGGCCACCATCTTTTTGAAGTTTTCATTATCACCAGCGATTTCATCATTGGTGATAGTGCCTGCCATTGCTTCCAATACCTGCCTCCGGTCGGTCCACTTCATGGAGTTGAAGTATAAAGGGTTGGTCACCAGCTTCGCGAGGCCTTCATTAATAATCCAGTCAACCCGGGCTTGATACTCCTTTTGCGACATCGGCACATCGTCTGCGTAGTAGGATGTTTCATGTCCTGCGAACTCTTCCTTTTCAGAGCCGCGTTTCTTTACCCACTTCTCCTGGAATACTCTCTTTAACGTAATCTCCCTTCCATCTACTACCAGGAGCGCTGTCACCGAATGCTCCAGTTTATGGAGAGGCTTGTTATCGCCATCCAGAGTTTTGATATTGAAATCCTTTGCATCGGTGCTGTTCTTTCCGAACATCAGCCATGTGAATGCATCAAACACTGTTGTCTTGCCGGTCCTGTTATCTCCGATGATGTTGGTCACATCTGAGAAGTTGATGCTGAGTTTGCGAACTCCCTTGAAGTTCAGCAGGTCCATTCTTAAAATCTTGAATTCCATCTTACTTGGTTTTTATGATTGAATAATTGATTACAGTATTCTTGCTCCGAGCGATTTACCAAACGGGGCTTCAATAATTTCGTCTACCGTAGCGCGACAATCCTCTGCCTTATTCAGCTCTGCTACTCTCTTTATTTCTTGCTTGCGCGCTGATTCATCATCCGGTGCGAGGATGTAATAGCTTGTGGTAACCAGGTACCGTTTGTTCTTCTGCTCGGTTGTGTCCTGTGTGCTCATAGTTCTACCTCCTTGTAGGTTTCGTTTTTGAGAATTAATCCAATGGCCGTAATCGAAACTTTGAAAAGTGCGGCTAACTGCTTTTGAGTATAAGCCGAGGCGTTGGCGCGGATATAGGTGACTGCCTCAGTATCAAGCTTCCTTTTCTTATTGTTTCCTGTCACGGTAGCGTGAGTAATGTTCTCGCTTGGAGTAGCCCACTCCAGATTTTCCAATCTGTTATCCGACCGGTTACCGTTGATGTGATTCACCTCGGTCTTGTTTTGTGGATTTGGCAAGAAGGTTTGAGCCATCAAGCGATGCACATAGCAGTTCTTCCTGTTCAAGCAAACTATCTTGTATCCCCTTCCATTATCGTTGTGATTGAGAACCCTGTTCAGTTTGTGATTCACTATTTCACCGTTGCGGGTGATTGTGTATTTCCCGTTGTAGCCATCAATCGGAATCCTTTCTATATTTGCCATATCTTACTTGAATTAGTCCGGTGTTGTTTTGCTGACGGCACCGGATTTTTTTATTAATAACTTCTGTTCGCGATCGCTTTCCCTTTTAATATTTCGAATGCCGACAGCAGATGATTTCCTGATGCCGGATTCAATCCCAGTTCCTTGCACAGCTTCACTACTGCTTTAGGAGTTGCGCCTCTCTTTTCCCAGTAGTTGTTTGAATGCTTTGTCATGCTTCTATATCTATGATTAAGTAATCCCACACCATTACCTCCAAACACAGCTTCCTTTCGAAGCAATCCCACCATGTGATACTCACAGGTCCTAGTTTCAATCCCCATCGCGTTAAGTAGTTCATCCTGTCTTGCCTGGTTTTAGTAAATATTTATTTGCCCTCTGCTCGATCTCATCACCTGATAACCTCTTCGATGATTCAATCCACAGCTCGATGTCTTCTCTCTTCACGTATACTATCTTGCCCCCGGGTTTATATGTTGTCCATGTCTTGGCAGATGTATGCTCGTATACTGACTCAATCTTTATGTTGAGGTAGAATGCCACCTCTTCGAGGCTGAGGTATTCCTTTTTCGCCAGCAGATATTTTTCTACTGTGTCCATCCGTGCAAGGAGTTCGTCAAGCTTTTTTTCTACTGCGCTCATTTGCTGCCTTCGTTTGAAGTGATACCTTCTACTTCATCACAGTACTTTTCAATCTTTTCGATTTGCTCCTCGTCCGCCCATCCTCTATCTATTATCCTTTGAAGCGTAGACCAGTGAATTCCGGTGCTCTCATAGAAGTTCACTTTGTTCTTTGTATCGAATACGCACTTAGTGGCTCTTTTCGAAAACTCCTTTGTTATTGGTTTGTTCATTTCTTGTTCTATATTCGTTCTGTAATTCTTATGCAAATATATTTTCTTTATTTTCAGATTTGCAAATCTTTCTGCAAATATCTTTTCAACATCCATGTTAATAACTATGAAATCCTTTAGCGTTAACCAGCTAACGGAACAGTTTATAGTGGCAGCAAAGAGGGCTCTGGACAGAGGTGACTACGAGAGTGTGCAGCTTCTTGCTGAAGCCCTGGATTATAACTACGGAAACCTATCCTCCGTTTTGAATAGAAAAAGGAATTTGCCTGAAAAGTATTTGCAAAAATCCCGTCAAATACTCAAATATGAAAATATTTCGAATGCGGTGGCGGTAGATCTTGGAGACCGCATTATCCTGAATGTGCCTCTTGTCAATCAGTATGCTTACGCTGGTTATTTATCCGGCTTTCAGGATGAGGAATATGTCGAGTCTCTGCCAACGGTCCCCTTTATAGTAGATAAGGAGCCAAAGGGTAAGTACGTTGCTTTCGAGATAAAAGGCGACAGCATGAACGATGGAACCAGTGATAGTTATCTCCCCGGGGACGTGCTTCTATGTAGAGAAGTAAAGCGCGAGCTGTGGCGATCCAAGCTACATATAAAGAAGTGGGACTTCGTAATAGTGCATAGAACCAAAGGAGTAGTATTTAAGAAGATCGTATCTCACGATACGAACAATGGCCACCTCGACCTTCATTCCCTGAATCCGGAATACGAAAACTTCACGGTCAAGATGGATGACGTGTTGCAGATATTGAATGTCGTTCAGGTAATGCGAAAAAAATAACCAGATGAGAAAACACGTCTCCCAACGCGAATACTCCATGAAGGTAACAGACGCAGCGCTGTTCTGTATCGATGCTATAAAGATGAAGAGGGTAAAAGGATTGATACATGACAATGAGATATCGGTCCGCCTCGGGTGCGCTGCTCAAACAATCCATTACTGGCGCAAGGGAGAGAGAGCTATCACACTTGATCAGCTGGGAGCTCTGATAAAAGAATTTGATTTAAACACCAACTTCCTGATGAAGCAGGAGGGTTCTATCTGGGGTGAAGCGGAACTCTTTATGGGCCTTCGTAACCTCGAAGAAAGATTGAATATAGTAGAGGATAAACTGGGAATCAAACCCGTTAAAAAGGGTAAACAGAAGTGACGATTCTGACACGGAAACGGCTGGAATGTAGGATAGGCGCGGTTCTTTAATACCCACCTTCGGTACTTAGCCTGAATAAATCCTCCTCTGAAAAGAAGGGGGATTTATTTGTGGAGTCAAGTAAGGATAAGCTTCTCTTGAATTAGGTTGTATTTGTCAAAAACGCTTATTGAAAGTCCCCTTTTTCCGTTTGGAAACTCCGCTAAACTGTAACCCATTTCGGATTGTTCTCACCACCAGCCTTTTATCATGCTAAAGAGGGCCGCCTTTGTCGCTATTTAGACTACTGTTTTGCAAGTTTCTAATCCTAATTATTAGAAAAAATGTGGGTATGCGGGAAGTTCTTATCAGTAGGACTGCGACCAGAGATAATCCCTACATTTTCGTCTTCAAACCCATCATATATTTAACTTATCGGCATAGATATTATCACGGAATTGAAAATCATCCAGATCATTATAGCAACCATATAGATGAATTAACAACTCAAAGTCGGTTGGTCAGAATTAGCAATCTTTTGGACCTTAAGCCGGATCTCTCGATTTTTGGTCCGATTTAAAATGCCTTTCACCCGCTGGTGTTCTCCGATGATCACGGCATTGAAAACAATATTCCCTGGAATCTTGTAAGGCGAGATTTATTAGCGACAGCAAAAGCAATTTTTCATAGAGTATCTTTTATGATTCGTCTTTTGTTGTACGCACCAATCCAAGGCCAGAGATGAAGAACAACAAACCGAGCACTCCGTAAATTATAAGTGATTTGATATCGCGGGTGCCGCCTGAAGTATTCGCAAAGATGACCGCTGCATATATAAGCCCACCTATTCCGAGGAGTGTAAGGATGGCGCCAAAGATTCTTTTGAGGTTCATGTTTTAAGCTTAAAGTTTGAACGCAAAACCTACGTTCACTATACTTTTTCCAAAACCTACTTCGGCATTTACACCTACCTTGGGTTTAAAGTAATATCGAAGGCCCGCATGAAGCCCACCGAAAGCAATGGGAGCAATACGTGTAGTCCTAGGATAATCAGGATATTGAGGGTAGAATGTAGCAGCTACACCGCTGCCAATACTGGCGCCTACATATATGTCAAGCTTATCACCATGAATGTTCTTTTCTGTTTTATCCTCTATCAACTGATAAAAGTGAAAATTACATATCATGCCAATGGGTATATTAAGTTCAGCCGGATACCTGTTCAGCCAGGCACCTCTTCCGCCAAATCCGGTGGTAAACCCGAGACCAACATATTTATGAATTCCGAATTCTCCCTGAAAATTTAGCTGCCCGGTCATAGGCCAATACCAACCGCCACCGTTTCTGTGATTACCGTTGTAGTAATGTCCGTAGTAATAATTATCCACGTGAAAGAATTGAGAGGCCCCAAAGCCAAGTGATAGAACCTTCGAATTTTTTTCCCATGCCTGCGCTTGTGTTGGATTAGTGACGAACATCAGCGCTGAAATAATTATGAATGCGCATAAAATCTTTTTCATTACAAATATGTTTAAGTGAATTATAAATGAATCAAAGGATATCGTTTAGCGAATTCGCTAAACGATATCGTTATTGAAAACCAGAGATTAAAGTCCTCCGATGATTTCGTGCAATTCTTCTTTTGTTTTACCCAACTTGATTTGAAGTTTACCCAACATCTCTTCTTTTTTACCCTCCGCAAACAACAAATCGTTGTCGGTTAGTGTCGCGAATTTTTGTTTGAGTTTGCCTTTTTGCTCTTCCCAGTTTCCTTTTAGTTCTGTTGTGTTCATTGTTTCTGATTTAGTGTGAAAGAATTTTCACGATGCAAAGGTGCTTCCATTGGAGTGGAAAACATTACACAATTCAGGAAGAGAGTTACATCATTCACACATTCTATCGAATCATACTTACGGTGATGCTGTTATGAACTGAATCGTAGGCAAACTTACAGTCTTTAAAAGCCGGGGCTTTTACTTTGGGTTTATAGTTGTTTGAAAAGCCAAAGCCCTCGGTTGGCATGCCGATAAAATTCTTGTCTATTTCTCCGCTGCTGTTTTCATCCTGATAAGTAGCCAGAGCATACGTCCCGAATTTAAGGTCCGTAATTTCGGCACTGAATTCTTTGCCGTTTGGTATGAACTTATATTCTTTCAACTGACCTTTCGGAGACGGGAACTTGCTTTTCACTCCATACACGCTTACGTATATGGGAGCGGTGGCAGATTCTAAGTTTTTAAGGACAACGGTTAGCGGCTTTTGTGTGGCAATAGCCACAGCAGTATCTAACTTCTCCACCACCGAAGTGGTATCGGTGTTAAGGGTTGTTTCTTCAGTTTGCGTTTCTTCAGTTTTTGTTTCTTCTGCCGATTTGCAGCGACTAAGGGTTCCAACGATTGCAAGCGTTACAATAGAGGCAAGTAGTAGAGTTTTAGATGATCTGGTCATTTGTTTATTATTTTTTTGAGTGTTAAGTTTTCGAAGGTTTGAGTCCTGTTAGTTGGTAGGTTTACTGATAGGAATTCTGCTCTTGATGATATTGTAAACCCCTTTGCCTATTGATTTAACCGCCTCCGGATTTTTAGCTACTGCATTAGTAATGCCAAACATGAGCACCGTCCCGAAAAGCTTTCTTAGCGGACTATGCGATGCCCCTTGAAATAATATTTTGGAAGCATAACCCGCAGCCAGGCCTACCGATGCATTTATCAGATTATCCTGAATGTCGTCTGAGGCAGCTACTTCTTTAAAGGTGTTTTTAATAAGGTTGATGGGTTTCACGCTTTCGTAAGCGTGATTGAATTGCTCTTTCAGTATTTTGCCTTCAGCTGCTTGCATGTTTTCTAACCGTAGTATGGCCGCCCTCAATTCGGCTTCTGAATTTATATCTCCTGTGGCCATTGTATTACTATTGAAAAATGAAAGAAAAAATTTGCAAGCGATCCAGTGACTAAGGCTGAAGATGGCTTGCAGATTAAATGCTTTTGTAAAAGATGGTCAATCCTTTAGCATGTTAACCTTCTACTTTGAAAACTCTTGTTTTATATCTATTGCAGCGCCTGGATAATGATCAATTCGCTCACCGGTTTCTTTATCCATTTAAGAAGAAAGAAATGAAATACCAGCGCTGCCACTAAATAAAATGCTGCTACTATAAAAAAACCGTAATACGATTTACCCAGGAATTCCCCCAACATGAGTGCAACACCAATGTTGAACACCAGGCCAAACAGTAGTAACATAAGGATCACGCTCATCTTCGAAACCAGGGAGGTCACTACATGTGTGGTTGTCTCCAGTGATTTCAATTTTGCAAGTTCTAAACTTGTTTTTCCATAAGCTTCGCCCTTTTCAAATAAGGTTTCGAGTAAACTTACCGGGGTTTCCATCTTTTTGTTTTATCCTACATTCTTTGATTGCTCACATTGCTCACTATCCCTTCGCCTTCTTCGGGGTTAGCTTGTCCGTCCTCCGGCATCCTGCGTACGGCTTCTTCTTTCATTGCTTCAAATTTCTTTGTAACCGCTCCGATAAATTCATTGAATTTTTCTTCCAGTTCCTCGGCATAGTCATCTCCTTTTTCTGAAATCTTTTTTCTTGTTACCGATCCTTTATCGGGTGCCAATAATATTCCCAAGGTGGCACCTACTGCTACACCTGCTAATACCCCTAATAATACTTTTCCTTTTCCCATGATCTTTTTGTTTTTAGTTATAATTTAATAGAATGTAAAGCTACCCTGCCGTGTACAAAGGGTGTTACACAATTCCGCAGAAGTGTTATATCATTCACAGGTGAAACGTGATGGCGGCTACTTTTTTGAAGACTTATCCTTATGCAGAGATAGCCGCTTTGTCTTTTTCATCTTTTTAATTTCATCAATGATGGAAAGCGGCCCATACTTCTTTTCTTTGGCTTTAAAGAAATAAGTATAGGATAAAATGAAGCTGAGTTTGTGGACGGATGTCCGCATATTATCATTCAGATTTCCTTTAAGAAAAGTTTCCTGCGTGGGCTCTGTTACGTTAAAGACTTGCTGCTTACTTACCGGAATGCCCATTCCATAATCGAAACCAACGCTAAGATTATGCAAGGCGAGTTTGTAAGTGAAGCCCGAAGAAAAATATAAGTAATGCCAGGAGGGCGATTTTCCGCTTAAAACATTGACCACCGAATTGTTTGGAAGGTATTCTGCATGATTGGTGAAATCGGTGCGCACACCAAGCAGAATACTCATTTTCGGCTGAATCCGGAATTCAGCCCCTATTCCTGCATTGATTACATAAGAGGCCGAAGTTCGCAGATTGAGAAACTTCGAAATAGTATCATTCCCATAAAGCATGGAAGGCCGAACCACAGCGCGATCAATGCCCTGCAGGATAGTTTTGTTTTTATAACCCATGAAATATTCTATCGCGGCAGAAATCGTAAAATCGGGATAGACCACTTTAAAGCCCGCAGAAACGGACAGTGGAATGGTATAGTGACTTTTCAAATGCGCCTGAACATCGGAAATAACATAACTGGAATGTTGCTGCGCAGGCACGCTCGTGTCTGAAGCATTTTGATTGAGATTATATACCTCAAAATATTTTTCGAGTTTCCCCACACCCCAAATTTTCAGTCCGGGCAGGGTTAAGGCAAGGCCGATCTGAATATGTTTATAGCGGGCTGCAGCTCCCAGTTTGGCGATATAGGTCATCTGGTTTAAGCGCATGGAATTGTATTCGTTGACGGTAGCGGTATAAGGCAAGCCATTCGCGGTGGCATCGGCATTCAAATTTGCCATGGAGCGCACTTCCATATGGGTATAGGCACCAAAAGTGGAAACTCCTACCGACCAGGTCTCATTGATTTTATATGATAGTCCAAGACCCGCCCATTGCTCCAAGGTGTTGTTGACGAACTCTACCCGGGCATTGTAATACTCCGGACCCGGAGAACCCGCTATTACTTCATATTGGTTTTGGTTTTCAGCAGTAAAACGGACATTCGTACGACCGCGGGTAAGCGTTCCATATATCAATTTCAGTTTCGGCACTTTCTTTATTGGGATACTTCCAGCGAGAAGCTGTGGTAAAATATTTACGCGAATACTTTTCAAATCGAGACCGGTACCGGCTCCATTTTTCAGTCGTGTATATTCAAACCCATATACATAAGTGCTGGCAGTGATGCGCGCACTATCAATAAATCCTACAGCTCCGGGGTTATAGTAAATGCAACTGTTGTCGCTGGTACCCACTACTGCTGTGCCGCCCATAAGAGATGCCTGTCCGCCATACTGCTGGCTCCAATAGTGGTCCTGCGCGTAATTTACGTGAACCAAACAAAGGGACATTAAAAGAACCGTGACATTTTTCATGCTAAAGAACGGGGAAAACACCTTGGACATGCCGCTTTAGTTAATGTGCCAAAATACCCAAATGTTGATTCCTTCATTTATTGGTGTTAACGAAGTGATATTTTTTCCGGTGTCAGGTCTTCTCTGCTTTCTTCAAACAGAATTTCATAACCCGTTAGCCAGATAAAAGCGCGATGGAGTATATTCTTGTTTTTATTCCACTTTTCGTCCACGGGAAATGCAATTGAAAATAATGTTTTCATAGTCTATTTGATTGGTATTTGTTTTTTGTAAAGCTGCTTAAAGCGCGGCAAGGATGTCCAGTATTTCTTTTCTTGTTTTGCTGAGCTTGATTTGGTCCTTGTTAAACATTTCCTCGGAGCTTCCTAGCTCATAATTCAAATCTGAATTAGTCAAGCTAAGGAAACGCGCCTTGAGTTTTCTTTTCTCCTCTTCCCAACTTCCTTCTATCACTGCAGGATTCATTTTTTTGGTTTATAAGCGTGAAGAACCTTCACTGTGCAAAGGTGGCAAGGCTACGGTATTAAGCGTTGTATAATTTCAGAATTGTGTTACATGATTCACATTTTTACGAAAGGCAGAAGGACGATTTCAGATTAATGGAATTGTAATTCCTGCATAGCACAAACAAAGATTGCTCCCACCAGGGAGCAATCTTTGTTTGGAGCAACCAACAACATTTAAGCGTGCTGTATCAGCGCCCGCTATTTGTTCTTCATCATTATTTTAAAATCATTTGTAACTCAACCCTTCTGTTTTGCATTTTGCCTTCAGCGGTGTTGTTAGAGGCTATGGGTTTTGTTTCACCATATCCGGTAGCTTCTATCCTGCTTTCAAGCACTCCCTTAGTTGCGAGGTAGCTTTTCACTGCATCCATGCGTGCCTGGGAAAGTGAAAAGTTAGCATTGTCATCTCCCACGTTATCGGTATGTCCACCCATTTGCAGCGTGTAATCTGAATATTCTTTGATGATGCCAGCCAATTCATCCAGCTTAGGATAAGAAGTTACTTTCAAAGTAGCCTTACCTGTTTCGAAATTGATGGCCTGGGCAATAGTTTGTAAGCGTTTAATCACCACCACTTTAACCTCGGGGCAACCATTAGGACTACCTTCGGCTCTCGTATTCGGACATTTATCTTTTGAATCAATAATGCCATCTCCATCTGTATCGGCCGGACAGCCTTTTACATCCACTTTAATTCCTTTTTCAGTGTCCGGGCATTTGTCCTCAGCATCTGTTACACCATCTCTATCGCTGTCGTAAGTGCACCCGGTGACATCCACCTTAATTCCCTTTTCTGAGCCGGGACATTTGTCCAATGCGTCTTCAACTCCGTCACCATCTGTATCGGGGCAACCCTTAAACATGTCGCTGCCTTTTGCATTCGGACATTTGTCTTTTGAGTCTTCAATGCCATCGCCATCGCTATCTGGGCAACCCATAAAGCGGGCAAGACCCGGCACATCAGCGCATATATCCACATTGTCAGCTACTCCGTCTTTATCTTTATCGGGGCAACCAAACATTTCAGCCGAACCAATATATCGCGGACATTTGTCAATATAGTCGGGCACACCGTCTTTATCCATATCCAGCGGACAGCCGTCCGAGCTTACCGCTACACCCTTAGGGGTATTGGCGCATTTATCCTTTTTATCTTTTACACCATCGCCATCGGCATCGTTTTTGGAAATGGCAGCGGCTGATGAATTAAAGGTGAAGGCAACTAATAATAATATGGTGGCAAAAAGCGACCATTTTGTTTTTGGGAGATTCATAAATTTTAATTTAATGTCCAAGGGACTTGGTTATAAAAATTGGTAGGACAAAGGTGTTGCACTTGCCTTCGGAACTGTTACACAATTATGGAAATGAGTTACATCATTCACTGATGATGAGAATTAGCAAATTCGGCAATTCTTTAATTCTCACATTCTCTCCATATACCAGCTTAATTCCTTTTCCATTTTTTTGTAGCGGAAGATAGTAGTGATGATTTTTTGAAGGCGCACAAAAGCGGTTTCGCTTTTTACAACATAATCAAAAGCGCGGTGGTGCATACAGTTGATCGCCACTTCAATTTTATCCTGAGAGGAAAGCATAACTACAGGAATATCGGGGTTGAAAGCTTTTATTTTATCGAGCGTTTCCATTCCGTTCATAGCATTTTTCTCAATGCCGTCCAGGTGGTAATCCAAAATGATTACATCGGGCGTGTGCGTTAAATGTTTCACGCAAAGTTCGCCTGTGGCATAGGTTTCAATTTCAAAATCAGCATGCTGGAGGAATTCAATTTCAAGCGATTTGAGAAACACCGCATCATCATCGACCAGGAAAAGTTTTATTTTATTTTTCACGCTTCGTGTTTTTAATCAGGTTAAATTCTTCTTCTAATTCTTTGCATGCCTGTACACAAACATTTTCCAGCTGCCGCACCAAGTCTTCTATTCCATCTTCCTGCAATTGGGTATTGGCGTATTCCTGGACTTTCTTGGCCATAGATTCAAAATTGGCACCGATACCCATGATAGAAAAAGACGGGATCATTTTATGGACTGCCGACTGCAATGTGCCCCAGTCTTTATCCTGAAAACTTTGTTTCATGGTATTTATCAGCGGAGGGGTTTGCTCCAGATAAGCAGAAATCATTTCCATCATCAGCGTTGGGTCCGATTTGGTGCGGTGTAGTAAATACGCTAAGTCAACGCATTTCTGTTTCTCATTTTGCTCCACGGGCGCTACTATCTCTTTCTTATGTTTTAGGGTGGAAGGTTTCTTTACCAGGCTAAGTATTTTGCTGTATAATAATTTTTCATCCACCGGTTTGGCGATGTAATCGTTCATGCCCACGGCTTTGCATTTTGCCAAATCAACCGTGGTAACATCAGCCGTTAAGGCGATGATGGGAATCTTAGAATTCATTTTGTTACGGATATACTCGGTGGCTTCAAACCCGTTCATCTCGGGCATCTGAAGGTCCATCAAAATAATATCGTACGAATTAGCTTCTAATTTTTCAATAGCTATTTTACCGTTGGCGGCAATATCCCTTACAAAGCCAAAGTCGTCCAGCAGGGTTTTCATCAGCAGCTGATTGAGCGCAATATCCTCCACTACCAAAACCTTTATGTTTTTGTTTTCTATGTCCAGCTCTGCCAATTCATCTTCGGGAGCTGCGGAAGCAGTTGTCTTTTGAAAATTTAAAGTGAAGCTGAAAACAGAGCCTTCATTCAATTTGCTTTTTACGGTGACCGTTCCTCCCTGCGGTTCTACCAGCTGTTTTACAATGGCGAGTCCCAGGCCGGTGCCTCCGTATAATCTCGAAGTGCCGCTGCTTGCCTGCTGGAAGTTTTCGAAGATCTTATCCAATTTATTTTCCGGTATTCCCACCCCGGTGTCGCCCACAGCAAATTCAATGTGTGCGTGTTCAGCGTCTTCGCTGAGCAAACGGACACTGACTGTAATTTTTCCATGAGATGTAAACTTTACCGCGTTGCTCACCAGGTTTAAAATGATCTGGTGCAAGCGCACCGGATCACCGACTAATACCTCAGGGATGCGACTGTCGTATTCCTTCACCAGCTCGAGATTCTTCTCCTGGATCTTTGTTTCAAACAAATGAAGCATGGCAGATATGGACAGCGACATTTTGAAAGGTATCTGCTCAAAGGTCATCTTGCCCGCATCTACTTTTGCTAAATCGAGAATGTCGTTGATGAGTACGATAAGCGCATCGCCACTGATCTTAATAGCTGCTAAGTATTCCTTTTGCTTGGCGGTCAAATCGGTTTTCAAAACCACTTTGGTGAACCCGATGATTGCATTCATAGGCGTGCGGATCTCATGGCTCATGTTGGAGAGGAACTGCTGCTTGGCTTTCACCGCATCCTCTGCCGTTCGCATGGCGCTTTCAGCTTTGCTTTGTGCTTCTTCGGCAAGCGAGGTGGCCAACTCGGCAAACACTTTGGCTTCTATCAATTCCTTTTCAACCCGCTTGCGCTCGGTAATATCCCGCGCTACCACCACCACACCTAATACTTCCCCCTGTTCGTCTTTATATACCGACCCGTTGAACAATACATCAGTCAGCTTGTGGTCTTTGATGGTGAGCGGGTAATCGGCTATGCAGCCCTTTTCAAAAACTTCCTCGTAAGCCGCACGCGCTCTATCGGGGTTTGTGAAATAATTAAAGAAGTCGGTGCCGACTAATTCATCGTGCTCTATACCGGTAATATCCACCGATGCTTTATTGGCATCAGTAATTTTCCCGGTGGTGCTGATGGTAAACAAGGGGTCGAGGCTGGCTTCGATAAGACTGCGGGCATAGTTGGCAACCATTAGCTCTTCTGCCCGCTTTACCTTTTCTTCATTTTGAAAAGCAAGCTCGCGGTCGGCCACTATCAACTCGGCTGCGCGGTTTCCTTTTTCTTCATTCTGAAAAGCAAGCTCTTTGTTAGCGATCGCTAACTCCGATGCGCGTTTTTCTTTTTCTGCGTTTTGAAAGTCGAGCTCTATGTTGGCAATGCCCAGCTCTTCAGCCCGCTTATCTTTCTCTTCCTTTTGATGCACCAGTTTTTTGCGCGCATAGCCCAGCTCGGTCTCCAGCTTATCGTTCACCTCTTTTTGCGCGGCCAGCTCTTTGCGAACCACCACTAACTCGTTCTCGTCTGTTGTTATCTTTTTCGCCATTTTATTCTTCTATCGTTTTAGCCTGACCATTGTCAGACGTGTTTCCAACTTCTTCTATCGGGTTGCGCTTCGCTTTCATTTCCTTAAAGTGCGAAGGCGTAAGCCCCGTCACCTTTTTAAACTGGTTGGATAAATGCGCCACACTGCTGTAGTTGAGCTTATAGGATATCTGGGTAAGCGTAAGCTCATCATAGAGAAGTAATTCCTTGGCCCGCTCGATCTTGTGATGGATAATGTAGTGCTCAATAGTAATACCTTTTACCTCCGAAAAGAGATTGGCCATGTAGGTGTAGTCGTAGTCGAGCTTTTCGGCCAGGTAATCGGAGAAGTTTGTTTTGGGCCGCTCATCGGCATAATGCACCATCTCCACTATCACGTTTATTATTCTTTCTATCAGGATGGCTTTTTTGTCATCCATCAGCTCCAGTCCCGACTTCAATAACTCTCTTTTCAACTCCTCGCGCTGCGCTTCAGTAATGGTTTCCATTATCTCCACTTCGCCCAGATCAACTACAATAAAATGCAGCCCCATCTTTTTTAGCTCCGCCTTCACTGCCATTTTGCAGCGCACGGACACCATGTATTTGATATATAGCTTCATTTATAACAAGGGTATTAATAGTCCGGGGCCTAAGGCGGGAAATGGGCAACGGTAATAGTATACTTAATATCTTTCAAAGCCGCTTAAATCAGTGAATGATGTAACTCTTTAACGGAATTATGTACACACATGCCCCGCTTGGGTCTTTAAATTTGCATCCTTTATCTAAAATCCAGTTATGAATAAGAACGGCCCTGTAGTAGTGATTGAAGATGATGAGGATGACCAGAGTATCCTCGCGGAGATATTTACAAGACTGGCTTATCTAAACAAGATCGTATTTTTTAAAGACGGCAACGATGCGCTCGATTATCTGAATAAAACAGATGTGATTCCTTTCCTTATTCTTTCGGATATTAATATGCCCAGGATAAATGGCTTTGAGCTGCGCAGTAAAGTACATACCAACGAGCAACTGAGCTTAAAATGTATTCCCTATTTATTTTTTACTACCTCCGCCACCAAGCAATCGGTAGTAGATGCCTACTCTATGTCGGTGCAGGGCTTTTTTGTAAAGCCGGACAGTTTTGAAAAGCTGGAAAGCACGATCCGCAAAATAATGGAGTACTGGCAAGAGTGTATCGCGCCCAGCGAATATTAGCAAGTCAGGGTTTTAATTAACACCCCAATTTTATTGCGCACGGTTATTGCCCTTAGTGTGGCTGTCATTCGTTTCTTTGAATACAATCCATCACTATGAAAAATGAAAAACAACGCATGGATAGCTGGCAGCAATGCGATACCAAAATATTTTGGGGGGAGATTGCGCCTTGCGAGCATGTGGTACAGATATATGAGAACGACCACGTTTTTCTCGATCTTTTAGAAGGTTATGTAATGGGAGGGTTTAGCGCACGCGACAGTGTGGTGCTTATCCTTAGCGAAGAGCACCGCAGCGAATTATACCTTCGGCTGTATGCCCGCGACATCAGCTTAAGCAAGAAGATAATCGACAGCGAACTGGTGGTGCTGGATGCCGGGCTGACCCTCGATAAGTTTTTGGTAAACAACTGGCCCGATGAAAAGCTTTTTATGGAAGTGGTAAGCGGTATTATCGGCCGCTCGCGCAAAGCAGGGCGCCCCATCCGGGCATTTGGGGAAATGGTTGCCTTATTATGGGCACAGGGCCTGCAGGGAGCTACCGTGCAGTTGGAGCAGCTGTGGAATAAATTTTGTGAAAAAGAAGACTTTACGCTTTTCTGTGCTTATCCGCGCAACGGCTTTAGCGATAACGTGGCCGATTCGATGATGCACATCTGCGATAAGCATACTAAAATGGTGGCGGCCTTCAACCAGTCTACCACGCAGTTGCAGTATATCAATACTACCCCGGTTAATGTTGCTTTGTAAACTAATTGGAAATTTCTAAATTAGCACTGCGCTTAGGCATTGTGGTGATGGTTACCTAAGCGCACCGAGGGGCGCAAGCCCCTCTTCTTTTTTCAGTTCACATCCTTGCCCAACTCTTTGACCCACCCCCGGCCCCTCCCTTTGCAAGGGAGGGGAGAACAGTTGCGCTCGCGCTGTATTTTTCCCCTCCCTGAAACAGCGAAGGGAGAAGGTTAGCGCGGCTGTTTGTATTTTTCCCCTCCCTTTCTAAGGGAGGGGTTAGGGGAGGGTCTATCAAATTTTTTTCCGTTTCCCCTTGCATATCAAAATCATTTTTTTCTACTTTCGTTCCTGTTTACGCGCCCAGCGAAACTACACACAGACTGCCGGGAGGCACTTCAACAAAAAAGCAGATTCGATTAGCGCGTTATTTTTTTAACCGCCTGCCGATAAGGCAGACACTAAATCATTTAACATGAAAAAGACAATGCTTGTTCTTGACAACAGGAACAACAGGCGCATGGCCGCACGCCTGGCTAAAAAAAATGCCCACGGCCCCATCATTATTTTAACCACCATGGTTATGATCCACACCGCAACTGCTGTGCTCGACATTCCCGATGGCAATTTGGAAAGAGGCGCCCGCGCAGATGAGATAGTAGATGCTTGTGCAACGAGCACCTATGTCACTGTTCCGGTGGTGGATATCACTCTCGCCCGCGGAAATATCACCGCCTACAAACTGGCTACGCCCGCCACGCGTCCCAATCTCTGGCGCATCGTTCATAACGACCTCAAAGCGTTGATGCGGCTGTTTCAACAGGCAGCCGATAATACCGTGGCTGATGCTGTGGCTATTATCGAGTCGGGAGGTTTCAAGGTGAAGAAAATTCCTCTCCCTCAAAAGCATGTGTTCAAGGTTGAGAACAATGCAGTTTCTGGCTCTGTGGATTTGGAGGCCGAAGGAGGACCTGCTCATTCCTGCCACGACTGGATGTATTCGCCCGATGGCACCAACTGGGAAAGGATGACTCCCACGGTGTTTGCTCACGCACACAAAGACGGATTAACTCCTAAAGCCGATGCTTATTTTACACATGAGCTGATTACCGAAGATGGCCCGCAGGGCATCAGCCAGGTTTTTCACATCATCGTAACGTAGAGTTCCGGTAAGAAGATTGATTCAGAACTACTAAGTGCCGCGCAAGCGGCATTTAGTGTTTTTGGAAGGCGGGATGTTGTGCCGCTCGCGCGGGACAACGAAAAGGGAACGCGGGACGTTGTGCCGCGAACGGGGAACGTTGAAAAGCGAAAGCGGAACATTGTCCCGGCAACGCGGGACGTTAAAAAGGTAAGGCGGGACATTGTCCCGTTAACGCGGGACATCGAAAAGCGAGCGCGGGAGGTTGTCCCGTTAACGCGGGACATCGAAAAGCGAACGCGGGAGGTTGTCCCGTTAACGCGGGACAACGTTTCACGTCTCCGTGGAAGTTCATTTTTAAAGGAAATTGAAGAAAAAGTGGGGAAAATGGGGGTTTTTGAGATTTTCTGGGGTTTGAGACTTTCCAGGTATTGGAAACCTGGAAAGTCTTGCTGAACCACGGCAAAATTTTTTTGCCAAAAATATTTTTGAGGGCCAACCGATTTTGCTTCCCTTATTACTTACATAATTTTCCGATTTTTCTAAAAAAGTTCTACCTCTTTCCAGCACATTGGGATCCTAAGCTTAGAATTCCACGTGGACAAGTTGTCGCGGCCGCTTCTATAGTGTCACCTAAATACTAGTGACTCCAGCGTAACTGGACTGGCCACAGTTAGGCCGCAAATGTAATCACACTGGCTCACCTT
>JADMIO011135847.1_pt1 | contig 20955 bp, 19 predicted proteins | sample 8958161 | NCBI WGS metagenome assembly JADMIO01 (sample SAMN16585339, study PRJNA669376) | soil metagenome | isolation source: Crop rotation soil | place: USA: Cullars Rotation, Alabama | collected 2011 | reverse complement strand
CGCGACAACTTGTCCACGTGGAATTCTAAGCTTAGGATCCCAATGTGCTGGAAAGATGGCGACTATCCCTTCGCTCGGCGAGGCGATCGTCCACCGCATCAATCAACTTGCCACGATCTCCGAGACGCCGGAGCATCTGACACGTGTGTTTCTGACGCCGGAACTTCGCGCCGCGGCCGACCTTTTGCTCGGCTGGATGCGCGAGGCCGGCATGAGCGCGCATCTCGATGCCATTGGTAATGTCTGCGGCCGCTACGAGGGCGACAAACCCGACCTGCCCTGCCTGATGCTCGGCTCGCACTACGACACCGTGCGCGATGCCGGCAAATGGGATGGGCCGCTCGGCGTCATCACGGCGATTGCCTGCGTCGCCGAGCTGAACCGGCGCGGCAAGCGCCTGCCGTTTGCGGTCGAAGTGATCGGCTTTGCCGATGAAGAGGGCGTCCGCTTTGCTTCCACGCTGCTCGGCAGCCGCGCGGTCGCCGGCACGTTCGATGACCGCGTGTTGGAGGCGCGGGACAAGGCCGGCATTTCCATGCGCGAGGCGATGCAGGCCTTCGGCCTCGATCCGCAGCAGATTGGTACGGCGGCCCGTGCGCGCGGCGAACTGCTCGCCTATCTCGAGCTGCATATCGAGCAGGGACCGGTGCTGGAGCAGAACAATCTGCCGGTCGGCGTCGTCACCGCCATCTCCGGTGCGACCCGCCTTGCCGTAAAACTCACGGGCATGGCAGGCCACGCCGGCACCGTGCCGATGGCGATGCGGCGCGATGCGCTGGCGGGTGCGGCGGAATGCATCGCTGTTATCGAGGAAGCTTGCAGGGCCGATCAGGCGGGCCTGGTTGGAACCGTCGGCGTCATCGATGCGCGGCCCGGCGCGACCAATGTCATCCCCGGCGAAGCCTCCTTCAGCATCGACATGCGTGCGCCGACCGACCTGGATCGCAAAGAGGCGGTGGCGGGTGTCGTGCAAAGGATCGAGGCGATCGCCAAGCGCCGCGGGCTGGCGCTGCAGCTCGACGTCACCCACGAAAACCGCACCGCGCCCTGCGCGCCCTGGCTGCAGGCGCAAATAGCGTCGGCGGTCGCGGCCGAAGGCCTCAAGCCATGCGAGTTGCCGAGCGGGGCCGGGCACGATGGCATGGCCATGATCGACATCGCCGATGTCGGCATGATCTTCGTGCGCTGCCGCGGCGGCATCAGCCATCATCCGGACGAGCATGTCGAGCCCGCCGACGTCGATGCCGGCGCACGCGTGCTGCTGCGGCTGATCGAGAATTTCCGCCCGAAGGCGCAAATTTAGCTCGTCATTCCGGGGCGATGCGCAGCATTGAACTCCAATGCGCAATTGCGCATTGTGGAATCTCGAGATCCCCTAGCGCGCAATTGCCTGAGGTCTGGTCCTTCGGACCATCCCGGAATGACGGGCAAATTCTCTTACTCCGCTGCCCGCGCCGTCTTTCCGAACATCCGCGTCGGCCGGAAAGCGCGCGAGATCGGTCCGTGTTGCCACGCCGATTTTTGCGCGGCGCCGTTCTAACCCGCCGTCACGTCGATCATCTCTTTGCCGTCAAGCACTTTGGCCGTTTTCTCGCGATCGAGATCGTTCTCCCACGCCGCAACTACGACCGTTGCGACGCAATTGCCGATCAGATTGCCAAGCGCACGGGCCATGCCGATGAACCAGTCGACAGACAGCACCAGCACGAGACCGATCGCGGGAATGCTTGGCACCGCATTCAGCGTCGCCGCCAGGATCACGATCGCCGATCCCGGCACGCCATGGGCGCCCTTCGACGTGATCAGCGACACGCCGAGCACCAGCATCAGATCGCCGAACGACAGCGGCGTGTTGGTCGCCTGCGCGATGAACACTACGGCAAGCGTCAGATAGATCGAGAAGGCGTCGAGGTTGAAGGAATAGCCGGTGGGGATCACGAGCCCCACGACGGAATCCTTGACACCCATCCGTTCAAGCTTGCGCATGACCTGCGGCAGGACCGAGTCGGAAGACGCGGTGGCGAGCACGATGGTCAGTTCCTCGCGCAGGTAGGCGAGGAACTTCAGGATATTGATGCCGGCAAGGGCCATCACGCCGCCGAGCACGCCGAACACGAAGACGGCGACCGAGATGTAGAACAGCACCACCAGCGAAACGAGCTGTTTCAGCGAACCGACGCCGTATTTGCCGACGGTGTAGGCGACCGCGCCGAGCACGCCGAGCGGCGCCACGCGGACGATGAGCCCCATGGTACGAAACAGCACTGTGGAGACCGCCTCGATCATGGAGGTGACCTTCTCGCCCTTCTCGCCGCCGACCAGCGCCAGGCTGACGCCGAACAGCACCGCGAAGAAGAGGACCTGCAGCACGTCGTTGCGGGCGAGCGCGTCGAACGAGGTGGTGGGGACGACATTGAGCAGGAAGGCGCCGATGCCGCCGCCGGACAGCTTGTGGGCGTTGTCGGCCACGTTGCTCATCGCCTTGGCGTCCAGGCTCGCGGGATTGATGTTCATGCCGTGGCCGGGCCCGAAGATGTAGGCGAGGAAGAGGCCAACGACGAGCGCGATCGTGGTCATCACCTCGAAATAGATCAGCGCCTTGACGCCGACGCGGCCGACCTTCTTGAGGTCGCCGGCGCCGGCAATGCCGTGCACCACCACGCAGAACACGATCGGCGCCACGATCATGGAGATCAGCTTCAGGAAGGCGTCCGAGAGGATTTTCAGCGAGATCGCGAAATCCGGAACGATCATGCCGAGCACGATGCCGAGGATCAGCGCCGCCAGCACCTGGACAAACAGTGAAGAATACAGCGGTTTTGACGGCGCGGCGGCAGTTGTGGTGATGGTCGTCATGGCACGTTCCCCCGGAAAGAAAAGCGGCTCAAGCGGCTTGCAGCAACAACCATGCCATGGCCTTTTACGGCTGGGCAGGCGATTGAGACCGAATTTTCGCCTATCGAATAGGCAAACTGCACGCCCCCCGGGTCCGGTGCCGGCCGTCGGTCGCTCTGTTTTCAACTTCAATCGATTGAATTGACGAAGGATTCGACGCGAGGCCGGAGTGCCTTCGGATTGTACACAATGGCATGGGCCTTGCTAGATTGGGTCGCGGTGTTCTCTCGATCGGGGTCGTGCACCATGGCGAACGCAAGGGGGTCATTCTCGGGCACCGTCGTCGCAGAGCCGGAGCCGATCGCGCTCGACTGGTCGAAGACGGCGCTCGTCATCATCGACATGCAGCGCGATTTCATGGAGCCGGGCGGGTTCGGCGAGACCCTTGGCAACGACGTTTCGCAGCTGACGCGCGCGGTGAAGCCGATCGCCGCCGTGCTGGCGGCGGCGCGCGAGGCCGGCATCCTCGTCATCCACACCCGCGAAGGCCATCTGCCTGATCTCTCGGATGCGCCGCCGGCCAAGGTCGAACGCGGCGCGCCGAGCTTGCGCATCGGCGATCCCGGCCCGATGGGCCGCATCCTGATCCGCGGTGAAGCCGGGCACGACATCATTCCCACGCTCTATCCCGTTGCCGGCGAGATCGTGATCGACAAGCCGGGGAAGGGCGCATTCTACGCGACCGAGCTTGGCAGCGTGCTGCAAACGCACGGCATCGAAAATCTGCTGGTATGCGGTGTCACCACCGAGGTCTGCGTCAACACCACCGTGCGCGAGGCCAACGACCGCGGCTATCGCTGCGTCGTCATTGCCGACGGCTGCGCGTCCTACTTTCCGGAATTCCACGAGATGGGCCTGAAGATGATCAAGGCCCAGGGCGGGATTTTCGGCTGGGTCGCCGAGTCGGCAGCGGTGTTGCAGGTCATGCCGCGGGTCGCCGCAGGCGCACAGTAAGGCTCACCATCAAGAAGGGTGCAGCGGCCGAATTGCCGGCGGCGCCGGCATTGAGGCAGGTCAATCACCCGCGTCAGCATGTTTGTAGGGTGGTGCGCTCGTACATCTGTGTGGAGTGATTTTCATGAGAATGCTGTCATTGATGACCGGCCTCCTCGCCGCCTTTGCTGCGACGGCTGCATTTGCACAATCCGTCGATCTCACCGGCCGCTATAATTGCACGGCGATGTGCCGGGGCGAGGGCCAGCCTTACATCACCCAGAACGGTCCGGAGTTGAACGTGGTGACCGAGGCCGGCTTGCCGTCGCGCGCCTGGCCGGACTGGAATTTCCCGAACACGCGGATCTGGGTCGAGATGCTCAGCCAGAGCGCGGTCTATACACCCGACGGCATGACGATCCAGTTCGACGGCGGCACAGTCTGGCAGCGCGACATTCCGCCGCCTCCACTGCCGCTGCGCCGCCGCCGCTGACAACGGCCGCCGTCCATTGTTCTTGAGGGCGGATCGAACTACACAGCTGTCAGGCAAGGGCCGCCTGGCGGCCGCACACACCTGATAGCGAGGTTTTATGCAGTACCGTTCGTCCTGGATGACCGAGGAGCTGGACACGTTTCGCGACCAGTTCCGCAAATTCCTCGCCAGGGATCTGGCGCCGCATACCGAGAAATGGCGCAGTCAGAAGATGGTCGACCGCTCGGCCTGGCGCGCGCTCGGCGAGATGGGTGCGCTGTTGCCGAGCGTGCCGGAGGCCTATGGCGGACTGGGCGCGACCTTCGCCTATGAAGCCGCCGTGCTGGAGGACCTCGAAAGCGTGGTGCCGGAGATGACCACCGGCGTCTCCGTGCACAGCGCCATCGTCGCGCACTACATCCTCAACTACGGCTCGGAGGCGCAAAAAAAGCGCTGGCTGCCGAAGATGGCCTCGGGCGAAATGGTTGGTGCCATCGCCATGACAGAACCCGGCACCGGCTCGGATTTGCAGGCCGTGAAAACCACGGCGAAGAAGACCGGCAATGCCTATGTCATCAACGGCCAGAAGACCTTTATCACCAACGGACAGGCCGCCGATCTCGTCATTGTCGTCGCGCGCACGGGCGGCCAGGGCGGCAAGGGGTTGTCCCTGATCGTGGTGGAGACGGCTGATGCCGAGGGCTACCGGCGCGGGCGCAACCTCGACAAGATCGGGCTGCACGCGTCCGACACGTCGGAACTGTTCTTCGACAATGTCACGGTGCCGCCGGAAAACCTGCTCGGGTCGGAGGAAGGGCAGGGCTTCGTGCAACTGATGCAGCAACTGCCGCAGGAACGGCTGTCGCTTGCCATCGGCGCGGTTGCCTCGATGGAGCGCGCGGTGAAGATCACCGCCGACTACACCAGGGAGCGCACGGCGTTCGGCAAGCCGCTGATCGAATTCCAGAACACCGCCTTCAAGCTCGCCGAGCGCAAGACCGAAGCGATGATCGGCCGCGTTTTCGTCGACTGGTGCGTCGAGCGGCTGGTGGCGGGCGATCTCGATACCGTCACCGCCTCGATGGCAAAATACTGGTGCTCGGAGAAGCAGGTCGAGACCGCCGACGAATGCCTGCAGCTGCATGGCGGTTACGGCTACATGCAGGAATATCCGATCTCGCGGATGTTCATCGATTCCCGCATCCAGAAGATCTATGGCGGCACCAACGAGATCATGAAGGTCTTGATCGCCCGCTCGCTGTAATTTTTTTGCAGACCGGCAGTTACCTGGCGGAGGCGCCGCAGGTACTCGGTCATGCCCGGCCTTGTGCCGGGCATCCACGTGGCTGCCTTTAGCGGCGCCGTTTGGCTCTTGTTCTCCGCAGCGTCCTCGCCGATGATGGCATCAACGCTGCAACAAAAGCCAAGGGGAGCGGCCGCGATGCCTCAATTGCGTTGGATTCTCGCTGCCGTTCTGCTGCTCTCGGGCAGCGCTTCCGCATTCGCGCAAGCCTATCCGCATCGCCCGGTACGGGTGGTCGTCGGTTTCCCCGCCGGCGGCCCGACCGACATCATCGCGCGCATTGTGGCGCAGAACCTGTCCGACAGCCTCGGCCAGCAATTCTATGTTGAGAATATTGCGGGTGCCGGGGGCAACACCGCCTCCGGACAGGTCGCGCGCGTCACGCCCGATGGCTATACCATCATGGCGATCAGCACGGGTTTCATCGTCAATCCGAGCCTCTATGCCAAGGTACCCTATGACCCGCTGAAGGATTTTGTCGCTGTCACATTGGTTGCGGCTTCGCCCAATGTCGTGGTCGTCAACCCGTCCGTGCCGGCAAAAACGCTGCCGGAGCTGGTCAAGCTGATTCAGGATAACCCCGGCAAATACAGCTATGCCGGCCCCGGCGTCGGCTCGACGCCGCATCTCGGCGGCGAGCTGTTCCGTCTTACCTACAAGCTCGACCTGATCCACGTTCCCTTCACCGGCGCTGCACCCGCCGTTCAGTCGACGGTCGGCGGCCACACCCCGATTGCGTTCACGGCGCTGCCGTCTTCGATGGCGGCGATCCAGGCCGGCCAGGTGCGCGCGATTGCGATTGCCGCAACCGAGCGCGCGAAACAGATTCCCGACGTGCCGACCTTTGCCGAGCAGGGCGTCAAGGATCAGGAAGCCGATACGCTGACCGGACTGGTGGCACCCGCCGGCACGCCGAAGGAAATCGTCGATCTGCTGGCGCGCGAGATCGCCAAGGCTGTCGCAAAGCCGGAGGTCAAGGCGAGGCTCGAGACGCTCGGCTTCCGGCCGGTCGCCAATACACCCGACGAATGGAGCGCGCGGATCAAACTCGAGATCGACAAATGGGGCAAGGTGGTGCGCGACGCCAATCTCAGGATCGAGTGAGTCGAACGCGTTCGCCTAATTGAACGCCATGCCGCCGCTCATCGCCACCGTCTGCCCGGTCATGTAGGCATTGTCGATCAGCATCAGCACGGCGCTCGCGACTTCCTCTGGGGTGCCGAAGCGTCCGAGCGGGATGCGGCTGACCAGTTGCGGCTGGCCCTTCATCATGTCGGTCTCGATCAGCGAGGGCGCCACTGCATTGACGGTGATGCCGTCCTTGACCAGCCGGGCGGCGTAGCCGCGGGTCAAGCCTTCCACCCCGGCCTTGGACGCATTGTAATGCGGCCCGATCGCTCCGGCTCCGCGCGCCGCGCCGGAGGAGATATTGACGATGCGGCCCCATTTCTTGGCGCGCATCCCCGGCAGGGCGGCCTGCGTGCAAAGGAACACCGATTTCAGATTTACCGCAATCGTTTCGTCGAAATCGGCCTCGGTGAGGTCGTCGACGCCGCGGACCAGCGCGATTCCGGCATTGTTGACGAGGATGTCGACGGGGCCTAGCGCATCCGACGCTCGCGCCACCATCTCGCGCACCGCCTCCGGCTTGGAGACATCCGCCGCAACGGCAATGGAGCGGCCGCCGGCAGTGACGATGTTTTTGGCGAGCGCTTCGGCTTCCGCGGCGCGCTCGCGATAGTTCACGGCGACGGAGCAACCCGCTTCGCCCAGCGCCTTGACGATGGCGGCGCCGATGCCGCGCGAGCCGCCGGTCACCAGCGCGACATGGCCGCGCAACGCAAACGTCCTCATCTCGTCCTCCGTCAGTGGGCGGCGCCCAGCAGCACCACTCCCGCAATGATCGCGGCGCAGCCCGCCACGCGCCAGGCATTGACGGGCTCGCGCAGGATCATCATGCCAAAGAGCGCGCCGATCATCATCGACATTTCGCGCGCCGGCGCCACCAGGCTGAGCGGGGCACCCATGTCCACCGCGGTCAGCACGAAAATGTAGGATAGCGGAGAAAGCAGGCCGACCCCGGCGGCAAGCCACCAATAGCCTTGCATCGCGGCCTTCGCCCGCGCCGGGTTCCGCATCACCACCGGCGCCAGCATGAAGAAGCGGATAAAGTTCGAGAACCAGTCGAGCACGACGGGATGGATGCCGAGCACCTTGACGCCGTAGCCGTCGACCACGGTGTAGCTCGCGATCAGCGATCCCGTGGCAAATCCCCAGCGCACGCCGTCCAGGCCCTTTGGTTGACGGAACGCTGCAAGATTGCCCTGCGTCGAGATGCAGCCGATGCCGAGCACCACGGCAACGAGGCCGAGCAAGCCGAGCGAGGTCGGCATCTCCCGCAACAGCAGGAAGGCGCCGATCGAGGACAGCAGGGGGCCTGTGCCGCGCGCGATCGGATAGACCACGCTGAGGTCGGCGACTTGATATCCGCGCATCAGGCACAGGCTGTAGCCAAGGTGGATGCCGGCGCTCGCCACCAGGCAAAGCGCGACCGGCCAGGTCCAGATCTGCTCACGGCTGACGAGCAGCCAGATCACCCACGGAAGGTACGCCGCGCAGGCAATCACATTGGAGACGAACAGGAAGGCCGCCCCTGCCGAGGCGGCGCGCTTGGCGAGCAGGTTCCAGGTGGCATGGATCAGGGCGGCGGCGACGACGAGAAGAAAGGGGACAAGCGACATTGAGACCTCCGGGGCCGGCGCCACGAGACTGATCTCGACGTCTCCTCCTCTGGGCTTTTTCCCCTCGGGTGCAGCCGCGGGTTTTTTGCCCGCGGTCTCCGCAACGCTCGGACCTGCAACGGCCATAGCCGCCCGGAACCCTAGTTGCCACTCGGTCGATCGAGGAAAAATATCCTCCGATGCCGTGCGACGGTCAACCCGCAATTGCCTGATATCACAATGCAATGCGCGCGGCCTGTCACTTCACCTGAGCTTTCAGCGCGGTGAGGAAGACCTCGTAACGCACCGTCTTGCCGGCAAATTGATGCGAGGGTTTGGGCGATGCCAACAGCGGCGCCGCACGCAACGGCCATTTCAGCACAACCCGTTCGCGCGCGGACGCAAGCGCGACGCGCATCAGTTCGTCGGAGTCCTCATCCGCGCCGACGAGGCCGGACAGCAGCCGCATCTCCTGTTTCACCAGCGCCGTGTTGCGCCGCGGCGGATGCATGGGATCGATGATGACGATATCCGGCGCAAGCTGGGGCAGGAGATGTCGGGCATCACCATGGATCAAGGTCATGCGCGCAGTGACCGCGGCAAGCTCGGCGGATTCAGCCGTCGCTCGCGCCAAGGCTTCCTTCAGGAGTGCGTGCACCTCCGCCGAGCGCTCCAGCATGATGACGCTTGCACCGGCCGAGGCGAGGAGGAAGGAATCGCGGCCAAGGCCTGCCGTCGCATCGACGATGACGGGAAAGCGGTCTTTCTTGAGCCCGGCGGCTTTCACCAGCGGGTGGCCGCGCTCCCCGCCGCGCCGAAAGCGATAGCCCATGGCGCCGCCGGCGAAATCAAGATGAAGTTCCTTCGGCTCCGACGCCATAGTCTATCCCGGCCAACACTGTCCGCCGCCATCCACCCGCAGCACCTGGCCCGAGACGAAGGCGCCCTGCGGGCCGGCGAAGAATTCCACCACCCGGGCGACCTCGTCGACGGTCGCGATGCGATCGAGTGTGCCTTCCTCGACCATACGGTTTGCGTCCACCTCGCGCGTGCCGAGGAAGCGGCCGGTGCGGGTGTCGCCGGGGGCGATGCAGTTCACGGCAATATCGTAGGGACGCAGCTGGTCGGCGAGGCAGCGCGTGTAATGCGTCATGCCGGCTTTTGCGACGGCATAGATCGATCCGTTGGTTCGGCCCCTGAAGGCTGCGACCGAGCCGATGGTGACGATGCGGCCGCGCCGCCTTTCCATCATGCCCCGCGCCACCGCCTGGCAGGTCAAAATCGTCGAAAGCAGATTGCGGTCCAGCACGGCGCGCACGTCCTCTTCCCTGATGCCGACCGCGTCGTTCGGATTGGGTTTGCCGCCGGCGGCGGCGATATCGCCGCCGGCATTGTGGACGAGGATGTCGATCGGCCCGAGCGCCGTCTCGGCCTCGGTCACGACGTGCTCGATCTGATCGGATTTTGTGAGATCGCCGAGCACGCGCAAGGTGCGGACGCCATGGTCGCGCCCGACCTCCTGCGCAACCGCGGTGAGCGTGGTGCCCTCGCCATATTCGGCCGGACCGTTTTCGCGCATGCCGTGAATGGCGACCGCTGCACCAAGTCCGGCGAGTTTTTCGGCAAAGGCGCGGCCGAGCCCGCGGCCTGCGCCGGTCACCAGCGCCACCTTGCCGGCAAGTGTCTTCGCACGATCGGCAACCATTGTTCACACTCCAAAGCTGTCTCGAAACGGGAAGCCAAGCCGGCCATTTTGGCGGCTAGCCTCCGTCCGGCGGTCAGTCTAAAAGGGGGCCGTCCCACCAACCATTCAGCACATAATCAACATCTCAGGGAGTGTCCGTTGGCCTATTCCAGTACGCAATTGTTCATCGGCGGCAAGTGGCGGCCGGCCCAGTCGGGCAAGGTGATCGAAGTGATCAATCCGGCCACCGAAGAGGTGATCGGCACCGTTGCCCATGCCGAGAAGGCCGACCTCGACGAGGCCCTGGAAGCGGCAGCGACCGGCTTCAAGGCCTGGCGCGCCGTGGCGCCGTTCGAGCGTTGTCGTATCATGCGCAAGGCCGCCGCCATCATGCGCGAGCGCAACGACGAGATCGCGCCGCTGCTCACCATGGAGCAGGGCAAGGTGCTGGCGGAAGCCAAGATGGAGGCAATGGCCGCCGCTGACGTGATCGAGTGGTTCGCCGAAGAGGCAAAGCGCTCCTATGGCCGCATCATTCCGGCGCGCGGGCCCGGTATCTATCAGCTTGCGATCAAGGAGCCTGTGGGCCCTGTTGCGGCGTTTACGCCGTGGAATTTCCCGATCAACCAGGTGGTGCGCAAGATGTCGGCGGCGCTTGCCGCCGGTTGCTCGATCATCGTGAAAGCGCCCGAGGAGACGCCGGCTTCGCCCGCGCAGCTGATCCGTGCGTTTGCCGATGCCGGCGTGCCGGCCGGCGTGATCAACCTGGTCTACGGCGTGCCTGCGGAGATCTCCGAATATCTCATCCCGCACCCGGTGATCCGGAAGATTTCCTTCACCGGCTCGACCTCGGTCGGCAAGCAGCTCAACGCACTCGCCGGCCTGCACATGAAGCGCGCCACCATGGAGCTGGGCGGCCACGCGCCGGCGATGGTGTTCAAGGATGCCGACGTCACCAGCGCGGCCAAAATCCTGGTGGCGGCGAAATATCGCAATGCCGGCCAGGTCTGCATTTCGCCCACCCGCATGCTGGTACAGGACGACGTGTTCAAGGAGTTCGTCGACAAGTTCGTCGAGGGCGCCAAGGCGGTGAAGGTCGGCAACGGCATGGATGCATCTTCCACCATGGGCTCGCTCGCCAATCCGCGCCGTGTCACTGCGATCGAAGGCATGGTGCAGGACGCCGTTGCCAAGGGCGCCAAGCTCGAGACCGGCGGTCACCGCGTCGGTAACAAGGGTTACTTCTTCGAACCCACTGTGGTCAGCGACGTGCCGAAGAACGCGCGCGCGATGAACGAGGAGCCGTTCGGCCCGCTCGCGCTGATCTCGCGATTCTCCAGCCTCGATGAAGTGGTCGAGGAGGCGAACCGTCTACCGTTTGGATTGGCGTCCTACGCCTTCACCAGTTCGACCAAGACCGCGACCACGATCGGGTCGCAGGTCGAAGCCGGCATGATGTCGATCAACAGCTTTGGGCTCGCGCTGCCCGAAGTGCCGTTCGGCGGCGTCAAGGATTCCGGCTACGGCTCGGAAGGCGGCACCGAGGCGATGGAGGCCTATTTCAACACCAAGTTCATCTCGCAGACCGGAGTCTGAACGGCTCCCTCGTCGAGGAATCGACTCTCGGGCCGCACCCGGAATCGCCCGGTGCGGCCTTTTTTATAGGGTTTTTTCAGCGAATCACTTTGCCATGTGATAGGCAGTCCAAGCTGCGGAACAGGCGGCTGTGCGAGAATCCGCGGCAAAATAAGGCATTTCTCGCACTGCAATTGCCGCTTTTTGCTAAGATAGCTGTGCAGAATGTCGAAAAAGCCTGTTTTTCAAGGTGTTTTCGGCCATATCGTGCGGCTTCCAGAATCCAAGATGGAGCAACCATGGCTACCCAGATGTCGAAGTCGCAGCTGATCGAGAAGATCGCGACCTCCACCGAACTCGCCAAGCGTGACGTCAAGAACGTCATGGAGGCGCTCGTGGACGTCGGTCACAAGGAACTGAAGAAGGCCGGCACCTTCCTGATGCCGGGCTTCGCGAAGTTCGTCGTGATCAAGAAGCCGGCGACGAAGGCGCGCAAGGGCACCAACCCCTTCACCGGCGAAGAGATGATGTTCAAGGCGAAGCCCGCCCGGAAGATCGTCAGGGCCCGGCCCGTCAAGGCCGCCAAGGACGCAGTCGCCTAACGAAGAAAAGGCCTCCGGTGACGGAGGCCTTTTTGCTTCGGCCAGCCTCGCTGGCTCCTGGCGATGGCTAGACCACCGGCGAACGGCCGCCATCGACATTGATGGCGGTGCCGGTGATGTAGGAGCCTTGCTCCGACGCCAGGAAGCAGGCGAGGTTGGCGAATTCCTCCGCCGTGCCCATGCGGCCCATCGGCACCGCTTTCGCAAGGTCCTTCGTGAAGGCATCGAAGTCGCTGTCCGGCGCCGTCTTGGCGTGGCGCTTCACCCATTGATCGCTGACGATCAGGCCGACCAGCATGGCGTTGACCAGGATGCCGTGCGCGGCGCCTTCGTTCGCCATCGCCTTTGTCAGCGCCATGCCGGCCGCGCGCGACACCGAGGTGGGCGTCGAGGCGGCCGCCGGTGCCTTGGCGCCGATATTGAGCACATTAATGATGCGGCCCCATTTGCGCTCTTTCATGCCGGGCCAGACCAGGCGCGACAGGCGGATGGCCGCGAACAGTTTCAGGTCGAGGTCTTCCTGCCAGATCTCGTCAGTGACGCTCTCGAACGGCATCGCCCGCGAGGTGCCGGCATTGTTGACGAGGATGTCGACCTTGCCGAGGTCCTTCACGATCTGGCCGTAGGTCGCGGAAATGTCTGCGGCTTTCGAGACGTCGCAAACATAATCACGAACGTGAAGCTGGTCCTTGGCGAGCGTCTCGCGTGCCGCCGCGAGGTCACCGGCGCCCCGCGCGAGGATCGCGACCTTGGCGCCTGATTCGGCAAAGCGCCGCGCAACCGCAATGCCGATACCCTTGCTGCCGCCGGTGACGACGGCCACGCGATCCTTCATCGTGATCTGCATGATTTATCCTTTTTGTTGAACTCAGCCCTTAAGCGCTTCGAGTAACTCGTCTGGCCGCTCCGACATCATCATATGCCCGGCACCGGGCAGAACTACCGTCTTTGCATTCGGTACCGCCGCAGCCAGCGCCTTGCCGGCTTTGACGGGAGTCATCATGTCGCGTTCGCCGAGGATGACGGTGGTGGGGACCGTAACCGTGGCCGCCGCGGCCAATGCGTTCTGATAGGCATTGCAGGCCGCGAGGTCGTTGTGGAGCACGCCGGGCCGGCACTGCTGCAGCACGCGTTGCGCGCCGCTGTGCATCCAAAGGCCCGGCGCCAAGCTGCCGCCGAGCTCGGCCTTGAAGCCAAGGCCCCAGATCGAGACCATGTCGATGGCAGCAGGATCGTTGGCTTCCGCGGCCTTCAGCAGATCCGGGCCGACGGTCATGGTGGCGGCGGTGCCGATCAGGCTGAGGCCCGAGACCTTGGCCGGATGCCGCGCCGCGGTCTCCAACGCAATCAGCGAGCCCATGGAGTGGCCGACCAGCTTTGCCTTCGGCGCCTGGGCGGCGTCGAGCAGGGCCGCGATCCAGTCGGCCATGTCAGAGATCGATGGCAGCGGTTTGCCTCCGGAGCGGCCGTGGCCGGGGAGGTCCGGCGCCAATACGGAATAGCCGTGATGGGCGAACCAGCGGCTGTGCAATGCCCAGGTCGAATGATCGAAGCCGGCGCCATGGACCATGATGACGGCGGGCAGCGCCGGATCGAACGGCTTGCCGCCGGTTGCCACGAAGATGTCGGTGCCGTTGACGGACAGTTGCATGGTCAAGCCCTCTGCGAGGCGCGGAGCGCCTGTCCGAGATCGTCAATGATGTCTTGCGCCGACTCGATGCCGACCGACAGCCGCACCAGTTCCTCGCCGATCCCTGCGGCCTTCAGCTGCGCCGCGTCCATCTGCTGATGGGTGGTGCTGGCCGGATGGATCACCAGCGTCTTGGCGTCGCCGACATTGGCGAGGTGGCTGATCATGCGCAGGGACTCGATGAACTTCTTGCCCGCGGGCCGGCCGCCCTTGATCCCAAAACTGACGATCGAGCCGGCGCCGCGCGGCAGCAGTTTCTTCGCCAGCTCATGATCCGGATGATCTTCCAAAGCCGGATGCAGCACCCATGCGACGCCCTTGTTGGCTTTCAGGAATTCGAGCACGGCGAGCGTGTTCGCCATATGGCGGTCCATCCGCACGCCCAGCGTCTCGACCCCCTGCAGCAGATGGAAGGCGTTGGTCGGCGACAGACATGCGCCGAAATCGCGCAAGCCTTCGGTGCGAGCGCGCATGATGAAGGCGGCCTGGCCGAACTGCTCGTCGAAGACGATGCCGTGATACCCGGCATAGGGCTCGGTCAGGACAGGGAATTTGCCGGACGCATGCCAATCGAAGCGGCCGCCGTCGATCAGCACGCCGCCAATCGCGATGCCATGGCCGCCGATCCATTTGGTTGCGGAGTGCATGACGAGGTCGGCGCCGAGGTCGATCGGCTTGGACAGGTAGGGCGTGGCAAAGGTGTTGTCGATCAGCAGCGGGATATTGGCGTCATGCGCGATCTGCGCCACTGCGGGGATGTCGAGGACTTCGAGGCCGGGATTGCCGATGGTTTCGGCGATGACGAGACGGGTGTTGGGGCGGATCGCGGCGCGGAATTCGTCGAGCGCGCGCGGCTTCACAAAGGTCGTGGTGATGCCGAAGCGGGGCAGGGTGTGCGCCAGCAGATTGATGGTGCCGCCATAGAGCGAGGCGGAGGCAACGATATGGTCGCCGGCATTCATCAGCGTGGCGATGCCCAGATGTAGCGCCGCCATGCCGCTGGCCGTGCAGACGGCGCCGACGCCGTTTTCCAGCGCCGACAGCCGCTCCTCCAGCACCGCAGTGGTCGGATTGGAGATGCGGGTATAGATGTGCCCGGCGCGTTCGAGGTTGAAGAGCGCCGCCGCATGGTCGGAGTCCTGGAACACGTAGGACGTGGTCTGGTAGATCGGCACCGCGCGCGATCCGGTGACGGGATCGGGGTGCTGGCCTGCGTGCAGGCTGAGCGTCTCAAAGGCGGGCGGTTTGGGTGCTGGCATATCAGCCTCGTCAATGGCGGGATCGCCGCGGGTTTTGCCACAAGTCGGATGGGAACGTCAGCCGCCTTTCACGGCGCCGGCGGTCAGCCCCGCGACGATCTGGCGCTGCGCGAACACGGTGAGCAGCAGCACGGGGAGGGTGACGATCAGCGCCGCAGCCGCAAGCGGGCCCCAGCTCAACTGGTCGAAGGAGATCATGTTGTAGACGGCGACCGGCAGCGTCCGCGTCTCACGTCCCGCCAGCACGATGCCGAACACGAAATTATTCCAGGAGAAGATCACCGCGAGGATGAAGGCCACCGCCAGCCCGGGCTTGGCGATCGGCAGCGCCACATGACGAAACACCTGCCAGCGCGTGGCGCCGTCGATCAGGGCTGCTTCTTCCAGCTCCAGCGGCGTGGTCTCGAAATAACCGATCATGATCCAGATCACGATCGGCACCGTCACCACCAGATGGATGATGATCTGCGGCCACAGCGTGCCGAGCAGGCCCAGCCACTGGAACAGCAGGAACAGCGGGATCAGATAGGAGAGGCCGGGCGTGATGCGCGCGATCAGGATGAAGATGGCGGATTTGTGCGCTGCCATCCGCGCGATGCCGTAGCCCGCGGGCACGCCGACCACCATCGCGAGCAGGGTCGCGGTCCCCGTCACCATGAGGCTGTTGACGAAATAGGTGAGGAATCGGTTGGAGGCGAGCACGTCGGCATAGTTCTTCCAGGCAAAGCGCTCGGGAATGAACACCGGCGGGTAGGAAGCGTTGTCGACCTCGAACTTCACCGACAGCGAGAGCATCCAGAGGAAGAACAGGATCGCCGGCGAGACGACCACGAACACTGAAAGCCACAGCCCGATCTTGCCGATGATCTGCCGCAAGCTCATGTGCCGGCCCCGATTTCGGTCCACGACGTGCGCTGGCGCAGATAGAGCAGCACCGCGGTGAGCAGCACGATCAGCACGAAGAACACGACCGCAATGGCCGAGCCATAGCCGAGATCGTAATAGATGAAAGCGACGCTGTAGAGATAGAGGTTGATGGTCTCCGACGCCGACCCCGGCCCGCCCTGCGTGATGGCGAAGATGATGTCGAAGCTTTTCACTGCGTCGATGGTACGGATCATCGCCGCGATGAACAGGAAAGGTGCGACCAGGGGCAGGGTGATGTAACGGAACATCTGCCAGAAGGTGGCGCCGTCGATCTGCGCGCTTTCATAAGGCTCCGTGGGGAGTGCCGCGAGCCCGCCGAGCACGATCAGCATCACCAGCGGCGTCCACTGCCACGTTTCCACTAGCACCAGCGAGGGGATCACAGTCGCCGGATGGAACACCCACAGCTGCGGCGGTATCCCAACGAGCGACAGTAGATAGTTCAGCACGCCAAGCTGCGGGTGGAACATCATGGTCCAGACCAGCGCAATCGCTACCGGGGTCGCCATCATCGGCATGATGAAGAGGCCGCGCAAAAAGCCGCGGCCGGCGAATTTCTGGTGAAACACGACGGCGGAGGCCGTGCCGAGGATCAGCGGCAAGACCACCGACAGCGCGGTGTAGACGAGGGTATGCATCACCGCCTCGACGAAGCGGGGATCGTTCGGCAGGCGGATGTAATTGGCTAGTCCGACGAAGGTGGTGGGCGAGCCCACCTTCCACTGGTTCAGGCTCATCCAGATCGTGAACACCCAGGGAAAGACGATGACCGCGAGCACCACGACCAGCGCAGGGATGACGAACGGCCAGTAGGACGGCGGCCGCCACTCACGTTCCGGCGCGGCCGCGCCTTCAGATGCGGCCGCGTTCGCTTGCGACAGGGCGCTCACGCTTTCTCGCTGCGCTCCAGGATCGGCCGGAACTGCTCGTGCGCCTTCTTCAGCTCGGTTGCGGGATCGGCGCCCGCAAGCGTCGCCGTGACCCCGGCGCCGACGAGATCGCGGAATTCAGCCACGGGAATGATGACGGGCAGGCCGAGCTTGCTGATCTTGGCGGAGTCGATCACCGACTGCAGCCACTCCTTGGGCATCTTCACGCCGCTCTGGACCTCGGGATCGTTGAGAATGGAGTTGCGGAACGGCACGCCGCCGCCGGCCTGCAGCAGCCGCGCACCCTGCTTCTTCGAGACCGCCCATTGGCAGAGCAGATAGGCGGCTTCCTTGTTCTTGCAGGCCGCCGCAATGCCGAGGCCGTCGCCATAGGTGGCCGAGTATTGTCCCTTCGGGCCCGCGGGCACCACGGTGTAGCCGACCTTGCCGACGATGCGGGAGGCAGCGGGATCTTCCAGGGGCGGCGCCCAGCCGACGCCGTCGATCCACATCGCCGAGCGGCCTTGGGTGAACGACGCCATCGACTCCATCCAGTTGAAGCCGGCGACGCCGGGAGGCGCGACCTTGGTCAGCAGCGTCTGATAGAGTTTTGTGGCCTCGACCGCTTCCGGCCCGTCGGTGAGGATGTTGCCCTTGCCGTCAAGGAATTCGCCGCCGTAATTGAGGAAGAAGTTGGTCCACAACGTCATGTTGGCATTGCGCAGGCCGCGGCCGACAAAGCCGAAGGTGCCCTCCTTGGCGTCGGTGAGCTTTTCGGCGGCCGCCACCATCTCATCGAAAGTCTTGGGAACCGCTACGCCCTTCTTCTGGAACAATTCCTTGTTGTAGTAGAGGATGAAGTAGTCGACCGACCACGGCAGCGACAGCATCTGCCCCTTGTCGTTCTTGGCGTATTGCAGGCCGGCCGCCGAGAAATCGCTTTCGACCAGATCGGACGCGGTCAGTGTCGGGTCCTTCATGAAGGGGGTGATGTCGGCCAGCCAGCCGGCCTTTTCGAATTGCCGCTTCTGCACGTGGTAGCTGAGATGGATCACATCAAAGCTTGGCTTGCCGGAGGCGAGTTCGATCACGGCCTTCTGGCGCTGCTGCTGTTCGGGGATCTGTTCCGATTCGACCTGGATGCCGGTGAGATCGGTGAATTCCTTGATGTTCTTCTGCAGATTGTCGCCGCGCGGGCCCTTGGCCAGCATCACCTCGAGCTTGGTGCCGGCATATTTCTTCCAGTTCACGTCGGCGCGCGCCGGCAATCCGGTGAGGCTGAGCGCGCCTGCGGCTGCGCTGCCTGCGAGGACGGCACGACGGGAAATACGGTGATCTTTCATGGTTCTCTCCCTTAAGACCGGCTTCTTGTTGGTGCGGAGTGTAGCGCCTGCACGCGGCGTCGCAACAGCCCCGAAGACGCACGGCGCGGGCGCACAGCTATGCAGAATTCTGCGGGGCAACGGTATTCTGGCGGGCAGCTACCGAATTGTGCAATGACGCGGATGCTGGCAGAAGGAGCAGCGCTTCAGAAAATGGTTGAACCAAGCCCGCCTGCGATGCCGCCCAAAATCGATCCCATCACCCGTTCCGTCGTCCAGCACCGGCTTGGCTCGATCGTCAAGGAAATGGGCGAGGCGATGCTGCGAACGTCCTATTCGCAGATCCTCAATTCCAGCCGCGATTTTTCCCTTGCCATCACTGATACGCGCGGGCGGCTGATCGCGCAGGCCGAGCACATTCCGGTTCACGTCGGTGCGCTGCCCTGGGCGACGCGCGCGGTGGAGGAGCGTTTCAAGGACATCGCGCCCGGCGACGTCATCCTGCTCAACGATCCCTATCATGGCGGCAGCCATCTCCCCGATCTCACCGCCTTCGTCCCGGTCTTCGACGGCGGAAAACGGCTGCTCTGGACTGTCGTGCGCGCGCACCAGAGCGACATCGGCGGCGCCACCCATGGCGCCTACAATCCCGCCGCCACCGAGATCTACCAGGAAGGCATCCGCGTTCCGCCGATCAAATTGTACGACGCCGGCAAGCTGCGCGACGATTTGCTCGACCTGCTCGCGCTCAATATCCGCAATCCCCGCGAATTCCGCGGCGATCTTGCCGCCATGCTGGGGGCGGCGCAGCTCGGCGAACGGCGGGTGTCAAAATTGCTTGCCGAATTCGGCGCGCCGGTGGTGGAGGCCGCAATCGAGGCCATTCTCGATGCCGCCGAGCAGCAGGCGCGTGCCGTCGTCGCGACCTGGAAGGACGGCGTGTTCCACGGCGAAGCCTTTCTCGACGATGACGGCCACGGCCGCAGCGACATCAAGATCGCGGCGAAGGTAACGAAAAAGGGCAGCGACGTCGAAGTCGATCTCACCGGCTCCGATCCGCAATCGACCGCCTTCGTCAATTCCTCGCATGCCAACATGCAGGCGGCGGTCGCGATGGCGTTCGCCTATCTGATCGATCCCGAAATCCCCAAGAACGACGGCGCGCTACGGCCGCTGAAGGTGATCGCGAAACAGGGCACCATCGTCTGGGCCGATCCCGGCCGGCCGGTGACCCTGTGCACCAGCCATCCCTCCAACGAAATCGTCGAGGCGATCGTGAAAGCGCTGTCGGCGTCCTGCCCGGAGCGCGCGATGGCCGGCTGGGGCCGCAGATTCCGCATCGCCATCCAGGGCGAGAACCCGCGCAACGGACGCAATTTCATCTGGCACATGTTCCAGGCCCGGCCCGGAGGCGGCGCGTCCTCCGGCGGCGACGGCTATTCCTCGATCGGCGAATGGCACTCCGTGGGCGGTCTCAAATTCGGCAGCATCGAGGTCGCCGAAACGCGTTTTCCGCTCTACTTCCGGCATCACGAATTCCGCCCGGGCTCCGGCGGCGACGGCCAGTTCCGCGGTGGGCTCGGCGTGTCGCTCGACATGGTGCTGGAGACGGAAAAGCCCGCGCGCGGCAACACGGCGGGCGAGGGCGTGCGCTACGGGCCGTGCGGCATGCTCGGCGGCAAGGACGGCGCGCCGCATCGCTACCGCCTGCTGTCCGAAGGACGAGAGCCGCGCGTGCTGCGCACCAAGGAAGTCGGCATCGAATTGCACCCTGGCGATTGCATCGAGGTCCGCTCCTCCGGCGGCGGCGGCTGGGGCCCGCCTGAAAAGCGCACCGCAGAGGCGCGCCAGCGCGATGCAGAGCAGGGCCTGACCGGCGACCTGTCGGCGGAGTTGAAGGCCTGACATGTACACGATCGGCGTAGACGTCGGCGGCACCTATACGGACCTTGTCGCCTCGGATGAGAGCGGACGCACGGTGTTTGCCAAATCGCCGTCGACACCGGCAGATCAGTCGATCGGCGTGATGGCGGGGCTTGACGAGCTCGCGCGCCGGCTCGGCGTTTCGCGCAACGCGATGCTGGCCGCGACGGACCGTCTCGTGCATGGCACGACGGTCGCGACCAATGCGCTGCTGGAGCGCAAGGGCGCCAGGGTGGCGCTGCTCACCACCGAAGGCCATCGCGACGTGCTGGAGATGCGCGAAGGCCTGAAGCCCGATCGCTACGATCTGCGCTCACCGCCGCCGGAGCCGCTGGTGCCGCGCGAGCGCCGGCTCGGCGTGCGCGAACGGCTGAAGGCAGACGGGAGCGCCGCCGTTCCGCTCGACAAAGGCTCGCTCGATGCGGCGATCGCGGCGGTGAAGGCATCGGGCGCCAGTTCGGTCGCAGTGTGCTTTCTGCACGCTTATCTCAACCCTGCGCATGAGCTGGCGGCGATCGAGCGGTTACGCGCCGCCTTGCCGGACATCGACATCTCGCGCTCCAGCGATGTGCTGCCGCAGATCAAGGAATATGAGCGCGTCTCGACCACTGTCGTGAACGCCTATGTCGCGCCGGTGGTGCGGCGCTATCTCACCAACCTGGAGAAGCGGCTGATCGAGGCCGGGTTTGCGGGTTCGCTCTTCATCGTGCTGTCGCATGGCGGCATGGCCCCCGTGGATGAAGCTTCACGGCTCGCGGCGGGCACCGTGCTGTCGGGTCCC
>JADMIO010904402.1_pt1 | contig 20959 bp, 18 predicted proteins | sample 8958161 | NCBI WGS metagenome assembly JADMIO01 (sample SAMN16585339, study PRJNA669376) | soil metagenome | isolation source: Crop rotation soil | place: USA: Cullars Rotation, Alabama | collected 2011 | reverse complement strand
GCCGCGACTTCAAGTCACGTGAATTCCAAGCTTCGGATCCCACTGTGCTGGAAAGAAACTCGACGCCCAGGAGATCTCTGATCGTGTTGGAGTATTCGCGGCGATTGAGGCGGTGGGCGACGACGTGTCCGGGATCGGGGGTGGTCAGGCGGTCGGCCTTTTCAAATTCAGTCTCGATGTATTTGATGAGCGCGGTGACCTGATCGACGGGTGGACGAGGAACGCCCTTCGGCGGCATCTCACCGCTTTGAACCTTCTGTAGAATGGTCTCCCACCCGGCCCGCTGTTCAGTCAGCGAGGAAGGGTTCAGGAAGGGAGTGATGTTAAGTCCGCCCGAGGCCGTTTTGTCGTTGTGGCACATCTTGCACGTGGTGCCGAGGACCGGCTGGACGGTGCTCTCGAACGTGGCGCAGGGGGCGGGGAGTTGGGCGTAGAGGAGGAGCGCGGCGACCGCGAAGGGCGTCTGGATGTGCATTGAGTCGCTTTTATGTTTGGGCGGAAAAATTCACGTAAGGTTACGGCTTTCGTGACCGAAATTTCTATCTTAGCTCGCCGGATTTTCCCCGAAAAAACGTTACAAGGTTATGTTATAGATACGCAACCGTTTATAGTTTTCGAAAGGGCCTCGCGGAGGCAGAAATCGATGCTCTACCTCCGCAGTGGAGAGTTTCGATGGCGAAAGGACAAGATGACGCTCTACTTCTGGCACTAATATATGAGACGCCCCCAAATCCGGTTAAACCGGCCGGCCCGTGACCCGTGCTTTAAACCGAACAAATCATTGGACAAACTGCGCCTCTATTTTTTTCGAAAAATTCCGTGAACGTGAAAACAGCAGCTGGAAAATCGCCATCTACCGTCACCCAAAGCGTCCCTCAGCGCGACGCAGACCTTCGCGTGCTGTTACCGCAAAGCGAGGTCCGAGGGCTTCACACCGTGAGCGGCCCCGCCGAATTTGAAAGGCAGCGGCTCGTACGGCCCCACCAATTCCACACTCGACCGTTCAGAGATGCGTTCTTCCATCCCAACGGCCCAGTAGCAGGCGTTCACAAGCAACCTGCGGAAGGCCTCGTTCAGCAGGTCCTGCGCTGAACCCATGGTCGTCGTGAATACGCGAGAGGGTTTACCATGGGCGCCTATGTAGGTCCGGGTCCACGCGACCGGCATCATCGGATCGTTTTGGTTCCCCGGCGCCGGGGCATCCGAGGGACTCATTCCTTCCAACACTTGCCCGAGCACAAGCGGTTGCGTCCCTTCCAGCAGCGGGAGCCGAACCTTGTACACATCCGTCGGGACCCAGATGGCGCCGCTGCGGATTCCACGCAGAATCGGATGCCGTTCCTGGCCCCGCACAATAAGTCCGCGCGTGCTTTGCACCGCATGCCGCCCGTGATGAGCGATCCAGGTTTCGCCCAATACCTGCCGCCCGAATCCGCCTTCCCACTCTTTACTGTTCCAGCTGTATCGCTGATATGTCTTGCTTGTTTTCAAATCGAACGCGTGCGTAGCGGTGCGCAGTGCAACCACCGGCCGTCCCGATTCAATGTAGTCAACCACGTGCTTCATCTGAACGTCGGGCAGATCTCGGAATCTCGTAAACAGGATCATCAGGTCAGCCGAATCCAGAGCTTCGAGCCCGGGGATGTTGTCGTTCCGGTTCGGGTTGATCGCACCATCGCCGGGGTCAATCGCGAACAGCACTGTCGAATCAAAGCCGTGATGCTGGGAGAGAATGCGAGCCAGTTGGGGAAGCGCCTGTTCCGAGCGGTATTCTTCATCGCCGCTCACGAGAACGATCCGCTTGCCCTTGCCCGGTCCATTCTTACCATGGATTACCAGGCGGTCGGCCGGTTCCGCAGCGTAGGCCAGCAGCCACGTCAGCAGGACAATTCCCAGGCGGAAGCGCATTCCAATCAGTATTCCCGATTTTTCTTGATGCCGGGCTCCGGAACCGGATACTTTCCGTCCGGACCGGCGCGTAAAGGTGCCGGGCTTTCCAGCGTGAGCTTATCGACTTCAGGAGCGAACTCGTGATCGTGATTCATCATTTGATCGAACGTGACGATCTGGCCGGTGTGCGCCGCGAAACGACCCATTGACGCTACGAGGCTCGCTTCGGCTCCACGCTTCACCTCGTTATAGGGTTTATTCTCACGGATGGCAGCGATGAGGTCATCCCACTCCCAGTCGTACGGCGAGCGCTCCGGCTGGGGGAACGCCCACACGAGGTTCTCCGGCGCAGGCTCCTTTTGATCGCTCTGCCAACGCGGAATGCTCTGGCCTTTGTAAATGCGAGTGCGGCCCGGCGTGTGACTGTTGGTGGACACGACGGCCGAACCTTTCGATCCGTGAATATAGCTGGCGAACTCGTTGTGCACTCCGGGCATATTACGGCCATCGAAGAACAGGCGTGTTCCGTCCGGGTAGGTATACTGCACCGAGTAAACGTCGAAATTCTGATCCACGGAATTGCCGCGATAATGCCGGCCTCCCACGGCCATGGCTTCCACCGGCCAGGCACCTTTCATCCAGGAGAGTTCGTCGATCTGGTGGATGTAATAATCGCTGAAGACACCGCCGCTGGCCCACAGGAATGCGTGGAAGAGACGGGTCTGGTGCATCAGTTCGGTGATGCCGTCGGGTTTGACGGGCGCCGTGCCGCCGCCCGATCCCATGCGGTAGCCGCGCATTGCTACGATTTCGCCGATCTGTCCATCACGAATACGGTTCAGCAGCTCCTGACGCGCCCTGCAGTGCCGCACCATCAAGCCGACGCCGACCTTCAGATTGTTGCGCCCGGCTTCGTCACCCAGCGCGATCATGCGCCGCGTTGTCGGGCCGTCTACCGAGATCGGCTTCTCCATAAACACGTTCAGACCCTTATCGATGGCATAGCGGAAGTGCACCCAACGGAACGCGGGCGGCGTTCCCAGGATGACAACGTCGCCCGGCTTCAGGACATCCATCACTTTGCGGTACGCGTCGAAGCCGATGAACTGACGATCCATTGGCACGTCCATCTGAGAAGGGAAGCGGCCGCGCAATCGTCCGTGGCTATCACTCAGCCTTTGCGGAGAGACGTCAGCCATGGCGAACAGCTTGACTGGTCCGTTCTTGATTCCGAGCGCGTTCTCCACGGCACCCGTGCCACGCCCGCCACAACCCACGAGTCCGAGCTGAATCGTTCTTTCCTCCGCCGCATCTGCATGCGAGGTCATTCCAACCAAGGTCGTCAGACCGGCGATGCCACCGGTATCCTTCAGGAAAGTGCGGCGCGATGTGGCGTCCTTCGTTTCATTCATATAAGAACCTCGAAGATACAATACTCCATTTTGCCGGCGGCGTGTCCAATCAGCCGGCCCATTGGTTCCAAAGGCGCTATTACTATCCGGATCCGGGCGAGCGCCGTCTGGGAAGAGTGGAACTGCAGCGACTCGAACGCTGCTGTCGATCTCGCGAGGAAATGGGTGGTAAATTGTTGAGACACATTGCTCAACGCCGCTGAGCCGCCGGCTTCGCGGTGACTATTCCCTTAGCTTCGTGGATGGTGATGATCAGGCAAAACGCGTTCCCGGCAGGCTTACCGGGTCTCGCGAATAGGTAACGCCGTCCGCCACTGCGTGCCGGCTCGGGCGAGAGCACTACCGATGGCGGATAATTGGGCAGGTACGATGTTTGTCCGATGAGCTCCCACGAACGTTTAGAATCCAACAGGATGCCGCAAGGCTGGTCATAAAACAGCGCAGCTCCTGGCCGGCCGTCTTCGCTGTGATGACTGTTTTCGGATCGCTAACATCGCTCATCGTCTGGGCACTGCTGAATCCACGTTCCGGCCGACACATTGCGATTGGCGTGGTTTATGTCCTGATCGTATTTTTAGTTGTGTTTTGGTACGGCATTTTGATGATAACGCTGAAATCCGTAACTCTGGTCGTAACGCCAACGGAGATCGTGAGCCGCACGAGATCCTTACCGCCACGCGCCTCCGTGACCCTGCGGGTTGATGAACTGGAGTGCATTCACATTGCTGAAAAAAGGCTCGTGATGGCGGGCACAGGGAGTATCTACAGCCTGGTTGCGAAGAGGAAGGACGGAGGAACGATATACCTGCTGACAGAGGCTGACCTTGCGACCGCAAATGCTCTCGGCCGACTGATTCAAAAGAATGTCAACCGGCTGGAGGTGCGGTTCGGCGCCCCTTCCCGCGGCTGTGATTGAGTGCGGCTGTTTACCTGCTGACCGGTATGGCACGCTTGCCGACGCCGCAACGAACGCTATCTATGCCGCGAGCGGGCGAAGCGACCGAATGAGACCGGAACGCTCAATGCGAAGGTGCGACCGTAAGTGCATCTGCAGGTGTAACGGCGTCAGCATACACATCGGCCTGTCGAGCCACTGTTTGAGGATCGGCGGGGTGCTCCCAAGGTACTGGCCACATACGCAAGCACGTCGCACATTTATACGTGCCGTGGACCGGCCGCATGAGGGTTTTGTGAAAATGACGACACCAGAATCTCGACATCAGTTCAAACATTTCGCTCCTGAGGTATCTGCTCCGAATCAACGCGCCCGTCAACTGAAATAAGAGCTGTACAAAACCAGAATCTGAGGAGTGTGCACTACTCGTTTTCGGGCGACTGACGTATTCTCACCCGCGTAAGCACCTGTGCACATGAGCCACTAGTAACGATTTCACCCAGTGCCGGTGTTGCACTCGATCATGGGACGGAAGTACGGTTTATCAGTACGTCCGAACTGAACACACAACTACATCGATTGGAACGGGCTGTTTGGCACGGCGATAATGTAAACGGCTCGTTCCGGGCGGATGGCGCTTTCTCACCGCATTCGTCCGAGTCAGCGCACGATATCAAGGGCTTGTGGGTAAAATCGAGTTTCGACCCTCCGACATACTGGACTGTGTGCAGGAGACCTGAGTGATGCAACGTAGATCTTTTCTGAAATTTGCAGCCGCGTTGCCAGCGCTCGCCGCTGACCATAAGAGTCGAACCACGATTGCCATCCAGGGAGAACAGTTCCTTATTAACGGCAGGCCTACCTATGTCGGGCGATCTTACAAGGGCATGAAGATCGAGGGCCTTCTCATGAACGTTCGAGCCGTGCAGGCGATCTACGACGATCTCAATCCCGAAACCCGGTCCAAGTGGGCGTATCCGGACACGCAGAAGTGGGACCCCGAACGAAACGTCCGCGAGTTCCTCGCTGCGCTTCCAGAATGGCGCCGCCACGGTGTCCTAGCCTTTACCGTGAACCTCCAGGGTGGAAGTCCTGAAGGTTATTCGCGAACGCAGCCTTGGGAGAATACCGCATTTGATCCAGATGGCAACCTCCGGCCAGCCTACATCGACCGCCTGAGCCGCGTGGTAGCCCGCGCGGACGAGTTGGGCATGGTTGTAATCGTCGGCTACTTCTATTTTGGACAAGATCAGCGGGTGAAAGACGAAGCCGCCGTGAAACGCGCCGTCACGAATGCCACCAACTGGCTGCTTGATACGGGCCGTCATAACATTGTGGTCGAGATCGACAATGAGTGCAGCGTCCCAGCCTACGATCACGAAATTCTTAAACCGAAACGAGTGCACGAACTCATCGAGCAGGCCAAGAGCATTACCCGCAACGGCCGCCGACTGCTCGTCGGCACCAGCTATGGCGGCTTGATCCCAGCCGGCGACAACGTCGTAAAGGCATCGGATTTCCTCCTCCTGCACGGCAACGGTCCGGATAATCCCGACGGCGTCCGAAAGATGATCCGCGATTCGCGCGGCGTGCCTTCATGGCGTCCGATGCCGGTGCTCGTCAACGAAGACGATCACTTCCGATTCAGCGATCCCGACAACCACCTTATGGCAGCGCTTTCCGAGTACGCGTCCTGGGGATATTTCGATCCAGGCAAAAGCGACTACTCAGATGGTTATCAATGCCCGCCGGTAAATTGGGGAATAAACACCGAACGCAAACGTCAGTTCTTCGCGAACCTGAAGGACATAACCGGCGAATGAACCGGCACCGTATCGCGCTGCTGCCGACGGAATCGGACCCGGAGATTGTCGGAGCGGCGTATGCGTACTAATGGAAGTCGCTCCCATGGTCGAGGTGCGGCTTGGTTACTTGTGTTTATCGAACCAGCCGATGATATAAGCCACCTTGGTCATTTGATGACTCGGCCGGACGGAAATACCGTGCGGCTCCTCCGGGACGCGGACGAGCATGCTCTCGACGCGGAGCAGCTTGAGCGCCTGGTAGTATTACTCGGAATCAGAGATGGGCGTGCGATAGTCGGCTTCGCCGGTCATTACCAGCGTTGGGGTCTTTACATTTTTCACGACCGAGAGGAGCGAGCGTTTTTCATAATGCTCGGCGTTATCCCACGGTAGGCCGGGGAACCAGACCTTCGATGTCCAGTTTCCTATGTCGGATGTCAGGACGAAGCTGTACCAGTTGATGACCGGGTAAACCGGCGCGGCCGCACGAAATCGCGTTGTGCGGCCGATCATCCAGCACGTTAACACCCCGCCGCCACTGCCACCCGTTACATAAACATGATCGGGGTCGATGAACCCCTTCGAAATCATCGCATCGATGCCGGAGTTGAGATCGAAAAAGTCGTCGCCCGGGTACGCGTGGTGAATCAGATTGCCGAACTCTGCGCCATAGCTCGTGCTGCCTCGTGGATTGGTGTAAAGCACCACGTAATCCTTGGCGGCCATGAGTTGCTTCTCGATATCGAAACGGCCGCCATAGTTTGCGAACGGCCCACCGTGAATTTCAAGAATTAGCGGATACTTTCGCGATGGATCGAATGCCGGCGGCTTGATGATCCAAGCTTGGATTTTCCTTTTGTCTTTCGATGATTCATACCAGAACTCCTCGACCTTGCCCATCTCTCGCCCCGCGAAGAGCCCTTCATTCAGGTTGGTAACGACCTTCAACCCAGGGTTGTCCAGCATGCCCACGCCAATGTCGCCCGGCACGTCGGGACGCACACACGTTGTAGCGAAATGACCATTCCTGGCGATAGAAAATGTGCCACCGCCGGCGTACGCACTGGTGGAACTGCCGATGTTTCCCGCAAGTTTCCTTACAGATCCATCAAGCGAACTACAGTATAGTCCCGTGTCGCCTTTGTCGTCAGATAAGAAACATATGTCCTTGCCGTCGGGCGACCAGCGTGGTTGCTGGACGTCGCGGTCCCAGTTTGGCGCGACGATTCGGGGGGCGCTACCGTCCCGCCGCATGAGATAGAGCTTGGAAACCTGGTAGCCCAGGAGTTGGTCGTCGAAGCCGGTGTAGGCGATCCAGTTGCCATCGGGAGAGACTGTAGGCTGCCCATCGGGGCCGGCCCGCATTGTGAGCGCTTTGACCGCCCCGTCTCCGACGCGAAACTCATACACCTCCGTGTTACGGGGCTCCAGCTCGTAATTATCGTGCCGATTAGCTGACATCAGGAGGTACTGGCTGTCCGGAGTCCAACTTGGCTCGCTGGCTTGGAATCCTGCGCCGCCGTGCTGGTAGTTGCCGCGTGAGATCTGACGCGCCGCACCACCTTCTTTTGAGATCACGAATACGTGCGCGTAACCGGGTTTCAGGTATCCGGCTCCGTTAAATCGGTACACAAGATGGTCAAAGATCCTGGGTGGGTCAGCCCATTTTGCTCCTTCTGGAGGCGCCGGTAAATCCGCGATCTTCGGGCCGGGTTGTGGAACATGCGCGACGAAGGAGATCCACCTGCCATCGGGCGACCAGTTGAGGTTCGACGGTGCGGATGTGATGTGAGTGACCTGTGCCATCTGCCCTGAGTCAACCCACATCCGCCAAATCTGCGGTGATCCATCACGGTCAGATGTGAAAACAATCTCCGAGCCATCGGGCGACCAGCGTGCGTCCGTTTCAGTAAACTTGCCGGTGGTGAGCGGACGATCGCTGGTGCTATCGAAATTGATCATCCAGAGATTCGAAAAGCGGCGGTCTGTGGCGATATCGGCGAAATTGCGTTGGTAGACGATGCGACGACCGTCAGAACTGATTTGTGGCTGCGCGGCCGTTTGAATCTGAAAAATATCGGTGAATGACAGACGTTCCGCCGCGGGCAGTCCGCCGGCAGTAATGACGATTCCGGCGAGCATTCCGGTGCGCCAAGATGACCTGATCATGGCACGCAATTATATCCAAACCCGCAGCATCCCGATCGGCGCTGGGCGAGCTTTGCTTCTACTGCGGCCGGTCGTATGAAAAAGATTACTAACGAAACGTCCGCGACGCATGAGAGCTGGGTTCCCGCGCGATGATCTCAGGTTCAGTGACGGTACCACGTGGCTATTAATGAACCGCCTCGGCCGCTTAACCTCTCAAACCGCAAATCCTGCCTCTAAATGAAATTGCGGCGATCCGGCTGGAGCCTGAAACCGCCTACTTGAAGTCAGCACTCGAGCCGCTCACCGCGCAGCTCAAGCCTTCCGTCGGCATGGGGACAAATCGCTCCTGATGTTCATCAATTTTCCAAGCGAGTTTGGCAGACAGGCTAATCTCCTCGAGTGAGGCCTTCGGCTTTTTCTTTTGGCTGTTATCCAAGATTGCAATCACCGCACTGTGTATTTCTTTTTGGACGACCTGACAGTGTTCAACGAACGCCAGAGGCGAGAGTTGAGAATGGGCTGGCACCGGCAGTACGTCCCGCACCAATTGCTTCTGGGTGTTCAATAGGACGGCGTATTCACGACCGCAAATGCGCCAGGAACCCAGGAATAATGGACCAGAAAGCTCCATCCCACCCAGGTCCTTGAGCCCCAGACTGCTGTGCCGGCCTTCAATCACCACGACCCGTTCATTTGACGAGTGGCTTCCGACCATTGCTTTGGGGATGTCAGCTCCGCACTTCACCCTATCAAATTCATCTGCAGCCCACCCTTGAATGCCAACAAACGCGTTGAAAAGGACAATCAAAGAGATCTTGCGCATTCAGCAATTGTGTCACGAACACCTCCCGAGGATGCCGGTTTGGTACCGACCAGCTGCATTAAGTGCGTGCCAAGATCGCCCATGCCAGTATCAGCACGAAAAATGCAGAGAGTTTAGCTCGTGGCACAACCAGCGGCACATCCACACGCACGGCAGTTTCAAAAAACCGACAATGCCTACTTTGAAAGGCAGCTCAATCCGGTAAGCCGCACCGATAATGCGACGAACATCGCGAGCGCCGAGACGAACTAGGGGCTGCCGCATATGGCGGGTTCGCTCGGCGACTGAGGGGCGGATGGCGGTGCACGTACCAGTAAGCGCGCCGCGCTAGAACGTGAAGCGGACTTGAAGGTCGATTTTGCGGTTGTAAGTGCTCGGCGCGCCGCCGTGATTCATGACGACCATTCCGCCCAGACTGCGGTACTCACCGAAATATGGTGAGGAGAGGTCGCCATTTGGTGCTGCGAAGTTTGGATGATTCAGGGCGTTCAGTGTGGATGCGCTCAGCGTCAGGTTGTAGCGCCGACCGGTGTTGGTGTTGAACATTCCTGCGGGCGGACCGCTGGCTCCATGCATACCTCCACTGCTCGCCTGCTGTGCGGGTCCGCTGCGTCCTTCACCTCCGAAGGACCAGGTTCGCGCGATCCTGAGCGCCAGGTTCACCGCTCCCGGACCGCGGGCGTAATTATGTCCGATCGTCTGCGCATTGGCGGCCGGCTTTAAATCAAAACAACCGAATCCGGCGGCATAGATTACCGTCGTGCCTGAGCACGAAGCCGGCGGGACGCCAGTCAGCAGCGCGGGCCGAGCAGCAGGGAAACCGGTGTCATTCGGATCCAAGCCGCTGGCGATGTTATAGGGCTGGCCGCTGTTCACAATGAAGAAAGGATAGAGGGTGACCTTCCATTTCAGCGGAACGGTAGCGCCGAACGCCGCGCGATGCCTGGTGTCGCCCCAAGCCGACGGCCCCCACTCGGCCCGCAGGTTATAAGGATCGGCCGGCAGCGCTTCATTGTCATCTTTCGCATAGGAGAGCGCATAGTATCCGAACAGAGTCCAGTTCCTGTAATTCACGTTCGTGTTGACCACTACCTGGTTGACTCGGCTAAACCCCGCCGATTCGGTCAGCAGATGGATTGACTGGTTGCCATAGGGGTAATTGCCGGCGACCGGCGTGTTGATGTTCCGTGCGTCGAGCAGGTGTGCGCCGCGTGTGGAGATCCAATTAACACTGATCTTGGCGTATTTGTTCATCTGGCGTTCGATGCCGAGATTCGATTGGTACATCCGGGGCGCCTGAATACCGGTAAACACCGGCCGCAACTGCTGCGGCTGACGCGTTCTCTGGAGGAGGTCTGGGGACGGAATGGCCGGAAAGAATTCGGGATCAGAAATGACGTAGGATTGCTGGGTTGTCCCGTTGAATCGCAGGCTGTTGAGCGTCAGTGTGAGTGGGAGCCGATCGTAGAAGATACCCGCTCCGGCGCGCAGCACCGTCTTTGCGGGGCGGCCTCGTTTGCCGTCGATACCCCATGCGATTCCGGCGCGCGGCGCGAAATTCGAGCCATCGCCGTAATTGTTCTGCGCCTCATATCGAAGGCCCGCACTAATAGTCAGGTTAGGGCGCAGCCGCCAATCGTCATTGACGAAAATGCCCGCATCGATCTGGCTCACTCGTGTGGTTGGGGTTCCCACAACGAGGCTGAATTGCCAGGGTCCGAAGCCGAGTTGCGCGATCTGAGCGCCGGTGTAACCCGCCTGTCGAAGCGCAATTGTCTTCTGATATTGATCAAGACTCAGGAACGTATAGGTGCCTTCAAAATTCGACCGTGATGTGTCATCGAGAAAGGACTGCCGTACGCGCGCCCCCCATTTTAGCGTGTGATTCCTTTTGGTCAAGATGGTGATGTTCGTCGCTTCCCAGCCGTTCGTGATAGACCCGGAGTGGCCGATGGTTGCTCCGCCGCTGAAGAACGCTCCTTGAACATTGAGTCCCGGAGCGTTGTTCAGAGCCTGATCCGCGACCGTTGAACGCAGATATTGGAAGCGAGTCTCATTGATGACCCGCGTGCTGAGGGTCGCAGTTTCGGTAAGTTGAAGTGTTCGCGCGGTCTGTTGTTCGTTATAGGCTCTGGAGGGCAGATTGAAATCGCCGACGCCCTGGTTGTCGAGTCCGATGTGCAGATCCTGGTACCTGACAACGAGCGCATTACGTTGGTTGATCGCGTAGTCAATGCGGGGTGCCAGGCTCGTACGTGTCTGCGGGGTCGCGAGCGCCTCACTGATTGCCACTGGTTGGAGATTTGCATCGAGCTTAGTCGCCAGAATGAAGGCGTTCTCGCCAATGTTGCGATGCTCGAAATCGAACGTGAATGACGCTTTGTTCTTTCTTATCGGGCCGCCGATGTTGAGTACATAAAGCTGCGTGTGATATGGAGGCCGGGTGGATTGCGTCAGCAGTGGGTTGCGCGAATTCAGAATTGCATCATTGAATTGTCCAAACGCCTGTCCGCGAATCGCGTCGCTGCCCGGTTTTGTGAAAACGTCGATTCTCGAGAAACCGGGCTGATCGTACTCCGGCGAGAACGGATTCGAGTTGATTCGGACCTCACGGATCGATGATTTAGGAGGCAAGCTTCCGCCGCTGAATCCGTCGATGAACAACTGGCCTCCGTCGGGTCCGGGCGCCGGTCCGGCAAGAATCTGTAACTGCATCGCAAGCTCATCCGGATCGTCAGACAGAGCGGCCAGTTCACGCGATCGGAGCACCAGGGCTCCTCCGTTTGAATCCGGCGCCGCACTCAATCCGCTTTGCTGGTCGTCGACGTTCACGACCTCTCTATCCGTCTGAATTACGAGCTGAGCGTCGAAGTGTACAGGATTCTCAATCGGAATCTCCTGCGACACCACGGCGAAGCCCTTCGCCCCGATTCGCAGCTGATACCGACCGGCCCGGAGTGATGGGAAGACATACCGGCCCAAGGAATTGGTCTTTGTGCGATGATCGCCGCCCGGGCCGCGTAACTGCACGAGGGCGCCGGGGACGGCTGCTCCCGAGGGATCCGTCACCGTCCCACTTAGCGCGGACGTGTTCTGCGCGCATGCACACACGGCGAGTAAGCAGGCTGTTAATAGCTTCGTCATGGTCTTGGGGTTCAGGGCACGATGGCCGGTAGACTGAGGCCGCCGGATCCACCCAGAGCTCCGCCGTGCATTCCGGCAATCGCGTCGACAGCGCTGATCCCATGCTGTGCGGCTGCCGCTTGCGCCGTCTCGATCAAAAAATTGACGTTGGTGACAATTCGAGTTGCGGTGACCTCATCACTGGTCGATCCGCGGGTGCTCGTGACCATCACCGCAATGCCGGTCTTCAGTTTGTCGAAGTTGATGAGCGGCAGCATGTCGAGCAATTTGGCAACATCGAGGCTCTTAGGATCCGAAACCGCTCGTGCGGCGGGCGACGTTGGCTGTCCAGATGCTCCGTGTCCTCCGCCATTCTTGAACAGCCCCCGGAAATCGGGCATTTCTTTGAGCTGGGTGTCGTCTGCGATTCGAATGGACAAGGGTTTATTCGTGACCAGGTCGGTAATCGTGATTTTGCGGGCCTCGGCATCGATTGCCGTGATCGATCCAATAGCACTGCGGAAGGTGCCGTAAACGATGTCATCCGCCATCAGAGTCGCGCCATCCCCGGATTTGTTGCCTCTCATACGAACCTGATCGCCAACGCTCATCTCTCGGATCGTGCTGGACTGCGCATCGGCGAATTTCACCGAGTCCGGCGCATAGCGGCGGACTATCGTCTTTGGCGTTACGAGAACCATGATCTCTGCGGGACCTTGCATCGCACCGGTCCGTACCGTGATCTCTGGGCCGTGGATGGCTGTTACGGTCCCGCCGGCTCCGCGCTTCTGCCAGTCGAGCCGCTCGGCTTCGTTGTGCTTCGCGATATCGCTGGCTGAGATCAGCACAATGCGGCGCGCCTCAGGCATGCCGGCGACAAAAGTAACGAGCACGCGATCGTCAAGCGAAAGGTCTGTGACGCGGACCTTCTTGGCTTTAGATAAATCACGCTCGCCGGGCTCCACCTGTACGACGTCGGTGTCGGCTGATACCTTGAAGTAAGTCGTCGTACCGTTATCCGGCTGCAAGCCGATTTCGAGCGACGACATTTTGAATTGTGTCACCGTGCCGAGGATCGATTTCTGCGGCTGAGCCGTTACGGCGACGGCGAAACTGAGGGCGACAACAAACGCTCGCATGGCGGTCTTCCTTTACTTGCGGACGGCAGTCCACTCACCGTTCAGAGGCTTGGATGTTCCACTCAGCTTTTCGCCATCCTTGGTCCCTTCCAGCGTAATGGTCATCTGGCCGCCGGGGACCTCCATGGTGAATGTAACCTTCTCGCCTTCTACCGTCCCGTTGACCGAAAGTTTGCCTGCATGTTCCGTCTCATAGGTGCCGGTAACCTTACTGCCGTGCTGCTCGAGCGTGAGCGGCCCCGTCATTTTCCCGTGCGGCGTGTCCATTGTCATTTCCCAACTGCCGCCGACCTTTGCGTCCGCCGCGAAAAGGCATGCCGATAGCATGGCCACTGCGAGTAGTGTAAAGAGGAGTTTCTTCATGGATTCCACGTTAAGGCCGTTTTCCGGTACGTACAACTAAGAAATGGCGAGCGTCGAAAGCACTCGCTGAGCGTAGAAGGGCTGGCGTGATCGCTTACAGGCCGGGAATCCGCTGGCGCAGGGGGTGAACCTGGCGCGCGCTCACGACGATCTCCGTGGCGGCGGAATCGTTCATGATCAGCAGGAATCCACTCTTGAAGTATGGCCGGATCTCGCGAATGTGATTGACATTCACAAGCACTTCGCGGCGGGCCCGGAAGAACACTTCCTGAGGCAGGCTCGATTCCAGCTCCGACAACTGGTAGTTCACCCAATAGACCTCGGACTCCGTGTGCGCCTTCACGATGCCGTCCTCGGAGGCAAACCACAGTATGTTCTCGGGCACTATAAGGAGCATGCGGTCGCGTTTCCGACAGACAACGTGGCGCAGGCCCTTGGGCGATCCACGGACAACCTGCAGGACGTGTTCGCGTTCACGGTCGTTTTCTTCAGGAGATCCGCCGAACCGGCGTGCGCGATCCAACACTTGGGCGAGCCGCTCAGGCGTTACCGGCTTTAAAAGATACGCGAGCGCGTCGGCCTCGAATGCGGCCAGAGCGTGCTGGTCGTAGCCCGTCACGAAGACGACCAGCGGCAGCGGCACGGTTCTGCGCACGGATTGCAGCACCTCGAAGCCAGTCAACCCCGGCATCTCAATATCGAGAAACAACAACTCGGGTCGAAGCTCTTCGATCTTCGCGACGGCTTCGAGTCCGTCACAGGCTTCGCCGGCGATCTCGATGTCGGGATGCGCACCGAGCATGCGGGACAAACGTGCGCGCGCGGGTTCTTCGTCGTCGGCGAGGAGACTTCTCATAGCTCTTTGCTCCGGGGAATGATCACCGTCGCGATGCTGCCGCCCGTCTTGCGCGGCACCAGGGTGACACTCGCGCGATCCTGATACAGGGTCTGCAGTCGTTCCCGGATGTTCGCCAGCCCCAACCCGTTCGATGTCCGAGCGCCCGGCCCCATACCGTCGTCTTCGACAATCATTCGCAACTGATCGCCGTCGGCCCGAACGGCGATCGTAAGGTGGCCCGGGCCCGGCTTTGGACCGAGCCCATGTTTTAGAGCATTCTCTACCAGCGGCTGCAGGATCAGGGACGGTATCTGCTCGCGCTCCATTTCGGGCTCCACGTCGATTTTGACCTGAAGCCTGTCGCCGAATCGCGCTTCCTCGATGTACAGGTACGTCCTGAGGAACTCGATTTCGTCGCGAATGGATGTGAGCGGCCGGTTTGAGTGATCTAATACGTGCCGGAATACCTCGGCCAGACGCAGCGTCATCGTTTCGGCGCCCGCCGGGTTTCGGACCACGAGATCCGCGATCGTGTTGAGGCAATTAAACAGAAAATGCGGATTGATTTGCGCTCGCAGCGCGCGCAACTCGGCCTCCGTGACCTGCTGCTGCAGTAAGGCTTCGCGGCTCTGGCGTTCGACCGCCTCTTCTTCTCGGCGAAGCGCGTCGAGCCGGTACCCGCATTGCGCCGCGATTGTCTGTAAATAATTCAGATGACGCGTGACGAGCGCCGGGCGGTCCGTACCCGGCGATATGAGCAGAACGTGCGTGACACGCCCTTCGAAAGTGATGGGCACCAGGATTTCGACATTAGGCACGGGCAGCAGTTTGCAAAGCGGATCGCGGTGGTCAATATCTGTAATCTCGCCGTCGACGATCCCCTTCGGCCACGGCAAATCGTCAACCGCAACGACGCGCGCAGCCGCCATTTCGAGCGGCTCGCGAGCCGCCTTTTCGAGGGCCGCAAGAATCTGCGGCTCACCATGCATGTCGCGAATCTGGTTCGTGAATCGACGCGCCGACTCACGGAGATCGGGCGTGCGAAACATCGCCTGGCTGAGCATGGCGCTGAGCCGGTCGTCGACAAAGGTGAACGAGAGGAGCAGGCAGGTCGCGATCATCAACACTAGGGCGACGTGCATCGCAGCGGGTGATGACATTTGTCTCACGATGTGCAACGTCACGGGTGATTGGGCCAGAAGGACGATGACGAACACCCAAAGCGATGCGAGCGTTATCCGCACGCCATAGCGAATGAACAGGTCGGCATAGCGGAACCGAGCGAATAAAAGAAATGCGAACACCATCACCAGCAGAATCAGGTGACCGCCCGCAAAGTCCAGGATGTGCGTCAAGTCGTGTATGTGTGAATGCCTTGCGACAGCGGTCAGCACGACGCTGGCGAGAACGGCACACACGATTATCATGGACGGGAAATAAACAGATCGCGGCGTGGTATCGCGCCGGAGTGACACGAATGGCCCCGCAACCAGCAGCAAGGCGAAGTTGTAAGCGGTGGCTGTGGTCAACGCACTGTGGGACACCAGATGTAGCCACTGGGATGATGCAATCACAATCGCTGAGATAATCGCGAAAATGTAGAGAAGTCGAGCGGCTTTCTTTTGCCAGTCCAGGGCTGCAAAACGGCGCCACATCGCGAGGACCGCAATCGGAAGGGCCGCGGCACCGGTATATTGGACGGAGAGCGCTACAGACGTCACTCCATCCAGTTCGCGTATGCCTGATCCGAGACACGCGGCCCTCACCAGGCCGCCGGCGCTCCAGAGCAATCCGCAAACCGCAAAAATGATATTTGCAACGGGAGTTCCGGGTAGCTTGGCCGCGCGCAGAGTCAGCACGAGCAGCACCAGCGTGATCAACAGACCAGTAGTGTGTCCGATCAGGTCGCCAGTGATGTAGGCGCTGGCCGTTCCGTGCAATTCTCCCTCAGGATAACGAGGGCACGGTGTGAGGTCCAGGTATCCAGGCTGAGCGGGGAGGAATAGCGCCGGGCGTGGATAATCTGCTTCGAGTGGTGTCGCCGAGAGGTAGAATCGATGTGACGAGGAGCACCAAACGATGAGGCCCACAAACGTCCTTTTTCTACTCTCGATCACTGTTGCGGCGGCTTTCGCCGCCGACCGGGTGAAAACAGCCAACGGCGTGATTGAGACCAGCACGGAGCCCGAAGCCGGCGTTCGAAGCTTCAAAGGAATTCCGTTCGCCCAACCACCCGTAGCCGATCTTCGCTGGCGCGAACCGCAGCCGGTTAAGAACTGGAAAGGCGTGCGCACGGCCGATAAATTCGGCCCGCGCTGCATGCAGAGAACTTCGCCGAACGCGGATTATTGGTTCCGCAGCGACGGGATGAGCGAGGATTGCCTGTACCTGAATGTATGGACTCCCGCTAAATCGGATCACGAGCGTCTTCCGGTCCTGGTATACGTCTTCGGCGGAGGGTTTCAGAATGGCGATGGATCCGAGCCGCGCTATGACGGTGCACAAATGGCTCGACAGGGCATTGTCGCCGTCACGGTGAACTATAGAACCAACATTTTCGGATTCTTTGCGCATCCGGAATTAACCAAGGAATCGCCACACCACGCCTCGGGCAATTACGGGCTGCTGGATCAGGTCGCCGCGCTGGAATGGGTGCATCGCAATATTGCGGCGTTCGGCGGGGATCCGAAGAGGGTGACGATTGCAGGAGAATCGGCCGGGTCGATCTCTGTCAGCGCGCTCATGGGCTCTCCGTTATCGAAGAACCTGATTGCGGGCGCGATCGGCGAGAGCGGCGCGATGATATCGAGCCTGCCCGCACGACCGTTGGCCGAGGCCGAAGAAGCGGGTTCGAAGTTCGCCGCTTCCACGGGGGCATCGTCGGTTGCCGCGCTGCGGGCCATGCCGGCGGAACAGATCCAGGAGGCAATGACAAAGGTCCAGGGCATTCGCTTCAGCACCGCTCAGGACGGCTATTTTTTGCCGAAGCCGCTGAAGGACATTTATGAAGCCGGCGAGCAGGCCAAAGTTCCGCTGCTGGCCGGGTCGAATACCGAAGAGCAGGGTCCTCGGGGCATCCTTGGTACAAGCGAGCCGACGCCCGAGAATTTCGCGACTGCGGTTCGAAAGCTCTATGGGGATCGTGCGGATGTGCTGTTGAAAGCATATGCGCCAACCAATTCGGATGAGGTCCTGGATGCCGCGACTGAGTTGGCAAGCGCGCGATTCATCTCGTACGGGACCTGGAAGTGGGCGGTGCTGCAGTCGAAAACTGGCAAGCCGGTCTATCGGTACCTCTACGCTCATCCGCGGCCGAGGTATCTTCCCGCGGTAGAGAAAGGGATTACCGGACCGACGCCGCGCGGCGCAGTGCATTCCGCCGAGATTCAGTACGCAATGGGCAATCTGGATCTGGATCCCAGATACTCCTGGACGGAAGAGGATCGTAAAGTTTCCGCGGTGATGCACGCGTATTTCGTCAATTTCATAAAGACCGGAAATCCGAATGGTTCCAATCTGCCGAAGTGGCCGGAATACAGCCGTGACACCAATTGCCAGATCATGCGATTGGATGTGCAATCGGGTGCTGAGGCTGAACCGCATCTCGACCGTTATCTAGCGCTTGACTCGGTCTACGACAAATCCGAGGAACGCTAAATCCGGAACCGTAACGTGTGCGGCAAGCCCGAATATCCGTAGTTGTCCAAACGTGGTCCGGCTGGTCGCGCGAACAACCGAAACCGGCGCGCTTCGAATTTCGGGCTCAACCCGGACAGGTCATCAGTGCGCAATCTGTCGGTCATCCGGATGCGCAATATGCGATTGCAATCGGCGGAATCAACGCGCTAGGTGTTCAATTGACTTACAGCGGAGTTGTTGTCAGAAACGCCGACGGAACAATTAATCTGTCCGCTCCGCAAACCGGTTCTTTGGTTTTAGCTGTTGGGAAATCGTTAAGGCTGGTCACAGCCACAATGGACGCCGGCACGAATATTGATGTGACATTGGATTCAGTTGAGTGATCGATCATCGAATCTCGATGCGACGCGGGGATCAAATCCGCAGAGCACGCCCCGCGGGAAGATAGAGCAGGGTGGTTATTACCTTCGCGAATGCAGATGTCCCTGCAATATCCGCTGTGATTCCGGCGATCCCGCCGACATTACCTGCCTTAGGATCAGCTTCAAAATGCCGCTCTACCGGGTGCCTAACGTCACCCGCAGCCCGATCTCAGTCTTCCAAAAGATCACCAGTGTGTTAGGACTCAGAAACGGTAGAAGGTTCAGAACAACCCGCGCGCAATACGGTAAATACGGCACTACTGGCTCCATTCCAACTGCGAGGATTCGGACGGCCGACAGGAAAGCCTCGGATTCCGTCGGACCGAGCGCCACGCGTATTCAAGGTCCCACAAGAAGTCGCCGACCAGTCTTGTACCTCGCATGTCGCGACATTCCTCCTGAATTCCGGGGATCGCTCCCATCTACGAACCGTCAACCACCCGTCTTGGTCCGGCGCCATGCCGGCAGAAATGTTTCGCCGACGAGTTGATGGAACGGAAACCGAAGTTCATCGTCGAGTTCGGCTTCCGCTCTCCGGCGGCGGAACGATCTTACTATGGTTGAGTTGGGCTGCAAAGTCGTCCGCCACTCGACCGGCTGGCCGATAATCATTGTATGGACGAGCGCGAACTCATGCGCCGGTGGGTGCAGACCTGGAATGAAGCCGGTCCCGAACTCGAAGCCATCCGCCGGCGCGAAATCGCCGAGGCCGATAACGCCGAAGTCCTGGCAAGCCTCGAACGTGCTTTCAACCATGCATTGCGATCCCTCCCTCTTCGCGAGTCATCCGGCATGGTCGAAATGCAAGCGTGGTTTGCGAAGCTGAGCCGATGATCGATTTGTTCGAGATAGCGCGGCAACTTCAGGATTTTTGCGATCGACAGAACTGGCGTTCCTGTTTGATTGGTGGAATCGCGGTACAAAGGTGGGGCGAGCCTCGCGTCACACGACACGTCGACGTCACGCTGCTGACGGGCTTCGGTTAGGAAGATAGTTTCGTTGCGCCATTACTTGCTGCTTTTCCAGCGCGCGTCGGGGACCCGGCAGAGTTCGCGCGCCTTTATCGCGTCCTGCTCCTGCGCACGCCAGATGGTGTCGGAATCGACATCTCACTGGGAGCTCTGCCGTTCGAAGAAAGCATGGTCAACCGTGCAACCATGTTTCCTTTTGGCCCCGGTGTGGACCTGCGCACATGCTCCGCCGAGGACCTCGTTGTACTGAAGCTATTCGCATCGCCCCCGCTGGATATACACGACGCCGAGGCAATAGTGGCTCGGCAAAAGAACAAGCTCGATTGGACCTATATCGAAGAACAGTTGCGGCCTCTGGCTGAAATCAAGGAGCAGCCGGAAATCCTCAGAACGCTCGATCGTCTACGCAACTACCCTACTTAATCTCCACCGATTTGTAGATCTCCTGCGTCTGAGCGAGCGACGCAAGTTGAAGCCCCGGCAATTGCGCGGTCGCTGTCCCGGCCGCAACTCCCCAGCGGCATGCGTCCGCAAAATCGCTTTTGTTCGTCCTGGCCCACACGAACGCGGCTGCCATGGCATCTCCGGCGCCGATCGGCGACAGCACGTCCACGCGCGGCGCCCCGATCTCAAGGGTCCCTTCATCACTCGTCGCAACGGCACCGCGGCTACCAAGGGATAATAGGACTGCTTCCGCGCCCATCGCCTTAATCCGCAGGGCGGCTTCGCGAAAGTGAGCGCGCGTAATCAAGGCGCGATTCAGCAGCCGCTCTGCTTCAAGCTGATTCGGAGTTACTATCGTGGGTTCCGCTTCGATCCCTTGCATCAGCGCATCACCGTCGGTGTCGAGCAGCGTATTCACGTCGCTACCGCGCGCCATTCGTATCAACTGGCAATAAAAGTCCGGTGCGACACCTGGTGGAATACTCCCGCATAACATAAGCCACCGCGCATTTGGTAGATGACGCGCGACGGCCTCTTCCACGCGCTCCAGATCGCGATTCGTAACCTGCGGACCCAGCTCATTCAGCTTAATTGTCAGACCCTGCTTATCGGTGATGGCATAATTTGTCCGAATCTCTTCATTAATTGGTACAACGTCTACAGGAAAACCGTAATTTCCCAGCAGTTTTTCAAAGTACTGGCCATTTTTGCCGCCCGACGGTACGATCGCAAGTGTTTGCGCTTCAAAGGAATGCAGCATGCGCGATGCGTTGATGCCGCGGCCGCCGGCTGAATGTTCACGCGCCAGAATATACGCGCGGTCGTCGAACACCAGCCGGTCCACCAGCACGTTGCGATCCACTGCGGGATTCAGAGTGAGCGTAAGAATCAAATGCCAATGGTAACCTGAACGTATTGCCGCAACAGCAACAATGGCGCGCCTATTTTGCGCTCGCCGCCGTCTGCTTCTTTTGGGGAACAACCTATCTCGGCATACGAATGGCGCTGGAATCGTTCTCGCCGCTGCAACTCGTCGGCATACGA
>JADMIO011302000.1_pt1 | contig 20963 bp, 21 predicted proteins | sample 8958161 | NCBI WGS metagenome assembly JADMIO01 (sample SAMN16585339, study PRJNA669376) | soil metagenome | isolation source: Crop rotation soil | place: USA: Cullars Rotation, Alabama | collected 2011 | reverse complement strand
GCGGGCTCGTCTAAGTGCCGTCGAAGGCCCCGCCATTCAGGCCAGCGCGCGGGACGCGGCCGCCGCTCGCGACGGGCCACCGGGCCCTGGCTACGAACAAGTCGGCGCCGGCATCGTCGAAGTTGACGCGGACGGGCGCGTATTGAGGGCAAATCGGGAAAGCTGTCGCCTGACCGGCTATACGCCCTCCGCCCTTGAAGGCAGAAACATCTTCGACGAAACGCTGCCCGAGGACGCTATCGTGGATCGCGACCAGTTCGCGCGTCAGGTCGCCGGCGACGTCGAGCGCTATACGATAGAAAAGCGCATCTATCGCAAGGACGGCGGACACATCTGGGCTTCGATCACCTCGTCGAGCGTGCGCGATGCGGCGGGCAGGTTCCTTTACGCCGTGCGGGTCCAGCACGACATCACCGATCGCCAACGCGCCGAGGAAGCCCTGGCGCGTCGCATGGAGGAGCAGGCCGCGCTGTTCGCATTCTCGGAGCGCCTGCAGCGCTGCACGACGGCGGAGCAAGTTCACCACGCGGCGCTCGACGCCATCACCCGCGCGCTCGGCTGCGAACGCGCCTCGATCCTGCAGTTTGACGGCGCCGGAGTGATGCGCTTCGTGGCATGGCGTAGCCTCTCCGACGAATATCGCGGCGCCGTCGAGGGTCATTCGCCCTGGGCAAAGGACGATCCCGATCCGAAGCCGGTGTACATCAGCGAGATTACCGGCGCCGACCTTCCGGACGATCTGAAGCTGACGATCGCACGCGAGAAGATCGGAGCGGCGGCGTTCATCCCCATGGTCAACGCCGGCCGCCTCACCGGCAAGTTCATGGCATACTACGGCACGCCGCATCGGTTTTCCGAGCCCGAGATCGAAGTGGCGCTCGCCATCGCACGCCTGCTCGGCTTCAGCCTTTCGCGGCTCGCAGCCGAAGAAGCGCGCCGGCTCGCCGAGCGGGATGCGCGTCAACTGGCCGCCATCGTCGAATCCTCCGACGATGCGATCGTCAGCAAGAATCTCGATGGCGTGATCCAGACCTGGAATGCGGGCGCGGAGCGGCTGTTCGGCTACCGCCAGCAGGACGCCGTCGGTCAACCGATCACGATGCTGATTCCGGCGGACCGGCAGGATGAAGAGCCCGGCATTCTGGCGCGCATCAAGAAAGGCGAGCGCGTCGATCATTTCGAGACGGTGCGCCGCCGCAACGACGGCAGCCTGATCGATATCTCGCTGACCATATCCCCGATCTATGATCGTGCGGGCCGGATCGTCGGCGCGTCGAAGATCGCGCGGGACATCACCGAGCGGCGGCTCGCGGAGACAAGACTTGAGGAGAGCGAACAAAGGCTCGGCGAATTGCTCGCGGCAATCCCGGCGGCGATTTACACGACGGATGCGGAAGGCAGGATCACCTACTTCAACGAAGCCGCGGTCGAACTCGCAGGCCGCACCCCGAGGCTCGGCAGCGACGAGTGGTGCGTAAGCTGGAAGCTGTACCTTCCCGACGGCACCCCGCTGCCGCACGACCAATGCCCGATGGCCGTCGCACTGAAGGAAGGACGCCCCGTCCGCGGCGCGGAAGCGGTGGCGGAGAGGCCCGACGGTACGCGCATTCCTTTCATCCCGTTCCCGACGCCGCTGCGCGACGCATCGGGCAAGGTCATCGGCGCCATCAACATGCTGGTCGACATCAGCGAGCGCAAGCAGGCCGAGACCCAGCAGCGGCTTCTGCTGAACGAACTCAATCACCGTACCAAGAACAACATGCAGGTGCTGCAATCGCTGCTGTCGGCTGCAAGCCGGAACGCCAGGAGCGAAGAGGCGCAGCGCGTCCTCGCCGGAGCCGGCGCCCGGATCGCCGCGATGGCGGCGGCCCAGCGCGTGCTCTACGGCACGACGGACGCAAGCCGTTTCGACGTCGAAGGCTTCCTGGGCGCGGTGACTGAAACGATCCGGCAAACCCTGCCCGGCGTCAAAATCATTTGCGCGGAGTCAATCGGCGTTCTTTCCAACGATGCAGCGATGCCTCTGGCCCTGATACTCAACGAACTGCTGACCAATGCGGCCAAGCATGGCACGTCGGACAAGTCGACGCAGGAAATCCGCGTCGGCCTCGCCTGGCACGCAAATGAAGTCGAGCTTTACGTCGAAGACGACGGGCCGGGATTTGACCTGGATGCGGTCCTGCCGTCGTCTTCCGGGCTGCGGCTGGTTGCGGGTCTTGCCCGCCAGCTGGGTGGCAGCTTCGATGTCAGCCGGACGCCTACCCGCGTCACCATTCGGTTCCCTGGAAGGAGCCCGGCTTGATGCGGCACGACCAGCGCCTGGCACCGGAAGATCCGAGCGCGCAAGACCGCGCTGCGGCGTTCGATTCGAAGACCGCCGCCACGACGAACCAGCCAAGCGGGGTGCTGATCGTCGAGGACGATTTCCTGATCGGCATGCAGAGCGAGAGCGCGCTCGCGGACGCCGGCTTTCGCGTGGTCGGTATTGCCAATACGGCCGAGGAAGCCGTCGCGCTCGCCAAAAAGCACCAACCGCGGCTCGCGCTGATGGACGTCCGGCTGGCCGGCCGCCGCGACGGCGTAGATGCGGCCGGCGAACTCTATCGCGAGCTTGGCATCCGCTGCGTGTTCGCGACCGCGCATGACGACCGGCACATGCGCGGGCGGGCCGAGCCCTTTGCCCCGCTGGGATGGCTGACCAAGCCCTACACGATGGCGTCGCTGGTCGCGATAGTGAAGGACGCCATATCGAAGGTCGGCTGAGGCCCCTCGCCTAGTCCGGAAATCCAAACAGCTTCGCGGGATTGCGAACCATGATGTTTTCCAGCGTCGTCGCGTCGGGGGCGTAGCGGTACATCAGCTCCAGAAGGTCGGCATCGTTGGGCGGCTGCACCACCGAGACCGGATGCGGCCAGTCACTGGCCCAGACGCAGCGGTCGGGCGCCGCCTCGATATAGGCGCGCCCGACCGGGATGACGTCGTCCCACGGCGGTCCCTTCTTCGAGGTCTTCTCGCCGAGCGAAAGCATCACCCAGAAATTGCCGTTCGACAAAAGCTCGAGCATCTTGCGCAGGTTCGGATCGTCCCTGCCGCGCAAGGGGTCGGGGCGCGCCATGTGGTCGATCAGCACGGGCACGTCGAGCGACTGGTATTTCTCCACGCTCGAGACGATGCCGTCCTTTTCCGGCTGGATTTTTGCGTACCAGCCGAGCTCGCGGATCCGCGCGATCGCGCGCGCGAAATCCTTGTCCGACAGCACCGCGCCGAGCTCCTGACGGAAGCTGAAGCGCGCGCCGCGCACGCCGGCGTCGTGCAGCCTGGCGAGATAGGCGTCGTCCTTCTCCGCAAACACCAGGGCGTTGGCGCAGCCGCGGTAGTTTTTGCCCATGGCGGCAAGGCCGTCCAGCACCACCGCGTGGTCGGCGCCATAGGTCGTGGTCTGCACGATGATGCCGCGCTCGATGCCGAGCGCCTTGTGCATGCGCAGCGCCGCTTCCCATGTCGCGGTCGGCATCCGATACGCCGCGCCCGGCCGCTCCGGATATTTTTCGACCGGCCCGAGCACATGAAACTGGCTGTCGATGGTCCCTTTCGGCGGCAGTCTCGACGGCCGCCGCGGGTTCGGGTCGAACGGAAGATAAGTCGGCACCGAAAACTCCTGTCAGTCGATCACGGCGGTGAAGTCGCACTGCACCAGCGCGCCGCCTTCCATGTTGTCCATCGGCAGTGCATGGCGCGCGGGCCGCGAATGCTCGTCGGGAAACATTTTCAGCCACTCGGCGTTGACCGGCGCGCGCTGCGAACGATCCTTCAGCCACACCGTCATCTTGATGATGTCGTCGGTAGAGCCGCCCGCGGCCTCCACGGTCGCCTTCATGTGCGCGAACATGTTGGCGCATTGCGCCTCCAGGCCGTCCGGCATCTTGCCGGCGGAGTCGCGGCCGAGGATGACGCCGGACATCACGAGATTGCCGATGCGGCTGGCGTTCGGAATCGGGTTGGCGTGCTTGAAGCCGCCGATATGGATGCTCTTGCGGCGCGATGATCCGGTCATGATGGTTCTTCCTCGGGCGACTTCGATGTCTGGAAAACGGTGTTCAGCGTCACGATCTCGCCAAGGCGCGCATAACGGGGACCGGCGATGCGCGCAATTGGGTCGAGCTCCCTGGTGTCGACCTTGCCGTTGTTCATCAGCCCGTCGCGGATATGAAACATCACGACTTCGCCGACGATGAGCCGGCTCCTGGCCTCGCCGAATTCGAGGCACTGGCGAAACCGGCATTCCATGGCGACGGGCGGCGCGGCGAGGCGCGGCACCTTGACGAGGTCGCTCGGCAGCGTCTCGAGCTTGAGATGCTCGACCTCGCTGACTTCAGGGGGATGCTCGACCGAGCTTTCGTGCAGCGCCTGCATCAGCGGCGTATCGGCGATGTGGATGACATATTCTTCGGTGTCGAGGATGTTGTGGGCGGTGTCCTTCCACACGCCGGCCTTGCGGCCGACACTGATCGCGAGCATCGGCGGCTTCTGCGAGACGAAGGTGAAGGCGCTGAACGGCGCAAGGTTGAGCACGCCCTTGGCCGACAGGCTCGTCACCCAGGCAATCGGCCGCGGCACCACGATGCCGGTCATCAGCCGGTAGATGCGCTCCGCACCGAGTTCTGCAGGATCGATCCGCACGTCCGCCCCGGCGCGTTGCGCGATCAATTGGTACTGATGTTGGCCTTGCGCACTACCGGAATCCACTTGGCGTCCTCGCGCGAAAGATACGCCGTGAAGTCGGCCGGCGACATCGCCACTGCCTCGGCGCCGATCTTGTTGAACTTCTCCATGACCGACGGATCCTTCAGGATCGCCGTCATCGCCTCCTGCAGCTTAGCAACGATCGGCGCCGGCGTGCCGGCGGGCGCGAACAGGCCGGTGAAGGTCTGGGCATCGAACTCGGGATAGCCGAGCTCCTTGAAGGTCGGCACGTCCGGCAGCCAGGAGGTGCGCTGCGGGCTCGTCACCGCGAGCGGCCGCAGCATGCCGTTCTTGAAGTATTGCAGCGCGACCGAGATCTGGTCGAAGGCGAAATGCACCTGGCCGCCGATCAGATCGTTGGTGGCCGGCGCGTTGCCGCGGTAGTGCACGGTGACCCATTGCAGGCCGAGCGAGGATTGTGCGAGTTCGCTCAAGAGGTGATTGGTGGTGCCGGTGCCTGGCGAGGCCATCGTCAGCTTGCCCGGCTCGCGCTTCACAAGGTCGAAGAATTCCTTCAGGTTCTGCGCCTTGACCGAGGGATGCACCTCCAGCACCAGCGGCGTCATCGAGATCGTGGTGATCGGAACGAAGTCGCGCTTCCAGTTGTAGGCGTCTCGCTTGGCGATTTCGGGGGCGAACAGCACCGGCCCGTTGGCGCCGACGAACAGCGTGTAGCCGTCATTGGGCGATTTGGCGAAGGCCTCGCCTGCGATCAGGCCGCCGGCGCCGGCCTTGTTCTCGATGACGAAGGCCTGGCCGAGCCGCTCCTGCAGCTTGTCGGCGACGATGCGTGCAGCGGTGTCGACATTGCCGCCGGCCGGATAAGGTATGATCAGCTTAACGTTACGCGCCGGCCATTCGTCGGCTGCTGCGGGACCCGCAAGCACCACGGCGAGCGCTGCTGCCGCCAGTGTCAGAAATCGCATGGCATCCTCCCGAAGGCTGGCGGGTCGGAGCCGCCTGTTCTCGTTTGCCTGCGATCATCGGATTTGCGGGCTTTACCTGTCGACCGAATTGTGCGGTTTTTGTCCACATTGTGGACAGGGGAGCTGCGGCATGAGGGCTCATCACGCGATGGAACCAAGGCAAGGCGCGCAGGCGATCCGGCGCGCGCTCGCGGTGCTGCGCATCCTGGCGGCCGGCCGCGAAACCGGCCTGCCGCTGGCCGAGGTGGTCCAGGCCACCGGACTGACGCGGCCCACGGTGCACCGCATCGTTCATGCCCTGATGGAGGAAGGCATCGTCGAGCACGGCGTCGAGGTCGGCCGCTATGCAATCGGGCGCCAGGTCCCGGAGCTGGCACTGGCGCGTCCGTCCCGCTCCCCGTTGCTTGCCGCTGCCGACGACGTGCTGCGGCGAACGTCGGAAAAAGTCGGCGACACCCTGTTCCTGACGGTGCGCACCGGCAACGACACGCTGTGCGTCGACCGCCGGATCGGCGCCTATCCGATCAAGGTGCTTTCCATCGAAGTCGGCGCGCGGCGGCCGCTTGGCGTCTCCAGCGCCGGAGTCGCCATTCTCGCCGCACTGCCGGCGCAGGAAGCGAGGAAGATCGTCGCCGCCAATGAAGCGAGATTCGTCCCCTATCGCACCGACGTCAGCGCGGTTCTCGCGCAGATCGCCGCGGCACGGCGGCGAGGCTACAATCTGCGCGAAATCGGCCTGGTGCAGGGAACGAAGTCGATCTCCACCTGGATCAAGACATCCGACGGCCGCCCGGCGGCCGCGATGACGGTGTCGGCGATCCGCGCCCGGCTGGGCCCGCGCCGCGAGCAGGAAATCGCGGAAATCCTGCTGGACGGCTCGCGCGAGATCGAGCAGGCACTGCTATCGGGTGGATCGTAGCCGCCACCGGCGCGTACGTGCGCAATGCGTGGGATGGGTAGAGTGCAGCGAAACCCATCAACACTCGCGCAAGTCCTGATGGGTTTTGCACTATCCATCCTACGAAATCTACTGCGAGCCCGGCTTCATCTCCGCCAGACGGCGCGCATAGAGACGGCGCAGCGGCTCGAGTTGCGTCGCGGCCGACGCCGCGAGATATGCTTGGCGCGCCGCATCGTGCCGGCCGAGCCGGCGCAACAGATCCGCGCGCACCGCGGGCAGCAACTCGTAGCCTTTCAGGGTGCCGCGCGCCTCGAGCGCATCGATCAATTGAAGCGCGCGCTCCGGTCCGTCGACCATCGACACCGCGGCGGCGTGATTGAGCTCGATCACCGGCGACGGGCTGATGCGGAGCAGCACCTCGTATAGGCCGGCGATCTGCGGCCAGTCGGTGGCTTCGTAGTTTGGCGCACGGACGTGCAGCGCGGCGATCGCCGCCTGCACTGCGTAAGCCTCGGGGCGGCCCGGCACGCGCAGCGCCTCTTCGACCAGCGAAAGGCCTTCGCCAATCTGCGCCTGGTCCCACAGCGTGCGGTCCTGCTCCTCCAGCAGCACGATGTCGCCGGCTTGCGTCGCGCGGCCGGCGCGTCGGGCATCGTGCAGCAGCATCAGGGCGAGCAGGCCCCTGATCTCGCCGCGCCCGGGCATCAGTCCGTCGAGCAGCCGCGCCAGCCGGATCGCCTCGCGTGCGAGGTCGGGGCGCATCAGCTCTTCGCCCGAGGTTGCAACATAGCCCTCGGTGAAGACGAGATAGATCACCGCGAGCACGCCGCGAATCCGCGGGGCAAGCGCATCGCGCTCCGGCACCTGGTAGGGGATGCCGGCGAGCCGGATCTTCTGCTTGGCCCGCAGCAGCCGCTGCGCCATCGCGTCCTCGCCGACAAGAAATGCGCGCGCCACTTGCGCGGTGCTCAGCCCGCAGACGGTGCGCAGGGTCAGCGCCACCTGCACCTCCGGCGCAAAGGAAGGATGGCAGCAGGTGAAGATCAGCCGCAGCATGTCGTCGTCGAGCACGGCATCCGCCGCCTCGCACGGCACCGACGCATTGAGCCCCAGTTCATGCGTCAATTGCTGCTGCTTGCCGCGAAAAGCGATGTTGCGGCGGATGCGGTCGATCGCCTTGTTGCGCCCGACATTGACCAGCCACGCGCGTGGATTGGCCGGCAGCCCGCCCTGCGGCCAGCGCTCCAGCGCCACCGCGAAAGCATCCTGCAGCACGTCCTCGGCGAGATCGAAATCGCCGACGAGGCGGATCAGCGTGGCCATCGCCCGGCCCGCCTCGTCTCGGAAGATTTTTTCGATTTCGATCGGAGTCATTTGAGTCCCGTCATTCCGGAGGCGCGCAACGCGCGGGCGACCCATGAGCGCGATTGCGCTCATGGGAATCGCGAGGTCCCGGGTTCGATGCTTTGCATCGCGCCGGAACGACAGTTATTGATTGTACACCCAGATCGGCCGTACCTCGATCGAGCCAGTGCGCGCGCCGGGTATCCGTGCGGCAATGGCGATCGCGGCATCGAGATCTTTCGCCTCGACCAGATAATAGCCGCCGAGTTGCTCGCGGGTCTCCGCGAACGGGCCGTCGGTGGTCAGCGTCTTGCCGTCGCGAACCCGCACTGTGGTTGCGGTGTGCGTATCCTGCAGGCGGTCACCGGCCTTGAAGTTGCCACTCTGGACGATGGATTGGGTGAAGGCACCATATTCTTCCATCGTCTTCGCGGTGGTCGCCGCATCCCGTTTCGCGTACTCAACCTCGTTCTGGTAGATCATGAGCAAATACTGCATCTCTGAAGCTCCTCGTTAATCGGCTGGATCGCCCGACACCCAGTCGAGCGGCCAACGCGCAAAACGACATCCTCAGCGAGATTATTTTAGCCCGCTTCCCGCGCGTCGCGGCCGGCGAACTTTAGGCAGACCGAACGTAGTATCTGCAATATCGATAATAACAGCGAATATTATTCGTTTGTCAAAACCATCTTCCCGCGTAGCCTGACGCGATGCGCCATCGCCCGGCTGCCGCCAAGGCCGCCTTCCAAGCAGCGATGCACGGGGAGGAATAGAATGACGACGACGCTCGACGCTGCCGGCTTGCCCTCACGCTCCTTGCTGCCGTTTCTGGATCGCGAGCATACGATCGCGAAGCCGGGCTTCAGCCGGTGGATGGTTCCGCCCGCGGCCCTCTGCGTGCATCTGTGCATCGGGCAGGCCTACGCCTTCAGCGTCTTCAACCTGCCGATGACCAAACTGCTCGGCATCACGCAATCGGCGCCGGGCGATTGGAAGCTCACCGAACTCGGCTGGATCTTCTCCATTGCAATGGTGTTCCTCGGGTTGTCGGCTGCGGTGTTCGGGCGCTGGGTCGAGGAAGGCGGCCCACGGAAGGCGATGTTCACCGCCGGCGTTGCCTGGGCGAGCGCGTTCCTGATCTCCGCGCTTGGCGTGTACCTCCACAATCTCTGGATCATCTATCTCGGCTACGGCGTGATCGGCGGCTGCGCGCTCGGCATCGGCTACATTTCGCCGGTCTCGACGCTGATGAAATGGTTTCCCGACCGCCCGGGCATGGCCACCGGCATGGCGATCATGGGTTTTGGCGGCGGCGCCCTGATCGCCTCGCCCTTCTCGGTCTGGCTGATGAGCAAGTTCGCGAACTCCACCGACGTCGGCGTGCTCGGCACCTTCATCACCCTGGGCTGCGTCTACTTCGTCTTCATGATGGTCGGCTCGGCGATCGTGCGCGTGCCGGCGCCGGGCTGGAAGCCGGAGGGCTATGTGCCGCCCGCGGCCGCCACCAAGCTGATGACCAGGAATGACGTGTTCGTCTACCAGGCGATCAAGACGCCGCAGTTCTGGCTGATCTGGATCGTGCTGTTCTGCAACACCACCGCCGGGATCGGCGTGCTCGGCCAGGCCTCCGCGATGAGCCAGGAGATGTTCCCGGGCCACATCACCGCGGTCGCAGCCGCCGGCCTCGTCGGATTGATGAGCCTGTTCAACATGGGCGGGCGCTTCAGCTGGGCGTCGCTGTCCGACTTCATCGGGCGCAAGAACACCTATTTCGTCTACATGGTGCTGGGCGTCGCGCTCTACGTCACGGTGCCCTACGCGGGCGGGAGCGGCAACGTCGTGCTGTTCGTGATCTGCTTCCTGATCATCGTCAGCATGTACGGGGGCGGCTTCTCCACGGTGCCGGCCTATCTGCGTGACATGTTCGGCACCCGCTATGTCGGCGCCATTCACGGCATCCTGCTGACCGCCTGGTCGATGGCCGGCATCGCCGGGCCGGTGCTGATCAACTACATCCGCGAATACAACGTGACGCATGGCGTGCCGAAGGCGCAGGCCTACAACACCACCATGTACATCATGGCCGGACTGCTCGTCGTGGGCTTCATCGCCAACCTCTGCGTCCACGCGGTCGACAAGCGCCATCACATGAAGGACGAGGAAAGCCTGGGTATCGAGCCGGCGCGCGCCTGACGGGCCGGCCGCACATGGAGGCGACCATGAAGACGACGTCACAGGAGGAAGCGCCATTCTCCCGGCTGCTGCTGAGCTGGATGGCGTATCACATCTCGCAGGCGATGGCGGCGATCAGGCCGATGCATCGCGCGAGCCACATCGCAACCCGCGTCGCGGCAAGCGGCAATCCTTCGGGAGTATGAGGTCATCATGCAGAATGCAAACGCTCAGGTATCGAAGACAACACCGCTGCAATTGGCTCTGGCCTGGAGCTTTGCCGGCATCCCCCTGCTCGCCGGCGTCATCCAGACTCTCCTCAACGCCATGAAGCTCTTTCAATAGGTGAGCGGACAATGCGGCCCGCAGACAAGCACGGGACGTTGCTCGGCAAGGCGCGGCGCTTGCTCGCCGACGAAGGCTTTGCGGTCTCCATGCTGTCCGCGGTGCTCGCCGCCGTCATCCTCGCTTTCGGCTTCGGCGCAACGGCCGACATCGTCATCATGATGCTGATCGTCGGCGCGGTGACGGCCATCGCCGAGACCCGGCTGCGGCTGCCGAAATAGCTTCGGCCGTCAGCCCGCCGGCGGCCACGGCCGGTCGGGCCGGTAGAACAGGGCAAGCTGCAGGCTTTCCGCGATTCGCCTTGCCTTGCCGCGAAACTCTTCGCGCAGGCGATCGTCGAACAATTCGCCGCAGGTTTCGTCGAACAACGCCAGCCATCGCGCGAACAATCCGAACTTGATGCCTGCAACACTGCTGTGCCGGGCAACGGGATCTCCCTTGTAACGGCCGCTGTTCAGCATCACCGACGACCAGAAGGCGTACATCTTGTTCAGATGCGGCTGCCAGTCGCCGGGAAGCGCCCGCGCAAAGATCGGCCCCAGTTCGGGGTCGGCCTTGATCCGCGCGTAGAAGGCATCGACCAGGGTCCGGATGGACTCTTCCGTCAGCGGCTGGCGTTCGGAGCCGCAGGAAATCATCCTGCCGCCTTCTCGGCTTCGGCGAGCCGGCGCCGCAACGCTCTGACCTCCTCGAATTGCCTGGTGACGTCCCGCATGACGGCGACGGTGCCGGCGGGTTGCTGCCCTTCGCCGCGCAGCATCACGATGGTGAATTCGACGGAGATGCGCCTGCCGTCCTTCGTCAAGGCAGGCACCGAGAGCAGGTCCCCATGACCGTAACGGCTGGTGCCCGTCTCCATGACGTGGCGAAAGCCGGTCCAGTGTCGCGCGCGCAGGTTTTCCGGAATGATCAGGTCGAGAGACTGGCCGGCCGCTTCCCCGGAAGAGAACCCGAAGATGCGCGCCGCGCCGGGATTCCAGTACACGATGCGTCCGTCGCGATCGGTGGCCACGATCGCGTCAGATGCGCTTTCGAGCAGGGCTTCCGCAATTCCGTCCGGCGCGATCATCGACGTTCCATCTCCTCGTTCCGGTCTCGATCAGAACCCGCAAAGCCCGCTTCGCACAAGCGCAGAATCGCGATAGCTGCCATCGGATGAACCGATATGAATACGGCCCGGTCAGCGCCGCTTGCGCACGCTTCGAGCAGGCGTTTCGGCGCGCCTCTGTTCGGCGGCGATCGCATGGACGATCTCGATTGCAGCGCGCACATGATCGTCCCGCCGGTCGACGGAATGCGCGACATAAGCTGGCATGAAGAATTCCGGCGCGCCGGCGACGAGATGAAGCCGCCGCGCCTTGAGCAACGGTTCGACGATGCGGCGCGCAAAGTATCCGGAGCCGCCGTTCTCCAGAACGTGCTGCAGTCCGAGCCAGCCGATGTTCGCCGTCAACGACGGACCTGCAAAATTCGGAAAGAAGGCGCTGTGGCGAGCGTAGAATTCCGGCCCCCAATCGACATAGACATAGCCGTCCTGCGGCTCCGGCGTGCTCTTCGGATTGGTCGAGACCAGCACGAGTTGCTCCTCGAACAACAATTCGACCTTGAGGCCGGGGCGGCTTTGTGGCGTGTACATCACGCCGATGTCGATGCGGCCCTCGACTAGTCCCTGCATCAGTTCGGGCTCGAGCGCGCTTTCGGCCCGGATCAATATCAGCGGATTGGCTTCCTGCATCAGCGGCAGCCAGCGCAGCAGAAATTCTTCCCACAGGCCGATCCGGCCGCCGACCACCAGCGTTCCGCTGAAACCCTTGGGGATGCCCACATCCTGCCGGGCCTGTTCGACGGTGCGCACCAGGGTCGAAGCGTGGCGCTGGAACTGGCGGCCGGCCGGCGTCAGCGCGGCGCCCGCCTTGTTGCGCACGAACAGCGTGCAGCCGAGTTGCTCTTCGAGCGTGTGAATGCGCGTGCTGACGGTGGACTGGCTGACGTGAAGCCGTTCGGCCGCGGTGATGAAATTGCCCGAGGCCACCACGGTGAGAAATGTGCGGGCGAGTTCGGTATCCATGAGCAGGATTCCATCAATCGACAATGTCGATATCAAAGGCTCAGGGTCGGCAAATGTCAAAATTTGCGCATTCGCCCGAAAAGCGGCTGTCTTAACCATCCGCGCCGCTTGACGCGGGCCGCCCGAACCCCCATCACAGCCAGCGTCAGTCGGCCGGACGGCCGCTCCGGCTACGGTCGAAAGGCCGCTGGAGAGGAAAGTCCGGGCTCCATCGACATGCGGTGCCGGATAACATCCGGCGGGGGCAACCCCAGGGAAAGTGCCACAGAGAACGAACCGCCCCGCCTTCGGACGGAGCAAGGGTGAAAAGGTGCGGTAAGAGCGCACCGCGTTTCCGGCAACGGAGACGGCACGGCAAACCCCACCGGGAGCAAAACCGAATAGGGACGGCAACGCGGGCTGTTCGCGAAAGCGATAACACCGCAGGGCGATGTCAGGCCCGCTGTCCGGGTAGGTTGCTCGAGGCCGTGTGCGAACACGGTCCCAGAGGAATGGCCGTCACGTACTGCCCGCGTCCAGCGGGCGGTGCCCTACAGAACCCGGCTTACAGGCCGGCTGATACGTTGAAATGAGGGGCTCGGCGCAAAACACGCCGGGCCCCTCGCCAATTCATCCTGCTCCCTTCCCATCCTGGCCTTCAACGCGGGCATCATGCAGTCAAAGGCTCATGCGATTCAAAGGGCATTGGAGTCGCCACAGCTGAATTGCCGTTTCGTAACTTGTTCAAGCCCCGCAAACCATATTCGATGTTCGGCGTTTCGAAGGGGGAAATGATGCGTGGATTGGTTTGGTTGATCTCCGGGATAGGCATGATCGCCGCCGCATCGCCGGCCTGGGCTCAAAGATACGATCCGAGCTATCCTGTTTGCATGGAAGCATACGGAGAGGACGGCAGCCGGATCGAGTGCTTCTTCACGTCGATGGCGCAATGCAAGGAAGGGACCCAAGCCGTCGCCGGGATTTGCTTCAACAACCCGTATTACGTTGCACACGCGGCGCCCGCGGCACAAACGGCGCCCACTCCCCCGGCGAGATCACCACGGCGCTGAGCGTCCCGGCGCGCCACCGTGCGCACGCCATGGGCTATCCTGTAACGATCTTCTCCAGCATCCCCATCAGTACTTCCGGCGCGGTGACGTTCGGCGAATGGCTGGCGTCGATCTCGTAATAGCGCCAGGCCGGATCGTTCTTCGTCATTTTCGCGAACCGTCCGAAGGTATCCTGCGGCGTGATGCGGGTAGCGTAGATGTAGCTGCGGGGCAGGCTCAGGGGCGCCGACAGCTTCATCTTCTGTTCGAAGCACTTGACCGGCATGTGGACGCGGCGTTCGCTCAGCCAGGCGAGGTCCTCCGGCGAGGTGTCCGGCGGCGTCGGGTTCGGCGGCACGCGCCAGCCGTCGCCGCTCTTTGCCGCCTCCCGCATGCGCGCCTGCGCCACTTCGTTGAGGTCGAGCAGCGACTGGCCGTCCGCGGGCACGAAGGCGTCGATATAGATCAGCTGCCTCACCTTGTCGCGCGCGCGATCGGCAACGCCGGTCGCGACCATGCCGCCGTAGCTGTGGCCGATCAACACGATGTCGCGCAGGTCCTCGTACCTGATGACCTGCAGCATGTCGGCGATGTGCGTCTCGAGATCGATTCCCTGATGCGCCAGATGCGCGCGCTCGCCGAGCCCCGTATAGGTCGGCGTCAGCAGGCGGTGGCCCGCCTTGTTCATCAGCGGATGCATTTTCTTCCAGGCCCATCCGGCCGACCAGGCGCCGTGACAGACGAGGAATGTCTTTGAAGATGAACTCATCGAGGCGTTTCCATTTGTCATTTCGTTGGCGGCCGCGATAGTACCTGCCCGCGGCGTCGTGTAAACGCCGGCACAATGATCGAGAAAACGAGACGATAATGACTGCCGCGGCCTACGTCCTTCTCCTGTTCGGCGCCCTTGCCGGCGGTTTCGTATCCGGACTTGCCGGATTCGGCACCGCACTGATGGCGCTGGGCATCTGGCTCTACGTGCTGCCGCCGGCAATCGCCGTGCCGCTGGTATTGATCTGCTCGGTGATCGCGCAACTCTCCACCCTGCCCTCGATCTGGAAGACCATCGATTTCTCCATCGTCTGGCCGTTTCTGATCGGAGGCCTGATCGGCGTGCCGCTCGGCACCCTGCTGATCGCACAGGCCGATCCGAAGGTGTTCAAGCTGACGGTCGGTATCTTCCTGCTGGTCTTTCCGACCGCGCTGTACTTCCAGCGCAAGGAAATGGCGTTCAGCTTCGGCGGCAAGGCGGCGGATGGGCTGATCGGCCTTGCCGGCGGGATTTTGGGCGGGCTTGCCGGGCTGTCCGGACCGTTACCGATCCTCTGGGCCAGCGTCCGTGGCTGGACCAAGGAGCAACGCCGCGGCATTTTCCAGATCTTCAATTTCAGCATTCTGGCAACATCGCTCGCCGTCCAGATCGCCACAGGTTTCGTCAAGGTGGACGTGTTCTGGCTGGCGTTGATCGCCTTCCCGGGGACCGTGATCGGCGCGTGGATCGGCGCGCGGGCCTATCACGCGCTGAGCGACGGCAATTTTCGCGACGTCGTGCTCGGCCTCCTGTTCCTGTCCGGCGTCGGGTTGGTGTGGAGCAGCATTGCACCGAGTTGACTGCGCATGGCGGCCATGTGCACCGAGTGAATTGCTGTACGGAGCGAGGCGAAGCCTGTAACCAGACGCGTAATGTCCTCCACCGCGCAAGTCATGCCGACCCATTCCTCGCGCGAACGCGTCGGCCTGTTCCTCGGCTTCATCGGCATGTTGATCTTCAGCGGAACGCTGCCGGGCACACGGCTTGCAGTTGCCGCCATCGATCCCACCGCGATCACCGCGCTACGCACGGCAATTTCCGGCCTGCTCTCGCTGGTGCTGTTGCTCGTACTGCGCCGGCCGCTGCCACCGCGCGAGTTGCTGCCGCAGTTGATCATCGCCATGCTTTGCGTCAGCATATTTTTCCCGCTGCTGATGTCGTTCGGCATGCAGACGGTCGACGCATCGCATGGCGGCGTCGTTCTCGGTGTGCTGCCGATCGCAACCGCGTTGGTGGCGGTCATGATCACCCACGAACGGCCGCGGCCTCTGTTCTGGATCGCTTCGCTGGCAGGCGCGGCCCTTGTGATCGGCTTCGCGCTGCGCCAGGGCGGCGGGACGATGTCGACTGGGGATATCCTGCTGTTCGCGGCTGTCGCGGTGTCGGCCGTCGGCTATGCCTTCTCGGGCCGGCTGACGTCGCGCATGCCGGGATGGGAAGTCATCAGCTGGGCGCTCGTCATCGCGCTGCCGATTTCGATTCCTGCTGCCCTGCTCACGACACCTGCCGACATCCTGCAACTGCCGGCGAAGCCCCTGCTCGGCCTGCTCTACGTTACCCTGTTTTCGCAGTGGATCGGCTTCTTTGCATGGAATGCAGGCCTTGCGATGGGCGGCATTGCCCGGGTCTCGCAGGTGCAGCTGCTGCAACCCTTCGTCACTTTTGCTCTGGCCGCCTGCTTCAACGACGAGAGCATCACCTGGCAGATCGTGGCCTTCGCCGCCGCCGTGGTGGCGACGGTCGCCATCTCTACGCGGACGCGTGCGCAGAAGGCGCTGGCTGACCCGCCCCATCTTGCGCCGGAGTGATCTCAGGCTCCTTTTTCGGCAGTCGCTTCCTGAATTCGCGGCGCAGCAGCCACAGCGCAAGGCATGCCTGCAGCGTGGTGGTGGCGATCGACAGATACCAGACCTGCTCGATCGCAAAACCCGGCCGGGTCGAGAGCCCGATCACCGGCACCGCATAGGTGAGCAGGCGGGTGCCCGAGCTCAGCAGTACCGGCCTGGTGTTGCCAAGGCCCTGGAACATGCTGTGGCAGGTGAAGATCAGTCCCTGCGCCACGAGATTGAGCGACACGAATTGCAGGAACTGCATGGCGACTGCCAGCGCATCGCGATCTTTCGAGAAGCCGGCGAGCAACAGACCGGGCCAGCACTGCGCAAGGATCATGAAGCCGATCATCACAGCGGTGGCGATCGACGCCGCCTTCACGAAGGTTTCCCGCACGCGGCCGCCATCGCCGGCGCCGAAATTCTGGCCGGCGATCGGACCGGCAGCGAGCGCAACCGCCAGCGCCGGCATCTGGATCAGGCCGAGCACCCGCGTGCCGATGCCGAACCCGGCCTGCGCCGCCGCGCCGAAATCGCGGAGCACATAGTAGACCACGCCCATCCACACGAAGATGATCGCAAACTCGCCGCCGGCCGGCAGGCCGACATTGACGATGCGCTTCCATTGCCTGAGCTGCGGACGCCACTGCTCGGAATCGAAGCGGACATAGCGCTCGAACTTGTGGAAATACGCAAACAGCATCAGCACGTCGCACAGCAGGGCGATCGAGGTTGCCAGGCCCGCGCCGGCAACGCCGAGCGCGCGCCCGGTGCCCCAGCCTGCGATCAGCACCGGCGCCAGCGCTATATTGATGATGACGGTGAGCACCTGCACCACCATGCCCGGCCGCACGATGCCGGTGGCCCGCAGCCCGGCCCCCATCACCTGCGCCAGGAATTGCAGCGCCAGCGCCGGCATGAGCCACAACAGATATGTGGTGCCCGCCTCGACGGTGGCCTCGTCGGCTGCGACGGCGCGCATGTAGAACCGCGCAACCACCGATCCCACGATCAGGGTTAGCAGGCCGCACAGCACCGACAGGATGATCGACTGGTTGAAGATCAGGTTGGCCTCGGCGCGATCCTTGCGCCCGACGGCATGCGCCATCAGCGCGACCGTACCGACGCCCAGCACCTGCATCAGCCCATTGATCAGGAATCCGGCATTGCCCGCCGCGGCAACGCCCGCGACCGCGGCTTCGCCGGCGCTGGCGACGAAGTACAGGTCGACCAGCTGGCAGATCATGATGGTGATCATGCCGGCGACAATCGGTGGCGCCATGCTCAGAATGTGGCTCACAATGGAGCCGTGTGTCAGGTCTTTCATCGTCAAAATCCATTTTCCGGGGCGTGGCCAACGGGACATTCGTTCGTCAGCCACGCACCGCCATTCACTCCGCCGCCGAGATAAACTCGGTGGCCTGCAATTCGAACAGGCCGCGATAGATGCCGCCGGGGCGCATCGTCAGCGTTTCATGCGTGCCCTGTTCGACGATCTCCCCGCGGTCGAACACCAGGATGCGGTCGAGACTGCGCACCGTCGACAGGCGGTGCGCGATCACGATCGAGGTGCGGCCCTTCATCAGCCGCACCATCGCCTGCTGGATCAGGCCTTCCGATTCCGAATCGAGGCTCGAGGTCGCTTCGTCCAGAATCAGCACGGGCGCATCCGCCAGGAACGCGCGCGCCAGCGCCACGCGCTGCCGCTCGCCGCCAGACAGCTTGACGCCGCGCTCGCCCACCAGCGTGCCGTAGCCTTTCGGCAGCCGCACAATGAAATCGTGCGCATTGGCCAGCCGCGCTGCCTGCTCGATCGCCGCCATGCTGGCGCCGGGCCGGGCGTAAGCGATGTTCTCCGCCAGCGAGCGGTGGAACAGGATCGGGTCCTGCTGCACGATCGCGATCTGGCTGCGCAGCGATTGTTGCGTCGCCAGTGCGATATCCTGTCCGTCGATCAGGATGCGGCCACCGGTGACGTCGTAGAGCCGCTGCACCAGCTTGACGAAGGTCGTCTTGCCGGAGCCGGAGCGCCCGACCAGGCCGACGCGCTCGCCGGCACGGATGTCGACCGACAGTCCGTCATACAGCGGCGCGCGATGGCCGCCGTAATGGAACGTGACGTTGTCGAACACGATCCGCCCGCCCTCGATGTCGATCGGCTTCGCAGCCGGCGCATCGGCGATGCCGATCGGCTCGTCATGGATCGCCACCAGCTCCTCCATGTCGTTCACCGAGCGCTGCAGATTGTTGATGTGCATGCCGACATCGCGCAGGTAGGCATGGATGATGTAGTAGCTGGTCAGCACGTAGGTGACATCGCCCGGCGTGGCACGGCCGGCGAGCCACAGCAGGATCGCGCCGCCGATCACGGACGCGCGGAAGCACAGCAGCACGGTGAGCTGCGCGGTGGACGTGTAGTTGTAGCGCAGCCAGGTCCGCCGCACACGCGCGCGCCATCGTGCGATGACCCCGTCGAGACGGGAATCCTCGCGCGCTTCCGCGCCGAAGGATTTCACCACCGCGTTGCAGGTCATGGCGTCGGCCAGCGTGCCGCCGACCTTGGTGTCCCAGGCGTTGGAAACGCGCGCGGCCGGCGCGATGTAGCGGACCGAGAAGGCCAGCGTCATCGCGACATAGACGATAGTGCCGACCAAGATCACGAGGCCCAGCTGCGGCCAATGCATGCCGAGCAGGATCATCGAGCCCAGCAGCACCGTCAGCGAAGGCGCCAGCGCCATCAGGATGGTGTCGTTGAGCAGGTCGAGCGCCCACATGCCACGCGTGATCTTGCGCACGGTGGATCCGGCAAAGGAATTGGCGTGCCAGTCGGTGGAGAAGCGCTGCACGCGCATGAAGGCGTCGCGCGCCACGTCCGACATGATCTGCAGCGTGAACGGCACGATCGCCTGCAGCCCGATCAGGCGCAGGATCATCGAGATCAGACCAAGCCCCACGATGCCGCCGAAGGCGGCGAACGCCGCGTGGCGCGCGGCATCGTCCGCCGCGCCGCGGGTCAGTGCGTCAACCAGATGGCCCGAAAACACGGGCATGAAGAGGTCGGCAACGGTCGCACCGAGGAGGCCACCGGCGACGGCGGCCGCGCGACAGGGCTGCTCCAGCCAATGGCGGAACACGAAGGGCAGCACCGCGCGAATCGCTGCGGGGCGGTCTTTTTTCTTGGCGGTCATGGCGTCATCCGGCCGCGCTTTGCGCGCACATGCCGGCTCCATCTGTCTGGGACGCGAATCGAGTGGCGCAGAGGCACACGCAACGCGTCGTCTAAATCGGTAACTCGTTGGGAAGTTTGGGGGATCGGGACATCAGGCCCGACCGGTGCCGGTAAAAATGGCGCTCAGAAAGCGCAGACGCCCGACATAAGCGAACGCGGGCGGTCGATCTGCGAAATCAGCATCGTCATGCAAATCCCTCCCGGTTCGAGTGCTACAACGCGTGGCCTATAGAGCCAATAAGGCGAAATTGCAACCGGCGTCTCCGCGCCGGCGACGCGATTGGCGCGGCGATGTTGCCAATAAGCCGCAGGACGTTCAGCGCAGCCGCTTTTCCATCTCGCGGGCGACCAGCGCGTTGCCTTGGGCGGAGAAGTGATCGTCGCCGATGATGTAAAGGCGCTCATACCAGTTCTTGTCCTTCTCCGCTTCCGCGAACAACACCGGAAACAGGTTGATAAAGGCCTTGCAGCGCTTTTCGCAGAACTGCCGCCACAGCGTGACCTGCCGGCTGTTGCGGTCGCCCTGCGCGATCTGCTGCGCCCAGGGATAGACGACGATGGTGAGCGGGATGTTGCGCGTGGCCAAGAGGTCGGCGAGCTTGCCCATGTTCTGCAGCGAGCGGGCGATGCCGCCGTCGATGCCGAGCGGCTTGTAGTGGTCGGCGGCGTCATAGCCCGGGATGGTCCAGCCGATACGGTTGCGATCGTTGCTCAGCGCGCGCTTGCGGTTGCCGAGCAACGACTGAATCCATCGCTTGGCGGCGATGCGCACCCGGTTGGTCACCACGAAACGCTCGACGAAGAAATCGGATTTTCTCGCGATCTCCGTCGGTACCATCGATCCTTCGGCTGCGGTGCAGTAGGCGTGATATTTCGGGTCGTCGTCGATGCAGAAATAGGAAGTCGCCTCGTCGGCGACGTCGGAGGTGTCGGAGAACAGCACGACCTCGTCGAACTGCAGGCCGAGATCGAGCAGGTACTTGATCTTCTTGTAGTAGATGCTCGGCGAGTAGGACACCGCGCCGGCATTGAGGAACTCGACCTTGTCGCTGCGCTCCTGCCCGGCGCGCTGCAGGAGGCCGGCGAAGGAATCCTCGTAAGACATGCCGATTCCTTCCGCAAAGGAATCGCCGATCAGGAGGATGCGGCGGGAGGAGGACTTTAGCGGCACCTCGCGCGTGGAAGCATCCTTGAAGCCGAGGCTGTCGGTGATGACGGGATAACGCAATTCACCCCAGGCCTCATGGCCCTCGAACTTCGCGGCAAAGCCGTGGTCATAGGCGGGATGGGCGATGCGAGACCCGCGTCGCTCCTCGTCGCCGAGGGTAAGGCTGGAATAGGCGAAATCGAACAGAAGAAACAACACCAGGCAATAGGCGAGCATCGCGCCCCAGAACGGGGCCCGCAGCAACCGGCCTTCTTTCCAGCACAGTGGGATCCGAAGCTTGGAATTCACGTGACTTGAAGTCGCGGCCGCACTGACCCTATAGTGAGTCGTATTAATTTAAATCATACCAACATGGTCAAATAAAACGAAAGGCTCAGTCGAAAGACTGGGCCTTTCGTC
>JADMIO010823497.1_pt1 | contig 20963 bp, 15 predicted proteins | sample 8958161 | NCBI WGS metagenome assembly JADMIO01 (sample SAMN16585339, study PRJNA669376) | soil metagenome | isolation source: Crop rotation soil | place: USA: Cullars Rotation, Alabama | collected 2011 | reverse complement strand
CTTTCCCCCGCGCCCGCGGCTGCGCCTGCGCCTCGCGCGGGTCCGTCCGAGCGCCGCTCTGCTGCTCGTCGCCCTGCTCGCCCTGGGCGGCTGCTCATCGGACGGGGGAGCGACGGCCGACCCGACGGTGGCGTTCCCGACGCGCCTCGCGCCGACCGCCGTCGCCGGCCTCACCGTCAAGGTCGAGGACAAGGCGGAGAGCGCCTACGTCAAGGGAGCCAAGGACGCCGACGTCATCGTCAGCGAGGGCAAGGTCCTCTCGTTCAACAAGGACGGCTACGTCCAGGCCGCCCTGCAGGTCGCCCAGCTGAAGCCCGGGTACGTCAGCACCGACGAGGACGTCGTCGACGCGATCTCCCGCAGCGTGGGTGACAACGTGCGGACCCTCAAGCCGCAGAGCGGCAAGGCCCTGTACGCCGTGCTCGACGGCAGCCAGCGCATCTACCTGTGGTTCCCCACCGAGAAGTCCATGGCGCTGCTGGTCCTGCGCACCCAGATCACCGCCGGTGCCGCCGAGGCGCTCGCCCGCGGGCTCATCGACTACGGCCAGGGCGGCGAGATCAGCGAGCCGGCCCTCACCGCCGCCTTCGCCGGCGCGCCCTCCGGTCCCACACCTTCTGCCACACCTTCTGCCACACCTTCTGCCACACCTTCTGCGGAGCCCAGCCCATGAAGCGTCAGATCGCGCTGCCCCTCGCCGCGTGCGCCCTGCTGTCCGCCTGCGGCCCGGCGACGAAGCTCGACCTCCAGATGCGTGCCGTCCAGGTCAACGTGCTGCGGGTCGTCACGCCGGCCGTGACCCTCGTTCCTCCGGCGACCACCCCGCCGCCCGTCGCGCTGCCGCCGCTCCCGCCGATCGGCGACTACCTCCCGCCGGTCACCCCGATCACGCCCGCGACACCGACGACGCCTCGCGTGCCGCCGGTCGGCTGCCCGACCGCCGGCCAGTTCGACGTGCCCGAGAAGACCGCCTCGCAGGTGGTCACCGGCTACCCCGCCGACCACGAGTACGTCGAGAACGCGTTCGGCACCTACGCGGTCGACGGGGCCCTCAAGCCGCTCAGCGGCGTCGTGGACACGAAGGTCGTGCGGCTGCCAGCCACGACCACGACCATCGGCCAGAAGGTCGACTCGTGGCGGGTCGAGCGCACCTACGGCAAGGGCAGGTCGGTCGAGGTCTACCAGCTGGTGCACGCCTTCGGTGCGGTGTCTGCCACGGCTCCTGGCATCTACCTCGTCGGGCTGGCCTGGGACGACGAGTCGCGCGGCAAGCTCACCTTCCAGCCGGCCGAGACCGGGCTCCAGATCCTGCCGGACCCGGTGGCCATCGCGAACAACGACGTCCAGTACGCCGGGGCGGCGACCGACCCCGACTCGCTCACGACGATGACGATCGTCCGCAACGTCCGGGCCAAGAAGCGCGTCGACGCCTGCGGCAAGCTCATCGACACCTTCTCCGTCGAGATGACCGGAGCCATCGTGTCGCCGACGGCGACCTACACGCTGAGCTGGACCCAGCAGCTCGCCACGGCGTACGGCGGCCTCGACGTCGAGAGCACGTTCGCCCTCAGCTCCCCCCTCAGCGGGTACAGCTGGTCGCGCACGCTGCGCACCACGAGCGTCCCGGCGGCGCGCTGATGAGCACCTCGCTGCGCCGTCCGGGACGCACCCCCGGGACCGTCAACCTGGGCATCGCGCTCGCGGTCCTCGTGATCCTGCTCCCGCTGCTGCTGAACGCCGCGACGTCCGCGCCGCCGACCTCGGCCGAGTTCTCACCGAACGCGAAGCAGGTGATCAAGAAGGCGCCGCCGGGTCAGGCGGCGGCGGTCAACGGCACGGGTGAGGGGTCCGCACCGGGCGCCGCGGGGAGCCCCAGCCCGTCACCGAGCGCCTCGCCGTCCGCGGCGACGCCCACGCCGACCCCCTCGAAGGTGGCCGGCAACCTGCTGAAGAACTGCGTCGGGCCGGACCCGAAGCGGCAGATCGAGGACCCGCAGTCGCCGCCGTGCATCGCCTACTGGAAGGGTGACAACGGCGGGGCGACCTCGCGAGGTGTCACCCGCGACGCCGTCTACATCGCCGTGCCGACGCCGGAGAACGCCAAGGCGCAGTACGACGCGCTGTTCGCCTTCTTCAACAACCGCTTCCAGTTCTACGGCCGCAAGCTCGTGCCGGAGTACTGCGACACCAGCAACTCCGGCGGAGGAGACCAGAAGGCGCAGGTCGCGGATGCGGCTACCTCGGCGTCGGGCTGCGGCGGCAAGCTGCCCAAGCCGTTCGCGTCGACGTTCTACCGGACCAACAACGGGCGCTACTACATGCCCGAGATGAGCTGCCGCTACAAGACCATCGTCGTCGGCTCGTACTCGCCGTACGACACCGAGGCGCTGAACAAGTGCGGGTACCAGTACCAGTACCCGATGGTCGTCGACGACCAGTTCGCCAACATGGGCGAGTGGCTGTGCAAGCGGCTCGCCGGAAAGACCGCCAGGTGGGCAGCCGGCAACGACGGGTCCACGCCGCCGAAGGCGCTCAACACGCAGGTGCGCCGGTTCGGCCTGCTCCTCGAGGCCTTCACCGATGACGACCCGGTCATGCGCAGAGGTGCGTTCAAGCCGATCCTGTCGCGGCTGCACGCCTGCGGGGTGAACGTCGCGGACAAGGACGTGATCGTCAACCCGGTGTCGGGCGAGTTCGACCCGGCATCGGCGCAGAACGCGATGCTGCAGCTGAAGAACGACGGCGTGACCAGCGTCGTCTGCGCCTGCAACTTCTTCAGCTTCGGCACCCTCCAGCGGGCCGCGGAGACCAGCCGCTACCAGCCGGAGTGGATCACGTCGACCTTCGGCCTCAACGACGTGAACAGCTCGTTCACCCTCGGTGCCGGCCCGCCCTCGCAGATGCGCCACACCTTCGGGCTGACGTTCCAGCCGCCGATCGTGAAGCCGCTCATCAACCCGTACAACGTCGCGCTGACCGAGGGCGACCCGAGCCAGGCCCCTGACACGACGAGCTCGGTCGAGGCCAAGCTCGAGGTCTACCGCGCCCTGCTGCTGCTGTCCTCGGGCATCCAGATGGCCGGGCCGAACCTGACGCCCAAGACCTTCGAGCAGGGCCTCGCGCGGACGACCTTCCCCAACCCGATCACCGAGACGCACGCCGGCTTCGTCGGGTTCCAGAACAACCGGCACAGCATGACCACCGACGGGGCCGAGTGGTGGTGGAGCACCAGCGCCAACGGACCCTTCACCGACGGGACCGCGCACCCCGGGACCGTCTGCTACCTCAACGGGCGCAAGCGCTTCGAGCTCGGCAGCTGGCCGACCGGCGATGCCCCCTTCTTCAACGGCAACTGCGACTCCGGTGCCTGACCGGTGGAGGACCCTGTGAACGACGTGCGAGAGCTGGGCTTCGACCCGGCACGGCTGGCGCGGCTCGACAAGCACCTGGCGAAGTACGTCGACGACGGCAAGCTGGCCGGCTGGCAGCTGGCGATCACGCGGCACGACCAGGTCGTGCACGAGGCGGCGTACGGCTGGCGTGACCGCGAGGCCGGGCTGGTCGTCGAGCCGGACACCGTGTGGCGCATCGCTTCGATGACCAAGCCGATCACGTCCGTCACCGCGATGACGCTGTGGGAGGAGGGCGTCTTCGAGCTGACCGACCCGATCAGCAAGTGGATCCCGGCCTTCGAGGACGCTCGGGTCTACGTCGGCGGCGTGGGCCGCACCCTCACGACCGTGCCGGCCACCGAGCCGATCCGCGTGTGGCACCTGCTCTCGCACACCTCGGGCCTCACCGCCGGCTTCATGCGCACCTCGAACGTCGACGCGATGTACCGCGAGGCCGGCTACGAGTTCGCCGCCCCGGCCGGCCACGACCTGGCTGCGTGCGTCGAGGACTGGGCCAGGCTGCCGCTGCTGTTCCAGCCGGGTGAGGCGTGGGGCTACGGCGTCTCCACCGACGTCCTCGGCCGCCTCATCGAGATCTGGACCGGCCAGACCCTCGACGTGGCGTTCGAGAACCGGGTCCTCGGGCCGCTCGGCATGACGAGCACCGGCTTCTCCTGCGGCGACACCGACCGGCTCGCGGCGCTCTACTTCCCGGACGAGGACGACCTCGCGCAGAACGCCGGGTTCGGCGACCTCGGGCGCGAGCACCCGGCCATCCTGTCCGGCGGCGGTGGTCTGCTCAGCACGATGGGCGACTACCTGCGGTTCACCCGGATGCTGGTGGGCGGCGGTCAGCTCGACGGCACCCGGGTCCTCTCGCCGCGCACCGTCGAGCTCATGCGCTCCAACCACCTGGTCGGCGACCTCGGTGAGCTGTCGACGGGCGGGTTCGCGGAGACGACGTTCGACGGCATCGGCTTCGGGCTCGGCTTCGCGGTGCTCCTCGACCCGACGCGGCTGCACAGCATCGCCAGCCCCGGCGAGTACTACTGGGGCGGCATCTACGGCACCGTCTTCTGGTGCGACCCGGTCGACGACATCTCCTGCGTGTTCATGACGCAGCTGATGCCGTCGAGCATGCACCCGATCCGCTCCCAGCTGCGCCAGCTCGTCTACAGCGCGCGCACCGACTGACGGTGCGCCTCCCGGTCCTCGCCCTCACCGTCCTGCTGCTGTCAGCGGGCAGCGCGTCCGCGGCCCCCGGGGTCTTCGAGGGCCCGGTGCCGCGGGCGACGTGCGACCGGACGTCGCTGCCCGAGACCGGCCTGCAGGGCCAGGTGCCGCTGAAGGACCGCCAGAGCGGCCGCTCCACGCTGGGCTACCGCTGCAACCTGGAGCTGCTCGGGCAGTACCAGGGCGCAGGCACGTCGTACGTCAGCCCGACGTACGGGACGTGCGTCTACCAGCCGCAGAGCTTCCCCACCTCACTGGCAGGGGCGCACCCCGGCGTGCAGGTGGTGGACGTGCGCGACCCGCGCCACCCGAGGCTGTCCACCACGCTCACCAGCCCGGCGTTCCTCGGCAACACCTGGGAGTCGTTGAAGGTCAACGAGAAGCGCGGGCTGCTGGCGGGCACCTTCGCCGGGCCCGGTGAGGGCGTGGCCTTCTTCGACGTGTACGACGTGAAGACCGACTGCCGTCACCCGCGGCTGCTCAGCTCCGTCAGCAGCACGGGTCTGGGCCTGCCGTCCAACACGATCGGGCACGAGGGGCAGTTCGCCCCCGACGGGAGGACGTACTGGTCCACGAGCCTCGGCGGCGGGATCCTGACGGCGATCGACATCGCCGACCCGACGACGCCCACGATCGCCTTCCTCGGCGGGTCGGGGATCATCGACCACGGCCTCGAGCTGAGCGACGACGGCAACCGCCTCTACCTCGCCAACGTCCAGCCCGAGGGCCTCGTCGTCCTCGACGTGAGCAGCGTCCAGCAGCGCGCCCTCGTGCGGCAGGTGACGACCGTCGGCACCGCCACCTGGACCGACGGCTCCACCGGGCAGCACACGATCCCGGTCACCTGGCACGGCCATCGCTACCTCGTGTTCGTCGACGAGGGCGGTGCGGGCGCGGCCCGCATCCTCGACGTCCAGGACGAGACCCACCCGTTCGTCGTCAGCAAGCTGAAGCTGGAGATACACCAGGCGCAGCACGCCGCCGTCCGTGCCGCCGACACCGCCGGCACCGGTGCGTTCGGCTACGAGGCGCACTACTGCAGCGCCGACCGCAAGACCGACCCCAGGCTGCTCGCCTGCGGCTACTTCCAGTCCGGCATCCGCGTCTTCGACGTCCGCGATCCCTTGCGGCCCAAGGAGGTCGCGTACTTCAACCCGCCCGCTCAGGTGGGCAGGACCGCGCAGCTGCTCGGCTCTGAGCACGCCAACGGCGTCGCGGCCCGGAAGTCGCAGGACCCCAACCTGCTCAACACCGACTGGTGCACCTCGCCGCCGGCGTTCGTCGGCACCGACCAGCTGTGGGTCAGCTGCCAGGACAACGGCTTCCTGGCGCTGCGCTTCACGCACAGCGGCAGTGCCTCGCGCGTCGCCACGACGAAGCCGCGCGGCACCGCACCGACGAGCGCGCCCAGCGCGAGCCTCGCCTCGACCGGGCTGCCGGTCGGCCTGCCGTTGCTCGGCCTGGCCGGCCTGTCGGCCGCCTGGCTCGTACGGCGTCGTGGGGACTACCGCGTCTTCTGCCGCTGACGAAGCGCCGCGAGGGTCTTCTCGACGCGGGTGGCCCGCGTCTCGGGCCTCTTCGCCTCCTCGATCCAGCGCACCCACTCCTTGCGGTGGGACGGGGCGAGCGCGTGGAAGAACGCGGCCACCTCAGGCTCTCGCGGGAACGCGGCGCTCAGCTCCTCGGGCAGCGCCACCTCGCGGGGTGCGCTGTCGACCGCCAGGGTCACCTCCACCTCGTCGCCGGCGGACAGCCCCGCGGCTGTCCTGTTCTCGGCGCTGAGCGGCAGCATGAAGCGGCCGTCCATCGTGGCGACGGTGCTCCGGTAGCTGTGCCCCGGCAGCGTCACCTGCACCGCGGGCCGCTTGCCCGCACCGAGGGCCGCGACGACCTCGTCGGGAACGGCGAAGCCGGTGGCCGTCTTCCCGCCGAGCTCGACGACGGTCCGGAACGTCACGGGATCGGGCATGCCTTCACGCTAGTCCCGTAGCGTGAGCCTGCCGTGACCCGCGCCTTCGACTACAGCAACGCCCCCGTCCGTCCCAGCGGCGCGGGGCTGCGCCTGCTGAGCACGGTCGTCCCCGGGGTCCGGCGGGTCCTCGCCGACGTCGAGCCGTACGCCCGCGCGTGGGAGCAGCACAACGCGCGGGCCCTCGAGCCCGGCGGGCCGCTCTGGGTCGCCCTCGGCGACTCGATGGCGCAGGGGATCGGCGCCAGCCGCTTCGACCTCGGGTGGCCCGGCCAGCTCGCTCGGCACCTGCCGTCGTCGTACCGGCTGGTGAACCTGTCCTTCCACGGGGCGCGCGTGCGCGACGTGCTGGAGGTGCAGCTGCCGGCCGCCAGAGCGCTCGGCGACGCCGCGCTCGTCGTCGTGATGATCGGGGCCAACGACGTCGTGTGGCGCAAGCACCGGCCCGGACTCGTGCCGGGCTTCCGCGAGCTGCTCGCGCAGCTGCCCGAGGGCGCCGTCGTCGCCAACCTGGTCAACCCGCACCAGGCCGCGCGCGAGGTCGACCGGATGCTGCGCGCCGACCACGGCGTCGTGCTCGCGGACCTGCGCCGGTCCGGTCCGAAGAGCTGGCGGGGCAAGCTCGCCGCCGACTTCTTCCACCCCAACGACCGCGGCTACGCCGAGATCGCCGACGCCCTCGCGCTCTACCTGCCCGACACGCGCACAGGCCCCGCGACCTGAGCGGTCGCGGGGCCTGTCGGCGGGCTGCGGGGGTCAGCCGGACTGGGTGGTGCCGCTCGGGGGAGCGCCGCGGTCGCCGTGGCCACCGGGGGCTCCGGCCGGACGGGTCTTCTCACCGGTGACCGCGAAGGCCTTGTCGAGCTCGACGACGGCGCGGGTGCCGTCCTTCTTGGTGACCATGGCGTCGTAGCTGCCGTCGGCGTCCTGGTGCGCGCCGTTGACGGTGGCGCCGGGGTACTTCGCGGCGACCGCGCTCTTGATCTTCGCGAGCGTCGCGGCGTCGACGGGGGTGCCGTGCGGGCCTCCACCGCGGCCCTCGCGGGGAGCCTTCTCGCCGGCGACCGCGAAGGCCTTGTCCAGCTCGACGATCGCCTTCGTGCCGTCCTTCTTCGTCACGCGGGCGTCGTAGCTGCCGTCGGCGTCCGTGTGCGCGTCCTCGACGGTGGCGCCGGGGTACTTCGCGGCGACGGCGCTCTTGATCTTCGCGAGCGTCGCGGCGTCGACCGGGGTGCCGTGCGGCCCGCGACCTCCAGGGCCCCCGGGACCGCCGCGGCCACCGGCCTCCTCGCCGGTGACGGCGAAGGCCTTGCTGACCTCGACCGTGACGGGCGTGCCTTCGGCCTTGGTGATGTGGGCCTCGTAGGCACCGTCGCTGTCGGTCTCGACCCGGACGAAGGTCGCGCCGGGGTACTTGGCCAGGACGGCCGCCTTGACCTTGGCGAGTGTGTCGCCGGTCAGCAGGGTCTCGTCGGCGCGCTGGGGCTTGCTCGGGTCGCCCGGGTTCGGGTTCGTCACGCTGCCGTAGGTCTTGGCCGGGGCGTCCGCCGCGCTCGCGGACAGGCTGCCGGCCAGGACGCCGCCGGCGACGACGCCGGACGTCACCAGGGCGATCATGCTGCCGACCTTGGCGCTCTTGGACTGGGTCATGGGGGAGTTCCTCTCGGTGTGCGGCTCCTGACCACTGTCGACCCCGAACCTGGCACCAGCCTGTGACGGACCTGGCAGTCTGCGCGGCTTCTCAGCCAGGACGCGGGTCGCGCCGCGGTCAGGAGGGCACAGATCGGGACATCTCCGCGAACTCGAGCGGTGGTGACCGTCAAGTCATGATCGGTTCCGTCGAAGAGACCGTGTGGAGCGCCGCCTTGACCGTGCGGCGACGTCGACGCTGCCCCGTCACCGACGTCGTCAGCGCTTCGTCGCGGGCATCGTCCTCGGCGCCCTCGCCACAGGGAGCGCGGTCCTGCTCGCGGGCAGTCAGCGCCAGGAGCGCGACGACATCCACGCGCGGTGGGACGCCCGCACCGACCTGGCCTCCGGCTTCGTCACGACGTACGTCGAGCAGCTGTTCCAGCGCGAGTCGGACGTGGCGGCGCAGAGCCTGGCGGCCGACCCCGCCGCGTTCCCCGGCATCGTGGCTGCCTTCGGCTTCTCCAACGCCGTTCTGCTCGACGAGCAAGGAACGCTGCTGGCCGTCCACCCCGCCAAGCCCGAGCTCCTCGGCACGCGGATCGCCGGCAAGTACCCGCACCTGTCGACCGCCGTCACGGGCGTGCGAGCGGTGTCTCCCGTGGTCCCGGCCGCCAGCGACGGTCAGCCCGTCGTCGGCTTCGCCATGCCCTACTCGACGCCCCACGGGCTGCGCGTCTTCAGCGGTGCGTACTCCGTGCGCAGCACGCCGTTGGCCGCGTACCTCGAGCGCACCACGACCCTCAAGGGCTCGCGCCTCTACCTCGTCGACAGCAGCGGCACCGTCGTCACGTCCTCGATGCCGACCAAGGGCGTCCAGCGGCTGGTCGACGTGGACCCCGACCTCGCCGAGGCCGCCCAGTCGCGTCGGCACGGGGTCTTCGGGTCCCGCTACTTCGCGTCCGACCCGGTCGAGGGCACGCCGTGGCGGGTCGTCGCCAGCACCGAGCAGTCCGCGCTGCTGCACTCGGTCTCGGGACCCGGCCACTACGCCCCGTGGGTGCTGCTCGGGCTCCTCACCGCGGTCGCCGCCTTCGCCTGCTGGCTGCTGTTCCGCCGCTTCGACGACCACGCGCAGCTGCGGCTGAGCTACCAGCGGCTGGACCGCGTCGCGCGCACCGACGCGCTGACCGGGGTCCTGAACCGGGGGTCCGCCCGGGAGCGGCTGGAGCTCGAGCACGACCGGGTGCGGCACCAGGCCGGCTGGCTGTCGGTGCTCATGGTCGACGTCGACCACTTCAAGCGCATCAACGACACCTTCGGCCACGCCGCCGGCGACATCGCGCTCGTGACCGTCGCGGACCGGCTGCGCGAGGACCTCCGTGAGCACGACGTGATCGGGCGGTGGGGCGGGGAGGAGTTCCTCATCGTCCTGCCGTTCACCGACAGCCGGGCGGCGAGCGAGGTGGCGGAACGCGTGCGGCGGGCCGTCTCCGGTGCGAGCGTCGCCCTCGGCAGCGGCGGCGACGCGATCTCGATGAGCGTCAGCGTCGGGGTGGCCTCGTCGCTCGACGCCGTCCCCGACGTGCTGGTGGCGGCTGCGGACCGCGCTCTGTACGCCGCCAAGGGCGCCGGCCGGGACCGGGTGCACGCGTTCTCCCCGTGACCGACCCCACACCCCGAAACCTTGTGCTTGTAGCCAGCAAGTAGTTTCCTGGAAGGCATGGACCCGCACTCCCAGCTCTGGACCGAGCTCGGCGCTCTGCTGCGGGGGCTGAAGGACCTCAACGCCTTCGCCATCGAGGAGTCGGGCGTCCGGGTCGAGCTGTCCGGCGTCACGCTGCTCGGCCGCCTGGCCCTCATCGGCCCGGCCCGGCTCACCGAGCTGGCCGCCTCTCTCGGCCTGGACCCGTCGTCGGTCAGCCGGCAGGTCGCGGCCGTCGAGCGGTCCGGGTACGTCGCCCGCGAGGACGACCCGTCGGACGGTCGGGCCACCCGGTTGGTCCTGACCGCCCAGGGACGTGAGGTCGTCGACGCGGTGCACGCCAAGCGCGCCGAGGCCCTCGTCCGCCTCACCCCCGGCTGGTCGGACTCCGACGTCGACCGCCTCACCGGGCTGATCGCCCGCCTCAACCACGACATCGCGTCGCACCGGCACCTGCTGGACGTCGTCGCGCAGGAGACCGCATGAGCACCGTCGACGACCCCCAGACCACGGGTCTGTCCCACCGCCAGATCATGTCGATCCTGTCGGGCCTGCTGCTGGGGATGTTCCTGGCCTCGCTCGACCAGACGATCGTCTCGACCGCGATGCGCACCATCGCGGACAAGCTCGACGGCCAGACCGCGCAGGCCTGGGTCACGACGGCGTACCTCGTCACCTCGACCGTCAGCACGCCTCTCTACGGCAAGCTCTCGGACCTCTACGGCCGCAAGCCGTTCTACCTCTTCGCCATCGCCGTGTTCCTCGTCGGCTCGGTCCTGTGCGGCCAGGCGCACTCCATCTACGAGCTGGCCGCCTACCGCGCCCTGCAGGGACTCGGCGCCGGCGGCCTGATGTCGCTGGCGTTCGCGATCATCGGCGACCTCATCGCTCCCCGCGAGCGGGCCAAGTACCAGGCCTACTTCACCTCGGTCTTCGCGACCTCGAGCGTCCTCGGGCCGATCCTCGGCGGGGCCCTCGCCGGCCAGGGCACGCTGCTCGGCATCGACGGCTGGCGCTGGATCTTCTACGTGAACGTCCCCATCGCCATCGCGGCGTTCTACGTCGTGCAGCACAACCTCGCGATCCCGCGCCGGCGCACCGAGCACCGCATCGACTACCTCGGCGCGGCCCTGCTCACCTCGACCGTCGTCCCCGTCCTGCTGCTGGCCGAGAAGGGCCGCGAGTGGGGCTGGGGCTCCACCACCTCGCTGTCGCTGCTGGCGATCAGCGTCGTGTCCCTCGGGCTGTTCATCCCGCGCCAGGCGGCGATGGGCGAGGACGCGATCCTGCCGCTGCGGATCTTCAAGGACCGGGTGTTCGCCGTCGTCAGCGTCGTCGCCGTCCTCGTCGGCGCGGTGATGTTCGGCGGGCTCGTCATGATGCCGCTGTACCTGCAGATCGTCCGCGAGGAGAGCCCCACCGCTGCCGGTCTGCTCATGACACCGTTCATGGCCGGCCTCATGCTCACCTCGATGACCGTCGGCCGCGTCATGCAGCGCACCGGCCGCTACAAGGTCTTCCCGATCTTCGGGACCGCCGTCCTGTTCGTCGGCATGCTGCTCGCGTCGACCCTCAAGGTCGACACCCCGATGTGGCAGGTCATGGGGATGATGGTCGTCATCGGGATGGGCCTCGGCCTCACCATGCAGATGCTCGTCATCTCGGTGCAGAACTCGCTGCCGCCCCAGGACATGGGCCTGTCCACGGCCGGCATCACGTTCTTCCGCTCCATCGGCGCGACGCTGGGCGCGGCGACCGCGCTCGCCATCCTGTTCGGGACGGTCACGGGCAACATCAAGGACCGGCTCGTCGGCACGTCGTACGAGCCCCTCATCCCCAAGGTGACCGGAGCGAAGCTCGACAACACGTCGACGCTGTTCGCGCAGCTGCCCCCGCAGCTGAAGCGGCTGGTGCTCGAGGGCTTCGCGGACTCGATGCACACGGTGTTCCTGGTGGTCGCCGCGATCGTCATCCCGGCCTTCGTGCTGACCTTCTTCATCAAGGAGGTCCCGTTGCGCACGCGTGGCGGTCTCGAGTCGCAGCGCGACGCCCAGTCTGACGGGGACCTGGCCATGGCGGAGTCGGCAGTCGTCTGAGCCAGGCGCGGGGGACTAGGGTCAACCTGTCTGACACCCCAGCACGTCAGGCTCGACTTCGTCCCCCTGATCCCAGGAGTCGTCATGCGGCGCTCTCGCCTGCTGGCCCTTCCCGCGCTCGTCGCGGTGCCCCTGCTCGCGCTCGGCGGTCCGGCGGCGGTGGCTCCCACCGCCGCGCCCTCGGACGACCGGCGCCTGTTCGAGCAGGTCTTCCAGAAGGGGCCGGGTGCCCACGAGCTGGCCGACCGGGTCGCGCGGGACTTCCTGCCGGTCGGTGTGACCAACCAGGCCTTCGACGCGGTCGGGACCGTGCTGGGGCAGGTGACGAAGGCCAAGGCGATCCCCTCGGTCGGCAAGGCCTGGCGGTTCGCCGGTCCCAAGGACGGCTACTACCTCGATGACGCGTACTCGACGGCCCCGGCGCACTACGGGCACTCGTCGGGCATCGTCACCGGCATCGCCGCCGACAGCACGGACCCGACGGGCAACACCGTCCTGGTGGCGACGCACGGCGGCCTGTTCAAGACCACCAACGGCGGCAGCAGCTGGACCGACCTGACCCTCGGCAAGATCCCGCGGCTCGGCATCGGAGCCGTCGCGATCGACCCGGCGAACCACAACCGGATCTTCATCGGCACCGGCGTGCCCCTCCTGACCCGCTCCGACGACTCGGCCGGCACCGGTCTGTACGTCTCGAGCAACGGCGGCGGCACCTGGACGCGGGGGACCTACAGCGGCCACGGGTACGGCGTGTCCTCGATCGCCGTCAGCCCCACCGCGGTCTTCGCGGCGACCGCGGACGGGCTGTACCGCTCGACGAACCACGGCACGACCTGGGTGCGGGTCCCGCTGAAGACCAACGCCGCGCACACCGCCGAGTACGGCGGCAAGTACGGCAACTTCATCAGCGACGTCGCGGTGCGCCCCGGCATGCCGAACGTCGTCATGGCGGCCGTCGGCTACGGCCAGGGCAAGCTGAAGATGCAGGACGGCTCGCTCGCCAGCGTCGGCAACGGGCTGTACCAGTCCACCGACGGCGGCAACACGTTCAGCTACCTGTCCTCGACGTCGCAGCTGACCAACCTCACCGCGTCCGACGACCCGATCGGTGTCATCACGCTGCACTACTCGAGCGCCCCCGGGTACGGCAACGTGCTGTACGCGATCCTCGGCGATGCCGGCAAGAACCGCGGCGACTGCGAGGGCGGCCTGCCCGTCCCGACCGTCACCGACCCCGTCGCCGGCCTCAACCTCACCGGTGCGCTGTGCGCGTCCGTCATCAACGGCTTCTACCGGTCGCTCGACGGGGGAGCGACCTGGTCGCTGCTGGCCAATTACGAGACGCTGCTGGCCGCCCCAGGCAGCCAGCTCACGGCGCTCACCGCGCTCGGCATCGGCCCCGGCTACCAGACCGGCTACAACAAGTACATCGCCGACGACCCGACCGACCCGTCCCGGATCGTGCTCGGGCTCGAGGAGTCGTACGCCCTGGTCCTGCCGCCCCTGCCGGTCGAGATCCCGTCGACCGGCCTGTCCCCGACGCTGTTCCAGACCATCAACAAGTACTGGGACACGGTCGGCGTCCTCGAGCCCGGGACGGGTGGCACGCCGCCCGCGATCCCCTACTACGGCGGCATCACGACCACTCACCCCGACCAGCACATCGCGACGTTCGTGAAGGTCGGCGCCAGCGGCAGCCGCCTCTACGCGGGCAACGACGGCGGCATCTGGAGCCAGGACGTCGGGCCGATCGTGTCCGGTGACAACACCGGGGCGACCGACATCACGGTCTGCGAGGTCCCCAAGGCCACCACCGGCCTGTCCAACTGCGACTGGAAGTCGCTCAACAACCTGCCGACCGTCCTGCCGTACCACGCCAACATGAAGCCCGACGGCATCATCGTCGCCGGTCTCCAGGACAACGGCACGATCATCATCGACCCGAAGACCGGCAAGGGCACCAACGTCTGCGGCGGCGACGGCGTCCAGGTCGGTGTGACGGCCAACCCGAAGGTCTTCTACTGCTCGACGCCCGCTCAGGGCGTCCAGGCCACGACCGACGGCGGCCACACGTTCACCGACATCTACTTCGAGGGCACCGACATCGTCGGCGGCGACGGGCTGACGGCGTACGCGGTGGACCCCACGGACGGCAACCACCTCATGCGCGCGGGACGGACCGTCGTCGAGACGACGGCCGGGCCCAACACCTCCGGCGACAACGGGTTCGCGCAGGTCTTCGACGCCGGCTCGTCAGGGGTGAAGGCCGTCGACGGCAGCACCTACGACTGGTCGGCGTCGGGCACGGAGCTGCAGGGCAGCAACGCCTACGTCGGCTTCTGCCCCGGCATCGCCTGCCGTGGCGTCGTGACCAACGTGTCGCAGAACAAGCAGCTGATCGCCACCAACGTGAAGGCCGGCTGCAAGAACGCGAAGCGCTCCAGCGCCTGCTGGCACAGGGCCGCTGCCAAGGGCCTCGGCTTCGGCCAGCTCGTCGGGCTGGCCATCGACCCGCAGGACCCGAAGACCGTCTACGCCTCGATGAACACCTACAACTTCATCGGCCTCGACCCCGCCACCACGGCCAAGGGCAAGGTCTTCGTCAGCCACAACGCCGGCGAGTCCTTCACCGACATCACCGCCAACCTCCCGAGGGCCGGAGCCAACAACGTCGTCCTCATCGGGAAGCGGCTGTTCGTCGCGACGGAGGTCGGAGCGTTCACCAAGCTGACCACCGACAGCGCCTGGCGCTCGCTCGGCACCGGCCTGCCCGGCGTCCCGGTCCGCGACCTGCAGGCGGACCTGTCGCACAAGCACCTCACGGCGTCGATGTTCGGGCGCGGTGTGTGGACCCTCGAGACGGCGGGGCTCACCGGCCTGACGGCACCGGCCAAGCCCGCAGGCGGGACCAAGGGCAACAACGGCGGCCTGGCGGCCACCGGCCTCCCGGTCGGCGTCGCCGCCCTCGCCCTCCTGCTCCTCGCGACCGCCGCGGCCACCCGCCGCCGTCACCGGCGCCTGTAGCCGCCGCGGCCCCTGTTTTTGGTGATCACCACGGCTGGCCGCCCCGCCACGCCGCGCGTGTCGGGGCACTGGCCCGTGCTGATCACCGCCGGGGGGTCACCGCCGGGGGTCACCGCCGCGGCCCTTCTGGGTGATCACCACGGCTGGCGGTCCCGCCACGCCGTGCGTGTCGGGGCACTGGCCCGTGCTGATCACCGCCGGGGGTCACCGCCGCGGCCTCCTGGGTGATCACCACGGCTGGCCGCCCCGCCGCGCCGCGCGTGTCGGGGCACTGGCCCGTGGTCAACAGGCACGCCCGTTGTCCACAGCTCATGGCGCGCGCCGTGACGCGTGCCGCGCGGGTTCGAGCGTGGCGTCATGGAACCACTCGGACTCGCACGGTCATGGATCTGGACGCGTCAGGAGGCCCTCGCTGGGATGAGCCGCAAGCGCGCTGACCGGTTCGTGGCCGACGGCTGCTGGCGTGAGGTGTACCCGTGCGTGTTCACCGACGCCGGGTCGCCGATGTCGGCGGTGCAGCGCGCGACCGCCGGCGTCGTGGCCTGCGGGGGAGTCCTGGCGGAGGGCCTGCTGGACTGCGAGAGCCCTGAGGTCCTGGTCGCCGTGGCCTGCGGCCGTGATGCCGCGCGTGTGTGGGGCATCCCGCTGATCGACGACGATGACCCGGCGACTCAGGCGCTCGACAAGCTTCACCACGACACGGCGGTCTGGCGGGAGCTGGAGCCCCTGAGGTCTCGACCCGTCGTCCCGACTGATCCGGTGGACGTGCTGCACCGTCATCAGCTCGAGCTGTCCCGGTGCGATGTCCACCGCCACCCGAGCGGGCTGTGGCTGACCGTGCCGCTTCGAACGCTCTACGACCTGACGTCCCTCATCAGCCATGAGGCAATGGTGTGCGCGATCGACTTCTGCCTGCACGTCGGACTGCTCTCCCAGGACGACCTGGCGGAGCTCCTGGTCCGGACGAAGGGCTGGCGGCACGCGCCGGCGTTCCGCCGCGCGGTCGACCTGGCGGACGGTCGTGCCGAGTCGGCGTTCGAGACGCTGACGCGGCTGCTGCTGAGGCCTGGCTGGCCCGCCCTGACGCCTCAGGTCAGGGTCTGTGACGACACAGGCCTCGTGCTGGCGAGGCTCGACCTCGGCGACGAGGAGATCAAGCTCGGGGTGGACAGCGACGGAAGGGCCTTCCACAGCGGGGAGCTGATGTGGGCGAAGGACAAGCAGCGAGACATCAGCACCGAGCGCGAGGGATGGAAGACGGAGCACGTCACCTGGTTCCAGGTGCGCAGGCAGGGCTCGGCTACCCGCCGGCGCATCCTCGCTGTCGCAGACCGCCGCCGGCAGGAACTGCGCCGAGCCGCCTGATCAGCACGGTCAGCAGCCCCGCCACGCCGCGCGTGTCGGGGCACTGGCCCGTGCTGATCACCAGCAGCGGGCGCAGGGGTCAGTGGTGGGCCGGCGTGGTGAGCGGGTTCTCGGCCGGGGCGGTGGTGGGCTGGCGGCTGAAGAAGAACCGGCGCAGGACGGCGACCACCACCGCGGCGTAGAGCCAGCCCATGAGGACGTCCGTCACGTAGTGCTCGCCGGCGTAGACGAGCGTGATGGCCATGCCGACGGCGTACAGGGACAGGCCGATCTTGCCGCGGAGCCGGACCTCCGGCCAGAAGAAGCAGACGAGCAGGAACGGGATCGCGGCGTGGAGCGAGGGCATGGCGGCGACCGAGTTGGAGTAGGCCTGGCCCTTCTCGACGGCGCTGTCGACCGTCGAGCCGCCGAGCACCTTGAGCGTCTCGCGGACCACCCGCGACACCTGGTGGCCGTCGAAGTAGTCGTTGAGGCCGGCCATCCACGGCGGCGCGGCCGGGAAGGCGACGTAGGTGACGAGGGTGATCATCGTCAGCGAGACCAGCGCCGCCAGGTAGCGGCGGAACAGCGGGTAGTTGACGCACCACAGGACGATCGCGAGGACCATCGAGACCAGGAAGTGCGACAGGTAGATGATCACCGCGAGGCGGTCGTACCAGTGCGCGACGCCCGGGTCGTAGAAGTGGTCCTGGAGCCAGAGCGTGGGGACGTGGCCGCCGAAGAGCAGCTTGTCGCCGTCGATGGGCGGCGTGACGTGGGCGCGGATCGACAGCGGCGGGTGCCCGTTGGGGGTGATCCGCTGCAGCCCGAAGACGGCGCCGCCGATCTCGTTCGCGACGCCGCGGAGAAGGTCGTAGGCGAACAGCACCGCGAGCAGGGGCAGCCAGTCCCGTACGACGGCGCGCCGCCACACGCCCCAGTCGGCCCCGCAGGCGGCGAACAGCGTGAGGAGCATCCAGAAGGTCAGCCACTCGCGACCGGTCGGGACGCCGAAGAACGCCGTGATGAGGGTGAAGAGCACGACCACCGCGAGCAGCAGCCGGCGGCGGCGCTGGCGGGCCCGCAGCCCGGCGAGCCTCCAGGGGGACACGTCGGACGACGGGATCGGCGTCTCCTCGATCTCCGTCGTCACGACACCCACCTTATTGGCAATCGGCTGGCCACCTGCGCGTAAGATGTGCCACATGCACGCAGGCCTGCTCCTTCCCGAGCCGCGCTGACCCCCCTGGTCAAGCGCGGCGCCCTCGTGACCACGGGGGCCTTTTTTATGCCCGGAGCACGGCGAGAGGATGAGGACATGACTGAGGACAGCCAGGACGCGGTGGCCGCGTACGACCCGCACGCGGTCCAGGACCGCTGGCTGCCGGTCTGGGACCGCCTCGACCTCAACCGCGCGGGTCGGCGCCCGACCGCCGAGAAGCGCTACGTGCTGGACATGTTCCCGTACCCGAGCGGCGACCTGCACATGGGTCACGCCGAGGCGTGGGCCATCGCCGACGTCGTGTCGCGGTTCTGGATGCGGCAGGGCTACGACGTGCTGCACCCGACCGGCTGGGACTCCTTCGGTCTGCCCGCGGAGAACGCCGCCATCAAGCGCGGGGAGCACCCGGCGGCCTGGACCTACGCCAACATCGACGTGCAGGCGGAGTCGTTCAAGCGCTACGGGATCAGCTTCGACTGGTCGACGCGCCTGCACACCAGCGACCCGGAGTACTACCGCTGGACCCAGTGGCTGTTCCTGCGCTTCATGGAGCGCGGCCTGGCCTACCGCAAGAACAGCGCGGTCAACTGGTGCCCCAACGACCAGACCGTGCTGGCCAACGAGCAGGTCGTCGCCGGCAAGTGCGAGCGGTGCGGCGCCGAGGTCACCAAGCGCGAGCTGACGCAGTGGTACTTCAAGATCACGGAGTACGCCGACCGGCTGCTGGACGACATGTCCGCGCTGGAGGGCAAGTGGCCGGACCGCGTGCTGCTGATGCAGAAGAACTGGATCGGCCGCAGCACCGGTGCGCACGTGGACTTCACCATCGGCGAGCGGAAGGTCACGGTCTTCACGACGCGGCCCGACACCCTGTACGGCGCGACGTTCTTCGTGGTCGCCGCCGACGCGGCGCTGGCCGACGAGCTGTGCGCGCCCGAGCAGCGGGAGGCGTTCGAGGCCTACCGGTCCGAGACCCGCAAGCTGTCCGACATCGACCGGCAGTCGACCGACCGCCCGAAGACCGGTGTGTCACTGGGCGTCACCGCGACGAACCCGCTGAACGGCGAGGAGCTGCCGGTCTTCGCGGCCGACTACGTCCTGGCCGACTACGGGACCGGCGCCATCATGGCCGTGCCCGCGCACGACCAGCGCGACCTGGACTTCGCCAAGGCCTTCGACCTGCCGGTGCGGGTCGTGGTCGACACCGGCGAGGACGACCCGGGTACGACGTGGGTCGCGACCGCCGGCGACGGGGCACTGGTCAACTCCGGACCGCTGGACGGCCTGCGCAAGGCCGAGGCGATCGAGAAGGCCGTCGAGATCCTGGCCGAGCGCGGCACCGGCGAGAAGGCGATCAACTACCGGCTGCGCGACTGGCTGCTGAGCCGCCAGCGCTTCTGGGGCGCGCCCATCCCGGTCGTCCACTGCCCTGAGCACGGCGAGGTCGCAGTGCCCGACGACCAGCTGCCCGTGCGGCTGCCCGACGACATGAAGGGCGCCGACCTGCGCCCGCAGGGGCAGTCGCCGCTGGCCGCGAACGAGGTGTGGGTCAACGTGCCCTGCCCGACGTGCGGGGGCCCGGCGAAGCGCGACACCGACACGATGGACACGTTCGTCGACTCGAGCTGGTACTACCTGCGCTACCCGAACGCGAAGTTCGACCAGGGCCCGTTCGACGTCGACGCGATCCGCGAGTGGGGTCCCGTCGACCAGTACGTCGGCGGCGTCGAGCACGCGATCCTGCACCTGCTGTACAGCCGCTTCTTCACGAAGGTGCTGCACGACATGGGGATGCTGGACTTCATCGAGCCCTTCACCTCGCTGATGAACCAGGGCCAGGTCATCAACCAGGGCAAGGCGATGAGCAAGTCGCTGGGCAACGGTGTCGACCTGGGCAGCCAGCTGTCGCAGTTCGGCGTCGACGCGGTCCGCGTCACGATCATCGCGGCGGGACCGCCGGACGACGACATCGACTGGGCCGACGTCTCGCCGGCCAGCACGGTGAAGTGGCTGGCCAGGGTCGTGCGGCTGGTGACCGACGTCGTCGCCCTGAGCGGCGACGGTCGCGACGTCGCGGTCGACAAGGCCGTGGCGAAGACGATCGACGACGTCACGCGGCTGATCGAGTCGCAGCGCCTCAACGTCGTCGTCGCGCGGTTCCACGAGCTGGTCAACGCGATGCGCAAGGCCGCCGACGGTGACGTGAAGCCGACGGCGTCGCTGCGCGACGGCGTGCAGGCCCTGGCCGTGATGCTGAGCTGCTACGCGCCGTACACCGCGGAGGAGGTCTGGAGCCGGCTCGGCCACGACGTCGACGCGGGTGACTCGGTGCACGACAGCGCGTGGCCGACCGCCGACCCGGCGCTGCTGGTCGACGACAGCGTGACGTGCGTGGTGCAGGTGGCGGGCAAGGTCCGCGACAAGCTGGAGGTGCCGCCCGGCATCAGCGAGGACGACCTGCGGGCTCTGGCCCTGGCCAGCCCCAAGGTCGTCGAGCTGCTGGCCGGCAGCGAGCCCCGCACGGTCATCGTGCGCGCGCCGAAGCTGGTCAACGTCGTGCCGAGCTGAGCTCTCCTCTGCTCGTGATGCCGAGCTTGCGGTAGGCCCGCTGCAGGTGGGTCTTCACCGTGTTGGTCGACAGGAACAGCTTCTGCGCGATCCGCGGGTTCGACATGCCCTCGACGGCGAGCTCGACGACCTGCCGCTCGCTGGGTGTCAGGGCCGCCCAGCCGGTCGTCGGGTTGCCCCGGTTGTCACGACCCTCGGCGAGCCACACGAGGACCTGTGCGGGCGACAGCCCTCGCCCCTGCTCCCAGCCGGGGGAGTGGCGGGCGAGCTCGTCGAGCTCGCCGCCGCCGACGAGCCCGGTGCGCTCGCGCAGTCTGCTGCTCGCGCCGAGGACCAGCGCGGCGTGGTGCATCTCCCCGCGGGCCCACATGGCCGTCCCCAGCGCCTCGAGGGTCATCAGCTCGAGCCGCTCGTCGCCCAGCGCGTGCTCGAACGCCACCCGGGCCTGGTCGACGGCGCGCAGGGTGGCTCCGGATCTCAGTGACGCGCTGCTCAGCTGCAGCCACGTCGCAACGTCCTCCATGGGCGCCCCCAACCACATAGTGCATCAACTACTAGGTTTCGGACATGCCTCGCGTCGCAGTCGTCACCGACTCGACCGCGTACCTGCCACCCGGGGTCGCGGAGCGCTTCGGCATCACGGTCGTTCCCCTCCACGTCGTCCTGGGAACCTGGTCCGGCCAAGAGGCCGTCGAGGTCTCTCCCGCCGACGTCGCGAAGGCGCTGCTTTCCAGCACAGTGGGATCCGAAGCTTGGAATTCACGTGACTTGAAGTCGCGGC
>JADMIO011089380.1_pt1 | contig 20966 bp, 26 predicted proteins | sample 8958161 | NCBI WGS metagenome assembly JADMIO01 (sample SAMN16585339, study PRJNA669376) | soil metagenome | isolation source: Crop rotation soil | place: USA: Cullars Rotation, Alabama | collected 2011 | reverse complement strand
CGCGACAACTTGTCCACGTGGAATTCTAAGCTTAGGATCCCAATGTGCTGGAAAGCGACCCGTCGCCGGCAACCTCGTTCCCGGTGCCTTCAGGCGGGACGACCCCGCGCACCGTCACGCTGCAGGTCGTCTGCGCGAAGGGCCTGGTCCCCGAGTCGTCTCCGCACAAGACCGTCTTCCTCAAGTCCGGGCAGACCAAGACCGCGAGCGCCACGTGCGCCAAGGGCCAGGTCCTGATGGGCGGCGGCTTCCAGCGCACCAACTTCGTCCGCTTCGGCGGCGACTATATCACCGAGTCGCGAGCCGTCGGGTCGCGGACATGGCGCGTCTCGGGAACCGCCTTCGGCTCCTTCGGCGGCGAGCTCAGCGCGATCGCCTACTGCGTCAGGTCCAAGAAGCCGCTGCTCACGACCGTCACCTCACCGACCGTTCCCGTCGGCGACAAGCAGCTCGCGAAGACCGTCACCCCGGCCTGCGCCAAGGGGTCGAAGCTGACCTCCGGAGGCTTCAGCCTCAACGGCTCCTCCAGCGCTCTGTTCGGCGACGGGATCCTGACCAAGCGGGGGACATGGTCGGCGAGCGCCTTCGGCTACTTCGGCGGCGGCGCCCAGCTGACCGCCTACGGCTACTGCCTGCGGCCCGGCGTCACCCCGTAGCCGCCGACGTGACGGCGTAGACCCGGAAGTCCTCGGGAACGCCCTTCGCCGTCAACCGCTCGCGCGGGCGGACCTCGACCGCGTCCTCCCCGATCGCGTCCAGCGCCTGGTCGGAGAGCAGCAGCTCACTTCCCTTGGCCGCGTCCGCGACCCGGGCCGCGATGTTGACGTCGACGCCGAAGTAGTCGCCCTTCACCTTGCGCGGCTTGCCGACGTGGATTCCCGCCCGGATCCGAGGCCTGTAGCCCTTGGCCTTGACGCGCCCCAGGCGCTCGCGCCCCTCGAGGATCGCGCGGACCCCGGCCTCCGGGTCCTTGAACACGGCCATCATCCCGTCGCCCAGGCGCTTCACGACCTGGCCGCCGTTGTCCTTCACCGGGGGCTCGATGGCGTCGCCGACGTCGCGCAGCAGCTTCACCGCGTCGTCGTCGCCGGCCTTCAGCGCCCAGGTCGAGAAATCGACCAGGTCGGTGAACGCGATCGCGATCTCCTTCTTGCCCTTGCCGCGGCCCTGCGCGTCGGAGATCGACTGCCACAGCTGCAGTGCTCCCAGGCCGGCCTCGCCCAGCGCCCCCGGCTTCGAGCTGGAGGCCTCCTCCAGCATGCGGCCGATGACGCGGGGCTGGCGCTCCACCTCCTTGGAGATGAGCTTGCCCGAGGACGTCTCTCCCGGCAGCAGCTGGCGCAGCACCTGCAGCGCGCTGATCAGGCGCGGGTCGCGGTTGAGCTTCCGCCCGGTCTCCGCGAGCGTCGCGACGATCTCGTCGGGTTGCCCGCCCTTGCGCTTGCGCCCCGTGGCCATCGCGGCAGGCTAATCAGTAGTCGGGCCGGCGGCGCTGCTGTTTGGTCGTGGAGCGCCGCCGCTTGCCCTCGAGGCGCCGTTCCTTGGCCGCGCGGCCCGGCCGTGTGGGGCGCCGCCGCTTCGGCCGCTGCAGCCCCTGCTCGAGCTTCTCCGCCAGCCGCTCCAGCGCCAGCTCGCGGTTTCGCGCCTGGCTGCGGGCGTCCTGGGAGACGGCCGTGACGCGCTCGCCCAGCCTCTCGCGCAGCCGTGCCTTCTGCCCCTCATCCAGCGCGCTCGACGCCGCGACGTCGAAGACCGCCTCGATCCGCGACGAGGTCACGTTCGCGTGCTGCCCGCCTGGGCCCGAGGAGCGGCTGGCGCGCAGCTCGATCTCGTCGAGCGGGATCTCGACCCCGTCGCCCACGCGCAGCCCGTCAGCCATGGCGCCGACGGTACCCGCAAGACGCCCCCGGACGCGAAGCAGAGGAGGTGGCGTCGCATGAACCCTCCGGTCGCGTGCCTAGAGTTGCGGTCGTGGCAGGCCCTCTGGAAACGCTGACGGCGGCGCCGCGGCTGCTCGGCTCGCTGCTGACGGCCGTGCAGTCCCTCGACCGCGAGGTGAAGCTGATGCGGGCGGCCGTCGAGGACGTGCGCACGGAGGTGCAGGGCGTGAAGGCGTCGGTCGAGCCCCTGGACCGCCGGCTCGATGAGCTCCAGCGCTCGCTGCATCCGATCGGGCGCCTGACGGGCAGGCTCAGGCGCGGCGACGGCGAGCCCGGGGCCGATCAGCCGGACTCGGCGTAGTTCCCCTACCCTTGCGCGTCCAGCCACTCGAACGGAGCAGACGAACCTGATGAGCACCGCCACCGACACACCGCCCAAGACCGACCAGGACTTCAAGGTCGCCGACCTCTCGCAGGCAGAGTTCGGGCGCAAGGAGATCCGCCTCGCCGAGCACGAGATGCCCGGGCTGATGGCCACCCGCGCCGAATTCGCCGACTCGCAGCCGCTGAAGGGCGCCCGCGTCACCGGCTCGCTTCACATGACCGTGCAGACAGCGGTCCTGATCGAGACGCTCGTCGCCCTGGGCGCCGAGGTGCGCTGGGCCAGCTGCAACATCTTCTCGACCCAGGACCACGCGGCCGCCGCGGTCGCCGTTGGTCCCGAGGGGACGCCCGAGGACCCCAAGGGCGTCCCGGTCTTCGCCTGGAAGGGCGAGAGCCTGGAGGAGTACTGGTGGTGCACCCAGCAGGCCCTGACCTGGCCCGAGCCGGGTCCCAACGGCGAGGCCGGCGCGAACATGCTGCTGGACGACGGCGGCGACGCGACCCTGCTCGTCCACCTGGGCGTCGAGTACGAGGCCGCCGGCGCCGTCCCGGGCGACGAGACAGCCGGCTCCGAGGAGGAGAAGGTGATCCTCTCGGTCCTGCGCGAGAGCCTGGAGACCGACCCGCAGCGGTTCACGCAGATGGCGGACGGCATGCTCGGCGTCACCGAGGAGACGACGACCGGCGTCATCCGCCTCTACGAGCGCCAGGTCGAGGGCACGCTGCTGTTCCCGGCCATCAACGTCAACGACTCGGTCACCAAGTCCAAGTTCGACAACATCTACGGCTGCCGCCACTCGCTGATCGACGGCATCAACCGCGCCACCGACGTGATGATCGCCGGCAAGACCGCGGTCATCTGCGGCTTCGGCGACGTCGGCAAGGGGTGCGCCGAGTCGCTGCGCGGCCAGGGCGCCCGCGTCGTGGTCACCGAGATCGACCCGATCTGCGCGCTCCAGGCCTCGATGCAGGGCTACGAGGTGCGGACGCTGGAGAGCGTGCTCGAGACGGCCGACATCTTCATCACCGCCACGGGCAACAAGGACATCATCACCGCTGAGCAGATGTCGAAGATGAAGCACCAGGCGATCGTCGGCAACATCGGCCACTTCGACAACGAGATCGACATGGCCGGCCTGGAGTCGTTCCCGGGCATCGAGCGGATCAACATCAAGCCGCAGGTCGACGAGTGGCGCTTTCCCGACGGCCACTCGATCCTGGTGCTCTCAGAGGGCCGCCTGCTGAACCTGGGCAACGCGACGGGCCATCCGAGCTTCGTGATGTCCAACTCGTTCACCAACCAGGTGATGGCCCAGATCGAGCTGTTCGGCAAGCACGACTCGTACGAGAAGGCCGTTCACGTGCTGCCGAAGCACCTCGACGAGAAGGTCGCCCGACTGCACCTGGACGCGCTGGGAGTCGAGCTGACCGAGCTCAGCCCCGAGCAGGCCGCCTACATCGGCGTGCCGGTCGAGGGCCCTTACAAGAGCGATCAGTACCGGTACTAGCCCTTGCGGGCAATGTTGCTTGCGGCGGGGCTCGGCAAGCGGCTGCGGCCGCTGACGTACCTGATGCCGAAGCCGCTGGCCCCGGTGCTGAACCGGCCGGTGATGGAGCACGGCCTGCGCGGCCTGCGCCGGCACGGCTTCACCGAGGTCGTCTCCAACGTCTCCTACATGCCGGAGCGCATCACCGAGCGCTTCGGCGACGGCTCGGACCTGGGCCTCTCGATCACCTGGAGCGAGGAGACCGAGCCCCTGGGGACCGCCGGCGGCGTCCGCAAGGTCGCGGACTTCCTCGGCGAGACGGAGTCCTTCCTGATCATCTCCGGGGACGGCCTCACCGACATCGACCTCGGCGCGATGCGCGCGGCGCACGAGGCGCACGACGGGATCGCGACGCTGGCCACCAAGCGGGTGGACGACACCAGCGAGTTCGGCGTGGTGATCACGGGAGATGACGGCCGCATCCAGGGCTTCCAGGAGAAGCCCGACCCGGCCGAGGCCCTCTCGAACCTGGCCAACTGCGGCATCTACATGTTCCGCCGCGAGATCTTCGACCACTTCCCGGGGCCGGACCACAGCAGCCCGGCCGGGGACCCCGACCAGCCGCCGGGCTTCGTCGACTGGGCGATGGACGTGTTCCCGGCGCTGCTGGAGCACGACGTCCCGTTCTACTCGCATGAGATCGAGGCGTATTGGAACGACATCGGCAACGTCGCCGAGCTGGTGCAGGGCAACTTCGACGCCCTCGCCGGGGCTGTCGACGTCGAGCCGGGGCCTCAGCGCGCGGATCTCGGGAACGTCGCCGTGACGCCGCCGGTGCTGGTCGGCGAGGACGTCGAGCTGGGGGAGGGGGTCGAACTGCACGGGCCCGTGGTGATCGGCGACGGGGCCAGGGTCGGGGCTGGTGCGCGGGTCCGCGACGCGCTGCTGCTGCCCGGCGCGGAGCTCCCGGCGGGAGCGGTCGCTATGGGCGGGGCCTACGGGCTCGATCGCGACGATTAGCGCGGGTCCGGTCACGCCGGCCCGGCCATGGTGGGCAGATGCCGAGCCCGCTCTCCGAGCTGGTCGCCCTGGCGGCCCCGCCGCGCTGCGCGGCATGCCGGCGGCCGGCGGCCGCCGGCGAGGCCGTCTGCGGCGCATGCCGCGAGGCGCTGAGGTCCGAGCCCGGGCTGTGGGGCCCGGGGCCGCCCGGGGTCGAGCTGGCCGTCTCGGCGTGCGAGTTCGCCGACGTCGCCCGCGCGGTCGTCCACGGTCTCAAGTACGGCCGCCGGCTGGAGCTGGCCCATGTCGCCGCCGAGGCGATCGAGGCGGCGTGTCCCGCCGGCGAGCTGCGCGGGGCCGTGGTCCCCGTTCCGGCGTCTCCGCTGCGCTGGCGCTGGCGCGGGTTCGACCCGGCGGAGGAGGTCGCCCTGGCCCTGGCGCGCCTCGCATCGCTGCCGTACGCGGACTGCCTGCGGCGGGGGCACGGCCCGCGGCAGGTCGGCCGCAGCCGGCGCTCGCGCCTGGCCCTGCCGCCCTCCGTACGCGCCCGCGGGCCGGTTCCGGAACGGGCGCTGCTGGTGGACGACGTCCGCACCACCGGTGCGACCCTCGCCGCGTGCGCCGCGGCGCTGCGAGCCGGGGGCTCGCGCGAGGTCCTGGCGCTGACCCTGGCGCGGGTCGATTGAGGTTCGTCGAGCCGCTTGTCCGGAGGCCGCTCTGGGCGTAGAGTCCCTCGCACCCGACGTCAGGAGGACGAAAGTGAAGATCGAGGTTCAGAGCAGGAACGTCGAGGTGACCGACGAGCTGGACGAGGCGATCACGAGCCGCTTCAAGCGCGTCGGCAAGCAGGTGGGGCAGCAGGCGACGCTCGAGGTGCACCTGCTGGAGGAGCGCAACCCGCGGATCTCGAACCGGATGGTCGCGGAGGCGATCCTGAACGTGAAGGGGACGAAGATCCGCTCGCGCAAGGAGTGCCCCGAGATGCTGCAGGCCATCCACGAGGTGGCCGAGGACATCCGCCGCCAGGTCAAGCGCTACAAGGAGAAGAGGCGCGGCCAGGACGCGCGCAGCCGCAGGATCCTCTCGCGCATGCGCCGCCGTGGCGCGGTGCCTCCAGAGGTGCGCCCCGAAGCCTGACGCTGCGCCTAGCTAACCTAGGTCTGTGGCCAGAGGAATTCTTGATCGCGCCCTCCGCATGGGGGAGGGCAAGCAGTTCAAGCAGCACGAGAGCCGGGTCGAGACGATCAACCAGATCGAGCCGGAGATGGAGCTGCTCGAGGACTCCGAGCTGAAGACGGAGGCCGATGAGCTGCGCAAGCGCGCCCGGGAGGGCGGCGAGTCGCTGGACGACCTGCTGCCCGAGGCCTTCGCGCTCACCCGCGAGGCCGCGCGGCGCACGATCGGCCAGCGCCACTACGACGTCCAGCTGATCGGCGGCATGGTCCTTCACGACGGCTCCATCGCGGAGATGAAGACCGGCGAGGGCAAGACCCTGACCGCGACCCTCGCCGTCTTCCTCAATACCCTCGCGGGGGACGCCGTGCACGTCGTCACGGTCAACGACTACCTCGCCCGCCGCGACGCCGAGTGGATGCAGCCGATCTACGAGGCCCTGGGCGTCAGCGTCTCGGCGATCCAGGAGGGCGACGACCCGGCCACCCGGCGCGAGAAGTACGCCGGCGACGTCACTTACGGCACCAACTCCGAGTTCGGCTTCGACTACCTGCGCGACAACATGGCCGACTCGCTCGAGGAGTGCGTCCAGCGTGGGCACCACTTCTCGATCGTCGACGAGGTCGACAACATCCTCATCGACGAGGCGCGCACGCCGCTGATCATCTCGGGCCGCCCCGAGCAGGCCGCCGATCTCTATTACACGTTCGCCCGCCTGGCCAAGGCGATGGACGGCGTGGCGGCGAAGACGAGGCTCAAGTCCCTGGGCGAGTCCAAGGACACCTCGGACGCCGATTACGACTACGAGTACGACGAGAAGCACAAGACCGTGGCGCCGACCGAGCGCGGGATCGCCAAGGCCGAGGAGTTCCTGGGCGTCGACAACCTCTACCTCGGCGAGCACGGCACCTTGGTCAACCACCTGGTCCAGGCGCTCAAGGCCGAGTCGCTCTACAAGCGCGACACCGAGTACGCCGTGATCGAGGGCCAGGTGATGATCATCGACGAGTTCACCGGCCGCATCCTCGAGGGCCGGCGCTGGTCCGAGGGCCTGCACCAGGCGATCGAGGCCAAGGAGGGCGTTTCGATCAAGGAGGAGAACCAGACCCTCGCCACGATCACGCTCCAGAACTACTTCCGCCTCTACGACAAGCTCAGCGGCATGACGGGCACGGCCATGACCGAGGCCCAGGAGTTCATGAAGATCTACAAGGTCCCGACGGTCGAGATCCCCACGAACCGCGACATGGTCCGCGCCGATCAGAACGACGCGATCTACAAGACCAAGGACGGCAAGTGGCGCGCCGTCGTGAACGAGGTCGAGGCCCGCAACAAGAAGGGCCAGCCGACCCTCATCGGCACGATCTCGGTCGAGATCTCCGAGATGCTCTCGGGCGAGTTCAAGCGCCGCGGCATCGAGCACGTCGTCCTCAACGCCAAGCCCGAGTACGCCCAGCGCGAGGGCGAGACGATCGCCCAGGCCGGCCGCAAGGGCGCGGTCACGATCGCCACCAACATGGCGGGGCGCGGGGTGGACATCAAGCTCGGCGGCAGCCCGGAGGGCATGGCCGACGCGGAGCTGCGCAAGCTGGGCGTCTCGCGCGAGGACGAGAGCTACGAGGAGGAGCACAAGGCGCTCGTCGACCGCTTCGAGCAGACGATCGAGGCCGAGGCGAACGAGATTCGCGAGCTCGGCGGCCTCTACATCATCGGCACCGAGCGCCACGAGTCCCGCCGCATCGACAACCAGCTTCGCGGCCGCTCGGGCCGCCAGGGCGACCCCGGCGAGTCGCGCTTCTTCCTCTCGGCCGAGGACGACCTGATCCGCCTGTTCGCCGGCGAGCGCATCTACAAGATCCTCGACCGCCTGGGCCCGATCGACGAGGAGGGCAACGAGGAGGCGCTCGAGGCCAAGATGCTCACCAAGACCATCGAGGGCGCCCAGAAGAAGGTCGAGGAGCAGAACTTCCTGATCCGCAAGCGCGTGCTCGAGTACGACGACGTCATGAACGAGCAGCGCCGCGTTATCTACCGCTACCGGCGCGACGTGCTGGAGGGCAAGGACATGTCGGTCGACGCCCGCGAGCAGCTGGTGGACGTCGTCAGCCGCCTGGTCGACACCTACACGCCGGGCGACATCCTGGAGGACTGGGACCTGGGCGAGCTGCAGACGCAGGCCCAGCAGCTCTGGCAGTCGCAGGTCGACGTCTCCAACATGCCGCCCGAGACCACGAACCGCGAGGACCTGCGCGACCTGCTGACCGCCGACGCGCTGGCCGCCTACGACAAGCGCGAGGCCGACTTCGGCGCCGAGGTGATGCGCTCCCTCGAGCGCGCGATCCTGCTTCAGATCATCGACAACCGCTGGCGCGAGCACCTCTACGAGATGGACTACCTGCGCGAGGGAATCCACCTCCGCGGCTTCGCCCAGATCGACCCCCTGGTCGCCTACAAGAACGAGGGCTTCGCGATGTTCGAGGCCCTCATGCACTCCCTCTGGGAGGAGTTCGCCCGGCTGATCTTCCACGTCGAGGTCGAGGTCGCGCCGCAGGCCCAGGAGCAGTTCGCCCCCACCGGCGGCGCCCGCGGGATGGAGTACTCAGGCGGCACGGCCGAGCAGCCCTCGGCGCTGGCCCAGGCCGCCGTCGCCACGAGCGCCGGACCCGACGCCGCCGCCGAGCAGGCGATCGAGGGCACGGCTCAGCCGGGCAACGGAGCGCCTGCCCCCGAGCAGGAGACGGTCGTCAAGGACGACAAGGACAAGATCGGCCGCAACGACCCGTGCTGGTGCGGCTCGGGCAAGAAGTACAAGAAGTGCCACGGCGCCTGAGCCTGGAGTAGGCTCGAACCATGCGGCGAGCCCTGCTTCTCGCTCTTCTGCTGCTGGCCCTGCTCCCGGGAGCCGCACGGGCGATGACGTTCGGCAGCGACCTGTCTCTGCCCGCGGACACGCTCTCGAGCACGTGCGCTCCCGCCACGCCGCCGTGCACGATCCTGCTCTACAAGACGCATGCCGGCAACGCCTTCCCGGCCACGGCCCCCGTGGCCGGCGTCGTGACTAGCTTCGGGATCAAGGCGGGCGCCGCCGAGACGGTGACCTTCAGGCTCGGGCGGATCAATTCCGGGATCCCCTTCAACGGCACTGGCGACGGCACGGGACCGACCGTGTCCATCAAGGGGCCGGGCACCTACTCGTTCCCCGCCAGCATGTGGGTGCGCGCGGGCGACTCGGTGGGGATAGACACCTCCTCGACCGCGAGCTTCTCGACCCTGCCGAGTTGCAGCGGCACCGCTGTCGCCTTCTTCTATTCGCCTCCGCTGGCCAATGGCGGCGCCCCTCGAGCCGCAAACGCGAACGCCCGATGCGAGTGGCTCGTGAATGCGGAGTTCACGCCGAGCCCGCGCGGCCTGGCGCTGCAGAGGTGCAAGCATCGGCGCAAGGCGGTGCGGAGGAAGTGCAGGAGGAACGCCAGAAAGCTGCCGGTCAGGCCCGGCTGAGCCGGCTCAGTCGGCCGCCAGCAGTTCTCTCAGGATTCGCTGGACGCGGCGCAGGGCGCCGGGCTGCAGCCGGCCGGGGCGGTCGCACGCCTCGTGGTGGCAGGCGTCGAAGCCCCTCCAGACCTCGAGGCTGGCGCCCGGAAGCCCGGCGAGCTCGAACTCGCGGTGGTCGGAGTTGCCGGTGCCCGAATCGCGCTCCCAGTTGACCGTCACCCCGGCCCTGTTGGCGGCGGCGAGGATCTGGCCCTCTACCGCCGGGCGAACGCCCGACTCGGGCGAGCGCAGATAGAAGCGGCGGCCGCGGCCGACCATGTCGACCGACAGCGCGAACCGGAGGTCGCCGGCACGCCCCTGCTGCTTGACGGTCTTGACGAGCGCCGAAGCGCCCACGTGGTAGCTCGTCCCGATCACCACCCGCTCCTCGGAGCCCGTCGCAACCAGCCAGACGTCGCAGCCCGGGTCGAGCCTGGCGACCTGTGGCGCAAGCGCCACCAGCACGCCGACCCCCGAGGCGTTGTCGTCGGCGCCCAGGCCTGGCGGGACGGAATCGGTGTGCGACATCAGGATCACGAGGCAATCGGCGCCGGGGGCGTCGAACTCTCCGATCACGTTTCGGGACCGGCCGCGCCCGGGGACACGGAACGGCGCGACGGTGACCTTCAGCCCGGCCGCCTCGAACAGCCGCGCGACGTAGGCATGCGCGCGGCGCTCGCCGCTGCCACCCGCGGGCCGCGAGCCGATCTTGCCCGAGATGTGGACCGCGGCCTCGTAGGCGCCCGGGCCGTCCTTCGCCGCATAGCCGCCCCACCCGGCCGCGAGAAGAAGCGTTGCGCCCGCCACGCAGGCCAGGCCCGCCTTGCGCCAGCCACTCACGGGCGCAGTGTTACAGGCGTACGATCAAGCCATGGAGCAGGTTGCGCAGGAGAACCAGGAGGCGACCGAGGCCTGGAGCGGCGTCCTCTTCGACCGCTTCGTCGAGTACCGCGACCAGGTCGTCGGCGGCCTCCAGCAGCACGGCGACGCGGCGATGCGCCTGCATCCGCCTGCGAAGGGCGACCGGGTCCTCGACATCGGCTGCGGCTTCGGTGACACCACCCGGGCGCTGGCGGAGCTGGCGGGCGGCGAGGCGGTGGGGGTGGACGTGTCCAAGCCCTTCATCGACGCGTCGGTCGCGGAGACGAAGAAGTCCGGCATCGAGAATGTCGACTTTCTCTGTGGCGACGTGCAGGTGATGGAGCTGCCCGGCCCGTTCGACTACGCGTTCTCCCGGATGGGCGTGATGTTCTTCGCGAACCCCGTCCAGGCGCTGCGGAACATCCGCGCCGCGATGGCCCCGGGCGGCCGCCTCTGCGCGGTGGTCTGGCGCCGCAAGCTCGACAACGAGTGGATGCACCGCGCGGAGCAGGTCGTCGACCAGTACCTCGACGAGCCCGAGGAGACGGACGAGCCCACGTGCGGGCCCGGACCGTTCTCGATGGCAAACGCCGACACGGTCAGCGACCAGCTCCAGATCGCCGGCTGGGAGAGCCCGACCTTCACGCGCTGCGACATGCCGATCAAGATCGGGGACGACCTGGCGCACGCGGTCCGCTTCAACATGGCGCTGGGCCCGGCGGGAGAGCTGATCCGGCTGGCCGGGGACGACGCCGACGAGCTGCGGCCGAAGCTGGAGCGCGAGATCGGCGAGGTCCTGGGCGAGTTCGAGGGGCCGGACGGCGTGGTGGCCCCGGCGTCGACCTGGATCATCAGCGCGACCGCCCCGTAAGCTGGGGCACATGGCAGAGGCGCTCTCAGCGGAACAGGTCCCTGCGCGGCTCGCCGAGATCCGCGAGCAGTTGAAGCTGCTCTCGGACTACCTTTGACCCCTCTGCCCTGAACGACGAGGTCGAGCGGCTCGAGCAGCAGATGCAGAGCCCCGGCTTCTGGGACGACCAGGAGAACGCGGCGAAGGTCTCCGCCGAGCACGCGCGGGCGCTGAGGCGGCTCAAGGGCTTCCGCGGCCTGGAGTCGGACGTGGACGATCTCGACGAGTTGGCCGAGATGGCGGCCGAGGACGAGGAGATCGCCTCGGAGCTGGCGAGCCAGCTGTCATCGGTCGAAAAGCGCCTCGAGGAGCTCGAGGAGGAGCGCCTGTTCTCGGGCGAATACGACGCAGGCGACGCCCTGGTCACCGTCAATGCGGGAGCCGGCGGCACCGATTCCCAGGACTGGGCGGAGATGCTGCTGCGCATGTACCTGCGCTGGGCCGAGCGCCGTGGCTTCAAGGTCGAGATGGCGGAGGCCTCGCCGGGGGAGGAGGCCGGGCTGAAGTCGGCCAGCTTCATCGCCCGCGGCGAGAACGCCTACGGCCTGTTCGCCGCCGAGCGCGGCGTCCACCGCCTGATCCGGATCTCGCCCTTCGACGCCTCGGCCCGCCGCCACACCAGCTTCGCCCAGCTGGACGTCGCGCCGGTGGTGGAGGGCGACGTCGATGTGGACCTTGACGAGGGCGACCTGCGCATCGACACCTACCGAGCCTCCGGCGCCGGGGGCCAGCACGTGAACAAGACCGACTCCGCCGTCCGCATCACCCACGTCCCGACCGGGGTCGTCGTCCAGTGCCAGAACGAGCGCTCGCAGACGCAGAACAAGGCGGTCGCCATGGAGATGATGAAGAGCCGGCTGCTGGAGCTGGAGGAGCGCAAGCGCGCGGAGGAGCTGGCGAAGGAGCGCGGCGAGGTCAAGTCGGCCGAGTGGGGATCGCAGATCCGCAGCTACTTCCTGCACCCGGACCAGCGGGTCAAGGACCACCGGACGAACTTCGAGATGGGCGACGCCCAGCGCGTCCTCGACGGCGACCTCGATGGCTTCATCCGCGAGTACCTGAACCAGGCGGCGGCGTCGGGGTCGAACTAGTGCCGGCCGCGTGAACCGCAGCCGCGTCTTCCTGATCGCCGTCGCGGCTGTGTTCCTGCCGATCTTCGCGATCCCGCTGTTCGTCGATCCGATCTGGTGGGCCGAGCGCTTCGGCTGGGACACCGACGGCCCGCGTGACCTCGCGGTCTACTTCGGCCGCTGCCTGGGGGCCGTGGCGATCGCGATCGCGGTCGTCGCCCTCCGCGCTTCGCACGAGCCCGAGAGGCACCGCTGGCTCTTCGACCTCCTGGCGCTCAGCGGATTGCTGCTCGCAATCGTCCACCTGCGCGGCGCCATCGAGGACTCGCAGCCATTGGTGGAGCACCTCGAGACGCTCGGTTACGCCGGATTCGCCGCCGGCGCCTGGCTCTGCCGCCCCCCCGCCGCTGTTGACACGGCGCCGGGCCCGTGAGAGCGTGGAGCTCGACGTGAAAAAGACCGGTCTCGCCTGTGTGCTCATGCTGACGCTGCTCGCGGCATTCCCGGCGCTCTCTACGGGGAAGTTCCTGAACGACAGGGTCACGAACTTCGCGGGGACCGTCTCCCCGACCGGCTCCATCTCGTTCCGTGTCACGGTGCGCACCACCAGGCTGAAGAACGGCAAGAAGCATGTCTCGAGGGGGGTTTCCAGAGTCGCCTTCTCCGTGCCGGTCAGCTGTCCCGGCGGTCCCACCACGGTCACCCGCAATTTCAGGCCGGGGGTCAAGCTCTCGCGCATGTGGCACATGAATGGGCTGCCGGTCGGGGACAACTCGTCGGGAGTCGCGGACATCAGCGGCACCAAGCGGGCGGGAACCATCCGTGTCCACGGCGATCTCAACAGCACCCCCCAGGGCCAGGACTGCGAGTCCGGTGTCCTGAGCTGGAGCGCGGCCCCGCAGTAGACAGCCCGTAAGGTTCGCCGCATGAAGACGGAGGAGCTCAAGGAGCTGCAGAAGCCGATCAAGGACCGGTTTCGCGAGGACGCCGCCTCCGCGGAGATCACACTCGAGGCGGAGGGCCGCCTGGACGAGGACATCAGCTGCTCGGTCAGCACGGGGCAGGCTCTGGTGCGCGCCGGGCTGCACCCCGACACCGGCGGCGACGGCACGCTGGCGTGCTCCGGCGACATGCTGCTTCAGGCGCTGGTCGCCTGCGCGGGGGTGACCATGCGCTCCGTCGCGACCTCGATGGGCCTGGAGGTGGAGGGCACGATCAGGGCCGAGGGCGACCTGGACTGGCGCGGCACGATGTCCGTCGACAAGGAGGTGCCGGTCGGCTTCAAGGCGATCCGGCTCAGCTTCGACCTCGACAGCTCCGCCGGCGACGAGGAGCTCGCCACCCTGCTGCGGCTGACCGAGCGCTACTGCGTCGTCTTCCAGACGCTCGCCGGCTCGCCCGAGCTCACCAGCGAGCTCGCCTAGAGCACTCCCTCGAGCTCCAGCAGCGCCTTCTTCATCTCCGGCCCGCCGCCGTAGTTGCCGACCCCGCCGCTGGACGGCAGGACCCGGTGACAGGGGACGATGGGGGGCAGGGGGTTGGCGCCGCAGGCCGTGCCGGCCGCGCGGAACGCGCGCGGGTTGCCGGCCTTGGCGGCGAGCTCCGCGTAGGTCAGGGTGCGTCCGTAGGGGATGCGGGCGATCTGGCGGATCGCCTTGCCCTGGAAGCCGTGGGTGAGCCGCCAGTCCAGGTCCAGGTCGAAGTCGTGCCGGTCGCCCTCGAAGTACTCGTCCAGCTGGCGGCGGGCGTCGTCCAGGCGGGCGGGCGCCTCGAGGACACGAGGAGAGACGACCTCCGAGATCTCCTCCAGCAACGCGTCCCAGTTCCGGGTGGCCCCGCCCTTCCGGTGGGGGAAGGCGACGCGGATCAATCCGCGGTCCGTCTTCGCGAGCAGCATCTCGCCGAACGGCGTGTCGATGGTCGTGTAGGCGACGTCGATGAGGCCCTCGCGGCCGGCGCGGTCCACGGTCGCCTGCGCGAGCCGGTCCAAGTCGCCGCGGTCGCCGAGCCCGCCCAGGGTGCGCTTCAGGTCCTTCTCCGTGAACTTCGTCATGTCATCTCACCTCTCAGCTTCGTCAGTCCCTCGTGAACGCTTCGGCGCGCCGCCGCCTCGGAGCAGTCGAGCATGTCCCCGATCTGGCCGTACGCCATGTCCGTCGCGAACCGCAGCACCACTGCGCTGCGCTGCTTCGACGGCAGCACGCTGACCGCCTGCCACAGCTCGTCGTCGGGGTCGGCCACGGTCCCGCCGCGCGAGTTGCGCGCGGGGAGCTCGCCGCCGACCTCGTCGGCGCTGCCGGCCGGTCGAGGCCGCCTGGCCGTGCCGCGGTGATGGTCGATCGCCTTGCGGTGCGCGATCGTCAGGATCCAGCCACGCAGGTTGTCGGCGTGGTCGAGCCCGTCGTACGCCCGCAGCGCGGCGATGAAGGTCTCCTGGAAGCAGTCCTCGGCGTCGTGCGGCCCGACCGACGCGACCAGGAACCCGAGCACGTCTGAGCCATGCTCGTCCATCAGCTTCTGGAAGGGCGGAAGGTTCGCACTGGGCATCGTCCATGAAACGTCGCACACCCGGGATGTGTGAGATCTGGGGCCGACCTAACCTGCCTGTGTGAGCGACGCCGAGATCAAGGACCTCGTCGCCCGTGCCCTGGCCGAGGACCTGGGCGCGGGTGACGTCACGGCCGAGGCGGTCGTTCCCGAGGGGGCCGAGGCCCGCGCAACGATCACCCAGAAGCAGCCCGGGATCGTGTTCGGGGTGGACGTCGCCGAGGAGGCGTTCCTCCAGGCCGGCGCGGGCAGCTTCGACCGCATCGTGGTGGAGGGTCAGTGGCGGGAGGCCGTTCCCACGGCCGTCGTCCGGCTCTCGGGCCCGGCGCGGGCCCTGCTCGCCGCCGAGCGGACGGCGCTGAACTTCCTCGGGCATCTGTCCGGGATAGCGACATTGACCGCGCGCTTCGTGGGCGCGGTGGAGGGCACCGGAGCGCGGATCCTCGATACGCGCAAGACCACGCCGGGACTGCGCGAGCTGGAGAAGGCCGCCGTGGCGGCCGGCGGCGGCACCAACCACCGGATGGGGCTGCATGACGCGATCCTGATCAAGGAGAACCACGTCGCCGTCGCCGGCGGGTTGGGCAATGCGGTTCGCACGGCCCTGCAGGCCCGGCCCGACCTGCCCGTCGAGGTGGAGTGCCGAGACCTCGACGAGGTCGCGGAGGCGCTGGACGCGGGCGCCGGGAGGCTGCTGCTGGACAACATGACCCCGGACCAGCTCCGGGAGGTCGTGAGCGGCGTCCGCGAGCGTCCCGGCGAGCCGCCCGTGCTTGAGGCCTCCGGCGGGGTCACGCTCGATAACGTGGCCGATGTGGCCGCGAGCGGTGTGGACTACATCTCTGTCGGAGCGCTGACGCATTCGGCCCCGGCGCTGGACCTGAGTCTGACCCTGGAGCCCTCGTGACCACCCCGCGCGACTACGACGTCGACCGGCCCGACCCGGAGGACGTCAAGCAGGTCGCCGCCGTCTTCGACGACACGAGCCTGAAGCGCGAGCAGCTCGTCCGCGAGCACGTGGACGCAGAGAACCGCGCCGACTACGAGGCGGCTCTCGCCACCTTCACCCACCCGCGCTACGAGTACGTGGCCAGCGACGAGATCTACGATGGCGCCGACGAGGTCATGGCCCACTGGGACGAGCTGCACACGGCCTTCCCCGACCAGCAGGTCGAGATCGTGGCGCTGCACGCCAGCGACGACGCGGTGCTGATGGAGGCCATCGCGCGAGGAACCCATCTGGGCGCCTACCGCGGGCTGCCTCCGACCGGGAAGAGGATGGAGCAGCCGTTTCTTGGCATCTTCCTGTTCGAGGGCGAGGACCTGGTCTGCGAGCGGGTCTATTACGACACGGCCACCGTGCTGCGCCAGCTCGGCATCGCCCGCGACCCGATGACCCTGACGGGGCGCGCCGAGACCCTCGCGCGGCACCCGCTGGCGATCGGCCGCGCCGTGATCCGGGGGGTGACCGGGCGCTGATGGCGATCTCCGCCGACCTCAGAAAGAAGCGCGAGGCGATCGTGCGCGAGCACATGGACTCGGAGAACCGCCATGAGTTCGACGCGACCCTGGAGACGTTCGACCATCCGCGCTACGAGCTGGTCCCCACCGGCGACGTCTACGACGGCCCCGAGGAGGTGATGGCCTACTTCGAGGAATCGCGCAAGGCCTTCCCGGATCAACGCAACGAGCTGCTGGCGCTCCATCACGCGGACGACGCGGTCCTGGTCGAGGCGGTGGTCCGGGGCACGCACCTGGGCCCCCTGCGGTCGCTGCCGCCGACGGGCCGCAGCTGGGAGCTGCCGATCCTCGCGATCTTCGTCTTCGAGGGAGACAGGCTGATGTGCGAGCGGGTCTACTTCGACACGCTGACCACATTCCGCCAGCTCGGCATCGCCCGCGATCCCATCAGCCTGATGGGCAAGCTCGAGACCGTGATCGGGCACCCGGTGACGATCGGGCGGGGCCTGGTCCGGCAGCTGACCCGCCGCTGACCGTGACCGAGGACGAGGACATCGCCATGATCCGCAAGGCGTTCGAAGCCTGGGAGCGCCTGGACATGGACGGCTTCTTCGACCTGGTCCACCCCGAGATCGAGTGGCACCCGCCGCTGTACGCGCCGCGGCCGGGCCCGCATCACGGCCACGAGGAGGTCCGCAAGGGCCTGGCCGCCTACTTCCGCAGTTTCGAACGCTTCACCCCCCGGCTGGAATGGATCAAGCCGGCCGGCGCTCCCAGCACCTACCTGGCACAGGTGTCCACGGACACCAAGACCCGCGAGAGCGGCATCGAGGCGCGAATCCACGTCTTCCACCTAATCCGGGTCCGCGACGACAAGCTCGCCAGCCTGCGCGTCTTCACCGACCGCGCCGAGGCGATGGCCGCCGCGAACCTCCCCGCCGACCAGGGCTGAGCCTCGGTTCAGCTCCTGCGGCCGGTGATCACGAAGTAGTCCTGGGACACGCCCTTGCCCGGTTCCAGGAACCGGTCGATGAGCTCCAGCCACTTGCCGCGCAGCTCTCCCCACTGCTCCGGACCCAGGGCCTCCATGGCCTTGATCGTCGGCCCGTACTTCTCCTCGAAGACCCGGGCGTTCTCCTCCGCGGACTCGAACGGGACGACGCAGGTGCGCCGCTCGAACGAGAGGTCCACGCCGAGGCCATCGAAGAGTCTCCGGACGTGGTCCTCGTCGCCCCACAGAGCGGGGGAGGAGACGAAGTCCGGCGGCTTCGGCAGGTAGCCGCCCATCAGCTTGAACATCTCGCCGATCATCCCGTCGGCGCACCAATTGCCGAGCACGATCAGGCCGCCGGGACGGCAGACACGGGCGAGCTCCTTCGCCACGACCTCGTGCCTTGGCGCGAACTGGATTCCGATCGCCGAAAGCACGCGGTCGAACGTCCCGTCTTCGTAGGGGAGCTCCTCGGCGTCCCCCTCGACCCACTCGACCTCGACGCCGGCGTCGGCTGCCCGTTCCCGCGCTTTCTCGAAAAGCTCCGGGGTCAGATCCAGGCCTGTCACCTTTGCGCCCTTGCCCGCCGCCACGAGCGCGGCGTTGCCGGTCCCGGTGGCGACGTCCAGCACGTCCTGTCCGGCCTCGATCCCGGCCGCCTCGACGACGGCCACGCCGACCTCCTCGACCAGGCCGGCGATGTCGCCGTAGTCGCCTGCGGCCCAGGTCGCGTGGTGCTTCTGCTTCAGCTCACCGACGGCATCCGTGCTCATGACCTTCTCCCCTCGTCGTGTTGCGTGAACTCTATTGCGGTGCAGTCGGTCACTTCAGAAGCCGCGACAGGCGGCGGTCCTTGAGCACGCGGCCGCCCGTCTGGCACTCGGGGCAGTAGTTCGTCTGGTGCTCGGAGAAGAACACGGCCTCGATCGTCGTCCCGCAGCGGGGACAGGGCTCGCCCTCGCGCCGGTGGACCTGAAGGGGCATCGGCATCTTGTCGGGGACCGTCTCGCCGACCGTGTCCTCGTACTGGTCGACGACCTCGCCCAGCAGCGACAGCGCGTCGTGGAGCCGCTTCACCTCCTCGTCCGAGAGCTCCGAGCCCTTCTTGAATGGGGAGAGGCGGGCGGTCCAGAGGATCTCATCGACCCAGGAGCGGCCGATGCCGGCGATGTCACGCTGGTGGCGAAGCAGCGGGTGCAGGTGGCGCGGCTGGTCGATCAGCTTCGCGAACTCCTCCAGCGGGGGAGGGGGGAAGGCGTCCGGGCCGAGCGTCGAGACCAGGTCGTCCCGGGGAACCTCGTCGCGCCGCAGCAGCTTCGCCCAGGCGGACTGGCGCGTGCCGAACTCGCGCAGGCGCAGCTCGCCGTCCCCGGCGATGCGCACCCGCAGCCGCGAGCGCTTGTCCTTCAGCGAGGCGCGCTTCTCGAACACCTGCAGGCGGCCCGCCGACATCAGGTGGACCAGCAGGGTCAGGGGCTCGCCGCCGTCCGCCGAGTCGAAGTCGACCGCGAGCATCTTGCCGATGCGCCGCACGCCCGCAAAGCGCATGCCGGCCAGCGCGTCCAGGGGCGGATCGAAGGTCTTGAGCGTGGCCACGCCCGTGGCGAGGGCCGATTCGACCGTCTCGCCCTCGAGGGCGGCGGTCAGGCGACGGGCGGTGATCTCGACCTCGGGCAACTCGGGCATGCCTCAACGGTAGACTTCCGTTCACATTCGCTCTGCCTCGAGGCGCAAGCCGGGGCGGCGAACATAAGAAAGGAACCGAGGGCGATGCAACCGCTGCCTACCCTTCAACCCGATCTGCCCGCCGAGCTCAGTGCGGACGAGATAGCTCGCCTCAGCGAGCAGGTTCGCGCGCTCGCGGCCGAGCGCAACGCGGTCATCCTGGCCCACAACTACCAGCTGCCCGAGCTGCAGGAGGTCGCCGACTTCACGGGTGACTCGCTCCAGCTCTCCCGGCAGGCCGAGAGCACGGACGCGGACGTGATCGCCTTCTGCGGCGTCCACTTCATGGCGGAGACGGCCTCGATCCTGTCGCCCCAGAAGCAGGTCCTGATCCCCGACCTGGGCGCGGGCTGCTCGCTGTCGGACTCGATCGACGCCAACCAGCTTCGTGAATGGAAGGCCAGGCACCCCGGCGCGCTGGTCGTGATGTACGTCAACACCTCGGCCGAGGTGAAGGCCGAGACCGACTACTGCTGCACCTCGTCGAACGCGGTCAAGGTCGTCGAGCACATCTGGCGCGAGCACGGGGAGGACACCGAGATCCTGTTCGGGCCGGACATGTGGCTCGGCGCGTTCGTCGAGCGCGAGACCGGCCTGCGCGAGGACCCCGAGCGCCGCGCCCGCTTCCACGTCTGGGACGGCGAGTGCCACGTCCACGCCGGCATCCGCCCCGACGACATCGCCCGCACCCGCGCCGAGCACCCGGGCGCCGAGTTCCTGATCCATCCGGAGTGCGGCTGCTCGACGCAGGCCATGGAGTACGTCGCGTCGGGCGACGTCGACGCCGACGGCGTCCACATGCTGTCGACCTCGGGGATGCTCAAGTACGTGGAGGAGCACCCCGAGGGCGAGTTCATCGTCGCCACGGAGAACGGGATGCTCCACCCCCTGCAACAAGCGGCGCCGGAGGCGAAGCTGATCGAGGCCAACCGGATGGCGTTCTGCAAGTACATGAAGATGATCACGCTGCCGAAACTTCGGGACTCGCTGCGTGATCTCAAGTACGAGGTGAAGGTCGCGGACGAGATCGCCGAGCGCGCGCGCCTGCCGATCGAGCGCATGGTCGCGATCGGCTGATGAAGCGGTTCCTCTGCGGGGTCGCCGCCTGCGTGCCGCTGATCGTCCTGCCGGCCCAGGCCGGCGCCCAGCTCGCCCCGCGGATCGTGGGCGGTCATACGACCTCGGTCTCCGCCTATCCGTGGCAGGCCGCCCTGGTCTACGACTCGCGCTTCGGGCTGAACGATTTCCAGGGGCAGTTCTGCGGCGGCTCTCTGATCACGCCGCGGATCGTCCAAACGGCCGCGCACTGCGTCCATGACCACGATCCGGACGGCCCGACGTCCAGCGCGAAGGACACCAACGACCTCGATGTCGTACTGGGCAAGTCCACGCTCACATCGCCCGGCGGCGAGCGCCGCGACGTCCAGGCCATCTACGAGTCGGATGCGCCCGCTTACGATCCGCTCACGCTCGAGAACGACTTCGCCTGGATCGTGCTGACGGCGGCGTCCGCGCAGACGCCCATCAAGGTCGCGGGGGCGGGGGAGACCGCGCTGTGGGACCCGGGCCGCCTGACCGAGACCAGCGGCTGGGGCACCACGAGCGAGGGCGGGATCTCCAGCAACACGCTGCAGGCCGTCACCGTCCCGATCATCGCCGACTCCGTCTGCGGCCTGCCCAGCATCTACGGCAGCGACTTCGATGCGGCCTCGATGGTCTGCGCGGGGCTGCTGGGGGGCGGGGTCGACTCCTGCCAGGGCGACAGCGGCGGTCCGCTGCAGGCGCCGGCGGCGAACACCGGGGCCGACCCGCCATACCGGCTCGTCGGAGCCGTGAGCTGGGGGGTCGGCTGCGCGCGGTCGAACGCCCCCGGCGTGTACACGCGGTTGGCGGCTTTCCAGCACAGTGGGATCCGAAGCTTGGAATTCACGTGACTTGAAGTCGCGG
>JADMIO010823495.1_pt1 | contig 20968 bp, 13 predicted proteins | sample 8958161 | NCBI WGS metagenome assembly JADMIO01 (sample SAMN16585339, study PRJNA669376) | soil metagenome | isolation source: Crop rotation soil | place: USA: Cullars Rotation, Alabama | collected 2011 | reverse complement strand
CTTTCCCGGCAACGGCGGGACGCAGCCTTATCCTCCGCAGAGTGCGAAGGTGGACGGCATGTTCCACACCACAGGCCCGGCGTCCGACCCGGTCGTCGGCCAGATTGCCGTGCAAGAGCAGGACGTTCGCGATGGGGCAGGGCAGACCCTCCTCTTTGGTGAGCGGAACGCCGACGACTCCAACTTCGATTCTTTCGCCACGATCGGCTGGGGGGAACGGCTGGCCGGCTGGGGAACTTGGGCTCCGTGCGGCGGGCGCAAGAATGTCGGCCGCGTGACGATGGGGGCTTACGCGCCGCTGAACTATTCGCTGCCGTTTACTTTCGCCACCAAGGGGACAGCCAGCCCGTCAGCCAGCACGAAGAACGATTTCCAGGAATACGTCAACCGCCGGCTCACCGCCTGGGGGAGCCATCATCCGGGCTGCGTGAACTTTTCGTTTGTCGATGCTTCAGTCCGAACGATTTCCGACAATCTGGGCTTGGACCAGCTCAAGGCCCTCTCCACGCGGGCGGGAGGCGAAGAGCCGGTAGATTATTAAGAGGTGAGCGATGGGCAGGCCACCTGCGGACGCCGATCCGGAAAAATTCATCTTCGGACGGGGGGGCTATTCAAACCTTCGTATTGCCCGGCCTTATTACGATGAACAGGTTTTTCGGATTGATCCGGAGCCGATGCCCTGGTTGTGGATCGGGATCTACAATCTCTTTTTCGCCAGCTTTTTCCTCGCGATCCACTTGTTGCTTAAATATGTGCCGCACAACGGGGAAGGGCCGTGGGTTGTGTATGGTGTGCCGATCGGGTTTGGGCTGCTCACCGGTGTCGTTTTCACGGCGCTGGTTTACCACGAGTTCGCCCGAGCGAACCGCCTCGGGCCGTGGCTCATTTACAATAGGCAGACCGGCAGCGTCGCGCTGCCGCGCGAGGGGATGGAGTTTCAACGGCAGGAAATCGTACACCTCCAATACATCACGACGAAGCGGCTTAGCCTCAATGCCGCACTCAACAACGACCGGCTTTCGGAATTGAATCTGGTCACCTGCCGCGACGGCGAGCGAAAGCGATGGCCGCTGCTGCGATCCATCTTCAACGTGTGGGCCTTCGACCGCCTGCTCAAACCATTGCTCGAACAGACTAACCTGCCGGTTGTCCGCGTGACCGATGAATGGCTGGGCTGGAAGATTACGGAGAAACCCTATGGCCGCGAATAGCTTTCTCCTAGGGCGCTTCAACCGGCATGATGGGAAGCTTGAGCAAATTTCCCTCGCGCAGCACGGTCAGTTCCGTAGCTTGCCCGATTCGTTCCGGGGGGAGCAGGCGGTGCAGGTCATCAACACTGTTGATTGGGCGGTCGGAGAGTTCGATGAGGATGTCTCCTTCGCGAAGCCGCGCTCGCGAGGCGGGACTGTTGGGTTCTGCGGACAGGACCAGCACGCCACTGTCCTGCAATAGATCGTGTTCCAGCACCACGCGGCGGTGCAGCTCGACATTCTGGCCGGCGACCCCCAGATAGGCCCGCCGCACCTTGCCGCGAGCGAGCAATTCCGCCGCTACGAACCGGGCCGTGTTGCTGGCCGTCGCGAAGCAGATACCTTGGGCGGGCAAGATGATGGCCGTGTTGACGCCGATTACTCGTCCGCGCGAATCGACCAGCGGGCCGCCCGAATTGCCAGGGTTAAGCGCCGCGTCGGTCTGAATCACGTTCTCGATCAACCGGCCGGACACAGAACGAAGCGTCCGCCCCAGCGCGCTGACCACGCCGGCGGTCACTGATGCCTGAAATCCATACGGGTTGCCGATGGCGATTGCCAGTTGACCCACGCGGATGGCGGCCGAGTCACCCAGTTCGATCATCGGCAGGTCGCTGCTGCGGACGCGAATGACCGCCAGATCGGTGGCCGGATCGTCGCCGATCAACTTGGCGTCGAGTTGAAAACCATCGGCGAAGGTCACCCTGATTTTTTCTGCGGCGTGGACGACGTGGCTGTTGGTGAGGATGTACCCATCCCGTTGGAACACGAACCCGGAACCGCTCCCCTGTCGGCCGCCACCGACAGGCTGATCATCGGCTGGGCGGCGGAACTCGATATTGACCACCGCTGGTCCAATCGACTCCACCACGCCCGTGACAGCGCGGCTGTAGGCGTCCAGCAGCTCGCCATCGTCGAGCGGGCGATTACGGGGGTTGCTTTTCGGGGTATGGTCTTGAAATGCCGAGATGCGGCGGGGAAAGATCATGGGGAGATTCCTGTTGAAAGCGGATTCGCGAAAGACCGAGGTCCGATGCTCAAAGTATTCGGACCAGCCCCTACAAAGGAAAGGCGCAGCCGAGCAGGGGGCGCCGAATGGCACACAGAGAAGAGCAAGGCCGGATCAGCAGGCCCTCGTGTACAGCACGAGCCCGGAGCGGACGATGTTGTCGCTGTGCCTGCGAATCGTCCGCTCCAGGCCCCGTGCCCTATTCGCCCGGTTTTTACCGGTGCTATGGATCGGCGTCGTTTACTGACGCGGACGATTGGCCTTTTGGCCCTCGTCGAACGCCTGCTTTTCATCTGCGGCCGAATAGCGCGCGAGCGTCCATTCCTGCGCCTCGCCATTCTTGGTCCGCACGGTCACCGCGCCGGGTGGATCGGTCAGGTCTTCCAGTGAGGTGTGATAGACCACCTTGCCGTTCGGGCCCAGCGTCCAAGCGACGCTCTGGTCTTCTTTGTCGACGGCTCCCTGGATGTTCAGATCCTTGTTCGTCCGGAGATTATAGTAGGTTCCTCGCACAAGTCCGTCCTTGCTGACGGCCAAGTGGACCAGCGCGACGGCCTCTTTCTCCCCCTTCGGCGCGAAGGAGAAGACGCCCAGCGGTAGGAAGCGGTCGTTGGGACCTTCCGGAGAAGCGCCCCGCGCAGCTAGCTCCGCCGCGTCTTCGACTTGAGTGTCGGCGCCCGTGCTGTTTGCGCTCGACGCGGTGTTCTCCTCATTCTGTTGCGTCGGATAGACCGTGACGTTGTTCTCCACGCCGCCGCCGTTTTCCAGCGCCGAGAGTCCTAACCAGGTGGCCGCTGTGCCAAAGGAGGCCACACCCCAAGGATTCCCCCAAGCATAGCCGCCGTATCCCCAGCCCCAGGCGCCCGGATGGTGATGATGCCAGTCGTGCGCGAAGTGATGGTGATCGCCGTGGTGCGAAACATGATGGTGACTGTGATGACCTTCGTGGCTGTGATGATGCGAGTGATGCTCGCTATGATGGCCGGCGCTGTGGTGTCCGCCGCCATGACCGCCCCCATGTCCACCCCCTCCCTTCGCCCAGCCGAAGGTTGCCGTACCTGCGAGGACCGCTGCCAAAGCGCACGCCAATTGTAGAGATCGCTTCATATCCAATGCCCTTACCAGAAATGTGAATTGAAAAGAGATCCACTTGCGCAGCACGGCGCAAATGCGCCCTGCCGCAATGGAAACATAGCTTATGGAAATTGGGTGGATTCGGCTTCCAGTCAGGGAAAAAGGGGTATTTTTCTCCTTGAAAAACCGCGTTTCAGATCGGCGTTCGCTTGTTGACGCAACTTGCATATTTCATGCAGATGTCGTCTGTCCGCCACTTATCCTGACAGCCGCAGTGCGTCCTATCTCTACGGCCGCTCGCTTCTCACTGGACTTACGTCGCATGGTGCGCGAATCGACACAATCAGATTTGATGCATCGGAATCTCCATGCACTTGCGTGAGCCGTTGCATCGAAATCGGCCGCTCTGCTGTTCACGTTCAATGGTTCTGTGGGGTGGTTTTCAACGTGGCGCTACGATTTAGAATCCACCTCACGTTGGCTCCGTCACGTCTTGTGGAAGTTGAGCCAGCGCGGAATCGAGATCATGTCTGGGCACACCCACGGTTGGGTCTCGCCAGGCTTCGTTTGAGCCACCCCCGGACACACGCACCATTTTTACCTCCCGGAGGAAACTCTATGCACCGTCGACGCTGTTTATTTCTGCTCTGTGTTATCGCCATTTCGTTCACGGCTGAAGAGGCGCTGGCCCGCCGTGGACGGGGCGGCGGTGGTGGCAGTTACACCAACGATGGCTCGCTGGACATTGCCCCCTACACCGACCAGAAATCGGTCGACTATCCCGCTCTGAAGGTGTACTTCAACTACAACAACGCCAATCGCCAGCGCGACGCGTTTGCCGACAAAATTCGGGTCTATCTGGCCGTCACGGACCGTGAGGTCTTGAAGCATCGAGAAGCTCTAACCGCTGAAGTGCGGATTACCGAGCTGAGCAACTCTGGCACGTACAGCATTCGTTATCTGCCCGTTTCGCTCAATCGCGAACCCGACGGTGAGTTCACTTACGGTTCGTTTGATCTGACGAACGACCAGGAGGATCCGCCTCTGATTGAGCCAACGAAGGTCTACCGGCTGTTCGTTAATTTGCACCTCAAGTCGAAGAAGTATGGCCGTGAAACTGTGCTGGGTAGAATTCCCGCTCCGTACTATGTTGCCACGTCCGGCGACACCACGCTGGACCGCGCCCGCCAACAGATCGCCATGCGCACCTTCAAGGAGTTCTATTACCGCAAGCAGGGTTGGCAGAGCAGCGAGAGCTATTCGATGGACTGCTACGCCTACTACATGTGGGCGACCGGCTTCTGCACCGTGGGGGCCGAGAACGGGCGGACGCAGCTTGACCGCCTGTTTGGCGGCAATGCGCCGTACAACAGCGGCGGCCAGATCCCACAACTTTCCGCAAAAGCGTCGATCCACGGCGACTACGTCCGCAAGCCAGGGCATAGCTTTATGCTGCTCTCCTACGATCCGAAGCGGCAGCAGGTCTGGACGATGGAAGGAAACTTCAACAGCACAGTGGAAATCGCCATTCGATCGGTCAGCTCAGATTGGACCGTCGGCCATCTGCGGGACGAGCACATCCGTCGCGGATTGTTCCCACGGCTGCGGGGCAAATCAGGCTAAGGCGTTGATTAACCTGGAGAGCCGAGTTTTTATGAACGGGGGCTGACCACCGCCGCGCGACAGCGCCCGCCCCAGCTTTTTGCGTCTAGATTTCATTTGTGATTTAACACTAACGGAGGAATCTGCGATGAAGTGGATTTTAAAAATGCTGATCGTGCTCGTGATTGGACTGGTCTTCGTGCCGCAGGCCTTTGCTGCCCACGATGCACTTGATGAAGTGAATGCCTGGCGGAGCAAGCGCGGCTTGCGCCCTTTTATGCGGCATGTGCGTCTCAGCGAAACTGCGGCCACCTGTGCTGATTATCGCGCGGCAAAGCTCATCGAAGGACATCCCAGTCAGCCGATGTTTCCTGTCTATGCGACAGAAGGGTGCGGCGCCGCGGACGATCACTGGGGCTGGCTCTCGTGCTGCCAGGACGAAAACTGGCAATATGCCGGTGCCGCCTGGACCCGCGGCCGCGACGGCCAGCGATACATGACACTGCACGTCACCAATCAATCGCCGCCTCCCGCCGCTGACTTGCATGCCGGAAACCGTACCGCGAAGCAGGTTCCCGTCCCTCGTTGAGATTCGGCCCGGATGCTCGCCGCCGCTTTCGATCAGTTTCCTCCTACCGTATGGAGTACGAAGTCCGATATAAGGATCTTCGCTTAACTCCCACATGGATTTAGTATTAGAGGCCCCTCGCTTGCATCCTGGCGGAAAATAGCGAGTTCGATTCTTGCTCATTTCACCTATCGTTTCCGCAGGGCTGTGCGCCATGTCCTCTGCGTCCACCGACGGGCAGCATTACGACTGCGAAAGAGCCCGCTCGCCTCTCCAGGAGAGTGCTGGGACTGCCGACGCTCAGCAAAATAATTCCAAGTAGTTTGCCTGTCGTTGCTATGCAGTGACATGGCATATCGTTTGCACAGCAGGCGATGCAGTCGCTAGGTTATGCTAAAATTGAGTGTTTTGGCCCAGAGATTGGGCGTGGTTGTGGTGCGCAATTAGGCAGCCACAGTTTTTGTTTTTCGAGATTCGGATACCCCGCGGGTCGTTCGCGAAAGGAATCGCCCTACCTCAAAAGGCTAAGCTTTCATGTCCATTCGTGTGGCGCTGAATCACCGCACAATGTACCGTTTCAATCGCGCCGTCTCGATCTCTCCGCACGTAATCCGTCTGCGGCCAGCGCCGCATTGCCGCACTCGAGTGCTCAGTTACTCCCTGCGCGTCCGTCCCGAAGAGCACTTCGTAAATTGGCAGCAGGATCCGCATGGGAACTATTTGGCCCGATTCGTTTTTAACGAGCCAGCGTCTGAATTGGGCCTGGAAGTCGACCTGATCGCTGAAATGACGGTCATCAATCCCTTCGATTTTTTCTTGAGCCAGGAAGCGATTCAATTTCCCTTTTCGTACAGCGAGAGCCTGGGAACGGAATTGGCTCCGTTTCTGATCACGCAGCCGCTAACTCCGAGATTGCGGGAATTTCTTGCGGCCGCGCCTTCGAAGGCAGAGCGGACCGTTGATTTCCTGGTTGATCTGAATCGCCTGGTTCATCAAGCCGTCAAGTATGTCATTCGTTTAGAGCCGGGCGTGCAAGCGCCGGAGGAGACACTTGTCTTGGGTACGGGATCTTGTCGCGACTCCTCGTGGCTACTCGTCCAGGCGCTGCGTCAACGGGGACTCGCTGCGCGGTTTGTGTCCGGCTATTTGATTCAATTGCAACCGGACGTCAAACCGCTCGACGGCCCGGCCGGCGTCGCGACGGACTTCACGGACCTGCACGCCTGGGCGGAAGTTTATCTACCCGGAGCAGGGTGGGTCGGCCTCGACCCCACTTCCGGCATGTTGGCCGGCGAAGGGCACTTGCCGCTGGCGGCCACGCCCGATCCGCAGTCGGCTGCGCCCATTGACGGCGCCGTCGAACCGTGCGAAGTGGAATTTGGGTTCGAGATGTCGGTGCGACGGATTCATGAAGATCCGCGCGTGACGAAGCCGTACACCGACCAACAATGGACGCAGATCGAAGCGCTGGGACACGAAGTTGATCGGATTCTGGAACTCAACGACGTGCGATTGACGATGGGTGGGGAACCCACGTTCGTATCGATCGACGACATGGAGGGAGAAGAGTGGAATACCGCCGCCCTCGGTCCGGGCAAGCGCCGGCTGGCGGGTGAACTGTTCAATCGTCTGGCGGACCGCTTCGCTGTGGGGCCGCTGATGCACTACGGACAGGGGAAGTGGTACCCTGGCGAGTCGCTGCCGCGATGGGCCTTGGGATGCTACTGGCGACGTGACGGCGAACCCATCTGGCGCAAGAAGGAGCTGATCGCCAGCGACCACGTTCAGTATGGTTACGATGAACAGGATGCTCAGCGGTTTATTTCGGCGCTGGCGGAGCGGCTGGGAGTTGGCGCGGAACACGCCATCGCGGCGCACGAGGACACATGGTACTATCTGTGGAAGGAACGACGACTGCCGGTCAATGTCGATCCGTTCCAGTCCAAACTGGACAATGAGGAAGATCGGGCGCGGCTCGCCAAGGTGTTTGAGCAAGGCTTGGAGAAAGTCGTTGGGTATGTGCTGCCGCTGCGCGTCCGCTCCCGGTATGCGAATGAAACGCACTGGGAGACCGGCCAATGGTTCCTGCGCGCGGAACGGATGTACCTGACGCCGGGGGATTCGCCCATCGGTTATCGGCTCCCCTTGGATTCGTTGGCTTGGTCCGCGCCCGGCGACCAGCACCGTATATTTGAAATGGACCCGCTGGCAGACCGGGGTCCCTTGCCGCGGTTTTCGACCAATGGGAGCAACGGCTTGATCAGCCCCGAGGGTGCGCGGGCACATTGGCTGGGGCATGCTGCGGCCCGCCAGCCACGATTGATTCATCAGATTGCAGGGGTGGCCGACCCAGGCAGATACGGCGGCTTGTCGCAAAATGAAGACGAACCGCTCGCGCAATCGGCCATGGCGACAGCCGCATTGCCAGCTTCCGCCGGTGCGCTGCAAGGGATCGTGCGCACGGCGCTCTGTGCGGAAGCGCGGCTGGGAACGCTGCACGTCTTCATGCCGCCAGTCGGAGAAGTAGAGGATTATTTGCATCTGGTGGCTGCCGTAGAAGCCACGGCGGAAGAGCTGTCGATGCCGGTCCGCATGGAAGGGTATGCGCCACCCTCCGACTATCGTTTGCAGCATTTCAAAGTGACGCCTGATCCCGGCGTGATTGAAGTCAATCTACAACCGGCCCATAAGTGGGAAGAGTTGGTCCGCTATACGACGACGCTCTACGAAGAAGCCCGCCAGGCGCGGCTGGGAACCGAAAAATTCATGCTCGACGGACGCCACACCGGCACCGGCGGCGGCAATCATCTGGTCCTTGGCGGAGCCACGCCGCGGGAGAGCCCGTTCTTGCGCCGTCCTGAGTTGCTTCGCAGCCTGGTCACGTTTTGGAACAACCGGCCGTCGTTGTCGTATTTATTCTCCGGGTTGTTCATCGGCCCCACCAGCCAAGCGCCGCGCGTGGACGAGGCGCGGCATGAGTCGATTTACGAGCTGGAAACTGCATTCACGCAGCTTCCATTGGGGAGCGCGGACTTCCCGTGGATCGTCGATCGCGTGCTGCGGAACCTGCTGGTAGATGTGACCGGCAACGCGCATCGGTCGGAGTTTTGCATCGACAAGCTCTTCTCACCGGATACCGCCAGCGGCCGGCTAGGCCTGGTGGAATTCCGCGCCTTCGAGATGCCCCCGCACGCGCGGATGAGCTTGACGCAGCAACTCTTAATGCGGGCATTGGTGGCCCGCTTCTGGAATCAACCGTGCCACGCGCCGCTGGTGCGATGGGGGACCTCGTTGCATGACCGCTTCATGCTGCCGCACTTTGTGGCGCAGGACTTCCAGGAAGTTTTGGAAGAACTCAAAGAAGCCGGCTATCCGATTGAGCAGGATTGGTTCGCCCCTCATTTCGAATTCCGGTTTCCGATTCTCGGCCAAGTGACGCACCGCGGCATCGACCTGGAATTGCGGCACGCCATCGAACCGTGGCACGTGTTGGGAGAAGAGCAGGGGGCCGGCGCCACCGCTCGCTACGTGGACTCATCGGTGGAGCGGCTCCAGGTGAAGCTCCGCGGCATGACCGATCGGCGGCATGTGCTGGCTTGCAACGGTCGCCGCGTCCCGCTCTATCCGACCGGCACGCCGGGTGAGTTTGTCGCGGGGGTGCGATTCCGCGCCTGGCAGCCTCCTTCGTGTCTGCATCCGACCATCGGAGTGCATACCCCGCTCATGTTCGATTTGATCGATCAATGGAACTCGCGTTCGATCGGCGGTTGCACCTGGCATGTGTCTCACCCTGGCGGACGCAGTTTCGATACCTTCCCCGTCAACGCCGAGGAGGCTGAGAGCCGCCGAGGCGCGCGGTTCTTCAGCATGGGACACACGGGTGGAAAGCTCGACATTCCGGCCAAGGAGCACAACCACGATTATCCGATGACGCTCGATTTGCGGCGGCCTTTCGAGTTGGCGACCATGAATGAATGAGCTGCGCTTGTCGTTAAGTCTGCCTGTTGTTATGCTTTCGGCGGTTACAGCGCTCAATTTGGTCCGTAACCACCAACGTGATTGAATGACAGGCGAGGCCATCACGTCTTCCAACCAATTGCCCCGGGACGGGGTATTAGCCGACTATCATCCCTCGGCGAGCGCCTTCGACGAGATGGTCGCACCCTCGGGTGAACTCCGCTCCCCCTGGGGGCAATTCATCGGCAGCATCCATCGATCGGGCGCGGAAGGACTTGCTCAACGGTCCGAGCAGGTTAAAAGATTGCTGCGCGAAAGCGGCGTCACTTACAGCGCCGCAGGCGCGCCCCAAGGCCCCGACCGACCCTGGGAACTTGATCCGCTCCCCCTGTTGTTCGACAAGCGACAGTGGCAGCCGCTGGCCGACGCGGTGCTGCAACGCGCGACGTTGCTCAACCTGATCCTGGCCGACGTTTACGGTCCGCAGCGGCTCTTGCGGGAAGGAGTTTTGCCGCCGGCGATTGTCTTCAACCACCCTGGCTATTTGCTCCCCTGCCACGGCATCCGCCCCTCCGATCAAGCCTATTTGAGCCTGTATGCCGCTCACTTGGCCCGCCAGCCAAACGGTGAATGGCTGGTCATGACCGATCGAACGCAAGGTCCGTCCGGCACCGGTTACACGCTGGAAAATCGGCTGGCCGTTTCACGCACCTTGCGACACGATTTTGAAACGCTGCATATCGAACGCCTGGCCCCCTTCTTCCTGGCCTTGCGGGAGCGACTCGTGTCGCTGGCGCCAGAGCAGCGCGAAAATCCGCGCGTGGTCTTGCTCTCTCCGGGTGTGCACAGCCCCACGTTTTTTGAAGACGGTTACATGGCCAGATATCTCGGCTACTCGCTGGTCGAAGGAGGCGATTTGACCGTTCGGGGCGCTACGGTCTATTTGAAGACGCTCGGCGGGCTACTGCCGGTGGATGTGATCCTGCGCCGCATTCCCGATGATGCCTGCGACCCTTTGGAGTTGGATCCCAGTTCATCCTTCGGAACGGCGGGGCTCGTGCAGTCGTTGCGGGACGGAAAAGTAATGGTCGCCAATGCGATCGGCTCCGGCTTTCTGGAGGCTCCCGCCTTGGCGGCGTTTCTGCCGACGGCGTGCCGCCTGTTGCTGGGCGAAGACTTGCGCTCCCAATCAGTTCCCACGCATTGGTGCGGCGATCCGGCATCCTTGGAATACGTGGAAGCCAATCTGGCTGAATTGATTGTGCGACAGGCCTTCATCCGTCGTGCGGCTTCGCCTATCGCCGCGAACGAACTGACGCGCGATCAGCGACAGCAACTCATCGAGCAGATTCGCCGTCGCCCGGAATATTACGTGGCCCAAGAACCGGTGGAGCGATCGACCGCGCCGGTTTGGAACGGGCGGAGCATCGCGGCTTGGCCCGTGGAGCTTCGCACATTCGCCGTGGCGGGAAACGACGGCTATCAGATGATGCCTGGCGGACTGGCGCGCGTTTTCGACAGTCCTCAAACCGTCGGCGAGTCGATGGCCTCTGGCCAAAGCAGCAAGGACGTCTGGATCTTGTCCGATGCGCCCGTTTTGCCCGTGACGTTGTTGAAGCAATCGACCAAGTTGGTCGAATTGCGGCGCAGCCCGGCCGATTTGCCTAGCCGTGTGGCCGACAACCTCTTTTGGCTGGGACGCAACGCCGAACGGGCCGAGGCGATGGTGCGGCATTTGCGCAGTTGCATCGTGCGCCTCACCAACGATTTGGAACCCGCGGGCGTGATGGAAATCTTCGAACTGGTCGCTGCACTGTCTGACACCGATCCGGCGCTGCCGATCCCGGGCCAAGCCAGCGATGCGGAAGTAATCGAAGCCCTCCGCCAGGAAATGATTCAGTGGCTGTTCGATGAGGGCCGTTCCAGCTCTTTGGCCCACACGCTGGAAGCGCTGCGCAGCAAAGCCTCGCAGATGCGCGATCGTTTGTCGGTGGATGGCTGGAGAATCGCGAACCAGATCCATCTCAACGCTTTGTTTCCTTGGGAACCGCAGCCGAGCAGGCTCGGCGACCTGTTGCTGTTGTTAAATCAAGTGTTGAATTTGCTCGCCGCGCTCTCGGGTCTCGGGACGGAAAGCATGACGCGTGGGCTGGGATGGCGGTTCCTCGACATGGGACGGCGCATCGAACGCGCGCTCCAGACCTTGCGGCTGTTTCGTCGCACGCTGGTCGGCACAGTTTCTGAACCCATTCCGTTGTTGGAAGCCGTTCTGGAGATTTGCGATAGTTCGATGACGTACCGTTATCGTTATCGGTCCACGCTCCAGTTGGCGCCGGTTCTGGATCTGCTGCTGATCGACGAATCGAATCCGCGGGCTGTCGGCTATCAACTCAATTCATTGTCGGAGCATGTGGCATTGCTCCCGCGAGTGACGAGCCTTCCGGGCCGGAGCGCCGAGCAGGAAATCATGCTCGGTGCGCAAGCCACGGTGCGGCTGACCGATGTGGAAGCCCTCTGCCAGGAAGATCGAACCGGTCACCGCCAGCGGCTCGAATCGCTGCTGGAGCAACTCGAAGGCCAATTGCGCCGCCTGTCTGTCGAAATCACGCATCACTATCTCACCCACACCGGTCCGCCGCAGCAACTAAGAAGCATCGCGGCGGGCCGGTTCGATGCGACCCGTTCAGAAGGGGGACCGGGCCTATGATCTATAACATCTTGCATGTCACGCGTTATGTGTATACCGATATGGTTACGCTCTGTCACAACCAGGCATACCTCACGCCGCGGGAGTTCGCGAGACAAAAGTGCCTTGACTGCAAGCTCGATATCCACCCTGCGCCGACTTTTGTGAAGGATTGGACCAACGCACAAGGAAATACGGCCACCTACTTCAGCATCGAGCAGCCTCACCGTGAACTTAGCCTCGTGACCGAAAGCCAAGTCGAGGTCATGCACGAACCGCTCCCGAGGGACCGCTGCCGCCTTTCCTGGGAGGAAGCCGTGGCGCGAATCGACAGCCCCAAGTTCCGCAAGGAGCACGATCCATTGGAGCTTAACTACCGATCGAACCGCTTGGCGCAAAGCGAAGGGGTGCGCGATTATGCGCTAGAGTCTTTCTCCCCCGACCGGCCCCAATTTGACGCCGTGCTGGAGCTCACTCAGCGCATCTATGCTGACTTTGAATACGATCCGGCAGCCACTTGCATCAGCACGACTCCGGTGGAAATTCTGGAGAGCCGCCGCGGCGTCTGCCAGGATTTCGCGCAGCTACAGATATCCTGTCTCCGCGCCTTGGGCTTGATGGCCCGCTACGTCAGCGGTTACCTGGTCACTCAACCACCGCCAGGCAAGCCAAAGCTGGTGGGCGCCGATGCCACGCACGCCTGGATATCGGTCTTTTTTCCCGACTGCGGCTGGGTAGATTTCGATCCCACCAATAATCGACTGGCTGATTCAGAATACATCACGCTCGCCTGGGGCCGAGATTATTTCGACGTTTCCCCGGTGCGAGGCGTCTTTATCGGCGGCGGCGCCCATCGCATGAGCGTTTCGGTTGATGTAGCTCCTTCCGGTAATTGATTCTCCGGCGATTGACCGCGGGGGACGCACCCTTTAGCTTGCAGGCTGGAGTTCGCCGTGGCATCGCAGAGCAATTGCACCCATGAGAGTTTTCCATTGCGATCAATGTCAGCAGTTGGTGTTTTTTGAAAACGTCCAATGTGTTAATTGCCAGAGTGCTCTGGCCTTCGTGCCCGAAGAGTTGGACATTCAATCGCTGAAGCCGGCGGGAGAAAATCTCTGGACCTGCACCTCAGAAGAAAAAGGTGCGAGAACGTATCGCCTCTGCGCGAATTACGTCCAGGAGAATGTTTGCAACTGGGCCGTGCTTAGTGACGATCCCGATCCGCTTTGCCTCTCGTGCCGGTTGACGCGCGTTATTCCCGACATCAGTCAAGCGGCGAACAAGGAAGCCTGGTACCGTCTGGAAATCGCCAAGCGGCGGTTGGTGTACAGTTTGTTGTACCTAATGCTGCCGGTCGTCAATCGGACGGAAGATCCAGAACATGGGTTATCGTTTGAGTTCTTGGCCGATCCGGTTCCCGATCCGAACGTGACTGAGCCCCCTGCCCCCGTGCTGACAGGGCATGCGGATGGCGTGATAACGATTAACATCGCAGAAGCCGACGATGTGGAGCGTGAAAAACGCCGTCTGCAATTACACGAGCCGTACCGCACGCTGCTCGGTCATTTTCGTCACGAGGTGGGCCATTACTATTGGGATCTCTTGGTTAAAGGCGCCGCGCACCTCGAAGGTTTTCGCACGCTTTTTGGCGATGAACGAGCCGATTACGGGCAAGCGCTGGGGAATTATTATGCCCAAGGCGCACCGGCCGATTGGCGGCAGCGATTCGTCACTGCCTACGCCAGTTCCCATCCGTGGGAAGATTGGGCGGAGACCTGGGCTCATTATCTTCATATGGTGGACACGCTAGAGATGGCCGCCGCCTGTGGGCTGTCGTTGCGACCGGGTCGGAAGGATGAGCCCTCGCTGAAAAGCAGTTCACGGCTGCGGCCAGGTTTTCCAGTTTCCTTCGACACGATGATCGACGGTTGGTTCCCATTGACCTACCTGCTGAACAATCTCAATCGAGGGCTGGGCCTGCCCGACGGTTATCCTTTCGTGCTTTCCACGCCAGCAATCGAGAAGCTGCGATTCGTGCATGACTTGGTCGGTCAGGAAAGATCAATAGGACCCCCTAGCACCCGTCACGCTCCGCGTGAGGAAACTCCACGCGGAATATAAAGGGCACTTTCGTCATCCCCTGCCTCAGATACAGGCGGTCCTTGCCTAATCCCTTGTCGTTTTGATTTCAGGGAGACGCCATGTCGGACCTGGCGCAACGTGTTAACCTTCGCAGACGATTGGAGTTTCAATGAGCGCGTCGTGCCAAGTGCCCTGACGGAAAAGTTCGGTATGCCCTTTGCTGAAGTGGTCTTAGTTCGTTGACCGCTGATTCATCATCAAGGGATTGCAGGATTTGCATGAAGCGAATCGGCGTGCTCACCGCGGGGGGAGACACACCCGCTCTGAACGCGACCCTGCACGGTGTGGTGGTGCGCGCCAACCAATGCAAAATTGAGGTCGTCGGGTTTATCAAGGGTTTCAGCAGCCTGTTTAATCCTCGGGTGCCTCATGTAAGGCTGAATCCACTATTCGCCACGATCCCGGAGCTCGATTCCTCGTTGGGGGGGACGATCATCGGCGCCTCGCGGGACTACGTCGATCCGCAAGACACCGAGACCATCGAAAAAATCGCCGACCGCATGCAGCGGCTGGGGATTGAGGGGCTGATCTGCGTCGGCGGCGACGGCACGCTCAGCGGGATGCAGGTCCTCTCGCAATATTTTCCCACGGTGTTGGCTCCCAAGACAATCGACAACGACTTGGGCCTCAACTACCGGCACGAGCCTGATGAATGGCAGCGCGAGCCAATCGACGGGGGGGCTGGCTTTCGCTACGTGCGCGGTCCGTCGCGGACGCGGTTTGAGCTGGGGCAGTTGGTTAACTACGTCACCCCCGGCTACGCCACGGCCATCTACGTCACGGCCACGGGCGTGCAACGGATTCGCACCACTGCCGAGAGCCACCGTCGCATCGCCATCGTCGAAGTTATGGGGCGACATTCCGGCTACCTGGCGCTAGGCTCGGCTTACGGACAGCCGGACATCGTGCTGATTCCGGAGTCACCGCTCAACATTGACCGGCTGGTCGAGCGAGTGACCGATATTTACGAACTGCAAAAGAATGTCGTGATCGTCTGCGCCGAAGGGATTGTCGATGAACATGGCCGCGAATTGGGCGAAGTCCACCAATCCTACGACCCCGCGGGCAACAAGCTTCTCAGCGGGGCGGGGGACGCGCTGCGGCACGTGTTGATCGAACGGCTGGGTGACACCTATTTCACCAGCAAGCGGCGAAATGAATCGGCTCGCGCCGCCGTGTTTACGCGGAAAGTGGGCCATACGCAACGCGGCGGGCGGCCGGTCCTATTCGATTCGTTCTACGCTTCACAGCTTGGCGGGCATGCCGTGGACCTGTTATTGGAGGGCCAAGTCAACGGCGTGGCTATTTTGCAGTACGACCAACAGCATGGGTTCCATGTCAGCGGCATCAACGGCAACGATTTCCGCGACCGGTGGGGAGTCATTCACGCCCGGCAGGTGCATCCGTCGTTCTACGATCCCGAACGGTTGAGCCTGTCGCGGACGGGAGTGGATTACCTGATGCCGATTTTCGACAACGCCGTTGGGACCGAGGATCTCGAAAGCGTGCGACAGACCTTGTTTCGCCGCAGCAACTTGACGGAGCCGTACCACTCCGTGAACGTCGATATCAACAAGCGCATTTGTTATTTGAACTGAAGGATCAATCAACATGCCCCCGCTGCTGACCATTGACGGGCTGGTCAAGTCATGTTTCGGCCCGGCGACGGCCTACCCCGCAACCGAAAAGCCAAACGACATGGGTCTGGAAGAAACGATCGGCATGCTCGGCAGTGTCCTGGACGACACAATGCGGCGGTTGGAAGGAGAAGACGCCTTCCGCATGATGGCGGATATTCGCGCGGATTGCCTGGCGTTGCGCGATCAGTCGTCGCTCGAAGCGGCCCACCGCCTGCACCAACGGCTCTCCTCGCTGGACCTGGGCCAACTGCGCTGCCTGACTCGGGCCTTCAGCCTGTATTTCGATTTAATCAATCTGGCCGAGCAGCAAACCCGCATCCGCATCCTCCGGAGTCGGGCCGAGCAACTGGCGCCGAATCCCGTGCCCGAATCGTTCGAGGCGGGGCTGGTGCGGCTGGCCGAGTGCGGCGTGACGGCGCCTCAATTGTTCGACGTGTTGCGGCGGGCGCTGATCGTTCCGGTCTTTACGGCCCACCCTAGCGAAGCGCGCCGCCGCACGATTCTCGAAAAGCTCGATCTGATTGGCGTGCAACTCGATCAACTCGAATACGCGCGGCTCTCGCCACAAGAGCAATTGGAGGCGTTGGAAATCATTTCGGCCGAAGTGGAGGTGTTCTGGCTGACGGACACAGTGCGCGGCGTCCGTCCCACAGTCATCGACGAAATTCGACACGGGCTGGGGCTCGTAAGCGATACGCTCTTTGAGATTGTCCCACGCCTCTACCGCGGAATGGAGGGAGCATTGGGGCGCGTGTTCGCCGACCACGGTGAAACTTTGCCGACGCTGGTCCGCTTCGGCACCTGGATCGGAGGCGACCGGGACGGCAATCCTTATGTCACGCCGCAGGTCACGCAAGACGCTGTGCGATTGCACCAAGAAACCGTTCTGCAGCATTATTTGGACAAGGTGATCGAGCTAGGCCGCCGGTTGAGTCATTCCCGCCAACACTGGGAGTCGAGCGAGGCACTGGCCGCCTCGCTGACCGAAGACAACCAGAAGATGCCGCATGTTGCTGACGGGGTCGCGGGTGAACCCTACCGGCAGAAGTGCCGCTACATCGCGGCCCGCTTGCGGGGGACGTTAGATCACGTCAAGTCCACGGAGATTCATGTCGCCACGATCCAACCCAATAGCGCGGCAATGCAAGCTCCCGCCGACAGATATGCCGCGCCGCACGAGTTGCAATGCGATTTGGCCGTGATCGCAGATGATCTGCAGAGGCGGCCGTGCGGGCAGCTGGCTTCCGCAATGGTGCGCGACTTGATGCGTGAAGTGGACGTGTTTGGCTTGCACATGTTGACGTTGGACATTCGGCAGCATAGCAGCCGACACGGCGCCGCATTGGACGAAATCTTCGTGTGGGCGGGGGTCTGCCCACGTTACTCGAAGTTGACTCCCAGTGAGCGATTTGAATTGCTGGAGCGAGAACTGGCAAAAAACAGGCCATTGGTGCCGGCGCATCTGGCGTTTAGCAGCGAGACTGTGGAAATTGTACAGCTATTTCGCTCAATTGCCACCGTGCTTGAGCAGCAGTGCGGTGAAGCCATCGATACTTATATCATCAGCGGGACTACCGAGGCGGCTCATTTGCTTGAGGTGCTGCTGCTGGCTCGCGAAGCGCGCTTGTTCGATTCCGCCGCTGGAATCAGCCGCCTGAATATTGTGCCGCTTTTCGAGGCTCTCGATTCACTCAATAATGCTGTGCCCATCATCCAGCGCCTGCTTACCCAACCGGTGTATCGCCGGCATTTAGAACTGCGCGGTCAATTGCAGGAGATCATGCTGGGATATTCCGACAGCGGAAAGGAAGTGGGCTGCCTGCAATCAGCCTGGACGATTTACAAGGCGCATCGCGATCTGGGCAAACTGATTCCCCGCAGCGGCGTGATGATTCAAACCTTTCACGGTCGGGGCGGAGCGATCGGCCGTGGCGGCGGGCCGGCGAACCAAGCAATTCTGGCGCAAGCCCCCGGTCCATTGAATTTACGGATTCGCTTCACCGAGCAGGGAGAGGTCGTCGCCGATCGTTACGGCCGCCAGGCCATTGCGGCCCGCCACCTGGAGCAGATTCTCAACGCGGTCTTGCTGACCAGCTTTCCGGGCGAGACCTCGTTCGATCCCTCCTGGGAATGGGCGCTGGAGCGCCTCGGCGCGAGCGCCTGCCGCCACTTTCAGAAGCTGGTGTATGAAACCTCCGGATTCATGGACTATTTCGAGCAGGCCACGCCGTTCAATGAGATCACGCAACTAAAAATTGGCTCGCGTCCCGCTTTCCGCGGCGCGGCGCGGTCGATCCGCGACATTCGCGCCATCCCCTGGGTGTTCAGTTGGATGCAGAGCCGGCACACGCTCCCCGGCTGGTATGGCGTGGGGAGCGCCATCGGCGATTTCCTGCTCGACCATGGGGGCGAAATGTCCCTATTGCAGGAAATGTACGAGCGCTGGCCTTTCTGGCGGGCGCTGGTGGACAATACGCAGATGATTATGGCCAAGGCCGACCTGACAATCGCCCGGCTGTATGCGGATCTCGCCAGCGACCAAACCGCGGCGGCGGCCATCTTTCAACGAATCGAAACAGAATACCACACCACGGTCGAGATGCTTTGCAAGATTACCGGCCAGCAAAAACTGCTGGACAACATGCCCGTGCTGCAACGTTCGATCAAGCGCCGCAATCCTTACGTCGATCCGCTCAGCTACATCCAACAAGTCCTCTTGCAACGATTGCGGAGCAACCCTTCTCCCGAGCCAGAACTTCTCACCGCCTGCCTGGAAAGCATCAACGGTATCGCCTCGGGCTTGAAGAACACCGGTTAGCAAGCTTGTGGGGCACCTGATTTCGAGTTCTCAAAAACTCTTCCGTCGTTCTTCTGTTGCCCTTCAGGCGCCCGCTTTTCTCGATGTTTGTAAATGGCCCCTCCCTCGACGATTTCCGGCCAATGCAGCAAAAAGGCAACACTTTAGGTAACAGTTGCTGCGCGGTCTCTAACAATCCTCTTGCGAAGCGGCATGACGAGCTGAAAGACTTTAGCGTCCAATCCACGCCACTGTCCGGCTTGCAATGCTTTGCCGAACCTAAACGCCCTGCCCAACCTCACCTACCTGTGCTAGCTTTATTCTTCGTTAGGGGGCAAGCCGATTGTTGGGAGACGGGTGATGAATTCGGTTGGCTTCGCATGGCAGGCGCGGGATTTGCGCATCCACACCCCCGCATCGTTCCATTGGCAGAGCCAGAGAGCCCAATCCCAGTGCTCGAGCGTACAGACAGCGTCGACGAAACCGTCCGCTTGCTAACGAGTTGAAGTGAGCGCAATTACGTTGGGTCACTCGAAGAGGCAGAATTCGCATGGGAAGAATTTTTGAGAAGCGCAAGCAGTCGATCTTCAAGACGGCTGCTCAGAAGTCGAAGCTCTATGCCAAGTATGGCAAGCAATTGTACGTGGCGGCCAAGAATGGCGTGCCGGATCCAGATGCCAACCCGGCGCTGCGCAGCATGGTTGAAAAGGCCAAACGGGAACAGGTCCCCAGCCATGTGATTGAAAAGGCGATCCAGAAAGCGAGTGGCGCGGGAGGTGAGGACTTCCAGTCGGCCCGTTACGAAGGATTTGGTCCCGGCGGGGCCTTGGTCATCGTGGATTGTTTGACCGACAACAATCAACGTACGATCTCGGAGGTCCGTAGTTGTTTCACCAAGACGGGTTCTAAACTCGCTGCCAATGGCTCCGCTGCGATGTCGTTCGACCATGTGGCGGTTCTCTCCTTTAAAGGAGACAGCGAGGAACAAGTGATGGAGGCGGTATTTGCCGCGGACGTCGCCGTCGAAGAGGTCGAGAGCAAGGATGGTTACATTACGATCTTCGCCCCGCCTGCCGAGTTCTATAAAGCCAAGACGGCCGTTCTTAAGGCCTTCCCAGACGTCGACCTGGAAATCCAGGAGATCACCTTTCTCCCGCATGCTACCAAGACGCTCAGCGCGGAAGACCAGGCCCAATTCGAAAAGTTCCTCGAAATGCTCAACGACTGCGACGACGTGCAGGAAATCTATCATAACGTGACTTTTCCCAAGTAGCAGGCCTGAGACGTCTCGAAAGCGCAGCGCGGCCGAACACGCCACTGCCGTAGGGTGCTCGAAATACGGCACGGAAGCGGCAATTCACAGGCTACAAAATGAATAAACGGTGGGAGTCAGGAGGAGCCCGATGACGATTTGATGGGTCGCAACGTCGATTCGCTGGAACTCGTCGCCGAGTGGACGAAGCCGCTCGGGTCGCTGAAAGGTCAGTCCTTCGATTGAAATTCACACTGCGTCAAGCGACCGTTTACGCCTTCCACGTTCGATGACGGCTTCTATACGTGATTGCCAGACCATCCGACATTCCAAAACGCTGCCCCGGCTGCTGCTCGGCCGGTTATTCCACTTCCCGTGTTTACAAGCACGACTTCAACGGTTGTAACGTTTGGGAAATCTTCGTTCACCGCGCGCGGCGGGATTTTTTGCCTGATTTGCCGACTCTCCCGGCGGAACGGGCTTCCAGCGTTCGGCGCGTCGTTTGCTTTATCCCATGTCGGTTGTGTTGCAATGACAATAGCATTGTTTGCCGCTCGTTTTTGGCGGCGACCCGAATCGACCTGGAATTGTTTGCTTTTTGAATTCTGCACTCACAGCCAGCATCGTCAGCATGGTTTAAGGTGATCCCCCTCAGGAAGGAGCCTGTATCTATGTCTCTTGCAACGATCGTATTGTCAGTTGTGTTTGCCGCCCCTCCGATTTCCTCGATGCCCGTGGCAAGCATGGATCACCGTCAGCTTCAACCTGGTCAGCGGTTTGAAATCGCTACCAAGAACTATGTCATGCGCGGCGAGTTTGTCGATCCTGGCACGGGCGAATGCCTGGCCGCCAAATCTGCAATAGGCCAGCCGTTTGGCCCGGCGCAGCGGGTGTGGCTGCTCGGCGCCACGCAGGGGGGCCAGCCCGGCGCCGGCGGACTGCAACTGACGTTGATGCACCATGTGCGCGTCGGGATGAAGATGGAACTGGG
>JADMIO011057171.1_pt1 | contig 20971 bp, 16 predicted proteins | sample 8958161 | NCBI WGS metagenome assembly JADMIO01 (sample SAMN16585339, study PRJNA669376) | soil metagenome | isolation source: Crop rotation soil | place: USA: Cullars Rotation, Alabama | collected 2011 | reverse complement strand
GCGACTTCAAGTCACGTGAATTCCAAGCTTCGGATCCCACTGTGCTGGAAAGTCAACGGGCCCTTCAGCATGCAGGGGGATAATTTTGTACTCGAGACCGAGGCGGTGATGATCTCATGGGTCAATCCGGCCAATGCCGCCAACCCTGCCAGTGACATTGGATTTTTCATCAACGGCGGAGACGCCAAGATGGTGATGTTCGGATATTCTGTGGGCGCCGATAAAACGGTGAAGTTAACCATGACGGGCACTACGCCCAAAGGCGAACTCAACGAATCAGCCAAGTTTATTCCCAATTGGAAACCCGACGACGTCATCAAGCTGCAACTGGCTTGTGTGAATGGATACATCCGGGGTACGGCCACAGCGCGGGGGCTCACCACCTCCTTGGAAGCCAAACCGATGAACTTCAAGCCGCTCAGCTCAGGCTTCTACACCCGGGGCTGGGAAGACGCTCATAATGTGCAGGCCTTGTTTAAAAATTTGCGCGTGCAGGGTCTCTTCGACAAGGAACGCTTCAAGGCCGAACTCGATAACCGGCGCGGAACCTTTGCTCGAAAGTATATAGTGAAAGCACCGCAGGCTAATCCGTGACGACTGTTTGAACCACAGACCGGAGCGTCCGGAGCGAAACACAGAGGCTCAAGCTGTTTATCTTGTCCCGTCCGCCACCAACTGCGCTTTCACGCAGAGCTCACCAGCCTTGAACGCATGCGCCTGGGTCATCGCATTTTCGGTGCGGTTGATGCAGTCCAAAATCAACTGCCCGAAGAACGGGAAGCCGACCTGGCCAGCCAGTTCCAGGTGATGTTCGCCCTTCTTGTCCACCAGGAATAAGTGATCGCCGGTTTTGGATGCCGCGACGTTCACATACTTGCGCATTTCGATGTAGCCTTCGGTGCCGAGGAGGATGCAGCGGCCATCGCCCCACGTACTCAAACCCGCCGGGTTCAGCCAGTCCACGCGGTGGTAGCCACTCGCGCCGTTGTTGCCCAGCACCGTGATCTCGCCGAAATCTTCGAGCCCCGGATACTCCGGACTGTTGTAGTTGGCCACGCGCGCATGCACGATGCGGGCATCGGTATTCCCGGTGTAGAACAGAAATTGTTCGAGCTGGTGGCTGCCGATATCGCAGAGAATCCCGCCGTACTGTTCCTTATTGAAGAACCACGCGGGGCGGCTCGCCGCATTCAGGCGATGCGGCCCGAGGCCCAACACTTGCACGACACGTCCGATCGCGCCTTGTTGGATGAGCGTCCCGGCATACATCGCGCTCTCGACGTGCAGCCGTTCGCTGTAATACACCATGTACTTCTTGCCGGTTTTCTTTGAGACCGCGCGGGCCTGTTCCACCTGTTCCAGCGTGGTGAAGGGCGTCTTGTCGGTGAAGTAATCCTTGCCGTGCTCCATGACCTGACAGCCCAGTGGCCCGCGGTAATTGGGAATCGCAGCGGCCGTCACGAGCTGGATGGATTTGTCTTCGAGAATCTCTGCCGCACTGCGGGCGACTTTCGCCTGCGGGTATTTCTTCACGAAGTTTTCAACTTTGGCCGGATCGGGATCGTAGACGGCCACCAGATCGGCCCCGGCTTCGATCAGGCCGTTGCACTGGCCGAAGACGTGCCCGTGATCAAGATGCATCGCGGCGATTTTGAACTGTCCGGGTTTTACGACGGGCTGCGGCTTGCCCTGCGGAGCGTACGTCATGCCATCGGATTTCTGAGTCGTCATGGTTGGGCCCTTGTATATGAGTGCCATTGATCTCGATGTTGAGATCAATGCGATGCTTCGGAATTACGGGATGATCAAGTGCTTTGGAACTCGCGAAAGTCTCTGTGATCCAACTTCCGGAATTGATCCGGCCCCGGTTGTTGATTCAACCCCAGGCACTGATCTCAACATCGAGATCAGCGGCACCCCATCCCCATGCGACTCAGCGCCACTGCCCAATGAGCACGCCGCTGGCAATCACGGTGGTCCAGAGGCCGTTCTTGTCGCCTTCGGCGCTCTGCGTGAGTTCGCGCGTGGCCACGATCTGCCGCCCGACTTTGTACTGCTCTTTGCGGGAGTCGTAATCGGTGTCGAGGTCGAACGGAATTCCGATGGTGGTTGCCAGCATTTGGGCCGCCAGATCTTCGGCGTAATCGCCCGCCGCTTTTTCAGTCATGCCGTAGCAATGATGTTCGGAGAGATATCCAAACTGATGCGGATCGCGTGGAATCGCCACGCCGATGCTCGCCGCAATCAAACGGTTGGGTTCATTGGTTTCGGCGCGCGCCATCACGCAGTACACCACTTCACCGGCCTGCAGATATTTCAAGCCCTGGTCGCGGGGAATAATTTTGCAGTGCGGAGGGAAAATCGAGCTGATCATGACGAGGTTGTACTTGGCGATCTGAGCGTCGCGCAGGGCCAGCTCAAAGCTATTCAGTTTTTCTTTGTGCCGTCCCACGCCTTTGGTAAGGAAAATCTTGTCTGCGATAAATCCCATGCCAGCATTCCCCCGTGCATCTGTTGAATATCATGAGATTTAATATGTTGTGGGTGCAATGCAAGGCCAAACACTGTACATAACGCCGTCGGCGTCGTTCTCGTTTTGGTACGGATGGAAAGTATACTGACGAACATAACATTTGTGTTGAAAGTGCGTTATCTGACCCCAGTCGATCTCAGAGGTTCAATGATAGTCAGCGCTTCACATACGGCTTGGCAAATTTTTCCGTGTGCCTGAAATCAGTTTATGCACTTGGGCCTGTGAATTGCTAATTATCTGTTAGGTTGATTGCTATGGGTTTGAGAACGGCATGAACATTTTATTCCTCAGATTTGCACCTGGACGAGACCCCATATCCGATCTCTTAACCTCTAGGGGCCACGAGATTAATGAAGTCGTATGGGATACAGGAACACCTCCAGTTTTGGTACCGGTTTCCCCGCTAATTATCCTCGATCTAGCCACCCCCATTCCTGACCTGCTAGCCCGTTGTTTTGCGCTTCGCAACATCGATTGGGCTAAGGACAGTTACATTTTGGGACTGATCCCCGAACATCAGGTCGGCAAATTGAATCAGTTACTGGAGATCGGCATCAACGATTTCCTGATTACCCCTGCCAATGCCGATATTATTCAGGCCCGTTTGCTCCAAGCCGAAAAGCAAGCCATGACCCTGGAACAGCAAAAAAACACGGTCCGCAAAAAGAGCGACCTCTACGCCGTGGCGCGCAAGAAAGACCGCGAACAGATCGCGTTTCAATCCCAGATTCTGGCGAACCTGAACGATGCCGTCATCGCCACGCTGCTCCCCGAACTGACCGTGGTGTACTGGAATTCGGCCGCGGAACGCCAGTACGGCATTCCGCAGGATGAAGCCCTGGGTCAGCGCATGACCGAGCTTTTCCAGTACGAGTACATGGACGGCATGAGCGAGTCCGGCGTCATCGATACGCTCTTGAAATCCAGTTCCTGGCGCGGCCAGAACAAGGTCAAGCTGCCCAACGGAAGAACCATTCATACGGATTCCTCCGTGATGCTGATGCGCGATGAAGAAGGCAAGCCGCGCGGCACGATCACGCTGGCCCGCGATATCACGGAAAAAGTCAAAGCCGAACAGGCCCTGGTTGAAACCCAGGAACGCCTGCGGCAGGCCCAGAAGATGGAAGCCATCGGGCAACTGGCCGGCGGCATCGCGCACGACTTCAACAACCTGCTGATGATCATCCAGGGCCATGCGGAAATGATGCTGCGCCGCAACACGCTCCAGGATCCGGTGCGCAAGAGCGGCGAATCGATTTTACAGGCTTCACTTCGCGCCGCCGATCTCACCAAGCAACTGCTCACCTTCAGCCGCAAGTCGATCAACAAGCCCGAAGTGCTGGACTTGAATCCGATCATCGAAGAAGCCGACAAGATGCTTTCGCGCGTGATCCCCGAAACCATCCAGCTCGATCTGAAATGCGATCCGGAGCTGGGCTTCGTCCGCGCCGACAAGGGCCAGTTCCACCAGGTGCTGATGAACCTGGCGCTGAACGCCCGCGATGCCATGCCGATGGGCGGACGCCTCACCATTCAGTCTTCCAATATTGAAATCCTGTCCAAAGACGCGCAGCCGAGCCTGGGATTCCACGAAGGCAGGTACGTGATGCTTACGGTTTCGGACACCGGCGTGGGCATGGACAAGGAAACGCGCGAACGCATTTTCGAACCGTTCTTCACGACGAAGGGCCAGGGCAAGGGCACGGGCCTGGGCCTCGCCATGGTCTACGGGATTGTCGAACAAAACGGCGGGCACATCGCGGTCTCGAGCAAGGTTGGCAAAGGCTCGGTCTTCCAGGTCTTCCTGCCGCGCGTCGACGACATGCTCGCACCGGTCGCATCCATCAGCCAGCGCATCCAACTGCCCAAGGGCACCGAAACAATTCTGCTGGCCGAAGACGAGGACGGCGTGCGCATCCTGGTGAAGGAAATCATGGAAGAGTACGGCTACACGGTGCTCAGCGCGCGCAACGGTGTTGAAGCCCTCAAAATTTGCCAGGAACGCGGCGATGAAATCCAGTTGCTCATCACCGATGTCGTGATGCCCGGCATGAACGGGCGGCAACTGGCCGAAAAGGCGCTGGCCCTGAATCCCAAATTGAAAGTGCTGTACACCTCGGGTTACACCGACGACACGGTGCTGCAGCACGGTGTGATCAACGCGGGCATGGAATTCATGCAGAAGCCGTACTCGCCGGAAAACCTGGCTAAGAAAGCACGCCGCATTCTGGACTCCACGAAGAAGAAAAAATCCTCGCTGGTCGGCACAACGTAGTATTCCCAAGACGTTGAATGCACATTGTTCTCCTCTCCTTATCAGCCGGGTCTGCTCACCATTCCCCTTGCCCGTCAATTTTCGAGTGCTCTCCCGTCCAATCTGAATATAATCACCAACAGTACAGTCCACCTATGCGGGAGTATGACCCATGCGTACCTCGGTATTCCAACCGGTTTGGATGCTTGTTTTGTGGCTCTCTGGCGGCGTGTCTGCCCTGGAAGGGCAACTCTTTTATCAGGATTTCGAAGACGCCAACGCGCTGAAGTCCATGGAGTGGAAGGGGCGCCAGGACAACCAAAAAGGCTACGGCGCGTCGAAGACTTCCCTTAAAGGGGAGGCCGCCGCCGATGGCAAGAGCACGGTGATGGCCCGCGACGCGAAGAGCACGCTGTTCACGACTACGCGGACGAGCCAGTTTCGCTGCCAGGTTTTTGTGAGCGCCGATACGCAACTGGACATCCGGTTGCATTCGAAATCCAAAGGCAACCTGCGCTGGAACGGGATTGCGCGCGCCAACGAATGGGTGGGCCTGTATGTGCCCACGATGGATTTCGTTAACGCGTCTCATTTTAAAAACGTGACCGAAGCCGACGTGGACGAAATCCGGATTTCCACGGTGAGCCCCGCCGACTTATGGGTCGATGACCTGAACGTGGCCGCAACATCCGATGGAATTGATGCGTCGGTGGCCGCGCAGTTGGAACGCGCTCGCACGGACAAAAACGCCGCGAAGCTGCTGGCCGAACGCCGGGCCCAGACGCTGGACCCCGCCAAGGATTTCATCTGGCTGACGCCGGAATGCGTGCGGTACATGCGCGAGAAGGTCTGGAAAAAAGACCTCGTCACACCCAAGACGGTGCTGAACGTGGGTGACGACCTCGCGATCAATTACAGCTTCTGGAAGCCGCTCTTCGGCGCGCGCGGCGACCTGGACGGGTACTCGCTGCTGGACAAAACGTTCTGCGCGACGGCGGGTGCGACGTTTGATTCCCTGAAATTGCGCTTCCAGAAAACGCTCACGCAGAACCGGCCCGAAGTGGTGACGTTCTGCATCGGCCGCCTCGACATGGGCCAGGGGCGCGGTGAAAAGGACATGCGCGACTGGTTCGATTTCTTCGTGAACTCCGCGATGGAAGCCGGCGCCGTCCCGGTGCTGTTCACCCCGGCCTATCCGAACACCGGCGATCCGGCCGTGCGCGATGTGTATCAGAAACTCGCGAACCTGACGCGCTCATACGCGATGACGCGCCGCATTCCGCTGGTGGATGCCTGGATGCTGGTGAGCGACAATCCGAATTTCGCCAACGCGGCGGGCCCGACCACCGACGGCATGGCGGAACTCAACAAGCTAAACCTGAAACTGTACCTGAAACTCGACGAATGGGTCTTCGAACGCCGCGCGAAGGTGGTTCCGGCGCTGCCCGAACTGGATCTGCCCGCGCCGCCGGTTACGCCCGTGAAACCACCAACACCTACTGGGCCGGTCGTTGGCCCTGTGGCCGGACCGAACACGCCCACTGTGACCACACCTCCCGTTCCGGTGAAACCGCCCGAACCGGAACCGGGTTCGCCGGAAGCACTCAAGAAAAAGCTGAATGAAACCGAGTGAACAAATTTTAGATTTTAGATTGAACGACTGTGGCACTGGTTTGCTGCGGTCAGCCTGGATTTTGCATTTACCGGCAACCGACCACTGGCAACTGACAACTGACAACCGCGTAGTTTCCTCTGTGCCTCCGTGTCTCTGTGGTTTATTGCTATTCCCATGACTGCTCCCAAATCCGTTCTCATTATCCGGCCCGGCGCGCTCGGCGATGCGGTGCTTACGCTGCCTGCGTTGCGTGCGTTGAAGGCTTCCGGTACGGAACGCATTACGGTGCTGGGGAATCCTTCGAGCTGGGCGTTTGTGCCTCCGGATGAACCCGGTTTTGAAGTGCTGGATTGGAATACGAACAACTGGCTCGCGCTATTTTCTCCTGACGCGAAGTTCCCTCCGAATGTGCTGGGCAAACTGAAAACATTTGACCTGGCGGTGGTGTACCTCAAGCCGGACCGCACGGAAGCCGAAGGCGCGCTGTTGAAGGCGGGCGTGAAACACGTGATCGGGATTACTCCGCCGGGGATGGATGAGATCGGGGAGGTGCATGCGTCGGAGTGGTTGTTGGGGCCGTTGCGGGAGAAGCTGGGGTTGAAGGAGCATTATCGGGACGTTCATAGAGTGTTGAATGCGAATTGGGTGGATTGGGAAAAAGTTGAAGCCTGTTTGGCCAAACTGGAATTGGATGATACACCGTACATAGCTATTCATCCCGGCAGTGGTGGTTCCAAGAAATGCTGGCCCGCGGAACGATTTGCACGAATGGCCCAGCACGTGTGCCGGAAAACAAAATGGCCGATGGTATTATTTTCTGGTCCGGCCGATGACGCTGTCGTGAAACGATTTGATCAAGTATGGAATGAAGTAGAGCCGGACATTCGGAAGAAAATCCGCCGGGTGCACGGGCAATCCATACGCGAGCTCATGCATATAGTTGATCAAGCTCCTCTATATTTTGGGAATGATTCCGGCATTTCTCATTTAGTTTCATGGCTTTCCGTGACCATGCATAAGACCATTCTTTTTGGCCCGACCGATCCGCGAGTGTGGCGCCCACTGGGCGAGCGTGTTGATGTGGTGACGGCCAGTGAGGACGGTTCGCTGGCTCCGATGGAAGATCTTACGGAAGAAAAAGTATTGGCAGCGCTGTCGAAGAGAATGGGATTCGATTTTAGCTAGGCAGGCTGGCCGATCATAATTGAACCGCTGAGACGCAGAGGCGCTGAGAACGACAAAAACGTTTATAGTTTAGCGTTTTTAGTTTGTATTCCTTAGCCATCGGATCACTTCGAAGTATTCGTTGCCGTTAACTACAAACCACAAACTAAAAACTCCAAACGCCGTTCTCTGCGCCTCTGCGTCTCAGCGGTTCAATTTTCGCAACGCCTACTTCACCTTCTTAACCTTCAGCGCCACATCGCTTTCGATCTTCGGAAGTTTGATTTCCAGTTCCGCGAAGCCCATTTCTTTGGGATCGCTCGGGGTCGGGTCCTGCGCGAGTTCCAAATCCTGTTCGTTGACCTTGAGGCCCTTGCGCGTGTCCCAGAATTCGACTTTGTAGCTGCCGGGTTCGAGGTGCTTCAGGCGCAGGGTGGCTCCGTTGATGGGCGGGATACCTTTTGTACGCACTGCCGACTGGCTGTGATACACCCACACATACGCGCGGCGGGTACTCTGCAACGAACGCGCGATCAGGCCGCCGGCTTCCTGGGTCGGCGCGGGGTCCACAGCACCGAAAACGGGATCGAGCGAAGTTTCGGGCTTGATGGCGCGCAGGTCTTCTCCCTTTAAGTATTCGGCCAGCGCCTTGTATTCGGAATAGCGATCATCGAAGTGAACATGCAGTGCCCACCAGTACCCGGTGGCTCCGGCCAGCGGCTGCACCATGCTGCCCCACAGCCCGCCGTGCAGATCGGCTTCCAGCCCGTCGCGCGTGTTGTGCACGGATTTCTGGCCGTTGCGTTTGATATCCACGCCCATCCAGTGGCGGCCCTGTTCTTCGACCAGCGTGGGTTTGTTGAAGGCCTGGAAGCCCTTGAAGAACCCGCTGCCGAAGTTGTTGCCGTTGTAGAACTCGTCCAGCGCCTGCGGAGCGCCGCCCTTGCCGTTTCCGATTTCCCGGTACGCCGAGTACGCATTGGACGCGGCCAGATCAATGCACGGCAGCTTGAGAACGCTCGTGCCATGAATCGGGCGGCTGACGTGCGTGGCCACCAGATGCTTGTTCGGGTCGTTTTCCTTGAGGAACTGCGCCATGGATTCGTGCCAGTCCATCAGGATGGTATCGGGCAAATCTTCCTGGCCGGAGAAAATCGCGCGCACGTACGGGCGGTATTCTTCGAGCCATTCGAATTCGGAAATCAGATCGAAGGCCAGCACGGCGGGCGAATGGCCCCAGCGGGCCGAGGCGTACCGCAAATAGTTCATGTGGTACTTCTGCGGGGCCGCCAGTGAGAAGAATTCCGCGGCGCTGGCCAGTGGGCCGCCAAACGCGGTGGTGTAGGGGTTGTGCTTCCATTCGGTGTCGATCACGCGCGAATACTGGCCGTGATTGGTAAGACACAGGCTGATGTAAATGCCGCGCTTTTCGGCTTCGTTCAATACGTGGTCGTCGCGCCAGGCGTTGAGCATGTTGTAGCGGTCGAAGCCCTGGTAGCCGGGCCAGTCGCGGCGCCACGTCAGGCCGCCCCACCACGAGCACATCCACACGCGCGCCCAGTTCATGCCCGACGCGTGGAACTTGTCAAAGAATTCATCGTACTGGTACGTGCCGCGCTTGCTCAGCCGGTCAATTTCCGGAATGTTGAAGCGTGGATCATCATACGGCAGGCGGTAGTCGGCGGGGCTGCGCACGCACAGGCCCAGCGCATAGTAAAAGGAGCCGTCATCGAATTCGAGGCGGCGGTTGTCCGTGGATTTCCTCAGGAAGCCGTGCCAGTACTTGGACGCGACTTTCGTATCGGACGTAAAAGCCGCTTTGCCTTCTCCGGCGGGATTCCACGTCGCGACGACTTTGCCCGGCACCCATTTCAGGCGTTCCACCTTGCGCTTGCCCGCGGGGTTGCGCTGATCGTACTGGTACATCCAGTCGTCTTCGTTGCGAATGATCGGCTGGAACGGTTGCCCTTCCGGCGAAAAGCGGCTGTCGGAAACAGACTCACTCTTGATGACCTTGTATTCGCCGCCTTCGCGGATTTCGAAGCTGACCTTGTGCGGCCCGGATTCCTGCACGCGGTAGCGCACCGTCCAGCGTTCGCGGCCGATGGGCACGACAATTTCCGGACCGGGCTTGCCGTCGATTTTTTCGCCTTCGCTGCGTTTGCACTGAATATCGAAGAACGCATTCACGCGCACGGTCTTTCCGGACGGCGTGGTGATGGTGGCCGCCAGATCAATCTGGCACGGATCAAAGGGGTTTTCGTAGGTCTTGCCCAGTTGCAGATGGCATTCCCAGAGGTCGCCCTTGTTCGGCGCGGGGTTCGGAATGTCGGGCTGCCCGTTGGCCAGCGTGTCGTAGAAAATCGGTTCCTGCTTCGGAGCCTGCACGCCTTCGAACTTCACGCAGCGGATGCGGGCGATGCGCGCCACGATGGGCTTGTCCGCGTGAACGCTGAACAGATGCAGCCCGATTTCCGTGATGCGCTGGCGGCTGTAATCGCTCCAGAGTTTTTCGTGTTCGACGGGCAACAGCTTCTGCGCGTTGGTGCCAGTCAGGTCGCAGATGCACGTGGTCCAGTCCCCCGGGCGCAGCAATCCGGGCAGCAGCGTCTGATACCACTGGTTGTCGCGGTCGCGCAGATGCAGGCCGGTGCGCAGATCATGAGGCGCATCGGCGGGCAGCCAGACTTCAAAGACCAGCGCGTGAGACGTCGCGAAGTTGTCGGGCGCCGGCTGCGTCCAGTCCACCGACGGCAGCATGAAAGGCTTGATCGCGCAGACCGATGTAAGGGTGTCTCCGCCGCGCAGTTCCATCACCGGGATTTCCGGGTCGGAGGCGACTTCGGACGGCAGCACCGGAACATCGGTGCCTACGGTCTGCGCATTCAACATCAGCTTGGAGATCTTCGACGGCAGGGGTTCGCCGGGGTACCACGCCGTGGGCGGCTTCGGCGCGCGGGGCGTTTCGTAGGGTTTTTCGTCGTCGTCATCATTCTTGGGCTTGGGATCTTTGGGATTAACCGGACGCACGGGCCGCGGGACTCGCACGGGTTCTTCGGCCGCGACTGGGTCTTTGTTTTCGATAGTGCCACCGCGTGTGAAGCCACCGATCTTCGCGGTGATGACCGGTTCCTGCGCGAGCGGGTGCGTGGTCACGAGCGCCTTGCCGTTGACTCCGGGCCAGCGCGAAAACGCCTGCGCAAAGCGCGTGTGAAGGGCTTCTGCTCCGGGGGCATTGAGCCGCAGATTGATCAGGAATGAGTTGATCGACTTGTGGCGGCCCCAGCGCGAAATCGCGTAGCGCGCCGAGCGCAGACTGAAATCCTGTCCGGCCGTATTGCGGAAAAGCTGCCCGGGGCCGCTGAGCGATCCGCCCTGCGCGGCGTTGAGCGGGTTGGTGAACCAGTTGAACATGCCTTGATTGCTGAACGGTTCGCTGTCAATCAAGAGCAGCGGGCCTGGCTTGTCGGCGCTGGCCAGCAGTTCATCCATGCGCCGCGCCATCGAGAAATCAGGGCGCAGCATCCCGCCGAACTGGCCCCACCCGGCATTCCAGAAGAGCACCGGCCGCCAGGCTTTGGCATCGGCGGCCAGACCTTCGGTGAGCGGCTTCCACGCACCGGCATCGAAACGCCAGCCGCGCGGCGTGCCGTCCCAGAGGCCCAGATCGGCTTTGTCCAGCACCGGCCAGATCGGAACTTCCAGCGCCGGAGCCCAGCGGGGCGGCGCATGCACGATGGCCGCGCCGTCTTTGGGTTTCTCTTTTCGGATCTGTTCCGGGCTGAAATTCTTGCTCAGAGCCGCGATGGAACACTTGAATTCGCTTTTGCCCGCGAGCAGCTTTACATCGCCCTGCGCAGGCCAGTTGGGCAGATAGGCTTTGTAGTACGGCAGGCCCAGCGGCGCGGTGCGGGAGGCTCCGCCATCGCCGAGATCGAAATAGTCCTGATCCAGAAACGCGAGCGCTTCCGTGCCATCGGGCAGGCGCACGCGAACGTCTCCGGCGCTGCCGGGTTCAATCGAAGCCGGAAACGGATCATCGGGCAGCGGTTCGACGCGGAAGGTGAGCATCACGGCGGCAGCGATGCCTTCGGGCACGGGTTCGACGGTAATATCGAGGACGCGCGTGGGCGGCGGAACGTTATTAGGATCGATGGGTTTGGGTTCGACCGTTGCGGTGATGACCGGCGTGCGGCCCTTCAGGATTTCGGCGCTGTTCGGTGCCTCCAGACGCGGGTCTTTTAAATCCACGGCGAGCGTCTTTTCCTTGGCTTCACCGAAGACTTCCGCCCGCAGTTCGATGGCCGTGACTTCGGCAGCAGCCAGCGCATCCCACGGACGCTGATGCCCGACGGGAAGCATCTGCCCTTTTTCGGGCGCGAATTCCACCTTGGCATCGCTTCCGGAAACCGTGGCGATCGTCGGCGTCGCGGCATGGTACAGCCCGCCCACCCGGCTCTGCACGGCCCAGCGCAGGCGGACGGATACTCGAGTTCCACGAACCAACGTGCCCTTCACCGTCAACGCCGCATGGCGCAGATCGAAGAACTTCCCGAACGGAGCTTCCAGACGGCGCATGGCCGCGGTCGTGCCGGGTTCAAACTCCCAGTTGGACACGAAGGCGGACTCAAGCGTGGCCGGGGCTTCTCCGGCAGCGGAAAACCGCCCGGATAGCAGGGTGCTGAGGCACAAAAATAGCAGAATGGAGGATCGAACCACGACGGTTTGCATGGACAGAAAAGCCCCTGATGTAACCCTGGCGAGTGTATTACTCCGAAGCGGGCGGGATGTTAATCGAAATCCTTGGAAGGTGCCACTTTACGCACATGTTAGTTGGGATATTTTGAACCACAGAGGCACAGAGACACGGAGAAAATCTGGTTCAGAGTTCAGGGTTACAAACAACGACAGCACCTTAACTTGTTTTTGCTGTTCTCTATGTCTCCGTGCCTCTGTGGTTCAAATCAGATTCCCCGCAACTCATCATAGTCACTTACGTCTAACCACCTACTACTTCACTCCACCGGAGACTATGCCTCATGCACCCCAAGTTTACCTTTACCCTGGCCCTGCTTTTATGCTGGTCCAGCAGCGTCTGGGCGCGGCCCATATCCATCTGCATCGACAAGGAATGTGACGATGCCTTCCTGATTGCCGAGGTCACGATCATCGAAGTCGGAAAGCCCGAAACCAATGCCAATAAGAAAAGCGTCAGCGGGCTCGTGCGCGTTAAAGTTACGGATCAGCCCGAGCGCATCTACAAGGGCTTTGGCCTGCTGGGCCAGACCCTGGATCTGAAATCATGGGAAGGTGGAGCAAGCGTCTCCTACACGGAATTCGAAGCGAACCGGGTCAGCAAGTCGAGTGTCCTGATCGTGGTGCGCGCGAACAAGGAAATTATTCTGCTCGGCCTGCCCGTGCCCGCCGAAGCCACCACGTATGTCCTGCATGGCTGGTATGATTGGAACGCCGTCATGTACTTCGTTTCCGATAAAGGAAAAGAGTTTGGGCATACGACGGGCAAAGAAAAATTCGACCCAGAGGGCAGGTGGTGCATCAGCGCCAGGGAATTCACTACGCGCTACCCGAATGAAGGCGGCGAGTTCCACGTGCTCACGTCCCTGTTCCTGGCCGAAGTTCCGGTGACGCTCACGACGGAAGAGACCAAGAAGTGGATCGCGCAACTCGATTCCGACGACACGGACATTCGCACCAAGGCCGAAACGGAACTCACGCAGAAAGCGGCCTTCCAGGTCGCCACACTCGTGGAAGCGTCCAAAACGGCAAGCCTGGAAGTGAAAGCGCGGATCGAGACTGTCCTGCGCGCCAACGCGTTGCACCACGTCGCGTTCAAAGAAGCCGCCAAACTTCGGGCTGGTCCGGTGAATGCGCGAGGCAAATTGCTCGCGCAGTCGTATGAGGGCCTCACGAAGCAATATGCCGCTCAAGCGCCCGCGGTGATTAAGGCGCTGAAGGAATGGGCGAAGCAGGCTGCGCCGCCGGTGGCTCTTGCAGAAAATGCGAGCGATGCCGATGTGGTGAAGGCGTGGCTGGCGGTGAAGTAGCGCCTATTGAACCACAGAGACACGGAGGCACGGAGAACAGCAAAAAACATTTCTAGTTTAGGGTTTTTAGTTTGTAGTTCATAACGATCGAACCACTTCGAAGAATTTGTTGCTGTTAACTGCAAACTATAAACGCTTTTCCCGTGCCTCTGTGTTTCGCTCCGGACGCTCCGACTCCGCGTCCTCTGTGGTTCAAGAAAAAACACCTACCGCACAATACTCCCCGCATTCCGCCGCAGCCGCCGAGCTTCCTCGGTAAACCCGCCCGAAGGCACCGCGACACCGACCAGGTCGCCCAGTGAACGCCGGATGTTTTCGCGTTCCTGCGGATAGTCCACCACGCGCCCGGAGGTATCGCCGTTCTGATTCACCTGCAGTGGGCTGTAGCTGGTGATCGCATCCCAGCGCGTGAGCAGGGCGGTCACGCGAGTTTCCTGGGACGTCGTGAGCGCGCTCAATCGCGTGTTCACCTTGCTCACGATTCCCGAACAATCGTAGGTCTCGTACGCAGGCCCGAACAATGTGGCCACGCTCGAGAAAACATCCCCTGCCCCATTTTGAGGAATTCCGAGGATTTCAAAAAACTGCGTAGTTTGTGCGGCCGTGAGAGCCATTGAAGTCATCTCCTGTGTTTTTGGAATTGGTTTAGGTAAGAATTCGCGAATGCAGTTGTCAGTTCCCAGTAGTCGGTTGCCAGTAAAATCATGGTCGTTACCGGCAACTGGAAACCGGCCACCGGCAACAGTCGTTTACACACCATTTAACGCCGCCAAGGCCGCCTTGTGCGCCTCTAGCGCCTTCTGATTCAACGTGCCTGTCGCCGAGAGTGTGGAAGGCGCGACCCATTTCTCCAACGCGTCAGTCTCGCCCACGCTAAAGATCAAAAACTTGTTCTGCCCGGGATCCTTGTCCGCAATCTGCACGCGCAGATTCGAATACGCCCCTTCGGTGTAGAGAAAGATGTTCATGAGAAACTCCGGTTGTGTTAGTTGAACCGCAGAGACGCTGAGGAAAAGCAAAGGTGTTTCTTCCTGTGGTTTTAGTTTGTGATTTTTATCTACCGGATTGTTTCGATGTTTGATGTCGTTAACTACAAACTAAAAACTAGAAACCATAAACGTGCTGTTCTCAGCGTCTCTGCGTCTCAGCGGTTTAATTGATGTTACGTACTTCGAAACCTACCCCGCACATACCGCCAGTAATGCCGGCCCGCGTCATGCGCATTCACCCAGTTGAGCACCGCCTGCGAAGAACCCAGGACGTAGCGGTATTGCGCGCGGCGTCCGCGCGTCTTCGTCTTCATGATCACCCAGGGCGAAGCTCCACCGCCGGTGGTGGAATCGGTGGTCCAGCTCCCCGAACCGGTAAAACTCTGCGTCGCGCCGATGCCAAACGCCGAACCGTTGTAAAGCGCGTTGCTCACGCTGGTATTCGTCAGTGTGTGATTAATCCCGGCGCTCTTGGTGATCGTGAAGGCGCCGTAGCCCAGGTTTCCACTGATAAACGCGCCGCCCATTACGGGATAATAATTAGCGCTCTGGCCGCCCGGCCCGGTGATGGCGGGCGATCCGGCATTGCAGGTTCCAAACGGTGTGGTCAACGCCAGTCCGGGCGCGGGATCCACACCGGTGTTAAGCTGAAAACCATTCACCGGCGGCGGACTAGAATTTTCGTACGTCAGACTGCGAATCCAGCGCGAGTTCTTGCGTTGAACGTGGAGAGTCATGGCGCGGGTCTCCTTTAAATGAGTTGCTTGTGGGGGTTCCCAGTTCTCGGATACCAGTTATCGGTTCCCGGTGGTCAGTGGTCGGTTGCCGGTAAAAGCCACGGCACGCCGAAAATTTATTTAGAATGTGGCACTGGCGGCTCGTCCGCCAGTGGTGGCCTTTTGCTGAGAATAAACGCACGCCGAAATCTGTCGTTACAGGCAACCGGCAACTGACCACTGGGAACCGCCGTTCCGTTACCGGCAACTGACGTTAAGCTACGGAATATCCTCAACGAGCAGGCACGATCCGCGCCTGAACGTCGTCGCGTTCGCATCCACGGTGCCTTGAGCGCCCTGGATTTTCAGCGTACCGCCGGTGTTCACACTGCAGCAGCCATCGACAATCACGCGGTTTTCGCCGGTGGAAATCGTGGTCTTCGAAACCGTCGTACCCAGCGCATTCGAGATGCCATTGGCCACAATCGCGCGCGTGGTCATGTCATAGATATCGATGGAATAGCGCAGATCGTTGAACGTGGCCGTGCCCTGCAGCGCCACGCGGATTCCGCTCAGGCTGTTGGCTTTGTTCACAAAAACCACCGCGCGAAACTGGTAATTCCGCCCGGACACCAGCGTGACGGATAGATCGCTCAGATCCGTCAGTGTCACGGAGCTGGTCACGGCCTGGTCGGATGTTTTGCGCGCGTGTCCGGCGCGGTTGCTCAGCCAGCCCTTACCCGAAGAACCGTCCGTCACTTTCACAATCGCGGCGGCGTCGCGCCCGAGCCCGCTGTCCGCCGCCACACTTGCATCCGCCGCGGATGAACTGAATCCGAACTGGTCCACCGAACGCACACTGACCGGACTGTTCCCGGCCAGCAGCGTTCCGGTATCGGAAAGATTGCTGTCGGCCAGCGCGCTGCTCCCGCTGGCCTTGGGAATTTTCCCGGTGCTCAACGTCCCGGACATGCCCCCGGACGATGAACTGGGAGAAAACCCCGTTCCTGGAGATTTGAAGGTCATGAAATACTCCTTTCAAAACTACGTGTTTTTTGAAGAGTGATTAAATCGAGTAAAATTGGTTTCATTCAAGTAAGAATAGATGTTCCCGGTTCCCGGTTGTCTGTAGCCGGTAACAGCATGCTTCTGTTTGGTTACGGTCTCACAGCCTTGACCGACAGTAGTGGCCGTTGGCAAAAACAAACGCAAGCGGCTGTTACTGACAACCGGCAACTGGGAACCGGCAACCTTTTTCCGTTCTCCGAGTCTCTATCGCTGCGGACGCTCCGCTCTCTGCGGTTCAAAATTCCCTCTCGCCCTAGTCTTCCACAAACACCAGCTTCGCCGTCCCACTCGCCGTGGCATGCGCGAAACTTTTCACGCCGGTGGGAATGCGTACGGCATCGCCCGCGTCGAGAATACATTTTCCGTTCTCTGCCGTGGTATTGGCATTCACGGTCGTATTCGACCATGAAACATATACGGACGCCGCGCCTTTATTGACGAGGCTCCCACGTCGCGCATTGGTAAGCGTAACGGTATTGACGGTGGTTCCGGAATCAATGACGGCTCCGGTGAACACATTGACATTGGCCATGATGGCTCTCCTTTGGGGTTGCTTTGAGGGCTACTTCGAGGTGTATGGACAGATGTTTGTCCGGGGAGTAAGAATGACAGTTCCCGGTTGCCGGTAACTGCTTTGGAGATGGAACCGAAAGGAATGGGCGAATGACTAAGAACACATATCGTGATTTGGAAGCTTGGAAGGAATCGATGGAGTTGGTCGTCAGCTTGTACGAATTATCTCAACACTTACCCGCCAGCGAGCAGTATGGATTGACCAGCCAGATGCGTCGCGCTGCAGTTTCCATTCCATCCAACATTGCGGAAGGCCAGTCCAGAAGGTCGAACAAAGAATTCTTGCACCATCTATCCATCGCTAGAGGCTCATTAGCCGAACTGGAAACACAATTAATTCTTTGCGTACGTTTGAACTTCATCCAAAGAGACCAGGCCAAACAGGTCTGGAGACACGCCGAACTCTCCGGAAAGTTAATCAACGGCCTGATGCGCTCCCTGGAGCGTAAGGTACCGTCATAATTCGGATTGCGAGTCGCTGCTGTCGTTACGGACAACTGGCTACTGGCAACTGGGAACCGATTCGTTTGCCCATTGAATAACTTCGCCTACAATCTCGTCTGCTTATCAAGGATCGTATTCCCGTCACTAAACAGGAGATAACCATGCGTACCGTTTGTTGCATTACCGCTCTGCTGCTGAGCGTGGCCCTGGTGCCCGCGTGGGCCGAAGACGCCAAACCCACCACACCCGCCAAGGAGACTGCTGTGTCGTTGAACGATACGAAAGTCACGAATCAAGACGGTAAGGAAGTCACCATCGGAAGCCTGCAGGGCAAAAAGGGCCTGGTGATTTTCCAGTATCCGAAGGCCGACACGCCCGGCTGCACGAAGGAATCCTGCGGCTTCAGCGAAGAAAATCCGAAGTATGAGGAAAAGGGCTACGCGGTGGTGGGCTTGAGCCACGACACGCCGGCCGATCAGAAGGCGTTCAAGGATAAGTACAAGCTGGTCCTGACGCTGATCTCCGACCCGAAGGGCGAACTGGCCACCGCACTGGGCCTCGAACCGCACAAGCGCCAGACCGCGATCCTGGATGCGTCGGGCAAGGTCACGCAGGTGATCAAGACCGTCAAGCCTGTGGAACATCCGGCGGATCTGATCAAAGAATTAACTAAGTAATGCAGGTTTAGAGTTCAAAGTTCGGGGTTTAGGGTTTGAATACTCTAGACCCCGAATTGTTTTGAGACATCTGGTATACTTGAGGCATGACCGAGCCCGACTCGCCCCTCAAACCCCGCCGCTGGTATCAATTCCATTTATCGACGTTGATAGTGCTCACCATGCTCGTGGGTTTGTTTGGATATTTGAATATGCGGCAATTCGATGCATTCGATCCTGTCTCATTAGCGCCCAAAGTCGATAAGGACGGTACGAGGCTAACATCAAAAGGCTGGCCAGTTCAATATGCAAAATTCAATTCTGACGGGCATGTGTCCGTATATACCAACCGTGAGTGCCTGTTCTATAATATTTACCTGTTCGTATTCATGTTTGTTCCAATGGGATACATGCTGGAAAACGGCTATAAAAATTTAAATGCGCCGACGTGTGTTCTAACCGTAATTATTTTAATGGTATGGTTGGTCTTAAACTCCAAACCCAGAATCACACTTCTCTGGGAGTATTATCCGAGGTATGGCTGGCCTGTGCATATTTTCGTGGACAGCCCAACAGGTCTAATGCCAGAGGATAGTGTGATTGTACCAAGCTCTCGTTGGGGCATCTTCGGACTTATTATAAACCTGGCCGTCCTTCTTTTTTCCCTCAGTGTCGTATTCAGACTCTTTGAAAAACGCTGGCCCTGGCACCAGCCCAATCTAAAATCTAAAATCCAAAATACCTTCACCGGCAACAGGCAACTGAGAACCGGCAACCCGCCCTCAAGGCACCGCCGTCCACCCCTGAGGATCAAACGCCTTCCACTTCTCCGCCACCTCCTGCGTCTCCTCACCCAAATCCTTCTGATACAATTTCCCCTCGTGACTCACCTGGTAACTCAAGTGCCCCGAAGTTCCGTACGCCTTGGGCCACACGATCAGCCCATAGCCCTGCGTCAGGCGGCTGTCCTTTATGTACGTCTTCGCGCCGCCGGAAGCGCCCGGGCCTTGTTCCACCACGATCTTGAACCAGTACCCCAGGTATTCCGCACGCCCTTTGCCCCATTCGCAATCGGTGATGGACCCGTCGAGTAGATTCACGACTTCGCCCTTATGCAATTCCTCGAGGGTAATCGCATATTCCAGCACACCGTCGCCTTTTGGATTTTTCTTGCGGTACTCTTCCTGCTGCTTCACGAATTTTTGAATTTCCGTGCGCGCGGCTTTTTCATTGGATTCACACTGCTGGCGGTGAGCCCATGGGAGCGCGAAGAAAAAGAAAAACCCGGCCAGCACAATCAGGATGAGTAGAAAAGAGATCGCCGGATTGAGGGGTTTGGCCATGATGCGCGGCTCCGGTGAAACCATACGTACAACAAAATGTATACCGCAATCGTCAGCAACCTCAACCAAATGAAAATGATTTGCCGGGCCACGCACAGCCACAACGTGGCCCGGCATCGTTCGTTACGCCGCGGTCGCGTTATGCACCATCAGCGCGCACAGGATGGTGCGGTGGTCCATGCCGGCATCCACCCAGTTGCCCGGCGTGCCCAGCGCCGTGTTGTCCGGGTTGGCCGTGCCGCTGTTCCACTTCATGCCGAACATGTGCGGGGCGAAATCAAAATTCCCCAGCACGCGCCAGTACGGAGCTTCAAAGTCCAGGCGGCGTTCGGCTTCAATGCGCAACTGCTGGTGGTAAATCAGCCCCAGCGCACCCGAACCGAACATCAGCGTATTGTATTTTTTGTAACTGCCGCCGTTGTCCACCTTCAGGCTCGCATCATCGACCACAATGATGCGCATCCCAAACGCGGCCGGAATGCCCGTCACCACCGAGAGCCCGCCCACATTCTCGATTTTATAATTCGTGATCTGGTCGCTCATCAGATCAACGAACGCTTCGCTGTGCATCACGACGGTATTGAGTTCGCTATACGCGTCGGCGAGTTTCATGCGCGTGTCGAGCAGCCGCTGCAAGGTGAGGTTCGCCTTGGTGCCCGACGCCGCATACACGTTGTTCACATGATAGCCGGACAGGTAGTTGGTAATGGCCGCGACCGCCACCTGCACGAGCCGTTCACGCGTTTCCTTCGCGGCAAAATGCCCCATCTGCCGCCCGATTTCCTGTTCAACGGATTCACGCCGCAAACCGCGGATGAACACATCTTCGGTGAATTTCACCGGGCCCGCGCGCCGCCGCAGAATCACGGCCTTGTCGGCAGCCCCGGTAATATCCACGTCCGTCGGAGCCGTCGTGCTCGTCAGATCGCGCCGGTTGATCAGGGACGCGACATTCGCGAAGAAGGGCATGTCGACGAACTGCCCGCCCCCGCCCAGGCTGGAATTCAACCCCGAGGCGTTCACGGTTTTCACCACGCCCAGCGCCCGGTCCAACAACTGCAGATTTTCGACGAACGCGGCACTGGCGTACTCACTGGCCAGTTGCGGGTCGAACACATAATTACTGATGACGGAATACGCCATACGATGACTCCTTGTGAGAATGTTGCCCGTTTCGACGGGCGTTGGAAAATTGATGTGAAATTTGAACCACAGAGACACAGAGACGCGGAGACGCGGAGAACAGCGAGCGAGTTGTCAGTTTCCAGTTGCCGGTTGCCGGTTGCCGGTAACGACTCAAACATTCCTGCGCTTTATGTTCACAATACGTGTCGCACTGTTTTGGTCATGCCGCCTTGCCCGGCAGTGGTAGCTGTGGCATCGATCCTGGAATAGTGGAACCCTCTTTCCAGCACATTGGGATCCTAAGCTTAGAATTCCACGTGGACAAGTTGTCGCGGCCGCTTCTATAGTGTCACCTAAATACTAGTGACTCCAGCGTAACTGGACTGGCCACAGTTAGGCCGCAAATGTAATCACACTGGCTCACCT
>JADMIO010607194.1_pt1 | contig 20973 bp, 16 predicted proteins | sample 8958161 | NCBI WGS metagenome assembly JADMIO01 (sample SAMN16585339, study PRJNA669376) | soil metagenome | isolation source: Crop rotation soil | place: USA: Cullars Rotation, Alabama | collected 2011 | reverse complement strand
CCCGGCAGTTCCGGTGCGTTGGCGGACGCGCTTCGTCCGCTCCGACCAGCGTTCCTCGGCCGGCTTTCCGAGCCGCGCCTTCACGTCCGCAAGCTTCTCTCCGTTCTGGACACTGTTGAGGAGCGTGGGATCCGTGAGGCCAGAGCGCGCGAGCCGCTCCATCCGCAGCTTCGCCTCCACGCCGTGCCCGAAGAACACGAGCGCAGGAAGGATCGCGAGGAGGTACACCCAGAGGCCGCGCTTCGCGAAGAAGGCACGACGAAGCTCGATCTTCGCGATCGTCCAGGCCTGCCTGGCCCGAGCCGAGCCGGAGGGCACTTTACTCATCTCCAATCAAATACTCGTACAAGGCGTCGACGTTCTCGTCGGCCGGTACGACTCCGTCGATCCGATGGCCGTCGAGCGCGATGCGCCCGAGCGCGCGCGCAAATTGCTCCCGATCGCGCGTCATCACCAGCAGCCCCATGCGGTCGTCGTTCAGCCGGATCTCGGTGACGTGATCCTCGCTGAAGAGCCGCGACGCCACACCGGACGCGTCGCGGCAGCGCAGCAGGTACTGGCTCGGATGTTCCTGGATTTCATCGCGCACCGTGCGGATGGTTCCTTCGGCGACGATCATCCCGTTGGCGATCAACACGACCTGATCGCTGATCAAATCCACTTCCTGGAGCACGTGGCTCGAGATGATCACGTGCTTGCCCTCGTCCGCCCAGGCCCGGAACAGCGCGATCGTTTCCGCGCGCACCAGCGGGTCGAGGCCGTTCAGCGGCTCGTCGAGCACCAGCAGCTGCGGGTCATGCGCGATCGCCTGCGCCAGCCGCACGCGCTGACGCATACCTTTGGAATACCCTGCGACTTTCCGGTTGGCGGCGCCGGTCAGGCTCAGGCGCTCGAGCGCCTTCCAGGCTTTCTCCTCGGCCTCCGCGCGTCCGTATCCAAACAGCAGCAGTCCGGTCGTGATGAAGGTGAATCCCGTCGCCCAGCGCGGCGCGGTGTCGTACTGCGTCGCGTAGCCAGTCATGCGCATCAGCGTTTCGGGGTCGCGCGGCGAGATCCCGCGCATCAGGATGCGGCCGTGATCGGGATGAATCAGCCCGGTCATCAGGTTCATCAGCGTGGTCTTGCCGGAGCCGTTCGGACCGACCAGGCTCGTGATGCCCGGTGGGATGTTCAGGGTGACGCGGTTCACCCCGAGCACTTCCCCGTAAAACTTCGAGACCTCTTCGAAGATGACGGTCGGTTCGGTCACGACACGATCTCCACCGGGCGCAGCTTGCGCTCGATCACGGCGACGAGCAGGAGGATCATCACCACCAGCGCCCACGCCGACGCGGCTGCTCCGGGTCCTCGAGGCGCATCCACACCCAGGAGCGCGCACCAGACCCGGTTCACCGCCCAGGCCGGATCGACGATGTGCCCCCAGGTCACCCGGAGCACGTTGTCGATCATCTCGGCGACACCACTGAGGATGAAGAAAAAGGCGAGGCTCACCGCCGCCGCGACGACTCTCCACTTCACGTACGCGGAACTGGCCATCGCGACCAGGCTCAGGATCAGCAGCCAGACGAGGAAGCCGGCGATCATCCCGACGCCAAGCGTCCAGTTCGCGCGGAACCAGGTCGCGCCCGCCAGTCCGACTTGAAACCAGAACAGGATCAGTCCGGGAACCCAGGTGACGATCGACAGCATGCCGACGAGCACCGTGAGCCGCGCGAGCGCATAACTCCATCGCGTGAGCGGGCGGCTGAAGTAGAGCGGAAGCGCGTTGTTCGCGAGATCCGGCGCAATCAGACCAGGCCCGGCGAGCGCCGCGAGAAACACCGCGAATCCCGCCTGAACGTACATGAAGATCGAAAAGAATCGGCCGTCGACCTGAATGAAGTCCCGGAACTCGCGATCGAGTCCCTGCAGCAGCTCCACGTGATTGGTGAGATAGATGAATGCCGCGCACAGCACCGGCCAGATGAACGCGAGGATCGTGAGCAGCAGGACGAGCCGCTGCTGATAGAGCCGTCGCCACGCATACCGCGGCAGGACCAGGAACCTGGTCCAGCGTCCCGTCAGCGGCCCGGTGTATCGCCGATATCCGCGCTTATAGACCGCCATCAGCTCTGCCCGACTTCCACGCCAGCCTCGCCCGGCGTACGCGCGAGATGCCCCATCGCTTTCAGGAAGATCTCTTCCAGCGTGTCGCGTCGATGCGTGAGCTTCCGCACCAGGAGCTGCTGCCGTCCGACAAGGCCCCAGATCGCATTCACGTCAACGCCCGGTGGCAGGACGATGCGCCAGCGGCCGAACCCCTCGGAAACACCCTCGGCGCCGATCTCCAGCAGCGACGTCCTCAGCTCGCCATCGTCGCCAGAGATCTCGAGCTCGACGAACGATCGATTCGATCGCCGCTCTTCCTCGAGGTTGCAGTGATGGACGATGGCGCCGTCCTTCATGATTACGGCTTCGTCGCACACCTGTTCGATGTCGCGGAGCAGGTGGGAGCACACGAGCACGTTCATCCCCTGCTCGTTTTTCATCTCGGCGATCAGCCTGAGCATGCGTCGACGTGCGGCGGGATCGAGACCGTTGGTCGGTTCGTCCAGCACGACCAGCTCCGGTCCGTGCACGATCGCCTGGGCGAGCTTCGCCATCTGCTTCATGCCCAGCGAGTACGTCCGCAGCTCGCGATATCGCGCTTCGCCGAGGCCGACGTGAAACAGCACCTGGTGTGCCTTCTCGAGCGCCGCGCCCGGCGGCAGCCCCGAGAGCTCCGCCATCTGGCGCACGAACGCGACGGCGCTCATGTCGCCGATGAACGCGTCGTTCTCGGGCATGTAACCGATCCGCGATCGCGCGTTGCCCATGTTGTGCGCGCAATCGATCCCGAGGATGCGCGCGCGGCCGGCGCTGGGGCGCAGGAACCCGAGCAGCGTCAGGATCAAGGTGGACTTGCCTGCGCCGTTAGGACCCAACAGGCCCACCGCTTTGCCTGTTCCAGACACGCCGAGGCGGCAGGTGATCCCGTGCAGGATCTCCCGCCGCCCCAACCTGACTTTCAGGTCCTCGAGCTCGACGACCGGTGTGGTGTTCACAGTGTCAATGACGACTCGTCTCCGGCTGCGCTCCGGTGAACGTGCGGCTCAGGCTCTCCAACAACATCGCGTCGATGATCGCACCCGACACCCGCGTGCGGCTGGCCGCATGAATCTGCTCCGACTTTCCATCGAAGACCACGAGCACCGGGTCGCGCTCGGCAAGGAGTCCGGTCAAACCCTTGCTCTGCGCCAGCGCTGAAAACATCCCGAGCGCCCCCTTCGTGTTGAGCCAGGCAAACGCCGACGGGTGATTGCCTGCAGACGCGGGGAGCTGACCCTGGAACGCCGGCGACCAGACCAGTGCGGACCCGCCGTTGCGCGTCGCGATGGCGCGCTCGGCGCTCGCCCGATCCGAGGCCGCCACCATGTAGCCGCCGTCGTAGGTCCAGGTCACGCCGAACGGAAGATTGCCGGCTTTCAGCGTCTTCCAGGTGCGACCGTTCGCGCTCTCCACTCCGAGGACGGATCGGTTTGCCTGCTCCGTCGGTGACAGCTCCGCGTTGAACGTATCGACCAGCCTCGCGAGCGAACTGTCGATCACGTTTGGATCGTTTGCCAGTCCGACCATCACCCACGTCGGGCCGCTGGCGGAGAATCCCTGCAGCGCGAACGCTGCTTCGGTGCCCATCGCGGCAGTCAGGTTGCCGACGAACCCGGCGCCAAGTTTCTCCTCGAGCCTGACCAGATGCTCCTGGAACGACTGGTCTTGGTTCGACATCAGCGTGCTGAATTCCTGGAACAACTGCCCGGGCTCGCGCATCGACGCGTAACCGGCCACGAGCGCATCCGCGGGCACATATTCCGCGGCGCCTCCTGATCCGCCGTCAGCCAACCAGGACGCCATCCCGCTTCTCGCGTTCTGGAAGATCACCGTGACCTCGTTCTCTTCCGTTCCTTCAGGAGACCGCTGTTCCAGGAAGACGTACTTGACGCCGAGCCAACCGGCAAGTTTGATCGGCGGTGCATCGTCCTGTGCGGCCATCGCGAGCACCGGCGTCGCGTCCACACCGATCAGCCAGCCGGCCCCGCGGCGGTATCGATCGCTGATCGCCGTCGCAAACGGAGTGCGTGCGCCCTGCCCAAGGTGGCTCATCGCCCAGGCGAGGTGAGACGGCGAGTTCGAAATCACCATCAGGTTGTCCGAAACCGAATACGGTCGGGACGATTCGCCCGTCTCGGCAAAGAGCGCGTCCAGTTCGCTGACGAGGGCCGCCCGCTTGTCTGCCGCAACCTGAGCCATCACCACGGGCACTTCGTCGCGCGGTCCAGCAGAGGCGATGGTGAACACGACCTCGTCGCCGAGGAGCGAGCTCACCGACTGCACACGATCGACGATGCGTCTCAGCTCGAGCCCGGCGTCGGAGCTCCACCAGGCGCGAAACGTCTCGTTCTCGAGCGCCTGCTGCTCCGCCGCCGCAAGCCCCTGGCCGACCTTTCCCCTCAGATTGGGGATGCCGCCGTAGACGAACGCCGCTGTCGGAAGATACGAGAGGAGGGCGGAACTGGTGCGCAAGGGACTCGAGACGTCCGCGATCTGCCGTTCGATCTTCGAGAACGACGCCAACAGCTGCAGGTACTCCTGCGCCTCGGGACTCCAGGCGACGGCATCGGCCACCGACGTGGCCAGCGCGGGATTCGACGCCGCCTGCTGGCCCGGGCTGAGCAGCACTTGCCGCCCCGGCTGATTCACCGCGACCGAGCCTTCGACGACGGAGACCACCGAGCCTCGCATACCGGCCGACACCGCGAACACGGTTCCTTTCACCGCCGCGATCGAATCACGCGTCAGGACACGCAAGTGACCGCGGCGCTGCTTCGCCGCCTGGACGATGACGTCGCCGCGGAGCAGGTGGATCGCTTGGCCGCTCCACGCGGCGGTCACGTACAGCTCGGTCCGCTCGTTGACGTCCACTGTGGATCCGTCGGTGAGGCGCAGCACGGCGTGCGCGCCGGGGCCCGTGCGGACTCGTTCCTTGTCGCCGATCGCGGCGCGTGCGTCGAGCGCACCGCCGGACAGACGGTACAGTCCGCCGTTCGCGGAGACGACCGTCGCTCGCGGCCCACCGGGTGCCATCCACGCGTCGATCGTGTCGCGTCCGAGATAAAGGACCGACAGCATCAACGCCGCGGCAGCGGCCAGGGTTCCCCACGCGCGCCAGCGCGAAGCGGTGCGCTGCGGCATGGCGATCACTCGCCGTTCACCCTTCAACACCGCCAGCGCGGCGCGACACGCGGCGCATCGACTGATGTGGTCTTCGAGAAGGACCCGTCTCCCGCCCGTCACGCCTCCGCTCAGATACGCGGGCAGGTCCGGACGAAACTCGGCGCACCCGGCCACCGCAGTGTTCGCCACGGTGTTCCAGACGCGGGCGCGCACGGCATCGAGCGTCGCGGCGTCGACGGACTCCAGCTTCATTTGTTCCAGCGCTCGGTCGAGTCGATCTTCCATGGTCGCTCACTCCGTTCGGGTCCACTCCCAAATCTCCAACTCTCACTTCCCAAGGTGCCTATTCCGGCAGCCCTTTCTCAACTTGGGACTTGGGACTTGGGAGTTGGGAGTTGGGAGTTGTCACCGCTCCATCTCTTCCTGCAGCCTGAGCCGGATTCGATGAAGCCGGACGGCTACGTTGTTCTTTTCGAGCTGGAACTCGTCCGCCAGCTCCTGATTCGACAGTCCCTCGACGTATCGCAACAGAAACAAGGTTGCGTCGTCGGTGTCGAGCGTCGCGATGGCGCGGCGCAGCTGCTCTTTCAACAGCACCGCCGGCTCGACGGCCGCATGCGGCGCCGCATCGTCGTACGACGTCTCGGCGTGGACGACACGGCGACGCAACAGATCGACGGCGGCGTTGACGGCGGCTCGCCGGAAATAGGCGGCCGGACGGCCGGCGGCGTGATCGTGCTCGTGGCGCGACAGGACGCGAAGGAACACGGTCTGAAGGACGTCTTCAGCGTCCGCTGGATTTCCAGTGACGCGCAGCGCCGCCCGAAACACCGCCTCGCAGTGGCGCTCGTACAACCCGGCGAATCCCGGAAGCGCCGGCGTGGGAGTCATCTCGATGGGCTCGCAGACTTGCGGGCTGGCCGTGGTCACGTCATGCGCCTCACCCGCATAGACGCACGAGAAGGCTGACTATTACATGACGGAATCAAACGGGGGAACGGAACTCGAGGCCTGGACGTTCCGTCTCTGGACGAGATCGCTGTCACAAGGCTTCTTGCCTCCCGGCACTCGGGGAGATCGTCGTGACCCACATCACCCCCAGACAGTTCATCACCAGGGCACAGGACAACGACGTCGAAGAAGTGAGGGCGATGCTCGCGTCACAGCCCGACCTCGTCAACGCGCAATGGTCCTACGGCGATGAACGGCGCGCGATCCACGCTGCGGTGATGAACAACTCGCCGGAGATGGTGCGACTGCTGATGCGTGCCGGCGCCGACGCCAGAGCCGGCGTCCATCCGCACCGCGACGCGACAACCGCCCGCACGATGGCGGTCGAACGCGACCTTCACGAGATCGTCCGTATCATCGACGAGGAAGAACAGCGCCGGGTGCCGGCGGCTCCCGGTCCAACGCGATCAGCGCGGCCGCTCGAGGGTACGACAGCCAGGGAGGAGGGCGTCGAAGCCGTGCGATCGGCCGTCGCGCGGGGCGACGTCGCGTGGTTGAAGGCGCGTCATGCCGAGCGCCCGCTGACGAACGTCGTCGACTGGTCCGAGGGCGGGCTGCTGACGGTCGCGGCGACAAACAATCGACGCGAAGCTCTCACCCTGCTGCTGGATCTCGGGTTCGATCCGGACGAACGCGTCCGGTGGGCCGACGGAGAGGACGCGGCCTTCTCACAGGCATATCCGCTGTGGCACTGCGCCGCAACCGGCAAAGCCGACCTCGCCGACCTGCTGCTCGATCGCGGCGCGAATCCGAACGTGCACGTCGATTCCAGCGGCTCACCTGTCTATGCCGCCTACAGCCACCGTCAATGGGCCATGGTCGATCTGCTGAAACGACGCGGCGGCGTTGTGACCCCCGATATCATCGGCCTCTATAGAGAGACGGGGCTGGTTATAGACCTGCTCGCCGGCCGGACCTCGCTGCCTGAAGGGTCGATACCGGAGGGACACTCTCTCGAAGACTATCTCTTGGAGTACGCACTGAGTGGTGGTGCCTCGGACATCGTCAGGCTCGTGCTCGACAAGATCGACTGGTCGCGCACGGACTCCCGGTGGTTCCGGATGCTCGGACGAGGCACCGATTTCTGGAACCACATCCCCTGGCTCTATGCAGGAAACAAGGAGTTCGACCGCGATTCGTACATCGAGGCGTTCCGGTTGCTCGTGCTGCGGTGTGATGTGAACGTCATCGGCGGTTTCGGCCGGACGGCGCTGCACGAAGTTGCGGCGGCCGGCGGCCACGTGACCGACGACGAAGCCGCGACCCTTGCCCACATTCTCCTGAATGCCGGCGCACGAACCGACGTTCGCGACGAGCTCCTCCAGAGCACGCCGCTCGGCTGGGCCTGTCGCTGGGGTCGCGCTGGCGTCGCCCGACTGCTCATCCAACACGGCGCTGATGTCGGCGAAGCCGATAGCCTGCCCTGGGCACGGCCCCGCGCATGGGCGGAGAAAATGAACCACACCGATGTCGTCGCGGTTCTTCGCGAGCACGGCGGTTAAGGCTGCGTTGGTCGACCGTTCAGCTCATCTGTTTGATTCTACTCTCGCTCTGATACCATGCCGGGCATCGGCTGTGGAGGACGAAAATGGCGCATTTCACTCGACGCGAATTCCTGAAGACCGGACTCGCCGCGGGAACGCTGGCCGTGTCCGGAGCAGTCCCGCTCGCCGCCCAGCGCGGCAGTGCGACCGACATGGTGACGCTGGGTCGGTCAGGAGTGAAAGTCACCCGGCTTGCCTTTGGCACGGGAACCGTCAGTGGCCAGGTCCAGCGTGAGCTCGGGCAGGACGGGTTCACGCGGCTGGTGCGCCATGCCTACGATCGCGGCATCCGCTTCTTCGAGACGGCCGAATCGTACGGCGAGATGCACAAGATGCTTGGCATCGCGTTGAAGGGCATCCCGCGGGACAGCTACCAGCTCATGTCGAAGGTGACGACGAAAGACGGTGTCGATCCGCAGCAGAAGTTCGACGAGCTCAGGCGCCTCGCCAACACCGAATACTTCGACATCATGCTGCTCCACTGGCAGCACACCGGGACATGGCCGGCCGACACGGCGCGCTGGCAGGACGCGATCCTCGAAGTGCAGTCGAAGAAGGTCGTCCTCAGCCATGGTGCGTCCGTTCACGGACTGCCGGCCCTGCGCCGGGTTCCCGGCAACAACTGGCTCCAGGTCGCGATGATTCGCGTCAACCACACCGGCAAGAGCATGGACGCCGAGGACTACGCGACGCAAAATCCAGGAAACGTTCCGGAGGTCGTCACCCACGTCAAGGAAGTCCGCGAGCAAGGCATGGGCGTGATCTCCATGAAGCTGGCGGGCGAAGGCACCTTCGACCGCGAGGATCGTCGGAAGGCGATGCGTTTCGCGTTTCGCAACGCCGGTGTCGATTGCGTCACGGTCGGCTACAAGAGCCCTGCGGAAGTCGACGAAGCGATCGAGAACCTGAATCTCGCGCTCGCCTAGTTGCACGTCGCATCGGGCGCCGACACTCTCTCGCCGCCCCTCACCGCCAGGGCGTACGCACGATGGGCGGCCTCGCCTTCGATCGGCCGCGCGACAAGTGGCAGTTCCTTGTCGCCCTCCCGCATGGGCTTCTGAGGAGGGGTCGACGGGCTTTCCGTTGAGCGACGCCGTCATGCGGCCCAGGAGAACTCCGACGTCGAGAGGCCTGTCTTACCCTCGTACTGGATACCGAACGCGTTGATCCGGGACTGACGTGCCTCTGCCATCGTGAGATTCGACGCCACCGGATGGAACATGCCATCGAACCGAACCGGCCGGCCAGTCTCGATGCCGAATGGGACGATGTCCTCGATCTCGAAGTCGATCACGTCGCCAACTCGAACGCGATGGCGGAGCCCATCGTCGCTGACGTCGATCGCGGCTCGTTCCACACCGAGCACCTTGCCCACCAACGGCGCGACTGCGGCCATGGGGCCACCGAGCTGTCCGGTGAAGACCTGAACCAATCTGTCGAACTGCTGGTCGGTCGCCGTCTCGTCCACGAAGAGACCGAGCCGCCAGTTTCCTTGCGTCATGACCTTCGGCGCTTCGGCGATCATCGCAACCTTCAATCCTCCGATCCGGGTGCCGTCGATCTCGCCGGCGCGGATGTTGAACACGAGGGTGACGCGACAGAAGTCATAGGTCGCGCCGTGGTCGAACGTCAGATTGCACGGGCACATGAGTTCGCATGAACAGGTTTCGACGTAGCTTCCGGTCAGGTTCCATGACATGGCGACTGCTCCTTCCGTAGGCCCCGAATTCTGGCTCCGCACCCGAGACGCATCAACCTCAGCGCACCAGCATCCACAACGCAACGGTCATCATGACTGCGCCGCTGATTCGTGCGCCGTGACGGCCGAGCGGTGCCAGTTTCTCGAACGCGACGAACGCGGTCAGTCCGGCGATCACCAGCAGGTTCATCACGCCGCCGGCAAACAACAGCAGCATCAGCGCCCAGCAGCAGCCCACACAGTAGACCCCGTGCTCGAGACCCATGCGGAACGCCCCGGAGGATCCACTGCGCCATCGGCCCATCAGAAAGCCAAGAGGCGATCGGCACTGACGCAGACAAGCGTGCTTCAGCGACGTCCACTGATATGCGCCGGCGACGAGCAGCAGAAGCGCCCTGAGTTGGGAGTTGACCGCCTCCATCATCGGCGAGACGAGCAGCCACGACGCAAGCGCACGCTGAAGCGCGGTCGCGCCAAGGCTGAAGGCGGCCCAGGCTGCGAGGTAGCCTGCTGCGAGCGCGTAGATTTGAAGTCCTGCCGTTCGTTGCGAGGATCGCCGGGCGGCAGCGCCATAGAGCAAGACCAATGGTGAGGCGGACGGGAGCATCATGCCTGTCATCATGACGGCCCACATCGCCCAGAGCAGCAGCAGATGCTGAACATCCCAGTGCGAGGTCATCATCCATGCGCTCGCGCCGGTCATGGGCCCGTACATGTCGCGCGCCATCCCGGCAATCCACATCCAGGAAAACACCGGGAGCATGACGAGCACCATGACGAGGGTGGTGCGCTCGGATCGCAACGCGCATTCGAGGAGTGTTGGAGGGCGTTCGGCGGGAGCGATAGCCGGCATGTCATTACCTTGTTGTTTTCGTGCCAGGACATCGGCTCCACATGTTGTCGATCCTCACGGTGAGGCCTCGGTCCACACGAACTCTAGCACCGAGGGGATCTTGGCGCGTGCCTCCCAGTGGTGAGAACCTGCTCAGGGTGTTGAGATTTCTAACTGGTTCCGCGCCAAGCCTCAAGTGCTATCATCCGCCCCGCCCCCTCGGAGCCGTTCATGCGACAACTGTGTGCCGCGGTCTTCCTCCTCCTCGTCATTGGTACCGTTCGCGCGCAGCCGGTAAACCCTGAGCTGTTCGCCGGGTTGCGCTGGCGATCGATCGGTCCACCGCGATCCGGATACGTGGCAGCGCCCGCGGGCGTGCCCGGTGATCCCACGACCTATTACGCCGGTTTGCCGGAAGGAGGGGTCTGGAAGACCACTAATGGCGGCAACACGTGGAAGCCGATCTTCGACGAGGTGCGGGTTGCCGGCGTCGGTGCGGTCGCGGTTGCCCCTTCGGATCCGAACGTCGTCTACGTCGGCACCGGCAATCAGTCGGGCTGGTCGTTCACGATCGGCAAGGGCGTCTACAAGTCGACCGACGCCGGACGCACGTGGACGAACGTCGGACTGCCTCACTCGCTGTACATCGGCGGCATCGTGGTCGATCCGCGCGACGCCGGTACGGTGCTCGTCGCCGCGCTCGGTCCGCGTCCGCCAGGCCGCGGCGCGGTGGATCCGCCAGTTGCGTCGCCTGAACGCGGCGTCTACCGATCGACTGACGGCGGGCGATCGTGGACGTGCGTGCTGCCGACCAACGGATCGTCGGGCGCATCCGATGTCTATCTCGACTACGCCGATCCGCAGATGGTGTTCGCGCTGCTGACTGGCGGCGGCGCTGCTGACGAGCAGCCGGCCGCGGGAAACACGGGCGCCTACAAGTCGGCCGACGGCGGAGTCACGTGGCAGCCGATTCCAGGACGCGGACTGCCGGACGGCGCGCGCATTTCCGCATTCGCGGTGGCATCGGGAACGCACGGCCGTCGCCTGTATGCGGTCGCCGGTACGGGTGGTCGCGGCAACGGCCAGCGGGGATTGTATCGATCGGACGATGGCGGCGCGTCGTGGACCTTTGGCACGCGCGCGCTCGCCAGCGCGGGTGGCAAGATGTACGCGGATCCGCAGCATTCCGATGTCGTGTACCTGATGGGCACCGCGATCTATCGCTCGACCGATGCCGGCGCGCACGTCGCGGCATTCTGGGGCGCGCCAAGCGGCGCCGATCCACGGTTCCTGTGGATCGATCCGACCAATCCGAAGCGGATGTTCGCCGGCGTCGATCAGGGGGCCGCGATCACGGTGGATGGCGGCGAGTCGTGGACGCCGTACTACGGCCTGGTCAACGGCCAGTTCTACCGCGTGTCGACCGACAACGACGTGCCGTATCACGTGTGCGGACCGCAGCAGGATTCCGGTACTGCCTGCGTGCGCAGCCGCAGCGACTTTGGCGAGATCCGTCCGAACGACTGGTACACGCCAGGCGGATTCGAGAACGGCTTCCTGATCGCCGATCCGCTCGACAAGCGTTACATGTACACGCAGGGCTGGTATCACGTGCTGCGCCGGTTCGATCGCACGACGAACCAGGTGACGGTGCTGTATCAGCCGGCCGCCGACGAGCGCTTCGGCGGCGCGCCGCCGCTCGCGTTCTCGCCGCCGGATCCGCACGTCCTCTACATGGCGGCGCAGCACGTGCTGGTGTCGGGCGACCGCGGCGAGACGTGGCGCCGGATCAGCGGAGATCTTGCGGCCCCTCCCGGGTTCACCGTCCCCGCCGCAGCGGCCGGAGCTGGCGGCGCGGGTTCGCCCGCGGCGGGCGGATCGATCACTACGCTGGCGCCGTCGCCGGCGACCGCCGGCGTGATCTGGGTCGGTACCAGCACCGGGCTGATTCATCTCACGCGAGACGGCGGCAAGACGTGGTCGAACGTGACACCCCCGAACCTGCCGCCGACCAGCATCAACGTGATCGATGCGTCGCATGCGAACGCCGGTACGGCCTACGTCGCGCTCCTGTCGCGCGACGCTCATCCGCACATCTATCGAACCAGCGACTACGGAGCGAAGTGGGAGGAGATCTCGTCAGGTCTGACCGACGGTGAGGTGGTGCGTGTCGTGCGTGAAGATCCCAAGGATCCTGCGCTGCTCTACGCCGGTACCGTCACCAGTGTCTACGTCTCGTTCGATCGCGGCGAGCGCTGGCAGTCGCTGCAGCTCAATCTGCCGACCACGGTCGTCAGCGATCTCACGATTCGCGACAACGACGTCGTGATCTCGACGTACGGCCGGGGATTCTGGATCCTCGACGACGCAGCGCCGCTGCGGCAGGCCGGCGCGCTGACCGGGTCGACGGCGCCCGTCGTCTTCTTCAAGCCCTCGGCCGCGTCACGTCTGCGTTGGGACAACACGCAGGACACACCGGTGCCGCCCGAGATGGTGGTCGGCGAGAATCCGCCCGAGGGCGCCATCCTCGATTACTACCTGTCGTCGGCCGCCTCGAGTCCGATCACGCTGACCATCAGCGATGCCTCGGGTACGGTGGTCCGTGAGTACTCGAGCGTCGCGCCCCCGGTCGATCCGACGATGGCGAATGTGCCGGAATACTGGCTGGCTCCGCTGCCGGTTCTGCCGACAGGCGCCGGCATGCACCGCGTCTCGTGGGATCTCCGCTATGCGGACCCGCCGACGCTCAACTACGGCTACAACGGCACGGCGCTCGACTATCGCGAGTACACCCTGAGCTGGCATGCGATTCCCGGCAAGACGCCGCGATCGACGCTGGTCGGACCGATGGCGCTGCCGGGCACGTATACCGCGAAGCTGACCGTCAACGGCCAGAGCTATACGCAGCCGATCTCGGTGGTTCAGGACCCGCGGATCACCGTACCGGCGTCCGCGCTTGCGGCGCAGTTCAAGCTGCAGCAGCGCATGGTCGCCGGGCTGAGTGCCACCTATCGCGGCGTCAATCACCTGCACGACCTGCGCGCGGCGTTGACGAAAGGAAAAGATGCGATCGCGGCAAGCCCGGAGGCGGTTCGCGCGCTGCCAGAGTTCGAATCGCAGCTCACACAGCTCGAGACCGGACCGCAGGGCTTCGGCATCGCGCACCGCGACCTTGGGCGGCGGCTGAACGACCAACTCGTCGCCGATATGGCGCCGACCGCGAGTGTGATCGCCGGTGTCGATACGCCGTGCGACGCGATCGATCGCGCGGTCGCGACGCTGGCCACCGCAGAGGCCGCGCATTCGGCGGTGCTGAACGCCGCACTCACGCGCGCGGGGCTTCCGTCGCTGCCAACCTGGACGCCGCCAGCGCAACCGGCGTGCGGCGCGAAGTGACATCGAGGTGAGTATGGCCCGGCAGGACAAGCCGAAGGAACAATGAGTTCCCAGGCGCACTGTAGCGGCTGCGGCGCCGCCGTGAGCGGCCGTTACTGCGCCGAGTGTGGCGAGCACACCGGTCCGCACGACTATTCGATGAAGCACTTCGCCGAAGAAGTGCTCGAGAGCACGGCCCATGTCGACGGACGCGTGTTCGCCAGCTTCCGCTCGCTGCTCACGCGGCCTGGCGAGCTCGCCAGCCGGTTCCTCGCCGGGAGGCGCAAGACCCAGATGGGCCCCGTGCAGATGTTCGTCGTCTGCAACGTGCTCTACTTCCTGTTTCTGCCACTCGCGCTGCAGCTGCCGTTCACGTCCACGCTGCGAATGCAGACGGAGAACCGGCCCTGGCGCGTCATGGCAAGTCGCATGGTCGACGCGAAGGTGGCGGATCGTCACGAAACGTTGGAGAACTACGCCGCCCACTTCGATGAGACCGCGCACTTGCAGGGCCATTCGCTGGTCATGCTGATGGTGCCACTCTTCGCGCTCGGTGTGTGGGCGCTACATCCGCGCGTCCGCCGCTATTACGCCGAACACCTGGTGTTCTCGTTCTACGTGATGGGATTCCTGCTGCTGTGGATGACGGCGGTAACAGTACCGATTGGCCAGATCTTCCGGCTCGGCGGTCGGGCCGCATGGTGGTCACAGGATGGATCGTTGCTCGAAGTCATCCTCGACTCACCGATTGCCCTCGGATTCATCGCCTATCTGGCAGCAGCGTCCCGCCGCGTCTACGCCTGCGCATGGCCCGCGGCGTTGGCCAAGGCGGTACTCCTCACCGGCTGGCTGGTCGCATGCCTGACGATTTACCGCTTCATCCTGTTCTTCACGACGTTCTACGCAACCTAGCCACGGCGATGCACCGGCGCGGCGGTCGCGACTACAATTGCCCGACCAGATCTCCGACATGACGACGAAGCTGAAGACATATTCTGCGCTGCGCGGTGAGGACAGCCGAGCCTATCGGTCGGTCCGCGTTCGACCGGTTTCGCGGGTCAAGCGCTTCGAGCTCGGTCGCCAGCTGCGGCAGAACGTTCCACGAAGCTCGCTCGGCGTGTGGCAGCTCACTGACAACAGGCCCGATCCAATCGTTCTGATCGAGCGGGCCCACGTCGGACGGGTCGCCTCTCTCATTCCAATCCGGATCGCGCGAATGGTCGCCTCACCGTACGGCTTTCTGCGTGGCGGCGCCAACGTGATGGCCCAGGATCTGGCGCACCTTCCGGCGACGGGCATCAGCCCGGTCATCTGCGGTGATGCGCACCTCGGAAACTTCGGCTTCTACGCCTCGCCCGAACGCGACCTGGTCCTCGACCTCAACGACTTCGACGAGGCGCATCCCGGTCCCTGGGAATGGGACCTGCGGCGGCTGGTCACCAGCATCTATGTCGCCGGACGCCTGAGCGGCATGCGCGATGCGCAGTGCGATGACGCCGTGATGTCGTGCGCGGCCGCCTATCGGCAATCGGTGCGCCTGCTGGCGAATCAGCCGCTGCTGTCGCGTTCGTTTCAGCGCATGGACGTTCAACTCCTCCACAGCACGGTCACCGGCAAGTCGTTACGCGCGACGATCGTGCGCGCCGCGACCCTGGCGCGCACGCGAACGAGCGACCGCGCGCTGCCGCGATTCACGACGCAACGAAAGGGCTCCCATCACCTCGTGCACAAGCCGCCGCTGATCACGCGGGTGCCGCGGGTTGCGTTCAACCGGATTGCCGCTGCCATCGATGATTATTTGAGGACGCTCGCGCCGCACTGGCACCGCGTGGTTGCCGGCTACACGCTGGTCGACATCGCTCAGAAAGTCGTCGGGGTCAGCAGCGTCGGACTACGGAGCTACGTCGCCTTGTTGGAGGGGAGCACGCCGGACGATGTGCTCTTTCTGCAGTTGAAAGAGGCGCGCCGATCGGTCGTGGCTCCCTTCGTGCATGGTGACGTGCCGCGACACGCCCATCAGGGACAGCGAGTCGTCGAGTACCAGCAGGCGGTACAGACGGTCAGCGATCCGCTCCTCGGGTGGACGACGATCGAGAACCGGTCGTACTACGTCCGCCAGTTCCGCGACATGAAGGGCGCAATCCCGTTCGACACGCTCAAGACCGGAGCGCTGACAGATTACGCGCGGATCCTGGGTCATCTGCTCGCCAAGGGACATGCGCGGACGAGCGGCGCATCGATGATTGCCGGCTATATTGGACCGTCGGGGCGCGTGGATGACGCGATGCGCCAGTTTGCGCGCGCCTATGCCGATCAGATCGAGGCGGATCACCAGGCGCTCCTACGGGCAGTCGCACGCGGCAGGCTGCCGGTGGCGCGCGGAGCCGTTTGACGGATTCAGCGCGACCACCCACCACCTTGCGCGCGGAGTAGGAGCCGACCCTGTGAACAACCATCGGATCCGCCCACGGATTGCCCGGATCTGGCGCGGCCGCACACGTCGCGATCGCGCCGATGAATACGAGGCGTACAACTACGAGGAGGGAATCAAGCCCTTGCTCGAAAAGGCTCTCGGGGTTCAGAGTCTACGCGAGGACATCGGCGAGGAAACAGAGTTCGTCACGATCTCCTACTGGGAGAGTGTCGACGCGATGTCGCGTTTCACGGGCGGGGATCCGAGCCGCATCCATCATCTCGCGCGCGATCCCGAATTCCTGGTCCAGGTGCCCCAGCAGGTGCAGATTCTCCACATTCGAACATCACGAGGAGACACTGGCGGCGATTCCTAAGAGGCGGGATCCGCGGGCCGCGAATCAGTGCCGTGCCGTTTGTTGACGAGGACCCGGCATCGGCCGCCATGCCGGCGTGCCGTCCTCCCACTGGTTGTCCGTCAACTGCTGCACATCGCTGCCGTCGTACCGCATCACGAACAATTCGCCGTACGGTTGGGGAGCATCGGTGTACGCCACCTCGTCCTTGAACCCCATACGTGAACTGGTGAACACGATGTGCTCGCCATCCGCCGACCAGGCCATGTGCGCATCGTTGCCCGGCGTCGACGTCAGCCGTCGGACGCTGGTGCCGTCCGGCCGAATCGTGAACACTTCGTAGTCCCCCTGCTCGATGCGCGAGAACATGATCAGATCTCCGCGCGGCGACCAGAGTGGGAAGTTGTCGTAGCCGGTCGTCAGGGTCGTCACCGCGCCGGTCGACAGGTCCATGATCCGCAGGCCGTCACCCTCCGGACCAAACGTGCGATACACGACCCGCGCACTGTCCGGCGCCAGCGACGGGAATCCGTTGTTGTTCGGGCCTTTTGTCAGCTCGCGGAAGCCGGTTCCGTCCGGCTTGATCATCGCAACCTGCGCCCCACCGTCGACGCGGTCCGCCTTACCGAGAAACAGGTCGTGGAACCCGTTGAAGAACGCGCGGAACGGGCCGATGCCGAAGACCAGCGCGTCGCCCCTGGCCGACCATTGCGGACCGAGCACGCTTCGTGTTGGTTCGTGAAAGACGGTTGTCAGCTTCTGCGTTTCGGCATCGACCACGAAGAGATCATTGCCCTCGGGCGTCGGCACGTAGTCGGCCGAGGCGTAGCGCGTCCCACTCGGATCGAACGACGGCTGAAGGCCGCCGAGTCGCAGATCGTATGCGGGCAGTCGACTCCACATCCTCGGACCGGCCGTGGTCTCGGGTCGGCGGGCCAGGCTCCTGGTGTGGTACGCAACGCGACGGCCATCCGGCGACCACGCGGCACTGCGGACGTTGCCTTGCGGTCCCGATTGACCGCTCGCGTACGCGATACCCGATGGCTTGTCTTTTCTGATGTATCCGACGTCGTTGCCGACGAATGCCGGCGCCACTTTCACGCCTGGCCCGCTCGCGAGATCGGACACGGCACCGCTGGCCACGTCGATCGACACGAGCACGGTCGACCCGCTCTCGGGCACCGCTCGTCGAACGTCCATGGTCTCCTGCGCGGTCGAGCAGTACGCGACGACGTGGCGGCTGTCGGCTGACCACTTCGGGCTGCCGCAGAACTCGCCGCGCTTCGTCAACTGGCGCAGGCCTGATCCGTCCGGGTGCACGAGATAGATCTCGGTTCGCTGCAGCGCCTCCCAGCGTCCGCGCGAGAAGGGAAGGCCGCTGCCTCGATCCGATGTAAATGCGATCCACGAGCCGTCGGGCGACCACGACGGACGATAGTCACCGCCGGGGCCTGACGTGAGAGCTTTCGCGCGATGCGTACGAAGGTCGAGCGTCCACAGATCGGCTGTGCCATCGGTGCGCGTCGTGACGAACACGATCTGCTGTCCATCCCCGGAGAAGGCGGCCTGATCGTCGTAGGCCGGACTATCGGTGAGCCGTTCGATACTGGTGCCGTCCGACCTCATCCGATACACGTCCGCCGAACCGTTCCGCTCGGACGTGAACGCGATCCAGCCGCCATCCGGCGACCAGGCCGGGTCGTAGTCGACGTCGCTCGTGCCCGGCAGCGGATGCGCGTCGCTGCCGTCGGCGTTTGCGATGAACAGCCCCATCTCGTTCGGAATGGGGAAGACCCGGCTGAAGAAAATCTGCTGCGGCGGCGCCTGCGTGGCTGCCGCGACGCACGCGAGCAACACGATCCCGACCGAGAGGCGGATCCTCATAAGTCCATCACCATCCCTGACACGACGAGATTCTGCGGGGGCGGAAAAGAATACCTCACTCGGCAACTGCACCGTGACGGCTGTTTTGAGCTCGTCGCCGTCTAAATGCCTGCGGCCGCAGTCAAGCGGCTGAGAGGAGGTGCCATGCGGGCTTCCACACCTGCTGTCGTCGCTCTCGTCGCGTTCTCTCTTCACGCATCGTCCGTGTGGGCGCAGGACGCACAACCCGTCGAAATCACGCCGTATGTCGCGTTCGGTTCGGCGGGGGCCTCCCCCGTCGGCGTCACCGTGACGTTCCCTGTCACGTCGACGCTCAGTGTCGAGACAGAGCTGGCCTATCGTCGTGGCGAAGGGCGGATCCACGCGTTGAGCTCGAGCGCGAGTCTCTTGTACTCTCTTCCGCGCGTCTGCCAGGCGACGCCGTATGTGGCCGCGGGAGTGGGGCTCGCGCAATACGGGGCGCCCGTGTTCTCTTCTGGCGGTCCTCCGATCGGCACCCAGCGCAGCGTGGCTCTGACCGTAAACGCCGGCGGCGGCCTGAAGATGCCGATGAATGAAAAGCTGGACTTGCGAACGGACGCCCGGTGGTTCAAGTCCTTCGGTCGGTACGGATCGGAGCAGTTTCGCGTCGCGCAAGGCGTCTCCTTCGATGTCGGCAGACGGTAGACGCTGGTCGCGCGATCAGAAGTAAAGTTCTGCAACCTGCGGCGAACGAGAAGCTGTGAAGCTGCGCGGGTTCACCGACGTGCGCATGGATGTCATTGCCTGAAAACACGTGAGTGCAGCAGTACTTCGAAATGGCGTGGATCGGCGGTTGCCAACGCTGTATCGAACGGCACCGTCCCAAGAACGCGCAACTGGTGGGTGCTCGGATCGTGGTCAACGACACGGCACTCGCCGGGATCGAAGTGCCCGGACCGCGCCGCGAGGTCGAGCGCGTTGAACCCGAAGTCGCCCTCCCCACGCGCGAGAAGGTACGTCGCAGGCGCCATCCGGGCGAAGTCCGCCAGCGCGCGCCGGCACCAGTCCTCCGGCACGTGCTGAAGAACGAGCGACGCGAAGATCAGGTCGAACCGCATCACGCGTACGGCGTCCCAATCGCTCGACAGCTCGGTCGTCCCCACCGGAGCGATCTCGCGCAAGCGCGCGATCATTTCCGGCAGGTCAAATCCAACGACCCGCGTGGCGATGGTTGTGAGGTAGGGAAAGTTCCGTCCAAGGCCGCAGCCAAAGTCAAGCACGGCACCGATCGACGCCGGCAATGAGAACGTTGGCACGTACGGCGTGAACGGCTTGCCGGACTTGAACCCGGTGAGGATCCGTTCGCGTAGATCTGCATCGCTCGCCGTCGCGGCGAGTTCCGCCCATTCAGTTCGCATCAGTCGGTCCACGACCGCTTTATATACTCGGGCCGACGCGGCGGCAAATCGAGCCGCCGGAGCGCGAGCTCTACGAAAGGTCGCCGCGGAGCGCGGTGACCGGATCGACGCGGGCGGCGCGCCGCGCCGGGACGTAGCCGGCGAGCGAGACGACAGCGAGGAGCAGGATCAGCACGGTGGCGAATGTGAGAGGGTCAGACGATTCGATGCCGAACAACAAACTGTGCAGCGCATGAGAAGCCGTCCACGACAGCGGCACGCCGATGGCCAGGCCGGCGGCGGCGAGCGACAGCGTCTGTCGCAGCACGCTCCGCCGCACATTGTGCGGTGACGCGCCAAGCGCCATGCGGAGCCCGATTTCCTGGCGGCGCTGATTCACCCCATACGAGATCACCGCGTAGAGACCGAGCGACGCGAGGATCAATCCGAAGGCGGCAAAGCCGGTGATGGCTCGCATGACCAGGCGCCTCGACAACAGTGATCGCTCGACGAGCTGCTCCATGGTCCGGAACTCGGTGAGCGGCAACTGCGGATCGGCCCGCCTCAGCGCTTCGCGCAGAGGGGAGGTGAGCGTCTCTGGCGGGACGGCGGTCCTGACGACGAGATCCACGACCTCGAAGTCTCCCGTCTGCCCGAGCGGCAGATACATCTCACTCCCCGATTCACGTTCCGGTGCGAAGTACCTCACGCCTCCGACCACGCCAACCACCCGGCGGTTCTGGCCAGACGTCCTGACGATGCGGCCCACAGGATCTTCGTGCGGCCAGAGGGTCGCTGCCAGGGTCTCGTTCACGATGATCACGGGTTCGCTCGACGCGGTATCGTTGGAGGTGAAGCGGCGTCCAGCGCGCAACGGAACACGCATCGCAGTGAAGTAGCCGTCGTCGACAATGCGAACCAACGGGTTCACACGTTCGCCAGGTGCATCGACCCGACCGGGCGTCGAAGCACCCCACCGTCGCCATCCGAAGTTGGCGCTCAGCGGCAGCGCGTCGGTCAGGCCAACGCTGTCCACTCCGGGAACCGAGCGCACCTGCCGGAGCACCTCGTCGAAGTAGCGGTAGCTGCTCTCGCGCGTCGAAGACGTGCGCGGCTGATCGACACGTACCGCGATCACGTTCTCGGCGTCGAATCCGAGGTCCACGTCGAGCACCCGGACGAGACTGCGCATCAAAAGGCCGGCGCCGGTGAGCAGCACGCAGACCAGGGCGATCTCCGCGACGACGACCGA
>JADMIO011210362.1_pt1 | contig 20974 bp, 10 predicted proteins | sample 8958161 | NCBI WGS metagenome assembly JADMIO01 (sample SAMN16585339, study PRJNA669376) | soil metagenome | isolation source: Crop rotation soil | place: USA: Cullars Rotation, Alabama | collected 2011 | reverse complement strand
ACAACTTGTCCACGTGGAATTCTAAGCTTAGGATCCCAATGTGCTGGAAAGATCGTTACTCACACTTTGTAATCTTCGAAATTCTAAAAAAAATAAATAAATTAATGATATACATGTATAATAGCAACTAATATTTCTTACCTTTTTCGCTGATATCAAAATTTTTATCTTTGACTTTCTTATCTAAAAATGAAACGATTTATTTAAATTTCTAAGAGAATGATCAATAACCAACCATGAAGATTACGACGTAACAATGAAGATAGTTTTCTTTTTGGAACATCATCATCATTAATTAATTGTAGTTTTTTTGATGTTTCACTGCCCATAATTGAATAGATTTAGTTAATATTTATAAATTGAAGAGAAAATCTAAACGATATGTCGAAAGTCAATGTTTATTTATCGATTAAAATTTATTCATCGTTTATTACCTGTATGTGTTGTTTTTACTTTTATTGTAGAATAACATGTCATCAATAGACATACTTCGATTATTTATAGGAAGCTTTTCGAAAAAAAGAACGTACGAAGTAACCTATTTTTTTCGACGTCAATCGCTCTTTTCTTAAGCATTAATTCAGGTTGTCTGTACAGTAATTGTGGGGAAAAAAAGATCCTATCATTCATATTTTTTATGGTTAATTGATGTTTTTTATCAAGAAACAAAATGATAATTATAATGAATAATCACATGATTGGACAGTGGAAGGTACGCACATGACATACAAAAGGTAAAAATACTTATGAGATATGACGTTTTTGGATGATTAAGCATTATTATTGACAGTTTCGTATATTTGAATATAATTGTACAGTCAGAGCTTTTTTCATTTTTTGTGAATTTATACTTGTGATCAAATCCGATTTTTGGGTAAGAGTTTCGTGAAAAGCAACAAAATTATCATGTATTATAAAACATCAATAAAAAATTTTATATGAACCACCTAATGTGGTTTGACACTCTAAAATCATATGTCAACTATCTGATGAAAACCATATGTATCAAAGATTAATATGAGAAAGTATTATTACAAGAAAATCAAAAGATTTCGCTGTTTAATGTATATTCGTATCACTTGTTTCCCTTCATATTTTCTCAAATAATGTTAACATTAAAATATAACGGCGAGCTCTTGGCCAGTATATAATACCTTATTATTAAATTCAAATAGAAATTAGAGTTCTAATTTCACAATGCTTCTTTTCATCTTTTACTATAATAACTGCGCAATTAGTTAATGATGATGATATACTATCGCCAGTAATACGAATAAGAGAAACGCAATTTTCATATTATTATATTAGTGACATTTTATAAATGGATTCCGTGAGCAGATAGTGCAGCTTGATATTTACTTGCCTAATACGATAGATCACCTTTTGGCCATTCTCAAAATTCGTTATGGATTATTGTAGATCATCGAGTTTTTAAATCTTTTATTAATAAAATGCTTGATTTCAGTGCTTGACCTACATATTCTATATATCTTATTAAGTTCTCATAAATTGGAGATGCTGTAAAAAAAAAGAGTAAATTATTGCTTATACAAAAAATTCGATATGTTTGAAGAATCAGTATTTGTCTCAATTAAAGATAGGTAATGATTTGTCATACTCACGTTAGAGATAGGAAAAATAGCAGTGATACACTCGCTCATCGTGTCACCGCGAGTCCCTTTTTGTCGTTCTGTTGTTATACGATGTCATTCATGCGAAACAAAAATTGATTTTCGTATGCATATAAGAGATAGAACGAAAGAAAAGAAATTTTCGTTCGTATGGATGACATCGTATAACCACAGAACGAAAAAAAGTTTCTTGCACTGACTTGGTGAGTGAGTGTGTCACTGGTATTTTTACTTTTCCTATTAATAATTTTATCCTTCTATCAAATTAATATTTCTTTAATATTAAAACAAGTTTATTTTAACAATAATTATAAGCATAAAATTAAAAATTTTGAGAAAGATTGAATCTGATACAATATGGTTTAATCACAGGAAAAATTTTACAATGAAATACGCGTTGCTATTATGCGTTTGAAGGTCTATTTGATAGAAGAGAAAAATTTACAGTAATAATAAGTTTAATGTAATGATCGACCATCAATAAATGGTCAATTGTGCTTGTTATTGCTAACCATTGGAGAAGAAAATGATGAAATCAGTAAATCGGTAAATGGATTGAATTATTGATATTGATTCTTATTTGATTTCTGAGTTTGAGCACGAGATTGTTGTGCAGAACTCTAAAAATAACATTTCATCAAATGATTACAGAACATCACTTGTATATGATAATGTTGTGTCACATTGACTAGAGTTTGCCGATAAAAATTTGCTGCAATTTATTCTTCTGCCGAATCTAATGATTCTAATACATCTTGTTGATCATCTTCTTCGAAGGTGTTCCTCTTAGGTTAGCATATTTCATCTGATGGATGATATTTTCTAATTTTCGTATCCATTACAAAATCCGACACAAACTACATTTATTTAATTACATCAGAAATACAGATCAGAGACCACCGCAGATTATATTTTGAGTATTTCAATCCGTGACGGTCTTTTTTTTGCTATATTTAGTGAAATTAAAACATGTATTCAAAAAGTTTGGTAAAAGATAAAAAGTGTTAGCGATTATCATATATTGGAATTCTTTCAATGGCACTTTTCTCTCTATTTTTGATCGATTGGAGCAGAATATTGCTTTTGTGATGAAGAGAATATGTTTACTGGAATATATTAGAATGAGAAGAGAAGTTTTCTTTTTTTTTCTTATTTATCTTCGATTATATTTATGATAATATTGACATCATTTTGTGTGGTGAAAAGATGAGAGAATAGAATACGACATCATAACACATTACTAAAATGAAATATTATAGAGTTTTTAGGTTGGTTATGGTTATATATAGCCGTTATTCTTTCGCTTCACGAAAAAATTTTGATTTTACTTTATAGCTTGTTCGAGAAGAATTCCATTGAATTCTATAGTTTTTGGAAAAGAGTTCAAAAACTCCTACTGCATATTGTTTTTTCTAACGTTTTAATTGCTAAAACCAATAAAAATTTCCAATTATTGAAGGGGTGTCACACCCCGACACCTCTTCCTCTAATCTGGCCACCATTGAGATTGTAAAACAGATTACTCATAAGATCTACTGATATGCAGTTTTTACTGTTCATCGTTATTGAGGAACTTTGTCCTTTGTCTCCAGCAGATGAAAAACAAAGAATATAATGAACAGTATTCAAAGCAGAAAAATAAGCATTTGTTTATGATCTCCAAAGACGCTTGAACATTCCGGTTCGTTTTTTATTGAAGATTTTGAAGTATGACGGAGATGGTAAAATGAATATAGCAAATGTAGCCAATAGCGGGACAAGCGCCATGAAATAGCATGTAATTGATAGATAGAGTTCCCATTTCGCTTTGATACATTTTAGAATGAAAACAACAATGAGCATTGGTAGCTTGAAGCTAATCATAAGTAATGGACTGATAATTAGATCTTTGTGTGTCTTGACATTCTTCTTCAGAATGCCGATATATGATTTCTTCAATGTTTTTTGTTTGGTACGAGAAAAAATGATCAAAAGTAGGACCGCCGAACAGAGGTTAAACAAAAATGGGACAATAGTATTGAAGAGATTGATAACAATATCGTATGTCTGAACCCAAGCTTGTGGATATTTCACAATACACCAGACACGTTGGTCTGAACGTGGATCGAGAATTAGTTCTCGGATGAACATTTGATGAATGGACGTTACAGTTAGGCTTCCAAGCAACATTGGAATCACAAATTTAACTACACGAATGCTGAGTATTTTGTCAAAGTGAACACCTTTAACTGCGCTGACAGTTCGCTCACAGGCTATACAAGCTGTGAGCCAGTCACAAAAGGAGGTAGACAATTGAATAAGAAAGTCGAAAAACATACAGCTTATGCTGAGAAATCGGCTATTCGAAACGATCATTATCTGACTCACAAGCAGATAAATGAATCGACCAACAACGAGGATCAAACTAATCTGATTTGCAATCGATAAAATAAGTAGGTAAAAGCCACAACCAGTTTTTCGAAGATCATCATGAGAGAATGTCCAAGTAGAACAGAGATTCAAAGTGAACCCAATTACAGACATCAAAACGACGAGAGCGAGAGTGATCTTGATAAAAGGCTTCTGCTGATCGAGAGATGCATCTGTAATGATTTCCTGGCCGAGCATCGAATCAAGAGTCAGCGAATATTTAGTCATGGTTAATTGACAGAATAAACCATAGTGACATTCGGGACAGACACAAGCGAACTGAACTTGACCTATTTTTTTGTCTTCTAAACAGCGCCCACCATTTTCACAATAGTTCCGATCAGTACAATGGGCAACATCATGATTGAAAAACAGGCAATCAATTAGTTGATAATCATCAACAAGACACATGTAGATTTCATCATAGAAGCAACGAATATCTTTAAAATAGTGATGATACAATTTGACTCGTTCGATCCATGTGAAATTCATTATGGTTTTATTAAGCCGTTCGCTAACATGAATACAACGATTGTCAAAAGTCAACATTTTTGTTAAACTTGTACGATTATGATCTAGAAGTGCGAGAAGATAGTAAGATCCATAGTTGGAGGCTAGATCGACGAAAGTTTGAAGAAGGATAACCGGTGACAGAAATTGTTGTTGGTGATCCAAAATGATCATCTGTGAGCCTGGGTGGATGTTCTTCATAAAGAAAGTACTTCGATGAGACAAGATACCAGGAATATTGTTAGGTGTATGCAAGAAATGGGTAATCATCACTGGAATATATTGAGCAGTTCGTGGTATTTGGATTGTTAAATGAGCTACTCGATATTGACAATAATCACTGAAATATTCGGAAGAACAAATGCACACTCTTTTTAGAGTCCGTTCATCAAGTGATACGCAATGACCATCATTCAAACAATGTATTCCATCACAAGCATCATATGGAACTCGACAGTTATGTCCAATGCGACCGAGAGTACACAAGCAAAGGGCTCGATTATCGTGAACAAGACATTTTGAATAATGTGGATCACAATTCAATGGCTTACATAGATCGATTGTGAGGCTTTTATTGCATTGTGGACCAATCCAACCTTGATAACAAGAACAAAAATGAATGTTGCGATTGTTGACGTAGGATGTACATAGACCGTGGACACATCCAAGATGATGGCAAAGTGTCATATTTAACGGTATTTGTTCGAAATAAAGTTTTAGTGCCAATCGATTAACGGGAAGAAATGGAAATTGAACATTGTAATGCCAAGCAAATGAGAGAGCTTGTATTTCGTTCGATGTTATACTGTAAGCTTCAATGTGAACAGATAATTCAGCATGCAATGATCGATTTGTATCGCGTGGATATATGAGATAGATCAGATGTTTGTGTGTTGACTGTTTAATAGGCATATGAATCACTGTTTCAAGACTGAGAACCTTATCATTCTGATCGAGTAAGAAGAAAACAAGATGATAGATTGTGTTTTGATTGAACATACTAGGCAATTCCGTTCGATAAATAATAAAGAGTCGTTCGCTCTGAAATTGACATCGATGTCCATGATAGCTTGGTGGGCAAAGACAATGGTCGTTTCCAGTTTTTGAATGAAGTAAAATGCCACGATGACAATGAAAAGTAACATATGGATCATCGATGACAATGTTTTCCTGTTTCAATTGAACATGTTGATTTTCGACGGCTAGTATTGATGGTACCTGTTCTTTTTCATAGGGTTCAACATGAAATCCTCTTAACGTAAAAGGTCGATATTTTCCCACAAATCGAATATTTTGCATATGACAACCCCATTCGTCTTCGGCTGCTGGCCAACAATCGATCTGTTTGTCGCAACGTTTCGCTTTGGATACACATGTACCATTTTTACAGGTGAATTCTTGCGAAGAACAACGGCTATTGAAATGCCATGAACAGAGAATTTCATCATCTTGAAGTGGGCAATGTACTGTACGATCACAGAGGGCTTGACTAGCAATTGGTACACTGGAATTCCAACAAGGACCATAAGTTCGTGTTTGGAAATAACCGTTTTCGAATAGGTATGAATGAAATTTTCTTTCAGGCGTCATTTGTTCATCGAATGCAAACAAACAATTGATATGACCGTCGCCTGCTTGTTCGAGGGGTAAACATCTTATTCTCGATCGACTCAAATGAAGACAATAGTGCTCATTGAGAGAACAGTTAGCCACTCGTGCGAGATGACCACTAATCAAATGAGGACAATTGACTTCATCACATCCATTCCGTCGATTCCATATATCATCACAATAATGTGCGCGCGCTCGACATGGCCAAGTGTCACAGTTAATTTCGTCTCCAATGATGCCGAGTCCCCAATCAATCTCAACACCGTTGCAAAATTCCTCGTACATGATAGGAAATGTTTTTTGCAGATCGAAATCACGAAAAAATTGACAATCGTACTCATTCGTGCATCGGATGGGAAATAGTTCATCCGAATATCCATCACACTCATTTGTGTTATCACGGAGATGACGTCTTGGTATGCATCGAGATTGTGCTTCATGTTCGAAAGCACATTTAAATCGATTCTTGGAAGAAAATGAGCATGATAGATTTCCTAAGTTTTCATCCGTTATAAATGGAAAACAGTCAAAATATCCATCCTGTAGTCGATGACGAGAAATGTAATGGCCACTAGTACAGCGATACAGTTGTGTATTGGATAGCGATTGGAAAGGTGAGAAGATTTTTTGTATTGCCATCAGAAACAAAACAGCATGATTGTTTCTATTGGACTCTTCTAGCCACTTATAGGGGAAAAGAGTTCGTCTAAAATGACATTGGTATCCGTTGATTGATATCGGCTTCGGAAATTCGATTTCGTAAACTGATTTATTGTAGCAAATCATTTCCGGTCCCAGAGGATATTGTTGCCTATTCGAGTATGATTGGAACGGTCGCCATTTGTATAACAGTCGAAGAAATGGATAAACTATTGATGTTTCAGGAAAAAAAATATAATTTTCTTCGATCAATGACGTACAATTATTTCTTAATTCAAAACAAAACCGAGCAGTTCCGTAACTGTCATATTGGCATGAGGAATTAGACATAGTCGGTACTTCATATATGCATGACAGACCGATATTACAAATCATGTGAAGCCAACAATTGTCATATAGTCCTGTTCGTGGCTGATAGATTTTCTTTAGCAGAAGCAAATCACGCTGACTCTCGCATTCGTCTGATATTTGTAAAAAACTCATGAGGCGAAAACAATTACCGTCTCCGCATGAAAAGTCAGAAATGCCACATGAATGCTCTTCACAGTCAACCAAACTCGAATGAGCACATGTATCTCCTTCAGAGATCGGATCGAATAATCTTTGCTCATCGTCCCAGTTAGGACAGTCGGGTGTTAAATCAAATGAAAATAGTTGTGGAATACAATGGCCACTTCGACATCGATATTCCGCTGTTTCATCGCATTCATTGATTTCTTTCTCCAGACATCGCTCTTCATCAAGACCATTTAAACAGTCATGTCTACTATCACACACTTGCCGCCAGTCCAAACAAAAATTCGTATAGGTCGTGCAGTTGAAGAGTGCATAACATGTGATGTCCTTTTCATCGGTTAAATTTCGGATGTCCCGTTGCATCTTCTTACTATCGAATATAGCATCAACCAACCGTTCGAACGAGAACGTCTTCGTGAAAAATTGATATTGACATCTTGTACCGAAAGAATTATCTGTTTCTGAACAATTACAAAACAGTTCGTTTTCATTGCTGTTGTCGACCAGAAATCGTTGGTAGTCCGAGATCAAATCTATCGGTGCAAACCATTTCATCAAGTGTTCAGAAGTGAAATTGTTTCGTTTTAGTTCTGCAAACGTGTAATTGTCACCATAGCATGGCAGCTCGGAATTAAGCTGGACATCGGTGGATGCTCGAATGCAGTATGATACCAGATGACGGGCTCTTCCATTGAATTCGTTTGTATATCGATACAAGCATGTGTGATCGCCATGATTTACTGGATATTTGGTATGATATAGACGAAATTGTGTTTCTATCGAGATGGCAACCCAACTGAAAAAGATAAAAAGCCAAGTAATAGTTGCCCGCACCATGTTTTACAATAGAAAATCGTTATTTGCAACGTTCTGAGCAAGCATTAGTGATAAATATAAAGACGGAATGCATCAACTAGTCACATGCTCAAGCACAATTCAAACTATGACATAGGAGAATGGGCGATTTTATCATTTTTTATTTTGTCAAACATGCCTGTGAGAAATCTGATCTAGGCAAATACTCTTGTATTACATATAGAGCATCAGTCACGTCGTTGTGAAAAAAATGAAATAACGTTTCAACGATTTTCTACCAACTTCCATTAAAAATAATTCCTTTCAAATTAGCATTTCGTAAGAAAAATTTTTCTATATTATGCAGGTCGTTAGAACCAAGAAAACAGAATCTATACAGGGTGTCCCATAAATAGCTATACGATAAGAATTTTGAATATCTCCATTTCGGTTCAACCAAATGAGCTGCTTTTTTAAAGGATGATAGAGGCTGACTTAGAATTTTTTTTCATACGAACAATCCTAATCAATACTATTTTGAACCATCACCATTGATCGAAACAAAAAAATCTAGCCTTTTGTAAGGTTTTACAATCAATGATAATAGTTCAAAATAGTATTGATTAAGATTGTTCGTATGAAAAACAATCCTAAGTCAGCCTCTATCATTCTTAAAAAAATCAGCTCATTTGGTTGAACCGGGATGGAGATATTCAAAGTTCTTATCGTATAGCTATTTATGGGACATCCTATACTGATCACTGACAATTTTCACAAAAAAAAATAAGAATATATTTATTTTATTAAGGTGGAACTTATCATCAGATAATGAATAAGAGGAAGAGTTACGACAGTATTGTTAATCGTGCCTATACATCTCTTACAGTTAATAATGTTATATAAGCATCTCGCTAGTAAATAGTATTGTAAAATATACTTAAAAAACTTGAAATAGCACTACTTTCTTGAGGTGAGTCTCAGGATTAGGAGTGTCAGGATTTTGTTCCGTTCCTAGGTAGGGGTGTCAAGGTTCCGCGTTCCCATATGGTTCCGTTCCCTAGGAACACGAACCCATTTCACAATTCATTTTTATCCATTTTAAAACACAATGGACTAGTCACATATCCTTATACTGCCTTTTTGCACAAAGTTGCTGTGGGTTCCAGGGTTTCTGGAAATCCGAAACCCTTTGATGGTTTGGATTCTCGAAAACCCGGAACCCTATCTGGGTTCCACTTCTGGGAGCCTGAGAACTCTGTACTAGGGGTGGCACTTTACTTTTACTTTACTGGTAAATAAGTAAATAAAAATTTACCATTTACTTTTGTAAAGTAAATAAACTATTTACCATTTACTTTGGTAAAGTAAATATTTTATTTACTATTTACTTTAGTAAATAAACGTTTTTTTTATCGAAATATGACGAAACAATCATATTTGCGTATTTACTTTACCAAGTAAATAGTAAATAATTTATCTACTTTACTAAAGTAAATAGTAAATAAATTATTTACTTTACCAAAGTAAATGGTAAATAGTTTATTTACTTTACAAAAGTAAATAGTAAATATTTTATTTACTTTACTAAAGTAAATGGTAAATATTTTATTTACTTTACTCTATTTACCTAAAGTAAAAGTAAAGTAAATATGCCACCCCTACTCTGTACGCATGCTCATTTGATGGAATCCGTGAACTTACATAGATTTCAAAGAACGAGTACTCGGAAAGAGTTCTGGGAGATAGGAAATCCATATGGGTTTCGGGTTCCTGTGAACGGAACCGGAAACTGACACCCTATTCCTAGGAATCCAGAACCTGGTGCAGATTCCGTTCCCAGGAACCCACTTGAGAATTTGTTCTTACGTGTTTTTGAACCCGCTGTAATGCTTAGACATATTTTTTCTTTCTTTTTTTTCAAATATTCTACAGTAATTTGTTCATCCAATAGAAGGCTGTTCTATAGAACCAATATTAGCAGTCTAATTTTATTATATTATTATGGATGATGTACTAACACATTTCATGGACAGACAGTACAGCTTAATATATACTTGCTTAAGACGATAGATCATCGCTCGACCATTCTTTTGGCATTCCAAATCCAGTATGGATTGTAGATCACAGATTTTTGAAATCTTTTATTAATAAAATGCTGGATTCCATTGTTTGACATACATATTCTATATATCTTATTAAGCCATCATAAACGGAAGATACTATAAAAAAGAGTAAATTATTGTTTATACAAAAGATTCAATACGTTTCAAGAGTCAATATTTGTTTTAGTTAAAGATAGATAATGATGTGTCATACGCTTAGACATTTCTTCTGATTAGACAACCATAAAAAATAATCTGACATGCAAATTTTTGCCATTGTATTTATTTAGATGGTTTTTATCATGAGAGTAAAAGTAAATGTGATCGACTTTAATTATTTACTATAAAAATGAACAAATTTCACTAATTATCTTCATCTGAGATCGTCTAACCATTTTTTTTCGAGGACTGCTCAGTTAAACAATGAAAGTCATTAACTATCACTTAGGTCAACTAGACAAATCCGTTTTGTGTCTAACATTAGAAGTCTTTCAATCTCATTTTCCTCTCTATTTTTGATCGATTGGAACAGAATAGTGCCTATGTGATGAAGAGAATATGTTTACTGGAATATATTAGAACGAGAAGATATGTTTCCTTTTTTTTCTTATTTATCTTCGATTATATTTATTATAATATTGACATCATTTTGTGTTATGAAGAGATGAGGGAATAGAAAACATACTCAAAAAAAAAGATTTTTTTTGTTTTGTCGTTCTGCAAGGTCTTCTTGTGTTCTATTGTTTTTGTACGCCACCTATTCTAGAGAAAAATTGCTGGTTCTCCATTTTTCACTGATGATTGATTGTAGTATGAGTGAATAATAGATCAATAATATTGATTTATAGTCTGTATATGAAGAACTGCTTTTTCTCACATCCATAATATTTGCCTTCAATTATATTTTTATAAATTAAGTTTATTTTCTTCAATATGATTCTGTTCTGTAGAGAAATAAGAAAATAGAAGCACATTTATTTTAGTATTTTTTGAATTTAAATCATTATATAAATTATCTAACGGGTTTTCTGATCATACTACATGGTTTATATTCAACTTCGTAGTCATATAACTCAATGACAATGCGGTATTATTCAAATTTTATCTTTATTGTCGTTCAGTTACTAGTCGTTCAGTCCGATGATTCTAATTCAGACTACTTTTACCAAAAGTTATTGACGAAGAAGAATCGACCAAAATTTCGACCTACTTCTTCTTTTTCTACTAAAGAGAGACTACTAGCATTGTACCCTCATGCATTTTATAAACAATTTTATTCGAAAACTCAAGCATCTGCTATTTATCCTTCTCATCTCTTTAACAAACGTTCTATTTATGACACAGGAGTAATTTCCTTCGATCAATGGCACAAGCTTGATGAAATATCTAAAATGGTGGAAGAAGCCATTAAAATTGGGAAAGCATACCGGAATTATTTGGAAGAAACATGCAATTATTGTTGTGGAGGTAATATTTTCTAAGTAGATGCTATCACATATTTGAATTACAATCGCTATAGCATTGCCAATGCCGTCTGATCAGTTTTTATGTTTATCTTAGAAGAGACTACGCTATCCTTTTTTTGTTTCATTCTAAACAAATACGACGTAAACAGTTTTGAAGTGCTTTGCTTATTACATGATTAATTAGTATAATAACTACGGTACAATGGTTTATAAAAAAAGTTTTTAGGTCAAATGACGAAAGAAGTATTTCTCTTTGCGCTTTTGAATGTGTACAGAATAGAAAACGTGATGGAAGACCTTGACTTTGGTTCCAAATGAAAATCTCAATGACTTCTAAATATTTTAATCAAAGAATTTATATTAGGCAAATCGATCTCTAAAAATCTTCATTTTCCATTGAGTCTAAAGGATCCAAAATATCTTTCAAAAACTTGTTGACAATACCACTCGATAGCCCATTTGAATTCGAAGTACTGAGATCTACTGAAAAAGGTGTATTTTGCAAGTGACATCAAATTTCAATAAATTTCCGTTACGCTTCATCTAGATTTAATCTCCGATAAATATACAAATCTCTAAGTTTGCAACTAAATTTCAAGAATGACTGTTGTTTCAGTAGTAGATTGCTATCTTTTTATTGTGTTCTTCCAGTTAGATTCTTTTTATTTTAAATGTAATTTATAGGGCCTTACAGAAAGTGTCGTTCTGGGCAGAAAAAGTGGTGCTGTCTGGGTGAGTTAAACAATAAATCGTTTTTGTATATTTCTTCCTTTTAATTCATCATCATTTCTTCTTTCTCTAGCTGGGAACCCTTGTGGAGATTTTTCTCATAAATGTAGTAAAATATCGTCGGTGGGTTCAGAAAAATATATTATAGTAGGTTCCACTATGATAATTTCGTTGTTTATTTTATGTGCAATTATATGCCATGCTATAAATAATGACCAATCTGGTTCGGCATCAATGCCTTCGGTAGTAAGACTTCCACCCATGGATAATCCTAATTTACTACTTATGGAACCACAAAATTTGATCAGAATTATGCCATTAATAAATTCAATAGCTTCGATAGAACCGCAACTATCAGAAAACGACAATTCTAATGACAGAAGAGCAACAACAACATCATTTGAACAACATACTTCAAGTGTGTTTTTAAGATATCATTTTCTTGCTAAATAGTATCGTATGAGAAATCATACACTAGTTTAAATAAAAAAACAAATTTTAATCGGAGATACAATTGATTGTGTATGTCAAAATAAATACTGCTGTATAAAAAGATCCTAATATAGTTTTAAAAAGTATTTTTCTTTAAGAATCATATCTTAAGTCTTAACAAGTTTGTAAGGGATTAATTATGATTTGAAATATTCAAAAATCACATGAAGTTGGTTCGATATCTGGAACAACTTCGTCATTGATTTTGATAAAGCATATTTTCAAAGATCGAATGTATTTATAAAATCGGTCAGTTTCAACGGCCGATTTCGTCCAGCTTTGTTGATATTCACGGTCTTGTTGTTCAGAAAATTTAATTCCTTGTTTAGTAGCTGCTAAAAATCGAAATGATTCACTATCAAAACAGAATATGTTTGACTTGTCAAAGACAATACGATCTCCTGGTAATTGTTTGAGCATCTCATCAAGTAATGGTGCTGTATTGCCCGGCATATAGAGGGTTGATCGAGCATTTGTAAAGCAGAAGACAATGTTTTTGCGAACATTTGGATGAAGAATATTAAATAATTGAATAAGACATAATCGAAAAGAAGCATGAAGTCGTCCTACATTCGGTTTAAGTAAGATACAAATGGCATTTAAATGACTGAGCTTTTGAACAAATGATAGAATATTCTGTATATTAATTTTATCTTGTTTCGGTCCTCGGGTATCGCCAATTCCAGGAGTGTCAATAATATTTAATTTTGTATGATGGTTAATTGGAAGACTATAGGATTTGCACTGCTGTGTAACCGATTGACCATGATCGTTGTGAAGTTCATTCGTATCTGGTTTACCAAATTTGATCATAATTTCATTAAAATCGGTAATGCGAGTATTAGTACGTTTAATAGTGCGAATCGTTACGAGAAACGATGTAGGTATTAAGATAATAGGATCACTCTCTTCAACCTGTTTGAGAGATTCAAATCGAATATAATTAGCCAGAGCATTGATAAACGTTGATTTTCCGACACCTGTTTCACCCAATAGTAAAACATTGATATCAGTCGTTTTGATAGAGTTCTGTGAAGTGTCGCTTTGTGGAAACGAGTCTGATCGATTATTAGAGTCGATCAATGGTCGAATGTTGTCGGTAAGCTTCTCGATGTCGGTGATCAATAAACGATAGTCACTCTGAATAAAATATTCAGCAAGTTCATGTTCACATTTTTTACCTCGATGAATATCGCTAATTAAAATAGTTAATGATTGCTGCATCTTGAAATATCTCTGTTGTATTTCTTCAAACTGTTGGTGAAATTTCGACTTATTGTAAGTGGCAAGTAATGAATAAGCGTCATCTATCAAGTGACGTAACGTGAGTAATTCAGATTGAACGCTATAAATAATTCCATAATTGATTTTACGAAAGATTATGTTAGCCTTATGATAGATGGACGAGATTGGCTGTAGATAATAAAATATCGGTGGAGCGTACCGTATGCTGAATCTATAAATTCGATCGTACGCTGAGCTCATATTTTTTAGCGAGCCTAATTTTGCTATATTAGTATACGTTGCTAGGATTTTTAATTGATCAAGATAGTTTATCAGTGTGTCATTGTTAGGTAGTTTTCGACCTGTACGCAGCATCATGCATAACTTGTACAGCTGTTCATCAACATCTTGAATGGGCAATTCAGAGGGCACTTCCAAAACGATTGATAGTTCGATACCAAACGATACCAAGGTGATAATATGAGTTGCATTTTGCTGTAATGGATTCTTTTCGCATGAAGTCCAATTTGGTTTTAGTGGTAAAGATTCTTTTTCAGAAATTCTCCTGTAGAACAAAATTCGTCGACGATTACCAATCCATTGTCTAGAATTAAAGATGGCAACTTGCGTTCCATCTGTAAATGTGACCGCTGTGTTGAGTAATAAGTTCAATATTGATTGATCATCAACGTCAAGTATTTTTAATAGTGTATCATTATTACCCATTTCACCTTTAATGAAGATACAAGATGGAGGAACATTTGTTGTTGTTTTTATCGGTGAATTCTCAAGTAATCGAACATTTTTAATAACTTTGTCTTGGCTTGCATCGTACTGATTACCGACTCGTCCGGACAAATCAATTGCTTTTCGCCTCACATCTAACATATGATCTTTCGGCGATGTATTTGAAAGATTACTGTGGCTTTGTGGATCTTGCAATACCGTGCTTGAAGATCTTACTCGTTGATAACTGAAACCTTGGGCAGGACCAATATCCTTTTTCTCTTTCTGTTTAGACATCAACCAACATTTTGTTATGTCAATAATAAAATAGTCCTTTTATGTCTTGTTTCTTATCGAAGCTATACACATGGAGAAAAAGAATAACTGATAAAGATACATTTGTATACCAAATTGTGACGAGGTGAGAGTCTTATTAAGATATAATAATCAGGCAAGTAAAGTAAAAGGTGTACCATTCGAGAATGGCGTCCAGGGAATTCGATAGTTTTTCACACACGCACACTGCAGCTTCGACTATGTTATCCTCCGAGTCACTTCAGGCTAATATGAATCGACTATCATTAGAGTCTGATATCAACATTCTATTATTGGGACAAACAGGCGTTGGCAAAACGACTTTTATCAATGCATTTGCTAATTATCTTACTTATAACTCATTAGGTGAGGCTCTTCAAGGAGAAATGATAACATTGATACCTAGCTCATTTCATGTTTTGAATCCAAAGACATTTCAATCGACGAAGATTACAGTCGGTATTCCTAATTCTAACGAACACTATGATGATCATGGTCAATCAAATACGCAAGGTTGTCAAAGCTATAAATTTACATTTAGCAATCGAAGTCTACGTCTGATCGATGCACCCGGAATTGGTGATACACGTGGTCTGGAACAAGACGCTAAAAATTTCGAACATATTCTTGCCTATATCAGTCAATATGAATATTTGAATGGCATCTGCATTTTACTCAAGCCGAATGAAGAACGTTTAAATATTCTTTTTCGTTTTTGTATCAAGGAACTTTTAACCCATTTACATGTTAGCGCTAGAGAGAATGTTATGTTTATATTTACCAATTCTCGATCTACTTTCTACGCGCCAGGTGCCACAGCTCCTCAACTCAGAATTCTTTTAGATGATCTTCGTAAAACAACACGTGTTGATGTCCCTTTCTCTGGCGAAAACACTTTCTGTGTAGACAATGAAGTATTTCGATTTTTGGCTGCCTACAAACACGGTATAATATTTCCATACGAACAGATGCGAAATTACGCTGAAAGTTGGAATGTTTCGGCAAACGAATACATTAGATTGTTTTCGCATATTGTGAATTGCAAGCCACATGACGTGCAAGACACTTTATCGATCAATGAAGCTCAGCAACTCATTCGTAAACTTGGTCGACCTATAAGTGAAGTAGCCAGACTTATAAATAAGAATATAGCATTAGCCAGACAATATGAAGAACGAATCCGATATAGTTCATCATCTGAACGCGAAAGAATGGAAGCAATGCCTCAAAAAAGTGCGCGATTTGTATCACTCAGACATCCATGTACTGTATGTACAAGTGATAAATGTACCCGGATTATAATGGTTGATGATGAGGTTAAGGTGGAATATGCTTCTGAATGTCATCGTAATTGTCGTCTGCGCAAGGTTGAACAAGAGGTGATCAACAATCCAGCACTCTTGTATTGTACTGCAATTGATCGAACAAAAGGTAATTATTGATGTTGCCATTTTTTGAGCATTAGGTTAACTATGGCATACATTTTTCATTTTCTTTTATTCTAGGATGCTGTAGAAAATGCGGTTGCAAATATGAAAAACATATGCATATTACTTATCGATGTCAAGAATTCACTACTTATATTGAAATGAAACCTAGTCATTCATCACAACAACGAACAAGTCTTTTGACAAGACCATCAATTTCATATGAAACATGGTTATCAACGGTTCACAATCGTATCAATGATTTGAAAGAAGAACAACATTGTATGATGGATATAGCAATGCAACTTTCATATTACTTACATAGGAATGCGATTTCACCCTACAATGACGATTTTATTGCATATCTTGACTTGTTTATTCATGAAGAGCAATTGAAACAAACGGCTGACGGTCATAATCAAACAGTGCTTGAAGAATTACAACGTCTCTCCAATCGATACAAACAAGAAATTGAATTATTTAAAAATACGATACCAAAATTAACAATAGAGGAAAAATTCGTTATGAGAATGCCGGAATCTACCGCCAAAGGAGTAAAAGAAATCTTTGATCTAGTCAAAAAGTTATATTCACTTCCGATCAATGGATCATTAATACGTGAACAAGTCGAGGGTTTAAAAGATGGTCAAAGCAATAAAATTGGAGATTATGAGATATCTATTAATGTACCATGTTATGGTCCTATATCTGCTGTTATAGAACAACTTGATATTGTGCTTTCTCCAATGATTGTAACTGCTATTTAATAGAGATATAAAACTTTTAAAAAAATTCTGCGTATAATTTATTTTGAATAATTTTTTTCAACTGCAAACTATAACCTATAAAAGCATTATTTACTATTACTTATATTTTCGGAACCAAAGACTGTTTAAGCGTTCTATGTTTCTAAACAAATTATCTTATAAATCATACCAATCAATACAAAATTTATGAGAACTGACCAAAAAACATGTCATCCATCAGCTGAATACGTCAAAAAACAAATATTTCTAAGGAACGTTTTAAACTTAATACAAATAAACTCTAAAATAGTTTTAAAAGCTACTAATGTTGAAAATGAAAATGAATATAGTGATGACAAAAGTTTAACAACAACGTATTTTTGATTTTTGCTATAATATTATGCACTTAGTTCAAATCCAAATAGTGATTTTGATAGCCAATGAAGTGCCCGATCAAATGCATCCTATATCAAGATTTCACATATGAACTCTGATTGCCAGATTTCTAGGAAAGTGGACACAGTATATGGATAAAAATGTGGAACTCTCCTCTATCATTTGAAAAAGAAATTAGCTTATTTGCTAAAAGCAATGTGAAGATATTCAAATATTTTATTGTAGAGGCTGTTTTAGTACAGATGCAATGTCCGTTCGAGGTCAGTGGTTCTTTGTTAAGTGTTAATCCTATTGAATGGAAATCAGAACTAACAAAAGAACTGTAATCAATAAAATGATGGGCAAGTATTTGGATAGAAACAGTGTGAAAGAATTCCTGGCAGTTGATTCATCACTAATGGCAAAGCTCATGGTCACAGTTTATTAAAGAACTCAAAAAAAATGCAGAAAAACCATAGTAGCATTTTTTTTTCAAGAATGTTTTAGTTGAAAAAAATATTTTCGATAAGACAAGAAAAGCAAAACTGTCGGCTCTCGCGTTTTCTACGATAATTAAGTCAAATTTTCGTTTCAATCCATATAAACACGAACGGCCAGATATTTCGGAAAACAGGTAATGCGTGTAACGTATCCGCCGGAATTGTCTGCATCTCTACCCGGATCTTGGAAGGTGACGCGTTGCATTAGACGTGCAATGATTGTTTTCAACTCAAAAAATGCTAATTCTTGACCGGCACATGCTCGATGACCACCGCCAAATGGCATGTAAGCATGTTGAGGTGGATTTCTATCTTCGTTGAGAAATCGTTCGGGTACAAACTGTGTTGGATCGATCTTCCAGTAGCGAGGATCTCTGTGTAGATTCTGTATAGCAATGTATATCAGATCTCCTTTTTTTACTTGAATGTTATCGATTGTATCGTCGCACATAGCCTGACGTGCCGTGGCCACGGCAATTGGAGCAAAGCGAAGAACTTCCTTAGTCACACATTCCACGTAAGTCAATGAGTCGAGTATATTCTGTGTGAGTGGTGTGTCAGGTGTGAGACTGTGTTTTTTGAGCTCATCTTTGATCTTTTGCTGAATGCTCGAATATTTGGACATGTAGAAAATGAACCAGGAGAGTGCTGTTGCGGTAGTCTCAAAACCGGCCAATATTGATAAAGACACTTCGTCGAATACTTCATTTGGACTCAATGATACTTCTCCTGGAGATGATTCGCCCTTGGTGAGAGAAGCAATCAAATTCTTCGGTTTGTTCGATAAGACAAATTCATCCTTCTGTCTGTTTTTCTCTTGGACAATGATGTTCATCACATAGTGTCTCATAGTGTTTAATGCGCGTTGAAATTTCCAATTCACAGCTAACATGATCTTAGTGATCCATAGTGGCAGTCCACTTCTCAACACAAATCGATTGGCACAGTAAACAAAATCATTGAACGCTTGTCGAAGATCAGAGTGGCCGTCAATTTGTGTTGATGCTGCGAGATCATAATCAAAAGCAATGAATGCGATGATTCTGAGTAAATGTTGTTGGCATTGTTCGACAAGATCTGCATGAATCTCTCCATCTCGCTGTACAAACCGCTCGTTGATAAACCGATCAGTACAGGTGATAATGGTATCAAGATAGGGCAGGATCTTGGCTCGTTTGAACATTGGCAGCATGAAGCGTGCATGGCGTTTCCAATCATTACCCCGTAAAGTGATGAGACCAGTCGGAAAGAGAACGCGAAAGTTGCGCGTCGTTCTCTCCGACATATCATAGATATGTCTGTTTGATAGCACATGTTGAACGTGATCAACACGCGAGAGCACGATTCCATGGTAGGGACCGAACCAGAACGAAAAGACATCACCATATTTCTGTTTGAACTCAGCAAACACTTCGTACAACGACTGTCGACCTGAGACAAGACCTGCATTACGTAAATTGCCGAAAATCCATTGAGGTTTGAGACCAGGTAACTTCTTCCTACGGTGGTTAGTAGTGCGTTTCAAGTACCAATATGCAGTCGTGAGGAACACGATCAGAAATACGAGAATTGTTGCAAGAAACATGCGAGCAATGGATGTGTGAGAGAACAAAGAACAAAGTGTGATAATGGAGAGATGAGAAAAAACGTGCGCAAACGAAAAAAGAGGGCCGAGATAACGAGATATAGAATTCTTCTGCATGGTGATGGGGTCGGAGGTGCGAGTGTTGAAAAAAGTATTGTTAGAGCCATTGCACCGTTTTCTAAGATACCCAGAAAAATAACCTTGAATTTTCTGTCAGAAAATGTGCAATGAAAAGCTCTACAAAAACTGTATATTGAATTCCTTTCGATCTGTTTTAATGGCTTTTTTTCTGCCCAAAACGAACAATCTACATAACAGTGTTAGTTCCCATTATATGGAAAATGTTTGGAAGACTTTTCTGACTGACTATAGGAATAGGTTCATACCGCTTTGGTAGAACTTCTGACAGCACATCTTTAAAAAAAAATTCAATATTGTATCATTTTCTCAAGTCGAGATATATGCAAAAGAAAAGTCTTCCAAACATTTTCCATATATTGCGAACTAACATTGTCATGCAGATTGTTCGTTTTGGGCAGAAAAAAACATGAGAACAGGTCAAAAGGATTCCAGTCATACATTATATAAGTGATCCGTGATATATGTGAAGTAAAATATATTACAATATCATGGATACCCTGTGGTAAAAAATATGTCACTTTTTTTTCTAATACATTCTTTATACTTTAAACTGCATCTGATGTTCAGCCTAAATATACCAAAAGATGCAGCGCGTTCCAAGCTTTCTGACTATATATAGCCAGTTAATAAATAAAAGAAGTATATTAATAGAAACAAAAAAAAAGCAAAGCGAGGAAATTCAATTGACTCCCACTGTATTATTCTTTTTTTGCGTATTGATGGTCACGGCTTTGAGAAGAATATCATTATCACTATTATCAACAACTTCACTTGACCACTTTTGACCACATGCTGGCACTGGACTTAGTTTGCAGAGTCCATAGTATACGACTGACGAAACAAAAAATCCCAGATAGTAATTTAAATGATACATGTTCTGCGCTGCAATTGAGACGTGTGCTCCCACTGCACCAGCAAATCCGACCACATTGATAACTATTCCTGCGACATATGCAACGTATGCTCGCCAATTCACACCAAATGTAAAATAATAGACACCTTGTTTTGATCCTG
>JADMIO011014769.1_pt1 | contig 20974 bp, 22 predicted proteins | sample 8958161 | NCBI WGS metagenome assembly JADMIO01 (sample SAMN16585339, study PRJNA669376) | soil metagenome | isolation source: Crop rotation soil | place: USA: Cullars Rotation, Alabama | collected 2011 | reverse complement strand
GTTGGCAACTGTAATTATAGTCCCGGCAATTTCACTGGAAAGCCTGCCGTCATTTTCATTGACTATTGCTGCGGCTTTTTTGACGTAGCCATAGGCATAATACACTTCTTTTGGCATTCTGTCATCTCCAATAGAAAAATGCAGGAGACTACGTTGTGTCTGCGCTCCCCAATACCGTTCTGCAGGTACCTCAATTGTTCCCATTGAATCACTCTCGATTCGTATACCGGTTTTACCGGTTCCTATGGGTAATGAAATCTTGTTTTCCATGTTGTGTGTTTTAATCAATCAGCAGCTGCTATTCCTCATCAGGAATAAAATGGGTATCCTCGTGCTCCTTAAAAATAACGTAAACACGTTTCCATGGGTCTTCATTGAGTAAACGCCATTTATGACCAGTACCTGTATGATCTGTAGCGAGCAGGACATCACCCGGATAGATGGTAAATGACTCGCCTGTTTTTGTCGTAAACTCTAAAATTCCCGATAAAGTGATCACATATTGCGGAATGGGATCATTGTGCCAGTCGAAAGAAGAACTTGCAGCCGTTTCCTTGAAAAGTGTATGGTCTGCTTTTACCAGCGCGCTTTCGCTGATACTGCCGCGTTTGAAATGTGAATTACCGTCAGCCCCGGTGTAAAGAAGATATGCTCTGATCATGATTATATGTTTTTAATGTTTAATACCCCTGCTGTTTTTTTTCTGATTTCCAGGCAAAACGCGGGGTTATCTATTAATGACTGCCCGTAAGAGGGAATCATTTCTTTTAATTTTGATGTCCAAACGCCGTCTTTGATTTGATCGCCAAAACATTTTTCAAGCACATTGACCATGATAGATACTGCTGTTGATGCACCAGGAGAGGCACCCAGCATAGCGATTATACTATGGTCAGCCGAGCCGACAAGTTCTGTTCCAAACTCCAGGATTCCACCATGAACATCATCTTTTTTGATAATCTGTACTCGCTGACCAGCCACTTCCAGTCGCCAGTCTTCCTCTTTCACCTCAGGAAAAAATTCCCTGAGGGCCGCGAACTTTTCTTCCTGAGATTCGAGCACCTGACCTATCAGATATTTGGTGAGGGCCATATTGTCTCTGCCAACAGCTAGCAGGGGCAAAATATTGTCTGTGTCTATTGAACCAAACAGATCCAGATAAGATCCATGTTTTAGGAACTTTGTCGAAAACCCTGCATATGGTCCGAAAAGGAGAGAGGTTTTTCCTTCAACATGTCGCTGATCAAGGTGTGGAACCGACATAGGTGGTGAACCTACAGCCGCTTTTCCGTAAACCTTTGCATGATGACGTAATGCAAGCTCTTCTTTATCACATCTTAACCACACGCCACTTACGGGAAACCCGGCATAACCACGTGCTTCAGGTATTCCTGATTTCTGTAAAAGAGGTAACGAACCGCCTCCGGCGCCAATAAATACGAAAGGGGCACTGGTATAGTGATGCTCCCCAGTGTTTTCATTGCGAATTTCCGCTTCCCAGACGGTACCATCACGTTTAAGATCATGCACACGATGACTATAATGAATAAAAACATTGTCCTTGTCATGAAGAGAATTAAGTAGAATGCGTGTCAGCGCACCATAGTCTACATCTGTTCCGGTCTGCATCCTGGTTGCTGCAATCAGCTCATCAGGATCCCTGCCTTCCATCACCAATGGGATCCATTCTTCAATTACTTTTTTATCATCTGTAAATTCCATTCCATAATAGCAGGGATTTGCAGTGAGCGCCTCATAACGTTTTTTAAGAAAAGCCACATTTTCTGCACCGGTTACAAAACTTATATGTGGGACAGCATTAATAAATGCCTGGGGATTTTTTATAATGCCACTAGTCACCAGGTAGGACCATAACTGGCGGGAAAGATCAAACTCGGTATTTACCTGCAGTGCCTTAGCAATGTCGATACTACCATCAGCTTTTTCTGGTGTATAGTTGAGTTCACATAGCGCTGCATGGCCTGTCCCAGCATTATTCCATGCATTAGAACTTTCCTGTGCAGGTTGGTCTAGAACTTCATAAATGCTGATTTTCATTTCAGGATCAAGCTGATTAAGGATAACAGCTAATGTGGCGGACATGATTCCTGCTCCGATAAGTACAACGTCAGGATTGTGATTGGATTTTTTCATGGTTCTGGTCTTTTTAAGTTCATCCCAGGAATTACAATGATTCCTGCTGTAAAATTATTGCAGCAGGCTGTGTTTCTATTTTCTAATCGTTGAAAAGGCAGAATCAGTCGTTGACCAGCCATTATGTTCAATATGTTGATCTTGTCATTTTAAACGATAATTCATTCGTAAATTAACGAAATAAAGTAATTTTTAAAGGTGTGTTTGTCTGTTAATTTGCTGTTTTATAGGTGATTATGTAAAGGTATTATTGTTGCGTAAAAGTTGTCAATAGTGTAATTATTCATACTTACCTGCGACTCAATGATATCGAACGGACAAAAAATAAGCTGCATCATTGTTGATGATAATCCAATAGCACGGGAGAGCATGGTGATGCTTGCCAGCCAGATTGATGATCTTGATGTGGTAAAGGTATGTGAAAATGCATTTCTCGCTTATAACTATTTGCAGCACAACGATGTTGATCTGATCTTGCTGGATATTGAGATGCCGGAAATGACTGGTATTGAACTGACTAAAAACCTCAGCGGGAAAAAAAATCTCATTATATATACCACTTCAAACAAGGATTATGCTATTGAAGCTTTTGATCTTAATGTATCAGATTACCTTGTTAAACCATTTTCTTCACAACGTTTTTTGAAAGCTATTGATAAGGCCAGAGAGACCTTATCCGGTAAAGCCGAAGAAACAGAAATAACTAATGATGAATTTATCTTTGTGAGAGATAGCAGTATAGTACGCCGTCTCCGTATCAACGATATTCTGTTTGCGGAGGCTATGGGTGATTTCGTAAAATTCCACACCGGTGATAAACTTTTTGTTATTCATACCAGGTTAAAATCTGTTGAAGAGCGGCTTCCGAAAAGCAAATTTATCCGCATCCATCGCTCTTACATTGTTTCCTTGCAGCATATTGATACACTACAGGAAGGCGGGATGGTAATTCAGGGTAATTTTCTGCCAATTGCAGACAGCTACAGAAAAAATCTACATCGGGTAATCAACGTTATTTAAAATAAAATCTAATCAGCACCACTCTCCGCTCATAAAAATATATGGAAAAAAATAAATCCTTTATGCCTGACAGCAAATTCAACTACCTGATATTCTCTGCATTTGTGGTTGGAATGGCTTTGCTCATTATGATTCAGTACAGTTCATCCGGAAATATGGAAACCCTTATTGAGGGTAATAAGGAATTACTGGAAGAATTACGGACAAGTAATCATTTGCGTGAAATCGACCGGGATATCCTTGGTATAGAAAGCAGGATTCGTGGCGCTATTGCAACGGATGATACTTCCCATCTGGAAGGTGTGGAAGCCAAGATACAAGCGGTAAGGATGTATCTTGATTCCATTGATGATGGGAGTGAGGATCCTTATGTTAAAAAATACCTGGACAGGCTTAATTTTCTGGCTCAGGAAAAAGTAAATACTAAAAATCACCTGATTGATCTTTTTAACCGTACCGGTAAAATGGATGATACCACTTCAATTGGTAACCCTCAGGCCAGAATTACCTCTGATGAGATTACCAGCACCACCCGCAAAATCTATAACAGCAGACAAATGCGGATGCAGAAACTGATCAAACAGATCAATGATAGCGGATTGAAGGCAAAAGCCTATGGGAATATCCTGATCGCCTTATTGTTTTTAAGTGGTGGTGCATTGTGCTGGTTTATCTCACGTCAGTTCAGAAACAGGACTTTGCTGATTGATCAGCTGGATAATTCTGAGCGTAAATCCAGAGAGTCGCTTGGAATTAAAGAAAACTTCCTGGCCAATATGAGCCATGAAATCCGGACCCCACTTAATTCTATCCTCGGTTTTACTACCTTGTTACAGAGACAGGATGTCGACCGTCAGTCGCAGCACTACATCAACTCTATACAGCAGGCCGGGGAAAATCTCCTTTCGATTATTAACGATATTTTAGATATTTCCAAGATTGAAGCGGGTATGATGCGGATTGTAAATAAACCTTTCAGCATCCGTGGATTGCTGCATTCTGTTGAAGTCCTTTTTTCTGAAAGGGTGCGTGTTAAAGGCCTGGGTTATATTACTGAAATTGATGATGACGTACCAGAGACGTTGATTGGTGATGCCACCCGTTTAACTCAGATCATGGTTAATCTGCTGGGGAATGCACTAAAATTCAGCGAGAAGGGATCATTAAAAATTACTGTTTCAATTGGTAAAGTGGATGGAAATATGATTACCCTGAAATTCAGGGTGGCCGATCAGGGTATTGGTATAAAAGATGAAAAACTGGAACGTATCTTTGAAAGATTTAATCAGGCTGATGATTCCATTACCCGTAATTACGGCGGCACAGGTCTCGGTTTATCTATCGTTAAAGATTTACTGGAAATTCAAAAAGGCACAATAGATGTTAGCAGCAAAGCCGGAGTGGGTACAGAATTTATATTCCAAATTCCTTACCTCACTTCTGACGAGGAGCAAACGGAAGAGAACGTTCACCATCAGGTGATGGAACCCAATACGATCAGTCGTTCCGCACATATCCTTATTGTTGATGATCATACGATGAACCAGGATCTGATGGCCAATATACTGGCTTACTGGGGATTCTCTTTCGCTATAGCATCTAATGGAAAAGAAGCTATAGAAAAAGTGAAAATCGGTTATTTTGATTTGGTACTGATGGATATTCAAATGCCGGAAATGGATGGATATTCTGCTACAATTGAAATCAGGTCGAAGCTTAAATCTGATATTCCTATTATTGCTATGACCGCACATGCGATGTCTGGCGAGCGCGAGAAATGTATTAGCATAGGTATGAACGACTATATCTCAAAACCGGTAAACGAGCAGGAATTGCTGGGGCTGATAGAAAAATTGACTGTTCCCAACCTGATTGTTGAAGATGTTATTCAGCCTTTTATTTATCTGGATCTGGATTACCTTAAAGATATGGGCAAGGGAAACGTGGATTACGAGCGGAAGATTACCAATCATTTTATCCATAGAATACCTGAAGATATGCAGACACTCCGGACTGCGTTAAAAGCAGGGAATTATGAGCAAATTAAAAAAACAGCACACAGTTTGAGAACAACGCTGGCGATCATGGGCGTGTTGCAAAAAACAGTTCATACGCTGGACGACCTTGAATTCTCAGGTGATCAAAGAAATTTCGGACAGTTGATCTGCGGTTTGGAAGTCATCTGTAATGAGGCCATCAAGGAGGCACAGGTTTATCTCAAAAGCCTGCAAAACAAATAATGATATCATCGAATAAGCTTGGGTAACCTCTAATCGAAAACACAATATGAATAAACTTAAACTTTATGGTAAACCAGATTCTCCGGAGGTATTGCCAATCAAAGATTTTTTAGAACGCAGCCAGATGAGTTACGAATGGATAGATATCAGCAATGATAATCTGGGCAGATATTTAGTCACTTATAGCTGCTTTTATTTGTAAATAATTAAGATAATTTGACTGGCTATACTGTAAATCCTGAAGAGGATATATTGCACGGGAGCATGCTGGAAAAAAATAACTGGTTTCTCCAGGATTCTGAAAATATGCTTTGTAACACCTGCGATTGTGATTTCTTTAAATGCTTCCATCCTGATTTTTTTAAGGTTTTATACTGTTTGTTGATCAAAAGTATAGCGGGGGACAAGGAAAACCTTCTCTGTATCGTTGAACTCAGGATATTGATCGTTGAAAAGCTTAAATCAGCCTGCTATCCATTTAATACAGTACAATGACTGTGACTTACGGACCAGGAAATCAGCGCATCAACGTTTTTAAGACGAAGATCAAGATCGCATATATCAGCCTGACTATTTTGGAATATGGCTGTAGGAGATGAAGGCCTTAGTTTGTTTTTAATTTCGGATTATCAATCATTTCAATAGTATTGATGCTCGCTACAGGCACTATTTTAATATTTGAACTTCCTTTTGTGACATAAAAATAAAAGGAACTATTGGAGTCGAATACATAAATGTCTTCAGATTTACCGGAGTTGAAATTGAGTTTATAATTATAGGTGTAGTCACTGTTGATGATCTTTTTTGATAACATCTTACCACCCGCTAATCCATATCCAACAAATAGTGACAATAGTTCAATTGCAATAAGGAGGACGAAGACCGGGAAAAGAACTTTTTGCATTTCCTTTTTGCTGGTTTCTGGTGCCAATTCAAATCTATGCAGTATTTTTTGACTCCATCTGCTGTTTCTGTAGCTGATCAGCAAAGTTTGTATGCCATATAAAATTAAACAGATTATAATCAAAGCAATAATCAACTCAACCTTTGAAATAAGGTCTGCTATCGGGCTGATCAGGATATCCGTAATTGAGGAGTAATTCAATATATTTATTCCTAAAGGATAATAGAGCAGAGATTCTTTCAAGAGGCCTAAAACAATAAGATATAAATAACCTAATGGCAGCAGGGTTTGAATTTTCTCCAGATATTTCATTCAGGTAATATTGTTTTCGTCTGATTGGTATTTTTAATTCCTTTATTATAAGGTGTATGGCTATCAAATATACTCAAATAGGTGTAATTCTAAAATGAGAGTAGAACATTGTTTCATTTACGCGATAAAAATCTGCAGATCATACATACTTGCCTTTGTATTGGGAAAATAAGCTTGTCTGCAGTCAAAACTCACTATAAGTACTTCGCACATAGCCATTGATCAGGAATTGAAAATAAATTGTTAAATCAATTTTAAATCTGCTAAATTAGTATATGTTTATGTCAGCAGAATAAATCCTGCACGAACTAATCCGAATGATTGAGCGAATACACGCTACTTGTTTTGACAACTGATGAGAAAGAAACTATTATTGATAACAATGTTACTGTACCTGGGAATTGCAGCTCAAGCACAGGAAAATAAAGAAATTCGTACCCAAAAAGATGGCAGAGGATATCTGGTGAAGATTGGGGATCAGGCACCTGATAACTTTGAACTGGTTTTACAAAACGGGACTAAAACGAATCTAAAAGCACTTAGGGGAAAGATTGTTGTTCTTCAATTTACTGCATCCTGGTGTAGTGTATGCAGAGAGGAGATGCCTTATCTTGAGAAAGATCTTTGGCAAGCCTATAAAGATAAGAATGTTGTTCTTATAGGAGTAGACAGGGATGAGCCAATAGAGGTTGTAAAAAAGTTTCATCAGGATATGAGAATCACCTATCCGCTCGCATTAGATCCCGGAGCGGAAATTTTTAGCCGGTTTGCAGAACGTAAAGCCGGGGTTACGCGCAACGTAATTATAGATGAAACAGGTAAGATCCAGTACCTAACCCGGCTATATAATAAAAAAGAATTCATGGAGATGATCCGTAAAATAGATCAGCTTGCCAGAAAATAACTGGCTCCAGTCAACCGCCTTGTGTCAGCGGTTCAAGACATTGTTTATTCCTTTCCATTCAATTTTAATAGTCAGTCTAACACAATCTCCATCTATCACACAAATTTAGGGTACTGCAGCAGACGGAAAGCCTTGTACTTACGGCCATTTTACGCTTGAACTTCCATTCATTGGCACCCCTGTCACCTTCTGTAAGTCACCTAAAGATGCTATCTTTCATCACCCAAAGTATAATATTCCATAAATGTTATCGATTTAGCGGCAGCAAAATTTAAATACAAGACGCACAGCAGGATAGTATTATTCAATAAAGATGTTAGCTATCAAATTATTAAACTTGTAAAATGGAACAAAACACGGCGCTTTTAATAATGGATATGCAGGTGGCAGTACTTGCCGGATTAAAAGATACCAAATCAATATTGAACAATGTAGCGGCAGCTATACGCAGTGCGCGCGAGAAAAAGATTCCCGTTATTTATGCAGTTGTCGGCTTCAGGCCAGGTGCACCTGAAGTTAGTTTACATAACAAGATATTTGGCGGAAGTAAACACCGTTATTCCGCTCCTAATATGGACGAACTGATGAAAGTCCATCCAGATATAGCGCCCTTGTCTCATGATATCATCGTGAATAAACGGAGGGTTAGTGCGTTTACTGGTAGCGATCTGGAAATTGTTTTGAGGGCACAGGGGATTCAACATATCGTATTGGCTGGCGTTTCTACCAGCGGAGTAGTACTGTCAACATTAAGAGAGGCGGCCGACAAAGATTACGTGATTTCTGTATTAGCAGATTGCTGTGAAGATGCGGATGAAGAAGTACATCAGGTGCTGATGAACAAAGTTTTCATTCGCCAGGCAGAAGTAATTACATTAAAAGATTGGGTGCAAAAATAAATAGGTTCAATTCGGGCTGTATCATTTACAACCCGAACTGAACTAGGCTTGCACGGTGGCCAGCAAATCATAGGGATAGCCTAAAGAAACTACTGTCAGTTCATTGAGCTGGTGAATGTGGTCAGCAGTTAACTGAACAGATGCGGCTTGCAAACCATCATCAAGATGATGAATTGTACGTGCGCCAACTATAGGGAAAGCACCCTTTGATAAAACCCATGCAAAAGCTACCTGACCTGGTGTGACATTTAATTCTGCTGCGATTGTAAAAAGCTGATCAATAACCTTTCCTGTATGCTCATTTTCGTTATAATCAGCTGTTGAACCCATGTTTAGTCTGCCGCGCTCCCCTTTACGGTATTTTCCTGTCAGCAAGCCGCCCGCTAACGGTGAATACATCATGGTCGCTAAACCAAATTGTGCAGCCATGGGGATAAATTCACGATCCGCAGTGCGCTGTAATAAGTTGTATTCGATCTGAATTGCTGTTAAATGCGTTGAACTTGCAATAGCGGAGGCCTTCCATGCAGGGAAGTTTGCCAGACCTGTATACAATACTTTTCCGGCACTAACTAAATCTTCCAGACCACGAATAATTTCATCAAGAGGAGTTATCCCATCATCATAATGAGGCATATAAATGTCGATATAATCTGTTTTTAGTCGCTTTAAACTGGCTTCTACTGCTTGTTTCATTGCCTTACGGTGATTTCCGGAATTACTTATGGCAGGATTAGCTTCGCTGCTTTGCGTATACTTGGAGCAAATGATAAAGTTACTTCGCTGATGTTCAATGAATTTCCCCACCAGTTCTTCTGATTCACCCAGCTGATAGCGATCAGAAGTATCTATGAAGTTTCCTCCTGCATCTGCATAAGCAGCTAAGATCAGTCTCGAATCTTCCGCATTTGCTCCATATCCTTTTCTTGTTCCCAGCATAGCGGCACCTAAGATGATTTCGCTGCCATATAAACCCGTTTTAGTTCCAATTAACTTATACTTCATGATCTTAATTTTATTGTACAAAATTGTGTAAACAGATCATCAGGTACAAGTATGGCTAAATTTATCTATACCAGATATTATATTGGTATGACTTATATTTGGCGACTAATTAACTGCTGATGTACAAAAAAAAGATACCAGTTTCCTTAGATTGCGGACTACATCTGTTTCTGGAAGTAATCAATGGAAAATGGAAGATCAGTCTGATCTGGTGTATTTACTCGGGAATAAAACGTCCGGGTGAATTGCAGCGGAAATTGCCCAAAGCATCCAGAAGGGTTCTCGATACGCAGCTTAAACAGCTTACAGATCATGGTATCCTGTCCAAAATCATTTACGATGAACTTCCTTTAAAAGTAGAATACGAATTAACCTCTCTGGGAAAAACCCTGATACCCGTAATTAGTTCTACTGCCCAATGGGGAGAAGATCATCGCAATGAATTAGAGGAACTGATCCGCTGATAGCTGTTTAAAAACCTTCGCTCAATACAACATCCCCTTCAGGAATTACTGCATTCTGATCTGCAGTTTTTCTTTTTACCAGCTTATCTACCCGCATCATTAACAGGATGCTGATGATGGAGATTCCGACGATGGTATATCCTACGATATTGTAATGTTCCAGTGGTGCACCTTTACCTTTTTGTGTAACGATCATGCCCGCCACCGCTGCAGCTACACCACCGGCAATTTGCTGCAGGGATGAGTTGATGCTCATATAGGCACCGCGGTCTGACATTTCCGGGACGGCACTGGTTAATGCGGACGACGGAATCATACGACTCATAATCCCTATCATCATCAGGACGTTCAGTACCATCACAAGAATAAGCGGAGTAACGCTTAGATTCGTATAAACCACACACATGATGAACATCCAGACAGAGGCCACAGTAAAAATCTTAAACTTGTCTATCTTATCACTTAGCTTTCCTATAAACGGCATAATAATCAAAGAGCTAATGCCAGACACCATGAACAGCATAGGTAATTGTGCATTTGTAAGTCCGAGGTTATTAATCGCAAAGGAACTTCCAAAAGGCATCATCATAAAACCACCAATTGATAGTAGTGCTGTTGCTGTAAAGCCTATACGGTAATTGCCTTTCGCAAGCGTGTGCCATAAATGTTTAAATGCTGATTTATCATTTTGTATAGCCAGATGTTGTGTAACCGGTTGCAGACGTGCCGCAATCAGCAGTGCAATCAGCACGCTTAAACCTGCTACCATCCAGAATGGTGCTTCCCAGCCCCAGAAGTTAGCCAGGTACAAACCTATAGGTACGCCCAAAACCTGACTGGCACCAAAGCCCATTTGTACATAACCCATTACGCGACCACGTTGCTGTAACGTAAAAAGATCTGTAATGATAGCCATTGATATCGAACTGATCACCCCGCCAAATAAACCGGTTACAATTCTGGCAGCTACCAAAACAGGGTAGGTATGGGCCAGTCCACAGAAGACGGTGCCAACAATAAAACCAATGTAGAAGAACAGCAGCAATTTTTTACGGTCAAACCTGTCGGCAAATCCTGCGGTCAGCAAGCCGGATATTCCTGCACTGAATGCATAAGCAGATACAGCAAAACCGAAGGCCTGGGGTTTAAGTGAAAGCGATTTCATCAGCATATCACCAAGAGGGGACATGACCATGAAATCCAGTATCACCGTGAACTGGGTAATAGCGAGTATGAATATTACAAATTTTTGGTAGCCGGAAAACGGCATGTTTTTTTGTGCCTGCATTTTGTTTATGTTAATCACGTGAATGGTCTCGTGATGGTCAATTCAATTATTTTTTTCTTATTTTTTTAATGCCTTGATAACTAGGTTAAAGGTTTTCCAAAGCACTTTGTCGGTCATCTGATAAGGTTTACCGCTTAAAGATTTTCCTTCATTATCAAAACGTGCCAATGCATAAAGAGGAGCAAAGGCTATAGCCCAATAAGTCTCGAAGGTCATCTCTTCTATTTCACCGCGTTCCATTACATTTTGCATAAATTTGCCCATTACCAGTTTAAATTCCTTTAAAAAGCCAGAAAGAAACTCTTCCTGGTAACTTGAGCTGCGCAACTGATCAAAAAACAGGTTTAGTCCGGGATGATCAGTCATAAACTTATACCTGTTTTTCCACTGCTGCCTCAATCCCTCTTCAAGACTTAGCTCTGGGTCAAAATCCTTAATGATGGTATCACTCATTAGTTTACCACTTTCCATCGCAATGTTTAGGATAAGATCATCCCGATCCTTGTAATAGATGTATAGTGTCGCTACAGAAATATTGCAGGCCTTTGCCAGTTTATTCATGCTAAAGCCTTCAAGTCCATTTTTTACAATCAATTTGATAGCTGTTTGTTTTACCAGATCTTCCTTATCCGTGTCTCTTTTACGCATGTGTTTATTTTCTTCTACAAATATAAGTGAATATTCATTCACTTATATGATAAATGTTAATTTCCATTTTTAGAGCCAAAAAATATAGCCGGGAGAGGCTGAAGTGTTTGTTGCTTCATTCAAATGTAAGTCTATCAGTGTTTTGTGTGTTTTAGTAATGTATTCGATGTTTTTTAAGTTGATGTACTTGTTATGAATAAGGATTATTCAGTGTAAATAGTTAACATGTAATTTTGTTGAGGTAAAAATATACTATAATATGTTAATATGTTGCAGGTTAAGTATATGGCTGATTTTTATATTTGAATAAGCGTCGAATACACATTTAATTATCAGCATATTTTCAAATCGTAATCTCATCTTTCATTAAAACCTACAACTATGAAAAGAACGTTATCAATTACAATTGTAAGTGCACTGCTCTGTTTGTCATTTAACAGCTGCAAAAAATTCGAAGTTAAGGAAGTAGAAACTACGCTCTCCAGTCAGGCCCTGGTCGGAGATCCTTTTTCATGGCCGGTTTATTCCCCTGGCATCAGTTATGATTTCACCAGTGAGTACCCTGCATTGAATCCGCCAACCCAGGTACTTAACGATTGTGCTAATGTTGCCGGAACACTTAAGGGCGACTGGTGGTGTTTCAGATGGGGGCCAAATGCCAATTCCCTGGTCACTCCGGCAGCGATACAGCCGATGCTTGATTATTTTGATGCAGAATTCAGCTATTTCCGTGACACGATGGGCTGGCCGATGGATAAACGTGCAAGGAATGGTTACTACTCATCCATATACCTTTACGGTTCCGGATTGTGTACCGACAATGCGCCAAATACGGCACTTGGCGGCTGGCAGAGCGCCGTAAATTATAACGGACAGAACTGGCCTATTGTACTGGCATCATATTATCCGGTTTATTCATTTGACCCTTCCTGTCCTTACCCCGATGCTGCCAATCAGCGTTCAGCGATGATTCATGAAGGTATACATGCATTACTAGCAGATTATGAAGGATTGAAAAATGCGGCATGGTTTCATGAAGGTGGCAACGTTTGGTTTCAGCAAACAGCAGATGCGGCAAGGAATGGAAATTACAGTACACTTGGGTGGTTAGGTGCCGGTGATGCTATTGCGCCTTTTATGCCAATCGAATGTTATTCCGGCTGGTTGCTTGATGGAAGTTTTGGCGGGCCGTCTGCAGAAGGTGTAAATTTATTTAATGGAAATCAGCAGGTATGCACCTGGCGCAGGTTACTCGGCGGTAAACAGTACAGTAGTGTTTTTCCTACATTTCTTGGTCTGAGGCTAGGTAATAAAGCAGTGCCATGGCTATGGAGGTACTCTCAGAAACGTGTGCTGGAAGGGCTTTCTGAAGGAATAGGAGCGGCGCAGACCCGGAGACTGATTACTGAGTACAGGGCAAAACAGGCTACAGTAGATATGGGGGAATGGAGTGCTGCGTACACCGCCCTGATTGATAATAACTTTGGCAGTTCGATAGCCGAAGAATGGCAGCCCGCTTTGCAACAGGTAACACCCTGGATCGTTACGCCTTACGCGAAAACTACAAACACTAACAATGTGCTCAAACCAGATACCGTTACGCTACCGGGCTGGTCGGGCGCCAATCAGATTCCTTTGACGGTCCAAAACGGAGCTACCCAGGTTAAAGTGAACTTTCAGCCTATCGGGCAGCACATGACCTGCCAGTTGGTTTACCGTTCAACGACCGGGAATGCAGTTTACAGTGCATATGTATCTCAAGGTGAATGTGTACTGAATTTAACTGCTCCGCCTGCAAACGGAGTTGTTGTTGCAGTGATCACCAATAATGACTTTCTTTATAATGGAGAGGCTACCCGGAAAGCGAAATTCAGCTACCGTTTGCGCTTAGTTAATGGTGTGTCCGGTACTGCAAGCGTTAACACTAAATGGTACAAGTGGAATTCGATAAATACCAATGCTAATATGATCGGTACTATGGCTGCACAAAAAACCGGTATAGACTGGTCTGAATACTGCCGCAGGCCGATACCAAAAACTTAATCTCAAACTAACCACTGGGTAGGTGTTTTGCCGAACTTCTTTTTAAAAGAATGAGAGAAATGTGAAAGGCTTTCAAAACCCAGATCCAGATAAATAGCAGATGGTTTTTTATGCTTTTTTTCGATCAGGTGCCGGGCTTCAGTCAGCCTTATTTCCTGCAGCCAGGCCCGTGGTGCCATATTGAAAATTTTTTGGAAGTCTCGCTTAAATCCGGCGAGACTTCTTCCTGTAAGGCGTGCAAATTTCTCGATGGGGATATTGAAATGGTAATTACTCAGCATGAATTTTTCCAGATCGATTTTGTAAGGCTCGGAAAAATCAAATAGAAAATCCTTAAGATGGGGCAGGGTATGGAGAAGCAACAGTACAGCCTCCTTCACTTTCAGCATACCCACAGCATTGGTTACGTTTTGCTCTGAATGCCGTACGTAGGGGATTACCGATTTGAAAAAAGCATCCAGGAAATCATTTCCAGGAATAATGATATTATTAGGGCCGGTGTATTTTTTTCCGGTTTCTATTTGTTCCTCCAGTACAATCTGCCTAAGTAAATCTTCTTTCAGACAAATGACGATGGTTTGATAGCCCTCGTCATTTAATGGTGTTTTAGTAAGTTCTCCCAATTGATTTCTGCGAATCAATAACATCTCTCCCCGCTCCATAGAGAACTTCTCGCTGGCAGTTTCCATTGTAAAACGGCCTGAAACCTGTAACACCAGCATGTTATGCTCCAGAAATGCTACTTTTTCCTTCCTCAGCGATGAGTAATAGGAATAAAAGAGTACGCCCGGAATTATTTCAGTCGGATTGATCATTACGTAAAGATATAAAAAGTCGGGGCTTCAAGTAGAGCCCCGATTTGTTAACGTTGCAGGTATGTGCTGCCCAGTATTGATCCTGAAGCAAAATTTGTATTCAGGATATTCAATTCATCAGCAGTAAATACGATTTCCATCGCCTTTATGTTTTCCGGCAAGCGCGATCTGCGGCTCATGCTTACCAGCGGCATGATATGATCGCCCTGTGCATTTACCCAGGCAATCGCTAATTGTGTTGGTGTGCATCCTTTTACCTTCGCCAGCGTTTTCAGTACCTCTACTTTCTCCAGATTCTTCAGCAGATTATCTCCCTGAAAACGTGAGAAATGGTTGTGGTAGTCATTTTCCGCAAGGGGAGCTTTCATCTCACCCGTCAGTAATCCTTCTGCAGTGTTGGCGAAAGCGACTACATTGATACCCAATTCTTTAGCAGCAGGAAGCAAATCAGCTTCAATCTGGCGATCAGCTAATGAATAACCTATCTCCAGAGCCGTCACTGGGTGAATGCTATTTGCTTTTCGCAGTTGCTCTGCAGTAATTTCCGAAACACCCAGGTAACGTACCTTTCCTTCTTTGATCAGGTCGGCAACAGTTCCGATTATATCTTCTACAGGAACACTGTTATCCATTCTGCAGGGCTGATAAAGATCAATGGTATCAATTCCAAGACGTACCAAAGAATAGTTAATGAAGTTTTTTATCGCAATGGGACGAAGATCCAGCCCAATCCATTGACCATTATGGAAGATTGCACCAAACTTGACGCTGATAAAAGCATCCTCTCTGCGACCTTTGAGGGCTTTGCTGATCAGTAATTCATTGTGTCCGTTCCCATAGAAGTCTCCGGTGTTCAGGAAGTTAATGCCGCTGTCTAATGCCGCCTGAATGGTAGCAATACTTTCATTTTCATCATTTACCGGACCACCCCAGGTTGAAGACATACGCATGCAGCCTAATCCGAGTTTGGAAACAAGCGGACCATCTTTACCAAGTTTTATTTTTTCTATTGTTGTCATTGCTTTGTTTTAAATGATTAACAAGTCAAATCTCAGCTTTATATAGCGTAACAGCTTTCCTTTATGGCTCAATTTAGTTGTCTGAGTAGCTCAGGTAAGTCGGTCAGAACAGCGAGGATGGAATAATAATTTGCTAAACTTAATAACTTATTTACATTTGCATAACTGGTTATGTAAATGTTGTTCTATATGAAATTGTTTGAAAAAACGGGAAAGATGGCTTTGGGAAGCAGGCTGCGTTTGATGACTGCAAGGATTACTGATGATGCAGTCCGGATTTACGAACTATATGAAGTGGAATTCTCCCCAAAATGGTTCCCTGTATTTTTTGTTCTGGCAGAAGATGGAGAACATACCATTACAGAGATTGCCCATAAAATAGGGCATTCGCAGCCATCGGTAAGCAAACTCATCAGGGAAATGACAGTGACCGGATTGGTTCAGGAAATAAAAGGGGCTGCAGATAAAAGAAGAACGTTAGTGGCACTAACCAAAAAAGGAGAAGAAATGTCAGGACCGATGAAAATACAATGTGCAGATATTAATGCTGCTATTGATACCATTATCGCTGAAGCACAACACAACCTTTGGGAGGCTATCGAAGAATGGGAGACACTTCTGGACAAAAAATCTTTGCTAACCAGAGTAGATGAACAAAAGAAACTACGCGAGCGTAATAATTCATAAAGACTATGTCACAACATAAAGAAATTAAAAAGATTACTACGCATACGTTGCAGGCGATGAAAGCGAGAGGAGAAAAAATCGCTGTACTTACTGCCTATGATTTTTCAATGGCTACTGTGCTCGATCAGGCCGGATTAGATATGATTCTTGTTGGCGATTCGGCGGCAAATGTGATGGCCGGTTTCGGAACCACTCTTCCTATTACACTGGATCATATGATTTATCATGCGCAAAGTGTAGTAAGAGCAATTAAAAGCGCATTCGTACTGGTAGATCTGCCATTTGGTACCTATCAGGGAGATCCAAAAAACGCCTTGAATTCGGCTATACGCATTATGAAAGAATCCGGTGCTCATGGCGTAAAACTAGAGGGTGGTGAAGAGATTATAGACTCCGTCAAAATTATCCTTAGTGCGGGAATACCTGTTATGGGACACCTTGGCCTGACTCCACAATCCATTAATAAGTTTGGCACTTACGGACTCCGCGCTAAAGATGAAAGGTTTTATTGCTATTGAACTGAGCAGGCAGGATCTTGCTTCTTTTACATGGCTTCTTATGAGTCGTTGTTCCGAACGATCAATGAACTGTTAACAGAAAATGTGACCGTTATTTCAGGAAAAACCATTGCTATCAAAATGAAGATACATTTCGTGAATTTTTACAGGATATTGATCTGCATGATCGTTATTTAAACTATTTGTCCTTTTTAGTTATATTTTTGTTGGATACTATATAATTGTAATGAAACCACCACGAGCATACGGCTCACAAACAGCAATGAAAATGATCGTGGTAGCTTCATAACAATTGAATACAATTATTTACTAATGAAAAAAAACACCACTTGTAATCTGGAATCCTGTTTCATGTGCCGGCTCTCCTTGAAAGAGTGGCATCCTGCAATCGCCGCACACAAGAAAAACTTTATTGCCAAAAAAGGTGAAGTGATTATCAAAGAAGGCGATCCGGTAAGTGGTGTTTATTTTGTGACGTCCGGAAATGTAAAAGTTCATAAACAGTGGGGGGAGAGAGAACTTATTTTACGCTTTGCTAATGATGGTGCCATTTTTGGTCACAGGGGAATCAGCAGCTCAATCTCGACTTATCCCATCTCTGCCACCGCACTGGAAAATACACAGTTGTGTTTTGTGGATATAGCGTTTTTTAAAACCACCTTAAAAGTTAACCATGAATTTGCTTACGGGATGTTAATGTTTTATGCCGATGAACTGCACAATTCAGAGAAAAGGATGAGAGAACTGGCACTGATGTCTGTTAAAAGCAGGTTAGCTGAAGCGATCTTAGATCTGAGAGATCAGTTTGGATTAAACACAGAAGGTTTTCTAAGTTTAGAGCTGAGCAGACAAGATCTGGCGGCTTTTACCGGAACAACTTACGAAACAGTTTTTAGAATCATGAATGAGTTACTTGGTGAGAAATTGATCAGGGTTAAAGGAAAAATGATTGGGATTGTTGATGAAGCAGGGTTGAAAGAATTAAGCAACGGATAAAAAGAGTATTATGTTGGGAATCATTTTATGTGGCGGACAGAGCTTGCGGATGGGTTCCGATAAGGGATTGTTAACTTATCAGGATAAAACCTGGGCACAGTTGGCGGGCGACAAATTGCATAAACTTGTAATTCCGGTGAAAATATCCGTTAACGCAGTGCAGCAGGTCACTTACACAAAGCATTTTAGCACGGAACAACTCCTTGCAGATGATGCTGCAATTGACATGAAAGGACCATTGTTGGGTACATTATCTGCACATATGTCGGCTCCGGAAGAAGATCTGTTCTTGCTGGCCTGCGATCTGCCATTGATCACAAATCGGTTGCTGAACATCATATTTGATGCCTATAAGACTCTCCACGATTACGATGCCTATATTTTCAATAATGCCGGCAAGCAGGAGCCGCTGTGTGGGATTTACAAATCCCGGGGGCTAAAAAAGATTCTGCTGATGTTTCAAAACAATGAAATTGAGAAGCCGAGTATGAAATTTGTACTACAGCAGTTAAATGTTCTTGAAAGTCGGTTGAGTGCAGCTGATGAACAATTTTTTAATAATTTCAATTTTCCTTCGGAAATGAGTCCATTAGTGTAGACGTAATGCCGCCAGACTAATTTCACTGAAATCTGCCTTTTCACCTTCGCAAAGTGGACATTGATAAGCATCAGGCAAATCTTTAAATGCGGTACCTGGTTCAATATTATTTTCGGTTTCCCCAATCAGTTCATTGTACACTGTCAAACAGTTACTGCATTGGTATAAGCACTGATCTTCATTTTTCTGTATTTCTTCCGGTTTGGATTGGTAATTAATCACCATATTGTTCATGACAGACAGCCGATGTTTGTAGAACCTGAATATTGCGCGCCTGAGCTGCTCAGGTAAGATAAAGAGGGGGTTACCGCTACTGAATATTTCACCTGTTCGCTGGTTGGGATTAAAATCTTTTGCGCATAAAATATCATATACAGGAAACAAACCCAGGCCCATCATATTAATGAGGTGGCGTTTCCTGATGAGTATGTTGCTGAAAATTTCGCTTTTTTTACGGGTTTTTATCCCAAAGCAGATTCCAAAAGTTCTGGTGTCATCTATACTCAGGTGTTTTACGAGAAAATTTTTAAGTATTAAACCTTCAGTGCAATGGTCTTCTACCTGGAAATTAAGTTCATTAGCGGCATGCCGCATATTTACCTGGAATTCTTCCAGCAAAGTATTCCATCGATTTTTGTCTTTCTCCTCAATCCCTTTGATGATAATGGTTTTCCAGGCGGTGCAGCAGAGCTGTCCCAGTTTGGTGTCGAGACAAAGCTGGCATAACTTCATCAGGAAAGAGACGTTAAACAATTCATCTCTGCAATAAATTCCTAACCAATACTTGTTGTTGTACCGGTTCAATCCTTCATAGTAAGGCAGGTTGAACGCGGATAAAGATAGGGCATGATCCGCAGGGCGAAGTATATAAGTTTCCAGATCCAGCAAGTTAAACAGCATTTCACCCCTGGCGTTTGCATTGTCAATAAACTTTTCTGGATTGTCTTTAACAATGTGCTCTATTTCCTTAGTGAGATTAGCAATGTGATTCGTGTAACATAACTGGTTCCACTCGTAGGTTACATTGGTTTTGGGAAAGCGTATAATTAAATGCCAGTAGTGTTCGCAGTTCGAAGAGGCGATCCAGTTGATATTTCCCGTTAACAGGGGTGTAAAACTCTGGTGGCTATCACAAATGTTAACCTTCAGCGTGGGTTTAAAATCAAAGTCATCAAAAATATCTTTGTACACGCCTGCAGTGAGCCAGGTTTTTTGAATGAATATTTCTTCTGCGGGGTAGGAGCTGATGATGTTCGGAAATATATTGCTCCCATAATGATAAGTTATGCTGAGGTAATCAAGTTCAGCTGTAAACAGATCAAAATTGTAGGTTGCCGTATCTACTAATAACTGCTGGCGGAGACCAAAACGGATGAAGTGAATTTTCGCTTTTGCTGCTGCATTCAAGATGTTGTACAGGTTGCCTGGTGAGATTATCCCTCCAGGAAAGTTGATGATAACAGTCTGATACATATTAATGCTTTAAGAGTCCGAATTCTATTGCGGCCTTCGGGAAATTTTCATTCTCGTGTCCGGGTCTGCATAGTTTTAATAAGGCGAAACGTTGAATAGCGCTGAGGTTCTGCCATTGGTCAAGCAGAATACATAAATTAATTTCCTTTGATTTTTCTTCGAGTACAGGCGGAATTTGCCTTAAATTCTCCCAGTCCGGATGCAGATCGATAGCCAATAAAGTAGGCTGATTGCCCGTATGCTTTTCAATCAGGGCACACAGGTACGTACGGTATATATTGGTTTCCAGGCGACTTGAAACTGGTAGCAGCGCTAATTTAACTCTTTCAGCTGGTTGAAATTTACTCCATTCGGCTAACTTTAATTTTATACCTGCTATATCCATTTTAAAACGGACAATCATCGGGATACACCTGATATTGTCTTCCATAAAATCTTCTTCGAAATCAAAATATTCAATGCCTTGCAGGTTTTTGAATTCAGAGGGAACAGTTTTCTCTATAGTCATGAGATTCGGTTTAGTAATTTTCTTTCACTGGTGTTTTTATAGGTGTTTTTAAAACATTGACAAATGAATCCAGTATGGCTTTAACTTCCGGTTTGCAGCTGCCGCAACCCATTCCGGCACCCGTTAACTGGCAGAGCTGTAGCTGGTCCCTGCATCCTTCTTTAATTTTACTGATCAGGTTGCCTTCTCCAACACTATTGCAGCTGCAAACAATTTTGCCAATAACAGGTTCTGTTGTTTTGCCACTTCTCAAAAGCTGGAGCCTTTTTTCACTTAGCTCCATTTTATTCTCTATCAGGTTACGGAATTCCAGAAACTCACTTTTATCCCCGATAAGTATGGCACCCACTAGTCTGTCATTGTGTACAATGCATTTTTTGTAGTAACGCTTGGCCTTATCGATAAATATAATCTCCTCATAGGCAGGGTCGTCAGCTGGTATTTCAGCCAAACCCAATGAGCATAATTCCAGGCTATGC
>JADMIO010921815.1_pt1 | contig 20975 bp, 20 predicted proteins | sample 8958161 | NCBI WGS metagenome assembly JADMIO01 (sample SAMN16585339, study PRJNA669376) | soil metagenome | isolation source: Crop rotation soil | place: USA: Cullars Rotation, Alabama | collected 2011 | reverse complement strand
CGCGACAACTTGTCCACGTGGAATTCTAAGCTTAGGATCCCAATGTGCTGGAAAGACGGCTGCCCGGGCGACCTGGCGCGTTAGTTCGTTTCGCTCGCCGGGACGCCGTCGAGCTCGATGATGATCGTGTCGGTCACGCGCAGCGCGCCCGTGATCAGCGAGATGAAGTGGAGCGAGTCCACCTCGCGGAAGGTGCCGTGCGCGTTCTTGAACTCGCCCGTGCCACCGACGACGCCGCCGGTGCCGGGCAGCGTGGTGGTGAGCACGAACGGCGGGTCCCACGTGCGCTCGGGCTGGCCGGCGGCAACCATCTCCGAGATGAACTGCACCAGCGGCGCGAGCGTCTCCTCTTGCGACAGGAACAGCGTGCCGCGGCCGGGGACGGTCAGGGTCCAGGTGCTGGTGCCCACGAGCGAGACGAAGTCGGCGCGCTCCTGCTCCGACGCGAAGCCCACGATCGCGCCGCCCGCGTCCTCCAGCTTGGCGAGCAGGATCAGGCCGTCGCGGATCGCGGGCTCTTCGAGGGTGGGAATGCCGGCGGGGAAGGGGGCGAGGAAGCTGCCGGCGGCCAGCGTGGCGGCGAGGTAGTTGGCGGGCCGTACCACGAAGGTCTCGGTCTTCTTCTTGGCCGAGGCGGGCACTGCGGCGAGGGTGGAGACGAGGGCGAGGGCGAGCGTCAGGTTCTTCATGGGATCCTCCTTGACGGCCACCATGCCCGCGCGGCCCCGTCGAGATATTGGAGAATCCGGCCACGGCCGCGGGGTGGCCGTTTTTTCCAACGAGTGGTTCGCGACGCCGCGATAGGCTCGCAGCGAGCCGAGACGGGAGGATTGCCGTGGTGTCGCTCTCGATCACTCCGCTTCCCGCGCCGCGCGGCGACGTGCTCGCCGCCCCCACGCCCGACGAAATCGCCGAGGTGCGCGCCCGCGCCATGCCGGTCCACCTGCCCGGCCTCGTCGAGCGCGGCCTGTATTTGCGCCCGCGCGCCGACCTCGCGCCGCTCCTCGATCTCATCGGCGTCATCCGCTTCCACCGCGCCGCCACCCGCGACTGGCACTGGCAGCGCATCCCCGAGGGCAACGCGTTCCTGCTCTACGCGCGTGGGCCGCGCGAGGGCGGCGGCGAGTTCTCGCGCCTGCTCGCCATCGGCCCGCGCAACGTCACGCAGATCGATCCGATCAGCGACGCCACCGTCGTGATCGGCGCACGCCTCCGCATGGGGTTCACCGCCGGCCTGTTCCGCGCCGACGCGCGCCAACTCACCGATCGCGCCGTGGAGCTGGAGGCCGTGTGGGGCGAGGACGGCCGCGCGCTCCATGCCCGCCTCGACGAGGCCCGCAGCGACGAGGAGCTGGCCATCCTCATGGAGCGCGCGCTGGCCGCCCGCGCCGCGCAGAGGCCCTGGGACCTGCTCGGCGGGAAGGCCGCCGAGATCGTGCTCTCGCAGCGCGGGTGTATCGCCATCGAGGAGCTGGAGCGCCGCGTGGGCTACAGCCGCCGCCACCTGCGCCGCCGCTTCGAGGAGGTGATCGGCGTGGGCCCCAAGCGCCTCGCGCGGCTCGCCCGCTTCCACGCCGTGGTCGACGAGATCGTGCGCGGCCGCCGCACCGACTGGCGCTTCCTCGCCGCCGAGTACGGCTACTACGATCAGCCCCACCTCATCGCCGACTTCCGCGCCTTCACCGGCTTCACGCCCGTCGAGCTGGTCCGCCACGAGCGCATCGACGCGGTGCGCGTCCACGACACGATCCTCCGCCCGCGCGTGTGATCGCGCGCCCCGCCTCCGCGCTGGCACGCCCGCTGCTCTTGCTCCGCGCGTGACCGTTCGAACCCCCTCGTTCTCGACGGAATCCGCGACAACGGCGCCGCCGCGATCTCAGAAATCCACGGCGCCCATCCAAGGAGACCTCATGCGCACCCACGCCCTCTCGTTCGCCGCCCTCGCCCTCGTCGCCGCCATCGCCGGCTGCGGCGGCCACCCCGTCCAGAGCGCGCTCGACTCGAACCAATCGCTCTGGACCACCAAGCGCCCCACCACCTATCGCTTCACGTTCAACTGGCTCTGCTTCTGCTCGCAGGAGTACACCGCCCCCGTCGAGATCCAAGTGGAGAACAACGCGATCAAGTCGATCGTCGACGCCGGCACCACCAACGCCGTGCCGATGGCGCGCTGGAAGGACTACAAGACCATCGACGGCCTGTTCGCCTTCATCCAGGAGGCCGTCGGTCGGAACGCCGACAAGATCGACGCGACCTACGATGCGCAGCTCGGCTACCCCAAGAACGTCGAGATCGACTACGTGCAGAACGCCTCCGACGAGGAGATGAGCTTCCGCGTCACCGCCTACAGCGCGCCTTGATCCCGGCGTCCCGCGCGCCTTGATAAACTCGCCGAATGGCGCAGCGACCCTTCGTGGGACGGCGGGTCGAGCTGGAGCGGCTCCTGGCCGTGCTCGACGGCGTGATGGCGGGGCGCGGCGGGACCGTGCTGCTCGCCGGGGAGGCCGGCATCGGCAAGTCGGCGCTGGCGCGGGCGCTGGCGGCGCGAGCCGAGGAGGCGGGCGCGCGGGTGCTGGCGGGCGCGTGCATCGAGGGCGAGTGGGCGCCGCCGTTCTCGCCGTGGAGCGAGGCGCTCGACGAGGTGGATCCGATCGGGCCCGGCTTCGAGGCCCCGCTCGGCGCGGGCGAGGCGCGTCACCGCCTGTTCGACGCCGTGTCGCGACGCCTGCTCGCGCTCGCGAGAGATCGCCCGCTGGTCGTGGTGCTCGACGATCTGCACTGGGCCGACGGCGACTCGCTCGCGCTCTTCGCCCACCTCGCCCGCTTCGCCGCGCGCGGCCGCCTCCTCCTCGTGGGCGCCTTCCGCGATCCCGATCCCGCGCTCATGCCCGGCCATCCGCTCGGCGATCTCGTGGCCCTGCTGGCGCGCCGCGACGACTGCCTCCGCGTGCCGGTGCGCGCCTTCAGCCTCGACGAGGCGGAATCGCTGCTCGCGGCCGAGGCCGGCGCCAGCCTGCCGCAGGCGCTGCTCCGCGCGCTCCACGAGGAGAGCGCGGGCAACGCCTTCTACCTGCTGGAGCTGCTGCGCCATCTCGTGGAGGAGCGGAAGGTGGTGGCGCGCGGCGGCGCGATCACCTTCGATGCCAGCGTCGGGGAGCTGGGGATCCCGGCGGGCGTTCGCGCGGTGCTCGCGCGGCGCGTGGCGCGGCTCTCCGAGGGCGCCCGCGTCCTGCTCTCGCACGCCGCGGTCCTCCCCGCCGGGTTCCGCCCGTCGGTGCTGGCGCGCACCACCGGCCTCGACGAGGAGCGGCTGATCGACGCGATCGAGGAGGCGCGCCGCGCCGGGCTGCTGGTCACCGGCGACGACGGCCGCCACCGTTTCTCGCACGCGCTGGCGCGGCGCGCGCTCGACCACGCGCTGTCGCCCGATCGGCGCGCACGGATCGCGCGGGCGGTGGCCGAAGCGATCGAGGCGGTCGAAGACGTGGACGCCGCGCCCGCCGAGATCGCGTCGCTGTATCACCTGTCGCGCGCGCTCCCCGGCGCGGAGCGAGGCGTGCCCCACGCGCTCGCGGCGGCCGAGGCGGCGCGCGTGGCGGGCGCGCTGGAGCGGGTGATCTCGCTGCTCCACGTCGCGCGCGATCTGCTGCCCAACGGCGTGGAGCGAGCCCGCGTGCTCGGCCGGATCGCCGTCGCCGAGGCCGAGGCGCTGCGCTTCGACCAGGCCTGCGAGAGCGCGCGATCGGCGCGGGCCGTGCTCGCGGCGGCCGGCGCCACCAACGAGGAGCGCGCCGACCTCATGGCGAGGGTGGCCCGCGTCCTCCGGGTGGGCGGGGCGCCGCCGTCGCTGGTGGAGCCGCTGGTGGCGCAGGGGCTCGCGCTCGTGGGCGATTCGCGCGACCTCACATGGGCGCGCCTCCGGCTGCTCTGCGATCGACTGGTACCGGTGGTGGCCGGGCCGGTGTACGTGGCGCGGCTCGACGCGCCCGACCCCGAGGCGATCACGCTCCTCCGCGAGCGCGGCGACGAAGAGGACGTGGCGGCCACGATCGATCCCTACGACGCCCGCGCCCGCGACGAGACCGAGCGGCTGCTCGCGCGCGCCCGGCGCTTCCGATCGCGCGCCGCCGGTGTGCGCGCCGCCTCGGCGCTGGCGCGCGACTACTTCTTCCGTCACCACGATCTCCGCGCCGCGCTCGCCGCGTCCGAGGAGCTGTACGCCGAGGCGGCGCAGCTCGGACAGCTCCCCGCGCAGGCGGTGGCGCTCACGCTGCGGTCGTGCGCGGAGTCGGCGCTGGGGCACCTCCGCCGCGCGCGGGAGACCATCGACGAGCTGCACGGCGTGGCGGAGCGGATCGGCTCGCACCACCGCATGCACGCCGTGGGGCCGGCGGCGGCCCGCTGCATGCTCGGCTACTACGCGGGCTGCGACTGGAGGCGCGAGCTGGAGCTGCTCCAACGCATCGCGACGGACCCCGCCACGCTCGCCACGCCGCTCGGCCTCGTGTCGGGTGGGCTCACCGTGCTCGGCCTCGGCCAGCTCGGTGATCGCGCGGAAGCGTTGCGCCTCCTCCCATCGCTGGCGCGAGCCCACGCCGAGGGACCGCGCACGATCATCGACTGGGGCCCGAGCACCAGCTCCGCCGCCGCGGCCGTGTGGGCGCTCCACCTCGACGAGCTGGCGCCGATCTATCGCCGCCTCGCGTCCGATCCGGAGGCGGCCTCCGCCGGCTCGGGGCCGTTCGATTGCCGCGAGCTGATCCGCGCGCGCATGGCCGTGCTGGAGGGCGACGCCGACGAGGCGCGGGCCTGCTTCGCCCTCGCCCGCGAGCGGCTCGACCTCCTCGGGCTGGCGCCCGCGCGCGCTCTCGCCGATCTCGACGAGGCCGAGGCCATCGAGCGATTGGCGACGGGCGAGCAGCCGCGCGCGCGAGCCCTCCTCGACGACGCGCTCCGCGCCTTCGAGCGGATGGAGATGACCCCGTGGATCGAGCGGGCGCGCGCGGCGATCGCAGGGCTCGACGGAGCGCCGACCTCGCCGGCCGGCCTCTCGGTGCGCGAGGTGGAGGTGCTGCGGCTCCTCGCCGACGGGCGCGCCAACAAGGAGATCGCCGCGGCGCTCTTCATCAGCGTGGCCACCGTCGAGCGCCACATCGCGAACATCTACGACAAGATCGGCGTCCGCGGCCGCGCCAGCGCCACCGCCTGGGCCCTCCGCCACCTCCCGCCCGCCACCCGCTGATCCGGCACTACAGGTTTTCCCTCACCGCCCCCCGACGGAAAATGCAGGTTCTCCACCGTCGATCCGTTCGCCGGGCTTCGCCAGTATCAGCGCCAGGAGGTGACCTCATGGCTCACATCGAACGGGACGGAACGAAGCTCTTCTACATGGACATCGGATCGGGGCGCCCGCCGCTCCTCTTCGTGCACGGGTTCTGCGGCGAGCACGCGCAGTTCGCGCCGCAGCTCGAGCACTTCGCGGCGAAGCACCGCGTGGTGGCCCTCGATCGGCGCGGCCACGGCCAGAGCGACAAGCCCGAGCAGGACTACACCGTCGGCCTCTTCGCCGACGACATCGCGTGGACCTGCCGCGAGCTGGGCCTGCACCGGCCGGTGATGGTGGTGCACAGCATGGGCGCGATCGGCCTCGAGGTGAACGCGCGCTACCCGGATCTCCTCGGCGGGTTGGTGGTGCTCGACGCTCCGGTGCGTCCGCCCGAGCCGATGCGGGCCGCGTTCGCCGCCGCGCTCGAGGGCATGCGCTCCCCGGCGTGGCGCGACGTGGTGCGCGGCTTCGCCGACCAGGTGGCGTTCCGCCCCGGCGACCAGTCGGCCCTCAAGGCGCGCATCGTGGAGCGGATGCTGGCCACGCCGCAGCACGTGGTGGTCTCGTCGTGGGCCAACTTCCTCGCCTACGATCCCGAGCCTGCCGCGCGCAAGCTGCGCCTGCCGCTGCTGTTCGTGAACGCCACCATGCCCGTCGACGAGGCGAACCTCCGCGCCACCGCGCCGCAGGTGCAGTTCGAGAAGATCGAGGGCACGGGCCACTTCTGCCACCTGGAAGCGCCGGAGCGCGTCAACGCGGCGATCGAACGCTTCGTGGGGCAGCTCCCCTCCGTCGAGCGCGCGGCGTAATCCGACGCTCCGTTCGCCCTGCGCGGAGCACCGAAGGGGCGGCGTCGAAGGGGGGCATCGTCGTCGAGAGATGCGCCCCTCGGCCCGCTCCTTCCGGCCCGGGCGAAACCGAACTGGGAGATCGCGCCACCCTCGGGAATCGGATAAGGTGGTGCGGTTGCGAAAGCGCCTCCTCCCCCTCGTGGGCATCACCGCGCTCGTCATCGCGTGGAGCCTCGCAATCGCGATCGGCCATTCCCCCATTCTGCCGGGCCCGTGGAAGACGTTCCTCGGCCTCGTGGACCTCGCGCGCCGCGGGCTGCTGGTGAAGCACGTGGTGGCGTCGCTGTTCCGCGTCACCTGGGGTTACGTGTCGGCGGTGATCGTGGGCGTGCCGCTGGGCCTCGCGCTCGGGTCATGGCGTCGCGCCGAGCTGGCCCTCGGCCCGATGCTGCAGATCCTGCGTCCGATCTCGCCGCTCGCGTGGATCCCCATTTCGATCCTGTGGTTCGGCGTGGGCGATCGCGGCGCCGTGTTCATCATCTTCCTCGCGTCGCTGCTGCCGATCACGGTGAGCGCCGCCAACGCCGCGCGCGGGGTGGCCTCCGTGCACCTCCGGGCCGGGCGCAACTTCGGCCTCTCCCCGAGCGAGCTGATCATGCGAATCACGTTCCCATCGGTGCTGCCGCAGATCGTGACCGGCATGCGGCTGGCGCTCGGCATCGCCTGGCTGGTGGTGGTGGCGGCCGAGATGATCGCGGTGAACTCCGGCCTCGGCTTCCTCGTGGTGGACGCGCGCAACGCCGGCAATCGCTACGACCTGGTGGTGGCCGGCATGGTCCTCATTGGCCTCATCGGCGTGGGCCTCGACGCCGGCATGCGGCGCATGGAGCGTGCCTTTTGATCGCAGCCGGTTCTTCGCCCGCCGCCATCAAGGTGGGTATTCGCGCGCTCAACATGACCTTCGGCGACGTGCGCGTCCTCGAGGACGTGAACCTCGACGTGCGCGAGGGCGAGCTGGTGTGCCTGCTGGGCCCGTCGGGCTGCGGCAAGTCCACCCTGCTCAACGTCGTGGGCGGCTTCCTGTCACCGACGAGCGGCGAGGCCCGCATCGACGGCGAGCCGGTGCGCGGCCCCGATCCGCGCCGCATCTTCGTGTTCCAGGAGCGCGGCGTGTTCCCCTGGCTCACCGTCGAGGGGAACATCGGCTTCGGCCTGCGCAAGCTGCCCGCGGGCGAGCGCGCGCGCATCATCGATCACTACGTGCGCCTGGTGGGATTGCACGGCTTCGAGCGCTCCTATCCCGACGAATTGTCGGGCGGGATGAAGCAGCGCGTGGAGGTGGCGCGCGCGCTCGCCGTGAACCCCGACGTGCTCTATCTCGACGAGCCCTTCGGCGCGCTCGATTCGATCACGCGATTGCAGATGCGCGGCGAGCTGCTGCGCATCTGGCAGGCCGAGAAGAAGACCATCCTCTTCGTCACCCACGACATCGACGAATCGGTGCAGCTCGCCGATCGCGTGGTGGTGATGTCGGCGCGCCCGGCGAAGGTGCGCCGCATTGTGGACATCGATCTGCCTCATCCGCGCGACTTCAGCAGCGCGCGCTACCTCGCCCTCCGCGATTCGATCTTCGAAGAGATCGGGCTGGCGCACAAAATATGAAGCGCCTCGAGCCCATCCTGTTGCCGCTCGCGCTGGGCGCGCTCGTCTTGTTGGTATGGTGGTGGGGCGTTCGCTGGAGCGGCACCAAGATATTCCCGTCGCCGGCGCAGGTGGTGCAGGGATTGGGCGAGCTGTCCCGTCGCGGCGTGCTGCTGCCCTACATGCGGGATTCCCTGCTGCGGGTGGCGGTGGGCTACTCGGCGGCGGTGCTCATCGGCGTGCCGCTCGGGATGTGGATGGGCTGGTCGAAGGACGCGTCCACGGCGCTCAACCCGGTGATTCAATTCCTGCGGCCGATCTCGCCGATTGCCTGGATCCCCGTGGCCATCGTCCTCTTTGGCGTGGGCAACCTGGCGCCGGTGTTCCTGGTGTTCCTGTCCGCGCTGTTCCCGGTGGCGCTCACGGCCCAGAGCGGCGTCGAAGGCGTGCCGCCCATGTACCTCCGCGCGGCGCAGAACTTCGGCATGTCCAATGTCGCGATGCTGTTCCGCGTGCTGCTCCCCGCGTCGCTGCCGCGCATCCTCGGCGGGCTGCGGATCGCGCTCGGCATCGCGTGGCTGGTGGTGGTGGCGGCGGAGATGATCGCGGTGGATTCGGGGCTGGGCTATTTGATCATCGACGCCCGCAATGCGGGCAAGCGCTACGACCTGGTCGTGGCGGGCATGTTGTTGATTGGCACGGTGGGACTGGCGCTGGATCTACTGGCGCGCAGAGTGGAACGGCTGCGGGCGGTCCGCTGGGGCTTCCGCACCGAATGACCGGGAGAGACACAAATGAAGAGAATGGCATACGCCCTGGCGGCGTGGACGCTGGTCATCACCGGCCTCCACGCCTGGCTCAACATGAGCTGGTCGGAGATGCTCAACGACCGTCTCCCGCCGGAGCAGCGCAAGCTGAACGTGGCCTACATCCCGGTCACATGACACCTCGCCTGCCCGGTGACTGACTACATCTCCCGCCATTCGGCGCTGGGGAACCTCTTCATTCCCAAGATGTTCCAGGGGTTCCCGGAGATCAAGGAAGCGCTGATCTCCAACCGGATGCAGGCGGGGTTCGTGGTCGCACCGCTGGCGATTGCCCTGCGGTCGCAGGGCGTACCGATCAAGATCGTCTACCTGGGCCATCGTTACGGCTCCGCGGTGGTGGTGCATAAAGACGGCGGCGTGCAGTCCGTGAAGGACCTCCGCGGCAAGACCGTGGCCATCCCGAGCCGCTTCTCCGACGAGCGCCTGATCGTGCTGAAGGCGCTCAAGGAGAGCGGTATGAAGCCCTCCGACATCAAGATGGTGGAGATGGCGCCCCCCGACGTGGCCGGCGCGCTGGCCGCCCGCGCGATCGACGCCTTCTCCATGGGCGAGCCGTACCCGTCGCAGGCCGAGATGGGCGGCTTTGGCCGGGTGCTGTTCCACGCGCGGCAGTGCTGGCCTGATTACATGTCCTGTGTACTGGTGGTGCGGCAGGACGTGATCGACACCCGGCCCGAGGTGGTGCAGGTGCTCGTCGACGGAATCGCGCGCTCCGGCCTGTGGCTGGAGGAGGGGAAGCCCTACCGCGAATACGCCGCCGAGTTCGTGGGCCGCTATTATTTCAACCAGCCGCCCGCGCTGCTCAAATGGGCCCTGACCAGGCCGCTCGATCGCGTGATGTACGCGCCGCTCACGCCGCGAAAGCCCGACTTCGATCTGGTACGAGACTTGATGATGGAGAGCGGCGTCCTCGACAAGAAGATCGAGTTCGAGGAGTACGTGGACACCCAGTTCGCCGAGCGGGCGCAGCACGAGACCGCGTGGAAGTTCGAGCCCGGCGACGTGGACAGCGAGTGATCGGATCCCTGACTCCATCGAGGGTCGCCCCGCCGCCATTCGGGATCGGCGGGACGGATCGGCTGTTGCACCGCTGACCCATGAATGGTGCGTGAGCGGCGGAGACGATGAAGGCCATTCTCTTGTTCCTGGCGATCGCGCTGCTCCCCGTCGAGGCAGCCGCCTGGACGGCCGCCTCCGTGAACGGCCTTCAATACTACGTGGACGGCTCCCACATCGCGATCCCGGTACAGCTCCAGGGCCGGGTGCTCTATTACACCGTCTACAATTACGGCCCCGCCATTCGCGTGTTCCTCCCCCAGGCGAACGGCACCTATCGAGACCTCTACATTGGCGGCGGCATCTACGAGAACACCCTGACCGGATGGCAACCGCTCGCCTGCAGCGCGGCGCAGCAACAGGCGCATCGCGACCAGACGCTCCGCCTGTATCAATCCAACGCCACGGACTACTGGGCCGTCTGGTACAAGACCGATTTCTTCGTGGCCGACCGGCTGCTGTCCGCCTGTCATTCACCCTGATCTTCGGCGTCGTGGTTGACGGCCGTGGCCGGCGAAGCGCACGATCGGTCCCCGTTTCGCCCGCGGAGGCCCTCATGCGTCCCCTTCGACTCCTCTCGACTGCGCTCCTGCCGATCCTCGCCACCGTCGCCATCGAGCCTGCCGCCCGCGCCTGCGGCTGCTTCACGCCGCCGGATCCCACCGTCCCCATCGTGCAGGCGGGCGAGCGGATCGTGTTCGCCGTCTCGCAGTCGCAGGTGACCGCCATCATCCAGATCCAGTACGCCGGCGACGCCAAGGACTTCGGTTGGCTGCTGCCGCTCCCGTCGCTGCCGACGCTCGAGGTGTCCTCCGACGAGGTGTTCGCGCGCATCGCCGGCGCCACCGCGCCGAGCTACCCGCTCGAGGTGGACTACCAGGATCAGTCCTGCTTCTTCCAGAACGTCGACGACGGCGCGCCTCCCGGCCTGGGCGGCGGCGGCGGCGCCAACGGCGGCGAGATGAGCCCGCTGGTGTTCCAGAGCAGCGTGGGCCCCTACGACTTCGCCGTGCTCAAGGCCGACGACAAGACCGCCATGCTCGACTGGCTGTCCACCAACCGCTACTTCGTCCCCGTCGGAACCAGCGACGTGGTCGCGCCCTACCTCCACGCCGGCGCCTACTTCCTCGCGCTCAAGCTCAAGTCGGGCCAGTCCACCGGCGACCTCCAGCCCGTGGTGGTGCGCTACGCGTCGGATCTCCCGATGATCCCGATCACGCTCACCTCCGTCACCGCCTCGCCCGCCATGAACGTGTGGGCCTTCCTCCTCGGCGACGGCCGCGCCATCCCGCGCAACTACCACCACGCCGTGCTCGACGACGCCGCGCTCTTCTGGCCGCTCTACGGCGCGCCGCTCCCCGGCAACTATGAAGACGTGGTGCTCGGCGCCGTCCAGTCCGCGCCCGGCAAGCACGCCTTCATCACGGAATTGGCCGGCTCCACCCACGGCCTGCGCGACACGGTATTTCCCAAGAATCAATTCGGCGATCTCGTGGCCCTGCGCAAGCTCACCGACGCCGGCGACTACCTCCGTTATCTGCGCACGAATTCATTCTCGTTCACCGGCCAGCTGGTGGCCATCCTCCAGCGCTACATCAAGCAGCCGCCCAATCTGAAGAGCCCGAACGGCCCCCCCATGCCGGTGTCGCCCGCCAACTACTATTACAACTTCGACACCTGGAAGACGCTCGATCCGCAGTCGTTCCAGGGCTTCGATCTCAGCTTCGATCCGGCGCTCCTCACCGACGAGCTGGAGGCCAAGATCGTCACCCCCACGCGCGCCGCCGCCACGCTGTTCTCCAGCCAGAGCTACTTCACCCGCCTCCACTCGAGAATCGATCCCGCCGACATGGATCGCGACCCGGTGTTCAGCTTCAATCCCTTCCTCCCCGACGTGTCCAATGTCCACAAGGCGAAGATGACCGTCACCTGTGGCGGGCAATTCAAGAGTGAGCCGATGGGCAGCCTGGTCACCGAGCAGGGCTACACGGTGCCGTATCCCTACTTGAGGGCGCCGTCGCCGTACCCCGCCGTGCCGCCCGCGCAGCGCATCGAGATCCTCCGCGAGGCCGGCTCGCCCGAGGTGGTGGTGGACAATGACGCCCGGATCCGCGCCGCGCTCGCCGTCGCGCCCGGCACCGATCTCGGCGTGGAGCCGATGCCCGACATGGGCGAAGCGCCGATGAATGGCGCGATGCCGCCGACGCCGCCGTGGAAGGCGTGCAGCTTGAAGCCGGGGAGCAATCGGAGTGGGGGGATTGAAGTGGTGCTGTTGTTGGGAGTGATGATTGGAGCGTTGCGGCGTCGACGGGAGCGCGGCTAGAAGCGGTAATCGAAGCCGATGCTCGCGGCCGGCCCGGCGCCGCTCACCTTGGTGCCGGTGCAGGTGGTCTGGTACATGTTCCCGTCATAGTAGGAGTTGCACTGGTCGTTGTGGTCGGCGATCCAGGCGCCGCCGACGCCGGCGTGGACGATGAGCGTGCCGGGGCCGCCGTTGCCGGCGAGCCAGGTGTCGAGGCCGAGGATGCCCCAGGCGAGGTGATCGGCGCCGCCGCCCTCGAGGACCAGCGTCACGCGGTGGGTGAGGGGGATGGCGATCTCGCCGAAGCCGAGGGCGAAGATGAAGCTGCGCGAGCCGTTGTTGTTGCTGGTGGGGGAGTTGTCGAGGAGGGCGAGGTCGCTCTGGAACACGAGGTGGAGCCCGTCGAGCGCGCCCAGGCGCACGCGCGGGCTGATGACGAACGCCGACGTGCCGAAGCGCTGCAACTCGCCGCCCACGCCGAGGCCGATCTCGAACCAGTCGGTGCTGTAGGCCGCGCTGATGCGGGGGTATGCGCCCACGCCCACCCCGCCGCGGGGAATGCCGCTGCCGTCGATGGTGGTGCCCTGGGCGAGGAAGGAGAGGGGGGCGACCTCGACGCCGATGCGGATGGGGAGCGCGAAGTGATAGTCGGCGCTCAGGTTGGCGATGAAGCCGAAGCCGAGGACATCCACCGACAGCATCGGCCGCAGCACGCCGTGCACGCGCCACATCCCGTCGGTGTAGCGGCGCGGGAACATGAGCGACTCGCGCACTGGATCGGCGGTGGGCACCGCGTTGTCGCCCACGCTCGCGTGCACGCCGCGCGGCTGCCGGCAGGTGCCCGTGTCGCCGTGAACGCGCTCCACCTCCACCACGCCGAGCCGCTCGTTCGACGGCGCGGAGATGTCGCGGCCCGTCGCGGGATCGCTGATGGTGACCGGGCGGTGGCTGCGCAGCTCGAACCGATCGCCGACGTGGACGCCCGGCTGCTTCACGCTCAGGTAGCCCTTGCGCACCGCCACGACTTCGCCCGCATCACGCGCGCCGGAGGAGGCTGTTGCCGTCGGGGTTGGCGCGGGCGCGACGATGGCAGGCGTGGTGGCCGGCGATCCCGCGGCGAGGATCGGCGCGCTGCCCGGCGGCCCGCCGAGGAGCAGGGCGTCGGCGGGCCGCGCGGGGTTGCGCACGTCGTAGGCGCGAGTGGCGAAGTCGGCGACGATGACGAGCAGCGTGTCGCCGGCGAGCGCGAGCCGGATCACCGGCCGCTCGCCGCCGCCGAAGGTGTTGATCTCGCGGGGCGCCTCCGGCCGCGTGAGATCGACGGTGGTGACGCCCATGCGACCGCGCGCGACGTAGACGACCGAGCCCGTGCGCGCCAGATCGTGAATGGGCCCCGGCAGCGCGAGCCGCCCCACCACCGACTCGCTCCCCGGCGCCCCGCGGAGCACCTCGATCCCGTCGACGGCCGCGCGCACCGCGATCGGCGCGTCCTCGGCGAACGCCGGGCGAGCCAGAGAGAGTGCCAGTACAAGACAGGCAAACAGTAGACGCATCGAGTGTCCCATCACGCCCTCCTCAGCAGGTCGCCGACTCTATCAGCAATCGCCGCGCCACAAAGAATCCGCCCATCTCCGCCGCGTGGATGGCCCGTTCCTGGTGGAGCATTGGACAAAGACTGTCGGAAACTCGACGCTGTCCGCTCGTGTCACGTGGCGGTAAACCCCCGCGCCGGTCGTATCCTTCAGCACGCCCATGAAGACGCCCGCCCTCGCCGCTTCGATGCTGCTCGTGACCGTGCTCACCGGCGACGCGAGCGCGACCGAGTTCAGTGTGCAGACCGTCCGATACTCGCCCTTCCGCGCGGTCGCGCTCTGGGCTCCGCCGCCTGGCTCGACGGGCACGTACGAGACGGTGCTGCTCCTCCACGGCAATCAACCCGGCGCGCCCAACCCCACCTGGATGGTCGACCTTCGCTATCAACCCCAGTTCGCCGGCCGCATCCTCATCGCCCCCGCCCTCGGCGCCGACGGCTACGAGTGGGGCGAGACCGCCAACGTCCGCGCCCTCGCCGCTCTCCTCGACGATCTCGCGCGCCGCTACCCGATCGATCGCCGCCGCGTCCACCTGGTCGGCTACTCCGCCGGCGCGTCCCGCGTGCTCTCCGTCGCGCAGAAGATCCGATTCACGACCATCACCGCGATCGCCGGCGACGTCCTGCGCCCGCTCCGTGGCCGATCGAGCACGCTCGCGCCCGCGCTCCGTGCCGCGCCGATCCACCTGTTGTGCCTCCTCTCCGACGGAGGACCGCACACTTCATGCGACCTGAACGAGCGTAATCTCCGCGACCTGCGACGCCTGGGCGCGAGCCCGGTGGACCTGCTGCGGGTGCCCGGGACGCATCAGATCGACTTCGCGGTGGTGGCGCCCATCGTCGACAAATGGCTTCTCGGCACGCCCCGCCCGAGCGATCCCAGCGTGCCGCGAGGAGCAGCGCATGATCGTTGAGCGGCCCGCGGATCCGGCTCGATGACCGCCACCCCGGCGGCCCCGCCTCCGCCCTCGCCCGCTTCTTCGCCCTCGCGGATCGCCCCGGCGACGACGACGAAGAGCGCCTCCGTCATCACCTCGAACTTTCCCTTCACCACCATGTAGAGCGCCCGCGAATCGCCGTCGTGGGCGACGTATTCGCGGGCGGGGACGTGGATGTCGGGGACCGTGAGGGCAAGGTCGTCGATGGCCTCGGGGCCGAGGCCGGAGAAGATCGGGAGCGGGCGAAGCTCGTGGGGGGAGCGCGCGGGCGCGCGAGGCGGCGCGGACTACTTCGGCTGGGGGACGATGCGGAGGTAGGGCTTCGGGGCCTTCCAGCCCTCGGGGTACTTGACCTTCGCCTGCTCGTCGGAGACCGAGCCCGCGATGATCACGTCCTGCCCCGGCTTCCAGTTGGCCGGCGTGGCCACGGCGTGCTTCGCGGTGAGCTGCAGCGAGTCGAGCACGCGCAGCACCTCATCGAAGTTGCGGCCCGTGGTCATCGGGTAGGCCAGCATCAGCTTGATCTTCTTGTCGGGCCCGATGATGAACACGGTGCGAACGGTGAGGTTGTTCGCCGCCGTGCGGCCCTCGGAGGTGGTGCCCGCGTCGGCGGGGAGCATGCCGTAGAGCTTGGCGACGTGAAGCTCGGGGTCGCCGATCATCGGGTAGCCCACCTTGTGGCCCTGGGTCTCCTCGATGTCCACGGCCCACTTCGCGTGGCTCGACGCCGGGTCCACGCTGAGGCCGATGATCTTGGCGCCGCGCTTGGTGAACTCGTGCTCGATGCCCGCCATGTAGCCGAGCTCGGTGGTGCACACGGGCGTGAAGTCCTTCGGGTGGGAGAAGAGGACGGCCCAGCCATTGCCGATCCACTCGTGGAAGTCGATGGTGCCGTGGGTCGTCTCGGCGGTGAAGTTGGGGGCCACGTCGTTGATTCGAAGCATCGCGATCCACTCCTGGGTTGGGCCGGCGCGGAGGCTCTCGTCCGTCGAGACTCGACGATCGGCGCGTGGATGAAAGGCAAGGGACGGTAGGACTGGGGCTGGCCGATGTCAATCGCGAGCCGGACAGCGGATTGGGTGTGCAGGTCGGTCGACCGATCGCGTTGGCCGATCACGTCGATCGGTCGACTCGCTCGATCGCGTCGATCACTCCGCCGTGAACCCCACCTTGCGGTGCGTGCCGTCGCAGAAGGGCTTGTTCTCCGAGTGACCGCAGCGGCAGAGCGCGGCGCGATCGCCGTGGACGGCGTCGCGGCCGGAGGCGGTGCGCACGCACACGGGTCCGGCGAGGAGCAGCGGGCCGTTGGGAGCCACGGTGACGGTGAGCTTGCCGGCGGCGGGCGGGGGGCCGCTCGCGTCGCTGGCGATCGCACCCGCGTCGCGGAAGTTCGCGGCCACGTGGCTGTCGTCGCAGAACGGCTTGTTCTTCGAATGTCCGCAGCGGCAGAGCGCCACGCGGTGCACGGTGGTCTCGCTCCCGTCGGCGCGCTTCAGCGTCACGTCGCCGCGCGCGTAGAGTGGCCCGTGCGCCGACACCTGCACCACGTTCGCCGTCCCCGCGGCCTCCACGGGCCCGCCGTCCTTGCGCGCGTAGGTGAGCGCCCCCGTCGGGCAGCGCTCCACCACGCGGATCACCTCGTCGGCCGGGGCGCGGTCCACCTCGATCCACGGCGTGCGCCGCCCATCGAACACCGCGCGCAGCCCGCGGCCGCACTCGCCGGCGTGGATGCACTTCGCTTTGTCGTAGAACACGTCGAGGGTGGCGCCGGTGTAGCCGCGGAGGTCTTCGCTCATCGGGCGATACTAACAGGCGTTCCTCGTTCCGGCGCACCCGCGTGATCGACTTACGGCGCTCCGCGTTCGCTCTCGCAGGCGCTGCGGCACTTGTTGTGGTCCTGTCCACAGGCGCGGTGACAGCCTCGGATCTCATCGGCGTCGGCGCCCGCGTCCCCCGGCTGCTCACAGGCCTTGTTGCACGCCTCGCGCGTGGCTTCACAGGACTTGACGCAGGCCGCGACCGAATCGGCGGTGTCGCGCACGTTCGACTTGCAGCACCCCGTCGCGAATGCGGCCATCGAGAGGGCCACCAGGAGCGCCCGTCGCAGACTCTTTCGGTTCATGGCATGCCTCTCAGGTGCTTTGAAGGTCGGCGAGCGTCTGGTTGAGCTTGGCCTGCCCGCCCCAGGTGGTAAAGAGCGCATTGGCGGCGGAGGTGATCTGCGCCACGGTGAGGGGCCACGAAGGGCTCAGCCGCGAGGCGGGGAAGACGATATAGAACAGCCCGCCGCTGGTCCCTCCATTGTGCGGACTGGAGTTCACCCCCAGCGCCGTGGCCAGCGCGATCGATCCCTCGCCGATCTTCCCCGAGGGCCCCACGTCGCCGACGATGGCCGGGGTCTGCTTCTGGTTCGTGGTGTTGTAGACGATGGCGAAGTCACCCACGTAGGCATACTTCGCCTTGATCAGATCGCCGGGGAGCGCGATGTAGGGAATCGTCGTCGAGTCCACGTAGCGGCGCGGCGAGCTGGTGGACAGGTTCTTGTCCACCAGCGAAGTGGGGGACACGTAGAAGCCCGGGCACGGATCCGATGACTTCTGGATGATCGGGTTTCCGTCGCTCTCCCCGGTGTCCGTGACGATGCCCCACCAGTTCCCGGGCTGCCCGGCATTTCCGAGGTAATCCAGCCCCGGCGGCGAGCCCTGTTGATGGTAGGCATTGGGGGCGCCGTCGGCGTCGATCGCCATGCCGCTCGAATAGTAGATGGGCGTCCCGCTCACATCCTTCCACACCACCACACTGCCCTCTTTCATCAACTGCGTGCTGCTGCTCATGGCTTGTGCTCTCCCGTGGAGGACGCGGACTACTGGGGCACCGACACGCCGTAATAGCTGGCCAGCACTTTTGCGATCTGGAGCGCGGTGGGGTCCGTGGGGCTCGTCACCGACGGGAAGTCACTCGCGAAGTTGGTCTTGAGGGTGTTCGTGACGGCCGAGAGGAGCGCGCCCCAGCTCCCCGTGCTCCCCCGGACGTAGGGCTCGAGCTGCTTGATGAGGAGGTAATGGCTGGCGGCGTTGAGCGTGATGGTGGGCGAGGCCAGCGGCGGCGCGCTCTTCGTGGTGGCGATGCGGCTCACGAAAGTGACTCGATGCATCACCCGCCAGCACGGGGGCGACTGACCGCTCGCGCGCGCGCTGCGCAGGGCCACGGCGTTCGGGTCATTGCTGGCCAGCCAATCCTGGTTGACCACGCGATTGAAGAACTCGGTGAAGTTGTTGGCGGTGGGGGCGAGGTAGAACGTCATGAACCGGTACGCGTCGACCATGCCGGACGCGGGCGTATTGGTCTTGAGCTTCTTCGAGCCCACGCTGCAATAATCGTCGGTCACCTGCTGGAAGACATTGGCGCTGAGGCCCGAGCCGGCGGAGGAGAGATCGGGGCCAACGCCCAGCGAGACGCTGAGGCCGAACCCGGTGGTCGCCTCGGCGGACTTGGTCATCGTCACGTCGACATGCCCGCCAAAGAGCGCGTCGAGCGAGAACGTGAGCGCCGCATTGACGAACTTCAGCGAGTCCTTCACCTGGAGCCCGGCCATTCCCTTGAAGTGGTACTCGCCGCCGTAGGTCTCGGTGAACCCATCGAGCGACTCCTCCGTCTCGGCGAAGAGCCCGCCGTAGGCGGTCCAGACATAGGTATTGCAGAGGTTCCGCTTCACCAGCTGCGTCGGATCGCTGTTGGAGCGCTGGACGCTGCCGCTGCCGTTCGTCGAAGGCGTGGATCCCAGCGACAGGGCGGGCCGATTGTCGGCCCCGGGGATGTATCTGGCCATGCTCGCATTGATGCGGTCCGCGTCGACCCAGCTGGCGCAGCCCTGCGCGACGGCGTCATTGCCGAGGTACTGGGCGTAGAGCCGCTGGGCCTCGCGATCGATCCGGCTCTTGAGCGCATAGGCTTCGGTCACTCGGCGGTAGCTGGCGTCGGCCGTGGGCGCGCTCGCCACCACCGGGAAGAAGGGATCCGTCTTCCCGCCGAAGTGACCGTCGAGGCAGCCCTGGCGCGTGTAGTAGGGATTGAGGGGGAAGGTGATGAGGTTCCAGTCGGGGGGGATGTGCGGATTGGGCACCATCTGGTAGCCCACCAGGGCATTGTTCGAGACCAGGCGCATCGCGTAGAGATCGGCGGTGCTGGACTTGACGATGGCGTTGCCCACGTTGAGCGGCACCCAGCGCACGCCCAGGCCGTCGCCGGGATCGACGCTCACCGGGTATCCCATCAGGGACACCTGGCTGAGCTGGCTCTGGCTCATCGAGACCGAGGCGGCGGCGCCGCTGGACTTCCCGGTGCCGCCCTCGATGGTGCTGTGCACGCCGATCTCCACGTCGGCATCATCAATCTGTTTTGCGGTGCCCACGCCGAGGACGGTGGCGATGAAGGAGCTGTTGTCGGCGAAGCCCGCCGTGGCCGCCATGTCGAGCGAGTAATCGAACCCCTTGTTGCGGGTGGCGTCGTAGCTGTAGGCGACGGAGTCGGCGCAGGTGAGCTCCACGCTGCTGGCGCCGCGATAATCCATGTCGGGGTTGATGAGGTTCTCGCCCGGCACCGGCGGGGCGCCCTCGATGTACCCCATCAACTGGGGATTGAACTGCACCTGCCCGATCCACTCGAGCAGGAGATCGGCCACCTTGCAGCCGCCCGCGAGCAGCCAGGCGCCGTTCTTGATCAGGCTGTAGCCGCGCTTGAGCACGCCCACCGCGTCTCCGTCCGCGTCCGCCTCCACCACGCCATATTCCTCCGCGCTGATGGGGAGGTTGATGCCGAGGGGATTGGATACATGCCCGGCGCAATCGGCGTCATTGCCGTTGAAGGGGTTGGCGATCTCCGGCGCATCCGCACCGACGGGCGCGCTGGACAGAACCGGGGCCGGCTGCAGGGGAGCGACGGGCGCGAGCGAGGTGGCGTTCAGCTGGGACGCCGCGAAGGCCGCGCCGTAGGAGCCGATCGTCACCGAGTTCCGGCCGGTCCGGTCCACGAGGCTGGTGCCGCTGACGTTGTTCATCGGCCACAGGGCGAGGAGGCCGGTCTGCGAGCCGCTCAATGCCACGTTCATGTTGCCGGCGATGGCGGCGGGGCTGAGCGCGCTGTTCCACACACGCAGCTCCTGGACATAGGCCGTGAGGATCACGCTCAGCACCTGATCGGCGCCGAGGATGGTGGCGTTGCTGGTGGGACTGTACGCCCCCCCGGGGACCGGCGTATTGATCAGGTTCGCCCCGTCGAGGTAGATGGATCGGATCCGCGTGGTGCCGTCGTAGGTGAAGGCCCAGTGGTGCCACTGGAGGTCGACGCAGGCGGGGTGGAACAGGGTGACGTCGTCGTTGCGGAAGCCGAACAGCACCTGGTTGCCCGCGGTAAATCCAATGCTCAGCACGTTGTCCATCCCGCCCGTCTGGCCCGGCGTCGCGTTTTGCTGGAACACGTAATCCCTGTGTCCCAGGGCGGCGCGCTTGCACCAGAACTCGATGGTGAAGCTCGACGAGAGCGTGAGGTTGAACTGGGACGAAGCGCCGGTGCCATTGAAGTAGAGCGCGCCCACGGCCGGCGTGGGGGCGAGCGCGCTCGGCCACATCTGCACCGGCCGCGCGGCCGTGAGCGTCGCCGGGTGCTGGTCGTTGCAGAGGTCCTTCAGCGTGGTTCCATAGGCGTTCGTGACGTTGCTCATCGGCCACAACGCGAGCAGCGCAGCCGGCGTGTTGCCCACGGTGGTGCCGGTGTCGGTGCCCCTCAGGGTATTCTGGTACTTCCCGGCGATCGTCGCCGCGGCCAGCGCGCCGTTCCAGATGCGCAGCTCCTGGACGAAGGCATTCAAGGTGGTGGATCTCGCATAGTTCGTTCCCAGATAGATGGGCAGGGCGCCGCCGCTGTAGAGCCCGGTGGTGGTGCGGGTGGAGACCAGCGTGCCGTCGCAGTAGACCTTCTGGACCCCGTTGCTGGTCCCCTTCTGGTAGACGAACGCCCAGTGGTGCCACTGGAGGTCGGTGCAGGCATTCTTCTGGATCGCGGTATTGGTCATCGCGTCCGAGACGTTGGTGTCGTCCCCGAAGAACGCGAACGTCATATTGTCCCCGGCGGTGCCGGGCCCGCGAAACCCGATGTGCAGGGCCGCGTCCGTGACGCCCGTCCCGTTGCTCTGGGAAATGACCATGTCGTCGTGCCCCACCGCCAGGCGCCGGCACCAGAACTCGATCGTGAAGTCGGACGTGAGCGAGATCCCCGCCCCGACACTGGCATAGAACGCCCCGTTCCAGCAGAGCGCGCTCTGCGCCTGCGCCAGGTTGTTCGCATCCGTCGCCGGCGTCTTTCCAGCACAGTGGGATCCGAAGCTTGGAATTCACGTGACTTGAAGTCGCGGCCGCACTGACCCTATAGTGAGTCGTATTAATTTAAATCATACCAACATGGTCAAATAAAACGAAAGGCTCAGTCGAAAGACTGGGCCTTTCGTT
>JADMIO011227284.1_pt1 | contig 20979 bp, 14 predicted proteins | sample 8958161 | NCBI WGS metagenome assembly JADMIO01 (sample SAMN16585339, study PRJNA669376) | soil metagenome | isolation source: Crop rotation soil | place: USA: Cullars Rotation, Alabama | collected 2011 | reverse complement strand
GGATCGGTGCGAACACGCCGTGACCACAGGGCCTGTGGAATCAGAACATTTGTCGCGATTAGCAGCCAAAATGTCCAACCGTACGGTCCGAAAGCCCGGTTCCACATCATGTAACGTTCAAAAACCTCGCCGCTATACCAGGACATGAATGCCTCCATGATGTAGCCGTAAGTCACCATCCATCCTGTGGCCAGCATCACATTCCCCATGTTGTTCAAGTGCCGCAGCGTAATCAGGTTTTCCAGCCGGTAAATTTTTCGAATCGGAATGATAATGTTCAAGACCATGGCAAAACCTGAGTAGATCGCTCCCGCCACGAAATAGGGAGGGAAAATGGTGGAATGCCAGCCGGGAACAATCGCCACGGAAAAATCGAAACTCACCACACTATGCACCGATAAAACCAACGGTGTAGCCAATCCCGCCAATAAAAGATAGGCCGCTTGATGTCGCTGCCAGTGCCGAGCTGAGCCGCGCCATCCCAATGCAAGGATCCCATAAAATACCTGTTTGCTCCTCGTAACGGCCTTGTCACGAAGCGTGGCCACGTCGGGAATCAGTCCGACATACCAGAAGATAAACGAAACTGTAAAATAAGTGCTGACGGCAAAAACGTCCCAAACCAGGGGACTACGGAATTGTGGCCAGAGTGCCATCGTATCGGGATAGGGCAGAAGCCAGTAAAAGAGCCATGGCCGGCCCAGGTGCGCCAGTGGGAACAAGCCCGCGCAAACCACGGCAAAGAGAGTCATCGCTTCTGTAAACCGATTGATCGTGGTCCGCCACTTTTGCAGCAGCAGTAAAAGAATTGCCGAAATGAAAGTCCCGGCATGCCCAATCCCTATCCACCAAACGAAGTTGACGATGGCAAATCCCCAGGCGATCGGGATGTTGACCCCCCAAATGCCCACGCCCATAAACACCAGGTAGGTTAATGCAACCATTAAAACGGTCAGCAGGCAGAAGGACGGCAGGAAGGCAGCCCACCAGGTTTTCGGATGCGGATGATCCAGGGCAATGCCGCCAATTTTGTCGCTCACCGATTGGTAAGTTTCCCTGGGATCAAGGAGGCGAGCCGGATAGCCAAGCGGCGCCACGGAAAACGGTTTCCCGTTCCCCTCGACAGCTTGTCTCTCCGAATCTGCGGGAACCCGATCCATATAACCGTTATGCCTTCAACTCGGGATTTGGATTTTTGATCTCCGCCAGGTAGGTGGTACGCGGCTGAGTATTCAATTGACCTAACATCGAGTAATTCAGGGGATGCTTTTTCAATTTTGTAACCTGGCTTTCAGGGTCGTTAAGATCGCCAAAAATAATGGCATCGGTGGGGCACGCTTGCTGGCATGCGGTCAGGACTTCGCCGTCCCGAATCCGCCTGTTTTCTTCCTTCGACTTTATCCGGCTTTGCGCAATCCGTTGGATACAGTAAGTGCATTTCTCCATAACCCCTCGCCAGCGCACTGTCACTTCAGGGTTCAGCATTGGCGCGAATCTGCGTCCCTCGCTTTTCGCGTAATGGAAAAAGTTGAATCGTCTGACCTTGTACGGGCAATTATTCGAGCAATAGCGTGTGCCCACACAGCGATTATAAACCTGCAGATTCAAACCTTCGCTATCGTGCAATGTCGCCTCTACCGGACAGACAACCTCGCAGGGAGCTTTCTCGCAATGCATACAAGGCACAGGAATGTGAACAAACCCCGGTTGTGCCAGGCCGCCTTTGTAGTACGTCTCGATGCGAATCCATAAGAGATCCCGTCCGCGGGTGATTTGGTCCTTTCCAACCACCGGAATGTTGTTCTCGGCCTGGCAACCCAGCACACAAGCATTGCAACCAATACACGAGGTCAGGTTGATCGACATTCCCCATTTGTAATGGTCATATTTGAATTCGGTCGGGTCATACAATGTTTCACTCTTTGGTGGTTCTTCGGACTTCTCTCGAACGAAATTCGGCTCAGCCGCGAACTGTTGGATTGTTCCTCCGCGGTAGACTTGCCGCTCCGGATTTGGGATTAGATGCTGATTCTGGGTTGTGGCGAACTGGTGGCGTCGTCCGGTGCGCTTGATTTGTAGACCACTTTGCCACCACGGCGTGTTCGAAAGACGTAACAGGTAAGTGTTGAAACCCACGTTCTTTCCAGCCGCACCTGTTCGTCGACGACCATACCCCAGGGTCAGAGTTATTGTCTGATCCGCCTGGCCTGGCATGACCCAGGCAGGGCCTGTCACTCTGCGACCTTCCACGATCAATTCAAGAACGTCACCTGTTTCTATTCGCAGTTTGTGAGCAAGCGCAGGACTGATGCGAACGGTGTTATCCCAACAAATCTTATCGAGAGGCTTGGGCAATTCCTGTAGCCAGCCATTGTTTGCGAAACGGCCATCCCAAAGGTGCGGGTCGGGCCGGAACTGTAGCTCAACGCCCGGAATGGCTGGTTCAGGCGAGCGCCCTGTCGGTTTAGGGACCGATGAAAACTCCCTTCTCACCTGGACGTTTCGAGCCGAATAAGCGGTGCCCTCAATGAAGCCATTATGGAGAGCTTTGCGCCATCCCTTCTCGAATTCTGGCCAGAGGTTTTGTTTGCGCCAGTAATTGCTGACTACCTCGTAGGCACTGGGGATGGGTTGTTGTTGCGCCATCGCTCCCAACAGTTCATGCGCCGATTTGCCCCCATTCAACGGCGCAATCATTGGTTGCAGGATCGAAACAGTGCCGTCGTAGGCGCGAGCATCGCTCCACGATTCCATCGCGTGCGCTTCGGGTATGTGCCATCCACAAATTGCCGAAGTTTCGTTCAGGTATTCTCCAAGATGAATGGTTCGCTTGACCTTCGATAAATGATCTCCAAAAGCAAAATCGACCGGGGCAGTGTATACCGGGTTGCCACCCAGAATGAAAAGCGCGTCCACCGCACCTGCTTGCATGTCAGTGATCAACTCGCGTAGAGATTCGGTTTGGTTGACGGGATGAGCTTCGGCACTTTGTGTATAGAAAACAGTTTTCCCCACGTTACCCAGGGCATCATTGATGAGATGCGCCAAGGCATGAATAACAGGGTTTTGTTGTTCACCCGCGATGACGATGCTTTCGCCGGCATGGGCTTTTAAATCGCGTGCCACCGCAACGATCCATTCTACAGCAAACCCCAAGGACGACTGCGCGGTCGACTGATTTTTTACCCCCAGCTGTTGAGCTAAAAAGCGAACAACGTCTTCCAATCCACCTGAATTCACAATCAGTCGGTTATCCGCCATAGAGCCCGTGATGGTGGGCGTCGGTTCAGCCACGTACAAACGATTGATTTTTCTCGTTGTGCCGGTCACCTCTCTGCCTTTGATAAACTCACGCGCATAACGCAACCGCATCGGATGCGTGTATAAGAAATCAGAATCGAGCGAAACAATGATGGCAGCTTTATCAAAGCGATAATGAGTCGCCACCACTTCGCCAAAAGCCAGTTGGGCTCCTTCGTGAACATTGTCAAAGTTAACCGGCTCGTACTGATGCCACTTGGCTGATGGAAATTTCTTCAGAAGATCCCGCAGTTGACCCGCGAGTGTCGGCGAAGTAACGGTTTCGGTCAGGAAACGCAAACCTGTTCCTTTTGTGGCAGATTGCTCCAGCAACAGGCCGTTCAGGTCGGATAAAAAGAAATCCCAGGAACTGATCTCACCATTTCGCGCGACAACACGTGAACGGTCTGGATCGTACAAATCCCGAATGGATGCTTGCATCCAAATGTTCGACTTGCCCAGGCTCGCGGGATGATCAGGATTTCCTTCTACTTTGATTGGGCGTCCTTCACGATTTTTGACAAGGATGCCGGATGCATAGCCTCCAAGGACAAATGCGCTGGCATAAAAGAGCGGTTCACCCAAAACCATCCCTTCAGGTTGTTTCACATAAGGAACGATTGTTTCTACGGGCTGTTTCGTACAGCCATTCAGTCCAGCCAACGTCAACGATGCCGCGGCAAGCTTTAAAAAATTCCTGCGGCTGACTCCGTCTTCCCACTCCATGGCTCCCCCAGGAAATTCATCGTGAGTCCACGATTGAAATTGTTCCGGTTGTGCTATTTCCTCCAGGCTGCGCCAGGGCTGCGGTCCCGTAGAACTGCTGGCGTTAAGAGGCGAACTGGGCTGGTCAGACGCGCCGTGCGCTGTCGCGGGCAAGGGAGTTGACCCTTTAGTCTCGTTGGCCTCGACCTTCATCTGTGACACACGCTGCAATCTCTGAGTTGTTCGGCACGCACGTGATATTCTGCCAATAATTTCTTGCCCTGCTGCTCCTGACGAGGTGTCGCCTTCCACTTCATGTTGAACACCTCCTCTTTTGGGCGTAGAGCCTTCTCGGGCGCTTCATGACAATCCAAACACCAGCGCATATAAAGCGAGTGTTCCTTCCAGGTAAGCGGCATTTGCTCCACTGGGCCATGACACGTCGAGCAGCCAATACCCTTCTGGACATGAACCCCGTGATTGAAATAAACAAAGTCCGGCACGTTATTCACTCGATTCCATTTCAATGGAATTCCAGTAACCATGCTTTGTCTCACGGGCGCCAGCATCGGAGCATCTGTCCAGACCTGCGAATGGCAAGTCATGCAAGTTTCCGTGGGCGGGATGCCCGCAAACGAAGAAGTCTCCACCGTGGTATGACAATACCGGCAATCAATACCGAGCCCGGCGACATGATGTTGGTGGCTGAAAGGCACTACCTGATCGACGGGCACTGTCTGCTCAGTCGTGTATGGTGATCGATAAACCGCATAAACGACTCCCCAAAAACCAAAGAAGCCCAGAAATAGTCCAATCAACGTCACTCGCGCCAGGCTATTGCTGCTTTTACGAAAAATCTGCGCCATTACTTGCCTCCGCCCGTACGTAAAAAATGGACCAGACACCCGCCTTGCTGCGCAACGTACCCGTACGGCAACCGCCATATCTTCGCATAGCAGTGGAACGGGTAAAGTAGGGCGAAACCCGTATCGGAAACGGCCGGACCGCGCCCGGTCTCCCGGGCGCAGCGGCCTGACTTCATGTGGAGGCCCAAAGTAACCCAACGGCCAAATGCATACTTGCGGCTGCGAGCCGAGGACGGCTCGCGGTCGAACGCGCCCCGGACCGCGCCCGGTCTCCCGGGCGCACCGGCCCGACTCAAACAGAGCCCAAACTAATTCATCACCTCCTATTCATGAGCCCCATTTCTGCAGTGTAACCGCCACTTAACTGTGGTTTGGCTCACTTGACGTCGCACGAGACTTTGTGAGAAGATGATTTAGGTCACTACTCTTTCAAACTTCGAAGCCCGTGTTGTTGAAAAAATACTCTCTCGCCCTCCCGCTTCTGATTTTGAATCTGCTGACCGTGCGCGCCAGCTCTCAGACCCTTTTAAAAATTTCAACTATCATACCCGGTACTGAAAATGTGCAGTTGGTTTACAACGGCGATTTCCAACTGCAGGGTCCGCTCGTCAACAACGAACACCCGTTTCCAATCGGGTGGACCCGAATTGGGGATATGTTCGCCGGACCCGGGATCAACATGGGCTCCGTTCACGCCGGAGTTGTCGCTCGCGGACATGTGGACGGGGGAGCTCCAGCCTCGCTTTATCAGCGCGTCATCAACCTTGAACCAAACACTTCTTATGTTTTGAGCGCTTATTTATGGAATATGGGCGATGGGGCAAATCATGTCACCACTGTGATTGACATGAACGATGTTTCTCAGGAACCACAAATCACCTTGAGCTACTCTGATTCCAATGCCGAGCAGGGTTACTTCGTTTATCGTTCTTTCAATACTGCGGACACTGGCTCCACCATTACGCTGCGCGCATTCTATGATGGACTGGCAAACTCTGGGGCTGCCGCAGCTTATTTTCCTATAGGCGCTCAATGGGACAATATTGCTATCACCAAAGAATCAAATTTTCTGCCGCCTGCTGCTTCCGGGTCCGGCGCGAATTTGCGCCCGCGTGTCAGCCTTTTGTCTCCCGCAGATGGAACAAACATCGTTTTTCAAACGTCGGGAGCTGCCCTGCCAATCTCAGCTTCAGCTTCCGATGCCGATGGCAATGTGACTAAGATCGAGTTTTATGCGAACTCGGAAAAAATTGGAACCGTTGGCGCAGCGCCATACAATTGGGCTTGGTCGAACTTCTACAGCGGCCCCTACCAACTGAGCGCTGTGGCCACTGACAATACAGGGGCGACTACAGTTTCCGCGCCTGTGGCCGTTACCTTAAGTATCCCAACCGTTCGACCCTCGTTATCCATTCTCGGAACGGTCCCCGATGTGCAACTTGCCTGGCCGACTTCTGCGATAGCGTTCAGCCTGCAATCGGCAACCAATATTGCAGCAACGACAAATTGGCGAAGCGTCACAAATACCCCGGTAACGAGCAACACGCAAACCACGATCACTCTCCCTGCCATTACTCCCGAAAACTATTTTCGCCTGGCCATTGAGGTGGATCGTTCGACGCTCAATCGAAAACTGTTGATGGGTTACCAGGGGTGGTTTGCCTGCCCACAGGATGGTTCTCCGCCAAACCGATGGGTCCATTGGTTCCGAAGCCAAACGCCCGTCGCAACGAATGCCACAGTCGATTTTTGGCCGGATATATCCGAACTGGACCCCGATGAGCTTTTTTCTACAGGAATGACTTTAACCAACGGTAGCCCCGCCAAACTTTATTCGGCTTTTAAACGAAAGACAGTTATTCGGCATTTTAAGTGGATGAAAGATAATCATCTGGATGGAGTTTTTCTTCAGCGGTTTTCATCTGAACTGTCTGACCCAGCTTTTTTTGCATTGCGCAACCAGGTCACCGCCAATGTAAGGGCTGGCGCCGAAACTTACGGGCGGGTGTTCGCAATCATGTACGACATTTCAGGCCAACCGCCGTCAACCTTGGTCAGCACGATAACTAACGATTGGGCCTATCTGGTTAACATCTTGAAGATCACCAATAGTACCCGGTACGTGCTCCATAAAGGAAAGCCTGTGGTAGCAATCTGGGGGTTCGGATTCACCGACCGGCCGGGGACGCCGTCTGACGCTCAAACATTGATCAACTATTTCAAAACAAACGGCGTCACTTTAATGGGAGGTGTGCCAACCTTTTGGCGTACGTTGAACAATGATTCGCAAACCAACGCGGCCTGGGCTTCTATCTATCGTTCATTCGACATCATCAGTCCCTGGGCTGTTGGACGATACAAGACTTTGGCGGAGGCAGATAATTTTAAACAAAACCTGATCGTTCCCGACCTGGCGGATGCCACATCTCATGGACGTGAATATATGCCGGTCATTTTCCCTGGATTCTCCTGGCACAATTTGAACGGGGGTCCTCTAAATGACTTTCCACGTAACGGCGGCACGTTCTACTGGCGGCAAGCGTATAATGCTGTTTCGGCCGGGTGTTCGATGATATTCGGCGCCATGTTTGATGAAGTCGATGAAGGCACTGCCATGTTCAAGATGGCGCCTACACCCAATGAACTGCCGGTTCAAGGCACGTTTGTGCCTCTCAATATTGATGGGCCAGCTTTGCCAAGCGACTGGTATCTGCGTTTGGCTAATGAAGCGGGGAAAATGCTGCGAGGTGAAACGCTGTTGCGAACCCAAATGCCTATTACTCCTTGAAGAAAAGTTCCGATAAAGGCATTAAAGAAAGCGCCGGAATACGGCGCACTCCAAACGCTTCGCGAAAATCGTGGCTTTATGGTTTCGACACATTTGCTTTATTCCTGCCGTGCTCTGCGCTTTATCCGCGGTTATACTCGAATTTTTTTACGAACGCCGCGCTCCTATCTTAAGTTTTTCCGAACACCCAAATCAGGAATATAATTGTCAAATGAACTTTCAAAGGTAAGTTTTGCGCTGCTATGGCAGAGTTGAAATCTTTACCCGCTCATTTGATTGGTGGAAATTTTTTGCTGACGGAAACCGATCCCGCCTCGGTCTTCACGCCGGAAGAGCTTTCTCCCGAACAGCGTCTGATGGCGCAAACGGCCGAGAAATTCATGGAAAAAGAGGTGCTTCCCCACGTAGAAGCCCTCGAACACCAGCAGGAGGGATTGTCCCAGAAAATCTTCCGCCAAGCCGGCGTTTTGGGATTGCTCGGCATGGACGTTCCGACCGAATACGGAGGCTTGGGGTTGACCAAAGTTTCGGCTGTGGGCGTCGAAGAACAAATGACCAGGCTGGGCGGATTTGGTGTCACCTGCGGCGCGCATTCGGGGATCGGCACTCAGCCGTTAATTTACTTCGGAACAGAAGCGCAAAAAAATAAGTATCTGCCGAAATTGGCCACTGCCGAGTGGACGGCGGCCTATGCTTTGAGTGAGGCGGGCTCAGGCTCCGACGCATTAGGTCTTCGGACCAAAGCGACTCTCTCAGCCGATGGAAAATCTTACGTCCTGAATGGGACCAAGATGTGGATCTCCAATGCTGCCTGGGCTGATTTATTCACCGTTTTCGCTAAAGTAGACGGCAAGGATGTAACCGCTTTTCTTGTGGAGCGTTCCTTCTCCGGCCTCTCCACCGGAAAAGAAGAACACAAACTCGGCATCAAATCGTCTTCAACCCGACGTGTCATTCTCGAAGATGTACATGTGCCTGTTGAAAATGTTTTGGGTGGAATAGGTAAAGGTGCTTATATCGCGTTCAATATTCTTAACCTGGGCAGGTTCAAGCTCGGTTCGGGCGCAATCGGCGGAGGCAAAGAGTCTTTGAAAGTCGCCAACCGCTATGCCCAGGAACGCCAACAATTTGGCCGGCCAATTGCTTCCTTTGGATTGATCCAGCACAAATTGGCTGAGATGGCAGTGAATATTTTTGCAGCCGAAAGCGCTGTCTACCGGACAGCCGCTTTGATCGATGCGGTGCTGGAAACCAAGGAAACCATTGACTCCACCAACCCGCCTTTCCCCCGTGGACTGGATGAGTTTGCGTTGGAGTGTTCGATCATCAAAGTTGCCGGAAGCGAAATTCTGAATCAGATCGCTGATGAAACGCTTCAAATTCACGGCGGATACGGCTACACGGAAGAGTTCCCTGCCGCCCGTTCCTATCGCGATTCGCGTATCAATCGGATCTTTGAAGGCACCAATGAAATCAACCGCCTGTTTATTCCCGGGCTGCTTATGCGCAGGGCCCAGCGCGGTCGATTCCCGTTGGTCCAGTCCATTACAAAGGTAACAAAGGAACTGCTGGATCTGACGCCGACAGATAATGGCTCCAGTGATGAGCTCGCGAGCGGCCAGGCAGTGCTTGCCAATTGCAAGAAGCTTGTGCTGTTCCTGGCGGGTGTGGCTTATCAAAAATTCGGAGATAAGCTCATCGAAGAACAGGAGATCGTTGCCTCTCTAAGCGATATCATCATTGATACGTACCTGGCAGAAAGCGCTCTGGTGCGGACGCTAAAAGTGCGCCAGACGCGTGGCGCATCTGCAGTAATGGCGGACCTGGCTTTGATTTTTTTAAATGAAGCGATTGGCCGCATGGAACTTCAGGCTAAACGCGCCCTGGCTGCAACCTCAGAAGGGGATGAACTTCGGGCACAATTAGGCATCCTTCGGCGTTTGCTCCGCTGGTCTCCCATCAATGTGGTAGCAGCGCGTCGCCGGATCGCAAAACGTTTGGGAGAAGTAGGAAATTACGGCGCGCTGATAGCGGCAAAGTAAGTCGAACAACTCACTTCTTGCGAGTCGAACGCTCCATTAGCCAATAGACGTCCTGGTTGTCCTTCGAAATAACGTTCAGACCCGGAAGTTTTCCGATAGGGGGAGTGGTTCTAGAGTCACGCCATTTATGGATTTCGGAATGACCATCGACAAAAGACACGCCACCTGAGCCCCCATGATAGCTGGCAGGGAAATCGATCATCTTCCACTGTGCCGGGGAATCCGGCCAGCCATACATGCTGGTGCACCACTCACCGTCGTTAATGCTGTCACAACGTTCATCCAAAAACAGGATAGTCAACGCAGGGCCAGGGTTCAGAACCTGAGTGGCCTTTTTATATTTCAGCCATCCGGCCCCTCCCAAACCGGGATCATCTGCATCGGCTCCATTGAACCAGCTTAGCATTGAAACGCTACGCACTCGCGGGAAGTACGTGCCTTTCTCAGGTCCCGAAGCGGCAACACAAGGATAACGATCATCACCGGGACATCTCCAAATTCCTGCACTGTTCCCGCAATAGGGCCAAAGAGGGCTGACCTTGATGCTGTTTACATCCCAATTCCATCTGTTCCCCCCATCCACATTTGGATTTCCCGTCCAACTCATATTTGCGTTCGGCATCCAGTCGGCAGTGGAGCCCCAGGCCGAAGGGACCTTCTCTCCGTTATCATCCGTATAGAATCGCCAAACCAGCATCATCTGATGCCCATTATTCATGCAATGAACAGCTTGAGCTTTGAGCTTCGCCCGGCCAAGGGCAGGGAGGAGTAAGGCGGCTAAAATCGCTATAATCGCGATGACCACCAGCAGCTCAATCAGAGTAAATGCATCTTTTCCTTTCCAAAGCGGTCGGGTAGAGGATCCCGAAGTCGCAATGCAGTTCATTGGAGCTGTTTTTGCTATATATCATTCCTTTAACCTCTGTCAATGCCAATTCGCCCATTTAGTACCTCCTTTGAATCAGCCTCCTGCTGTTACCCGTTGACACCCAGCAGACTACGCACCGTGCCCTATTCTTTTTGTAACCACCCTATCCCATTCACCGTCTGAAAAATTGTTCGTTCATGGAGTCTTTGGATCCGGAACGAAGTCATGTTCTTTTTTAATGGCTGCTGACTCAATATAAAGCCGGTAAGAAACCCCGGGTTCCAAGGAATCGGGCGTGGCGCCTTGAACCGCCGGATGCATGCCCCGAATACTTGCGCCATAGGTAAAATCTTTCGTCGGCACAGAATTGGATTCGGAGATCAGGTGCCAAATTGGGTGTGGGTATTTGTTGGTTTGTATCTCACTTAGCGGAATGACTTTAACACAGGTTAATTTCACTTCGCGGTCAAACCCGAAAACGATAGGGTTGACCGGCGAGTCGTTGGCTACCGCCCTGCGCTTGGACAAGACACGTATCGGGCGGGACCGATGATAAATTTGAATACTGTCTTTGACAAACCAGTCTTTGTTCAGGTAAAGCGACAACCCGCCGAATATCACGGCGAGGAACAGCAGCATCCAAAATTTGCGCGTCATACGTGTTGAAAGTAAACCTTGACGCAAAACTCAAGTAAATATTCGACAAAGCTATGATTTGGAAGTGCCGACAACGTCTGCAAGCTAAAGATTCAAACCTGGAAGCCAAACCCTTCCTCTCTTCACCCAAGCAACCCGGCCCTGCCTTTACACTGATTGAGCTGCTTGTTGTTATCGCCATCATAGCCATCTTGGCAAGCATGCTTCTGCCGGCATTGGCGCGCGCCAAGGAAGCCGCCAACCGTATCAAATGCGTAAACAACATGAAACAGTTGGAAACTGCGGTGAAACTGTATGTGGACGATAACGACGGCTTTTACCCGCCTCGTACAAATTCCTATCGTTGGCCTACCTTGCTTCAGGAGTATTATCACACGACCAACTTGCTGCTTTGTCCTACGGATGTGCTGCGCGGTATGCCCCAGACTCAATCCACGGCTTCCTCCGTCGGAGACCGCGCCGCTCGCAGTTATTTCATCAATGGCTGGAACGACTACTTTGTTTCTATTCTGCCGGCGTCCGATTTTTCGCAATACATGGCGGGGACTTATCCTCGTGCGGGCATGAAAGAGTCGGTAGTTATCAAACCGTCCGACACCATCATGTTTGGTGAGAAAAAGAATGTTCCGCAAGGTGGGTCGGGGCAGCCGGCAGCCGATTATTTCATGGATATGTTGGAAGGCCAGGGTGGTAATGATGCCGATCGGATCGAACATGGGAGCCATTCCACCTTGCGTAAAGGCGGCCGAACCGGGGGCTCCAATTATGCCTTCGTCGATGGTAGCGCGCGTTATTTAAAATATGGAAGATGCACCTGGCCGCTGAACCTTTGGTCAGTCACGGATGCCGATCGTCTCAGCTACGCATTTCAGGCCCCATAAAAAAAACGGGCGGTCTCCCACCAAGAAGACCGCCCGACCTAAACTGACCATCTTTACGACGGTTTTAATAAAGCAGACAGTCTCATAATTGCCTATGGGGTCTTCACCTACGTAACGTAGGGCAGGCGTCTGCCTCCGAGGGCAAAGCCCGAGCAGTCAAAAATGAAGAACTACCTGCAAAGTCTCCACTTCTCGGGCTACGCCCTCGCAGGCAGGCGAGACGCTTGCTCTACTTTTTAGGAAGGGCTCTCGTTGCACCTGTCGAAATGCCGCCGTCCACAAGCAAAGTTTGGCCTGTAATGTAAGCGCTGGCGTCGGATGCCAAAAACACAATCGCACCTTCCAAATCCGGTGGCTGGCCCGGACGCTTGAGGGGAATACGATCGCACAAATACTCAACCCATTCCGGATTTTGATACATTACCGCGTTCTGGCTTGTTTTAAACCAGCCAGGTGCGAGGCAGTTGACGGTGAGCCCATCTTTTCCCCAATCATCCGCCAGGCTCATCGTAAGCTGCTTGATGCCACCTCGGCTGGCACCATAAGGCCCTAGCCCAGCATATCCTGCCACACTGGTGACTGAACCAATGTTTATCACCCGTCCGTACTTTCTGGAAATCATGTGAGCTGCGACTGCCTGCGAAACGAAAAAGGAGCCGCGCAAATTTGTATCGAGCACCAGGTTCCAATCGTCCCAGGTGATTTCCAGTGCTGGTTTTCTCACATTACACCCTGCGTTGTTTACGAGGATATCAATTTTTCCGTAATGCTCAATCGCCTCTGCCACCATGTTCTTTATGCTCGCCTCTTCACGGACGTCGAGTGGCAAAGCCAGCACCTGGCGCCCAAGCAATTGCATTTGAGACTGAAAATCTTTCAGCGCGGCAACATCACGGCTGGTAATAACCAGGTCCGCTCCCGCCTGGGCAAGAGCTCGCGCAAAAGTTTGCCCCAAACCGCGGCTGGCCCCGGTAACAATCGCAACCCTGCCTGTGAGATCGAACAGATTTGAGTTCATTGCTATGACGTTGGCGAAGTTTGCTTGTCCGAGTGAAAACAGGCGAGCCGAAAGAGATTCTTCCGCTCTTTTCGTTGTGTCCAATGCAGGAGCTTCGTACTCTGGCGTAATGCCAAAGCCCGGATTTGAAGTGCCTACCGCAAACGATCCGGAAACGCAGCCGCGCGGAGAACAGCCCACGCACACCCGCTATTGGGTAATCGTATTTGCACTTACACTTGCGGTGATTACATACGTGGATCGCGTTTGCATTTCCAAAGCAGCACCTTTGATCCAGCGTGATCTCGGGCTTACCAAGGAACAGATGGGCTATGCATTTGCCGCCTTTGGCTGGGCATACGCCTTGATGGAAATTCCCGGAGGTTGGCTTGGCGATCTGATCGGACCGCGCAAAGTCCTGATGCGAGTCGTGGTGATGTGGTCCGTTTTCACGGCAGCAACAGGTTGGGCGTGGAACGCCCTTTCCCTCATCTTCTGTCGTTTCTTTTTCGGCATGGGCGAAGCTGGGTGCTTTCCGAATTTGACGAAAGCATTCACGATTTGGCTCCCTGCCGGCGAAAGGGTCCGGGCGCAAGGGCTGATGTGGCTGAGCGCGCGATGGGGCGGAGCATTTACACCCCTGTTGGTTGCCTGGGTGCTCACGTTCGTTTCCTGGCGCTGGTCCTTTGTGCTGTTTGGCACCATTGGTTTGTTTTGGGCCTCATTTTTTTACCGCTGGTTCCGGGACCGCCCAAGCGATCATCCGCAGGTTAACGCAGCCGAAAAGGAATTGCTGGCGGAGGCGGAGAATAATTACGTGAGCCATCAACTAATTCCGTGGAGAAAATTGGTTAGGAATCGCACCGTCTGGTTGTTATGGGGACAGTACTTCTGCATGTCTTACGGTTGGTATTTTTACATCACCTGGATGCCCACATATTTGAAAGAGTCATTTCCTAATCTGACCGATATGCAACGAACGCTTTTGAATTGCATACCCCTCTTTTTCGGTGGGCTGGGCTCGATTTTTTGCGGGCTAATCTCAGGCCCGGTAGCCCGACGGCTGGGAAGTGTGGCCCGGGCTCGGCGCGCCTGTGGTTTTGCCGGACTGCTGGGTGCAGCGGTGATGCTCGTTGTAGCCATTCAATTCAAGAACCCGCTGTTCGCAGTTCTTTCTGTTGGCCTGGCCAGCTTCTGCAACGACCTGGCGATGCCAGGCGCGTGGGGAGCGTGCATGGACGTTGGGGGAAAATTTGCCGGTTCGCTGTCCGGCAGTATGAATATGATGGGCAATGCCGGTGGCGCCCTGGCCCCGATGATTGTTCCTTTCGTACTTAAAGCCGCTCACAACGATTGGAATGCAAACTTCTGGATGTTTGCTGCTGTTTATTGTCTGGGAGCCTTTTGTTGGCTCTTCATTGACCCGGTCACACCGCTGGAACAACAGCGCGCCAATTGATTCTCCATGGTACTTTCACTTGGTGGTTTGCATTAAGACTGTTCCCGGTTGGAGTTATCAGTTGCTGCAATCTTTCCGCCATCGCCTGTCGGCCGCTGCTAAGCCTGATTTCCTTAACTTCCCCCGGCCGGTCAAGCACGCTCGCAGCTACGGATTGTTTGAGAGCAAGAGTTTCAAGCATCCGATGCTCAATTGTATTTTCCGAAACCAAATTAATAACCGCCACAGGACGCGTCTGATGTTTGCGCCAAGCGCGGGCGATGCGTTGTCCTAATTTCGCTGGATTCCACAGCAAATCGGGATCAGATTTGAACGAGTTGATTTCTGTGCGGCGGCGTTGTTGGGGAACGCTCCCGGTGTGCCATGCGTAACCAATTTTGCGCTTTTCGCAGCGATCGCGCATCAATTCCAACATTCGCTCCCACTCAAAATAATGACTTTGGCATCATTTTCACCACATTCATCGAGGAGTTTCTTCAACTCCTCGATCTTGGGGCACGTACGGTCATCGCGATTCCAGAATGTAATTCGTACCACAAATCATCCGCATTGGCGCGAATTTACGTCCCGGATTTCAACGGAGTACGTCAGACCACTTGCGGATTTGACTCGGAAGTTCGAAAAGACCGGATGATCTGGCGTCGCATTGGTGATGAGAATTGCTGACGGGCGCGAAAGCTTCGCTTGTTGATTTCGTCGTCATCGGTTGTTCGCCAGTTGTGGGCAGGTAGGTATTTGAGTTTCGCAATCGCGGAGTTAGTTACCATAAAAAATATTGCGATGCATCGCACTTCGTCAATGACAGGTTGTTCACACGTTATTCATACGGTTTGGTCAGGAAGAAATGCTCTCAACCCTTCTCAGACCGTTTAGACCGTTTGCATCCGCTTGCATGATTTCCATCGGTCTGTTAACCTCTGACGCTAGATCGAAATGGGCCGATCTATGGGATTCCTTGAGTTCGTAAATCTTCGGACGCCAATGTAGCTCAGTGGTAGAGCAACGGTTTCGTAAACCGTCGGTCGCCGGTTCAATCCCGGCCATTGGCTCCAGTCCCTACCGTCTCTGCGGCAATGGATTAGGAGAATGGCTTCCCCGATGGGGCACAGTTTTGGGCACAGTTGCGGCATGCCTTCATAACCTCGCAACTGACTGAGACGATCCGTCCAGTACCCATTAGCCGCGGGGCTTGGTTCTTCACTAGTCTCGATAACGAACATGAAAGAACGTTATCGCCTGTTCCGCCGCCGCAAGAGTGTCTACTACGCGTTCGATAATACCACCGGCAAGAAGCAGAGCCTTGATACCAAAAATCGTTCGGAAGCTGAACGCCTGCTCATCAGTCTCAACGAAGCCGGCAAACAGCCTGCCATGAATCTGCGGCTTGCGCGTTTATTTGCAGCATAGCGATCCCGCCTTCAGTTCTCGGATCTGGCAGCATGTGATGGACGATGCTGCGAAGTCCAAGAGGGGAGAAGCCCAGGCACGACGGATCCGGGGCATGAAAGAGAAACCATTCAATCGCATCCGAAACCTGCCAGTCATTGAAACACGCGGATGGTGTTGGCGGCGATGATGCGGCGGATTGTCTAAGGTACCTGGTGGCAACAAAGTCGCGAGTTGTGGCGCAGCGGAAGCTGCGGGGGCTGTGACTGGCGTAAGGGATGGGTTATGGCGCTTGTTTGGCATCATCTCTTTGTGATGGCCAGATGAACAAGGACAGCACCATGAAAAGGTTTGCGATCGGAACTAAAAGTAGAAGAAGAAGCCACGGGGACCAGCCAATGTCGCGACACCTTGGGATATCCAGACAAGGGAATCTTAAAACGAACAGGGGAATGACGATGACGAAAGGCAGCCAGGCCGGAACGCCGAACGCTTTCACCGTGGGAAACAGTAGTGCAGAAATGACAAGAAAAATAACTACCCAGATCAGGAGACGGACTAGGTATTGTAGTCGAGTCAGCGTCCAAGGAAACAATGTGTTCATAGTGATGTTGTGGGTTGTCTAACAGCCTAACAGAGTAAATAGGACGAACCGATAACAAAAACCAAAAAGAAAAACCATTTACACAAAATTCTTTACAAAACCGTTATCGCTCATCTTTGTATTCTCCAACCTTCGCTCTCGCAAGGTCTGCGAGTCGGTCTACATCGGCAGCGTTCTGGAAACCGTGAATAGGAAGCCAGTGGAGCTGGTTGTCACTAACGTAGAGAAGAAAACCATCTTTAGTCCGCAGTACTCTCAGAATGGTGCGCCAAAGCATTTCAGAGGACGAGACGTCGCTCTTGCAGGAGAAACGATCCTCACCAAATTGATAACTAATGACCAAGTCCCTGTCCGGTTTCTGAGCGTAACTCTTGAGTATGGCCTTGCGCAAGCCGTACGGCATGCCCACTAATACTGCCGCTGCCACTACGAGAAGCCCAACGCCGAAAAGTAAAGCGCGCAGTTTTTGTGGAGTTCCACCTATCGCGAGCAAAGCAAGAATCCCCATGCAAAGAAAGATAATGCCGGTAGTTCGGAAGCTGCGGTTCAGCTTGCGGCCCAGTGCTCGTGGACACAAGGGTTGTTATATATCAATACACCGGGCCGCCGAAAGTCTTTGACGTTTGCAATGAGGCGGCGGGGACCCAATGCCGAGGGTTCACGCGGCAGCGGGATACGGCATTCTCCGGCTCGAATGACCTGGCAATGCCGGTGACATGGCTTCATGTGGTAAGAATGGAGGTAAAAATGCATGCCATGACTGATCCAACCGAACTGACTCGGCAAGGCCTCGTCGCGGAGCTAAATTCAAAAGCAGCCGATCGTACTGTGCTCGAAGCTCACTATGGCAAAGTCTGGGGCACTACTGAATTGGCTATCGAATTTGAAGTATCCGCATTCGCCGCGCCGTACGTCATAGTAAAACAGAAGTCCGATAACAAAGTCGGGTCTCATGTTTCAGCAAGCTCCTCGCTATTATTTCGCCTTCGAGGAAGACAATCGCTGTCCTCTTCGGGACTGATATCCTGAAAGGGAACCCTGGCACATGCCCTCTCCGACAGTATCATCAGTTTATCGGTCAACGTTGAAGGATGTCCTCCAACAACTGCTTCCGAAACAGCGACCACCTCCGTGGAGGTCATTCCTTGTCGCAGGCTGCGGAGGAATTCGACCCTGGCAGGTTTTCGAAATCAATTCAAAGCAGTCGCACCCGGTAAAAGCGGTTCTGGTCGTCGGGCGCGACATCGCGGAGGAAAAAGATTCCGGGCGAGGTTTCAGTCGCTGGGCCGATGGTTGTCCAGTTCGGGGCCGATAAGCTGGTGCTGAATTGCAGTGTATAATTTTTGCCGGGGATGCCGGTGAACGTGATCACAATATCGGCGCCGTCGCGGTTCACTCCGGTAATTTTCAAATCAAAAATGCTGATTGAAACGATTGCCGGCGCGCTGAAACCTTTTCCATCGGTAACTTGGTAGGTGAAGGTGTCGCTGCTGGATGCGCCGCCGTTGTGTGTGTATTGGAATGTGCCATTGGAACTTAGCGTGAGCGTTCCATTACTGACGCCCGAGACGAGAGATGCGGAGAGAAGGTCGCCATCGCCATCGAAGTCGTTCCAGAACAAACTCGATTGGCCGTTGGCAAGAATGGTAGTTGAACCGCCTCGGTAAACATACACCACGTCGGAATTGGCAACAGGAGCGTCCTCGACGCTTTGTACAAAGAGATCGAAGGTGAAAAGTCCGGGAGAAATTCCCGAGCCGGTGACGCCCCGCCAGTAAAAATAGTCCAGTCCGAAAAAGTTTGTCTGCGGGCGGAATACGAGGTTATCCAATAAGGCAACCGTGATTTGCTGTCCGTTGGTAACGAGGACGCCGGAAAGTTCGAGCCTCCCGTATGCTGGCACGGCTGCGATCCGGATGGCCGTCAGCACGCCGTTGGTAAACTGGTTGGTGAAATCGCCGCTCAGGACCGGCGCGGTGGCATCTTCAACAAGTGTCTTTTCCAAAAATTCGTTAAGACGAACGACGGCCCCGGCATTGGTGGTTCCGCGAATCTGAACGAGGTCAACCGTCCCGTCGCCATTCAAATCCGCCGAAGCGACCGCGCCTACGCCGTTACTGATGCTCGCCCCGAAGGTGGAAAAGTTCCCGACGCCATCATTGGTATAAAGCTGGCTGGTGCCATCCGCGCGCGCGAGGTAGAGGTCGAGTTTGCCGTCGCCATTGAAGTCGGCGAGGGCGCCACCGCGGGCGGCAGTTCCGAGTTGAGTCGGGAGATCGGCGACCACTTCCAATTCGGCGATTTGGAAACCACCACCCTGAGACCTGATGAGTTCGACCCTGTATTTCGGGAATGCAGTGAAATTGGTAACTGGGAACTCCAAACGCTGATTTCGCGACGTGAACGAGAAGCCTGCCGAGCGGAGCTGCACCGTGGAGTTGTCTGCCTTGATGCCCGAAAGCACCATGTTGTTCGGGTCTGGATTAGCTGTATCAGCAGCCGAAATCAGGGCCAGTTTTTTAGCAACCGTCGGCCCGCGGCTCGGAGTAATCGTGACGTACGCATCGCTGCTGAACATATGCCATTTGGTGCTGAGATCGTTATCGATCGCATTTGGCCAAAGATAATTGGCGTCATAATTGACGAGATCAGACACAGAAATCGGATCACCCGGCGAGGTGGCATCTCCAGGCACGGTCGGCTGCGTGAAGACCGCCTTCCCGTTGTTGAAGAAGGTTGACGTCCCGATGTCGCCGTTAATGAAAATGATATCAATCGTGCGATTCCCATCGAGATCGCCAGTGAGAATCCTTCGCACGTCGGAGGTCCCGAGATTGACTCCGCCGTTGGTAAATGTTGCGCTCCCGTTGTTGAGCCACACCTGGCTCTGCTGGCCGCTGTTGCCGAAAATCAAATCCAGCGCTCCATCGCCATCCAGGTCCGCGGTGTTAATCGCAGCGGTGTTTTCATTGCCCAAACTTTGGCCGCTGTTGGTGAACGTGCCGGTCCCATCATTAAACCAAACCTGGTTCGGGCCGTTGCAAGCCAACGCGATATCGAGATTGCCGTCACCATTCAAATCGCCCACGACCGCCCCGCGAACATTGGCGCCGATGCTTGGGCCGGTCTTCGTGAACGTTCCGGAACCATTATCAAGCCAGATATCGGCCGTGCCTGCGCTGTTTACCACGACAGCGTCCAGGAGGCTGTCGCTGTTCAAATCACCGAGGACGACACTGACATTCGTGCCCGTGCCGAAGAGTTGCGTGGGAACAAATATGCCATCGCCGAGACCGAACCATACCTGGTTGCCGCCTTCGCCCGCGAGGAAAGCATCGACCACTCCATCGCCATTGAGATCACCAGCGGCGATGTCACTCACTGCGAAATTCCCGAGAATCTGCTTTGTGTCGGTAAAGCTGGCCGGGCTGTTCGTGCGCGCGGCGGTGAGGAATTCCCAGACGAGCGGCGGAACGCTTGCGCCATTGAGGTAATGCATGTTGGTCGTGGCGCTGACGAAAACGCGCTCGCCCGCTTTGAACGGACCGGCAGGATCAACCGACACCATCGAGCCATTAATGGTGAACCCTGCGATTGCTGACGGGAGCAAACGCCCCGTTTGCATCGCGTGAACGGCGAGCGTGCTGGCGGAAACCGTTCCCGCCGCCACTGGACTTCCAAGGTACATATCAATGTTGGTGTCGGCCGGCGCATTGGCCGAACCACTCGCCGGAGAAGAGATGATGGTTTGATAAGTGAACTTCGCCGAAGCCGAATCCACAGGGCATCCACTGCCGGTGATATGACAGCGATAAAGATTGCTGTTCATAATCGAGACAGAGTTCGTGATGAGCAACGTGGCATTAGTGGCGCCCGTGTACCGCGTATCGTCCACAAGATTGGTGAACCCGCCGCCCGAATTTAGCTGCCATTGGTAGGTCACGTTCGTGCTGTTAGCGACCACGAAGAATTGAACGGGAGTATAGAAATTTCCTGTTTGATCAATCGGAGGCTGCAAGACCTGGAGCGGCGGCGTTTGCGCTTCAAACACGCCCAGATCTACGGTCCCGAATAAACGCGGGTTGCCGTCGAGGTCCAGGGTGATCGGCGCGACGAAGCCGTTGTTGCCGGAATTGATCAACGTCGAGCAAGACGTCAGATGGAAATCGCCATTCGTGGTGGGCGCGGCGGCGGACGGGATGGGGCTAAGGAACAACGGATCAACGCCGACGTTGCCTTTGTTTTGGAAATTAGCGGAGTTGAGAAATTGCACGCACGAGTTGGAGAGCGTGACCGAGCCCGCGCCTTGACTGATCTGGTTTCGCTCCGCGACGCCATTACTCCATACGATCGAGTTGAACATCAGCAGAGTGGCAGTATTCGCGATCGCACCGATGGTGGAGTTTCCGCTTCGATTTCCGGCGAA
>JADMIO010842049.1_pt1 | contig 20981 bp, 19 predicted proteins | sample 8958161 | NCBI WGS metagenome assembly JADMIO01 (sample SAMN16585339, study PRJNA669376) | soil metagenome | isolation source: Crop rotation soil | place: USA: Cullars Rotation, Alabama | collected 2011 | reverse complement strand
CGCGACAACTTGTCCACGTGGAATTCTAAGCTTAGGATCCCAATGTGCTGGAAAGGCCGCGACCGAATCCTGGCTCGGCACGCTGCAGCGAGCCGCCTATCTCGCCTCTGCCGAACTCGCCCGCGAAAAGGGGCCTTTCCCGCTGTTTGACCGCGACCAATACCTCGCCGGCGAAACGGTCGCGGCGCTCGATCCCGATATCCGCGGCGCCATCGCCAAGCACGGCGTCCGCAACGCACTGCTGACCTCGGTGGCGCCGACCGGCACGATTTCGCTGTTCGCCGACAACGTATCATCCGGGCTCGAGCCGGTATTCAGCTTCCGCTACACCCGTGGCGTGCTGATGCCCGACGGCACCCGCCGCGAGGAGGAAGTCACCGACTACGCCTACCGCGCCTTTCGCCGGTTGCGCGGCGACAGCGCGCCGTTGCCCGACTATTTCGTGGACGCCCAGGTGCTGGCCCCCGAGGACCATCTCGTGATGCAGGCGGCGGTGCAGCGCTACATCGACAGCTCGATCTCGAAGACGATCAACGTGCAGGCCGACATCCCGTTCGAGCGCTTCAAGGACATCTACGCCCAGGCCTACGCGCTCGGCTGCAAAGGGTGCACGACCTACCGGCCGAACGAGGTCACCGGCTCGGTGCTCCAGGCACGGCCGGAGGCCGACCCGGAACCCCAACCAGCGCGCGCCTCGCCGAAGCAGGCCGAGTTGCCGCTGCCGGCGCCCGCGCCGATAACGCGCCCGGCCGATGTCTACGAAGCCGGTGGCGTCGTCTACATGACGCAGCCCTTGTCGCGTCCCGAGGCATTGCCCGGCCAGACCTACAAGGTGCGCTGGCCGGACAGCGAGCACGCGCTTTACATCACCCTCAATGACATCATCCAGGATGGCCGCCGGCGGCCATTCGAGATCTTCATCAACTCGAAGAACATGGAGCACTACGCCTGGACCGTGGCGCTCACCCGCATGATCAGCGCGGTGTTCCGCCGCGGCGGCGACGTGTCGTTTGTGGTCGAGGAGATGAAGGCGGTGTTCGACCCGCGCGGCGGCGCCTGGATGGAAGGCCGCTACGTGCCCTCGCTCTTGGCCGCGATCGGCGATGTCATCGAGCGCCACATGGTCGAGATCGGTTTTCTCCCGCCGAAGCACGCCCACGATGGGCTGCGTGACGAGGTCGTGGTGCTGCCGGTCGCCGGGGTGGCGAACGCCGGCGGCCCGGCCGCGCTCGCCGGCCCGCGCTTCCGGCAATGCCCGAAATGTGGCGAGGCGGCGCTGATCCGCCTTGAAGACTGCGACCAGTGCACCAGCTGCGCCTACTCGAAATGCGGCTAAGGGCCGGCTACCGGCAACCCGACAGGACCGCTGGCCTCCGGCCCGCACGCGGGCGGTACGCCGGCGCTCCCGGATGAACCCGCAGGCCCTCTCCGACCTGCGCGGCTGGGTGACCGAAGCGGGGCTTGCCGGCAAGAGCGAGACGGCGATCCTCGACGGATTTTGCCGCCGGGCTGCGGCGGCCGGGCTGCCGATTTCACGCGCCATGCTGGTCATCGACACGCTGCACCCGGTGTATGAAGGCCGGGTGTTCCGCTGGCGCGACGATGTGCCCGAAGGCGGAACGCAGCTGATCGAATACGGCCCGTCAACCGAAGGCGAGGTGGCCGACACTTGGCGGCGCAGCGTCTTCTTCTACATGATCGAGCAAGGCCTTTCCGTGGTGCGCCGCCGCTTTATCGACGGCGACCTGGCCGATTTTGGCACCTTCGACGCGGCGCGCGACGAGGGAATGACCGATGTCGTCGCACTGATCACCCGCTTTGCCGCGCCGGGGGTGATCGGCGAGATGGATTGCGTCTATTCCAGCTGGTCGACCGAATGCCCGCACGGGTTTGAGGACGCACAGGTCGCGGCCCTGACCGGCCTGATGCCTGCGCTGGCGCTGGCGATCAAATGCGTGTCCCTGGCCCGCATCGCCGGCACGCTGGTCGAGACCTATCTCGGCCGTGATCCCGGGCGGCGGGTGCTCGGCGGCCTCATTCGCCGTGGCGTCGCCGAGCGGATCAGCGCAGTGCTGTGGTACAGCGACTTGCGCGGATTTACCCGCATTACCGACACCGCGGCACCCGGCGAGATCATCCCGCTGCTCAACGATTACGCCGATGCGGTGATTTCGGCCGTCACCGACCATGGCGGCGACGTGCTGAAGCTGATCGGCGACGGCACGCTGGCGATCTTCGCAGCCGGCGATCCGGCGCAGGCCTGCGGCAGCGCGCTGGCCGCGCACGCGCTGCTTAGTCACCGCATCGGCGAGCTCAACCGCCGACGGGCCGCCGCTGACCTGCCGATAACCGAGGTGTATCTCGGCCTGCATATCGGCGAGGTGTTCTACGGCAATATCGGCAGCAAGGACCGGCTCGACTTCACGGTGGTCGGGCCGGCGGTCAACGAAGTCAGCCGGATCGCCGCGATGTGCCGCTCGGCGGAACGCAACGTGCTGGTTTCCCAGGCTTTCGCGGACGCCTCGGGAGAAGCCGAACAGGCCCGGCTGGTCTCCGTCGGACGCTATGCTCTGCGCGGGGTCGGCCAGCCTCAGGAGCTCTTCACGATCGATCCTGGTCCCGGGTCTAGAGTTCTTTGACCCGCGCCTCGATGCGGTGGAGCAGTCGGTCGCGGATGCCGAGCGCTTCCAGGTGCCGCGCCGTGTTGGCGAGATAATCGCGGCCGGTGCCGCGCCCACCCACCGCGCTCGCGAGCAGCCGCGCGGTATCGTCGACCGAAAGGCGGCCCGCGTAGTCGGGCGAGGCCCGTCGCACGACGCAGGCATGCGCCGCCACCGGACCCTCGGCGGTACGCAAGGCGACCGGGCGCATGTCATAGACCCGCCCGGTCATCTCGCGGGCCCAGATGCGGTCGAGAGTCTGGGCAAGTCGCGTCGGCGGCAAGCGGTAGGCGATGCCGTGACAGGAGCCGCCGCGGTCGAGGCCGAGGACGAGCCCTGGTCGCTCCGGAGTACCGCGATAGTCGCGCGAATAGAGGCAGAAACGCCGGTGATAGCCGCGCAGCAACGCCGGCCGTACCTCGGCGAACTCGAATTCGGGGTTCCACATCAGCGAACCGTACGCGAAGAGCCAGACCGGCTCGCCGCCGTCGCGCAACGCCGCGATCGCCGCCGGCATCGGATCGACCGGATAGATCGAGATGTAGACCTTGGCGAACTCGGCGACCGTCATCCTGCTAAAGCACGTCACTCAATAGACAGCAGTCCCGGCGAAAGCCGGGACCCACTTCTCAGCTGGTCGGGGAGCCGACAGGCGGGTCCCGGCTTTCGCCGGGACTGCAGTTCAATTTGAGCCCCGAACGCGGACGTCAGCCGTCCCAGACCTGCTTCGGCATCGGCAGGTCGGCGAAATCGGCATCGCCCAGCGGCCGCTCGAAGGTGACACCCGCCATGTCGAGCAGCATCATCCATTGCCGCGTATGCTGCCCGATATGCCAGGTCGAGCGCTCCAGCACCTCGTGCAGCTTCTGTGGCCCGTAATAGGTCTGCACGGTCTGCTGCGCGGATCGGTCCGGCGTCTGTCCCCACCAGGCATCGACCTTGCCGCGCACCTGTCGGCCATAGGCGGCGAGCGCTCCGGTGCTCGCCATGTCGGCCTTGTCGCGGATCTCGGTCGGCAGCTTGTCGCCAAAGAACGCGCCGCCGGCGATCTCAACGAAGGATTCGGGAATCCGAAACATGTGGTGCGCCAGCACCCGATAGGCGCGCGGCCGGTTCGGCACATCGGTATCGAGCTTTTCGTCCGGCATCAGCGGCACGATCGCGACGGCCGCGTCGATGAACCGGGTCATCCGCTCGACCAGCTGCGCCGGTGACAGCACCGGGCCGGCCTTCTCGTTGAGCTTCAGGAATTCGACGACCTGCGCGATGTTCTGGGCGAACACGAACTCGTCGCCGCGCGACAGCACGGGGATCGAACGCGCCCCCAGCCGCTGCAATTCGGCCCGGCCGGCGGCGTCTTCCAAAATATTGATCGATTCGAACTCGATCCCACGGATCGAGAGAAACTCCTTGAGTCTCAGGCAGCTGGTTCAGCCAGGCTGCCAGAACGCCTTCAATGGTGCGGTCTCCGCCATCCGACAATTCCTTTCGCACGGTCTCGTGTGCTGACTTAACGACGCGGCGAACCCGCGTCAACCGCCCTCCCGTTGAAGAAAGGGCGACCGTAAACCCTCTCCCTCTGGGAGAGGGGGGACCGCTCGCGCCGGAGAGCGGTGGGTGAGGGTGCGGCCGACAAACCGGAGGACCCTCACCCCAACCCTCTCCCCAAAAGGGAGAGGGAGCTTATGGCGCCGCGACTACACCACGCCGCCAGTCTTCAGGTTGGCGAATTCGCCGGCGTCGATACCGAGCCAGCTTTCCAGCACCTCGGCGCTGTCGCCGCCCAGCGATGGTGCGCCCTTCAACCGGATCGTCTTGCCGTCGATCCGCACCGGCCAGGTCGCCATCTTGTCCTCGCCGTTGTGGTGCTTGACGTGCTGCATAAAGCCGCGCTGCTCAAAATTCGGCTCGTTCTGCAATTCCAGCGTGTCGAACACCGCGCCGGCCGGCACCCCGATCGCGATCAGCTTCTCCATCGCCTCGCGCTTGTCGTGCTGCGAGGTCCATTCGCCGATGATGCGGTCGAGTTCCTCGCTGTTTTGTACCCGGGCGTCACCGGTCGCAAAGCGGGGATCATCGAGCAGGTCTTCGCGCCCGATCAGCTTCATCAACCGGGTAACGTGCTCGGGGTTGGCGCGGCTGGTGGTGATGTAGAGGTAATCGTTCGGCCCGCCGCCCTTGGCCGGATAGAGCCCCGCCGGCGCGTTGTTGCCGGCCGACGGCTTGGCGCCGCGGCGCTGCGCCGGCTTGCCGGTGCGCGCCATCGTGGCAAAGCAGGTGCGCATGTAGTGGATCATCGCGTCCTGCATGGCGATCTCGAGGAGCCGCCCCTGGCCGGTGCGGTTGCGCTCATGCAAAGCGCCGAGGATCGTCGCCGCCATCAGCATGCCGGTGCCGGTGTCGCCAAAGCTGAGGCCGGGCTTGACCGGCGGCTGGTCGGGCCAGCCGGTGACGCTGATCGGGCCGCCGGCCGCTTGCGCGATCATGTCGAAGGCGAGCCCCCGCTCCCACGGGCTGCCCGGCGAGAACCCCTTTATCCGACAATAGAGGATGCGGGGATTGATCTTCTTGACCGCTTCGTAATCGAGCCCGAGGCGCTCGATCGTGCCCGGCGCCATGTTCTCGGCCGTGACGTCGGCCTTCTTCAGCATGTCCTTGACGATTTCCAGCCCCTTCGGGGACTTCAGGTTGATCGTCAGCGACTTTTTGTTGACGTTGAACTGGCGGAAATACCAGGGGTCATCATCGGGCTTGCCGGGCCGCAGCCGCCTGCCCGGATCGCCCCGTCCCGGGTTCTCGATCTTGACCACCTCGGCACCGAACCACGCCAACACCTCGGTGCAGGTCGTCCCCGCCTCGAACTGCGTGAAATCGACGACCTTGACCCCTTTCAGAAACTCGAAATCCTGGCTGATCTCGCTCACGGCCTTCCTCCCGGCGATTTGAATGGCTGGGCACAAGCCTGCGCTTTCTCCTCCCGGCCTGCAACACCGCATCAGCAGTCCCGGCGAAAGCCGGGACCCCCTGGTCAGCATCCGGAGTGGAGGATCAGCCTCAATAACCTATCGTCATGGCCGGGCTTGTCCCGGCCATCCACCTGGAGCACCATTTGGGATCCCCGGGACAAACCCGGGGATGACGAAGCCTGCTTTGGAAACCGGCTATTCGGCGGCTTGCTTGGCCGGCGCCAGCTCGTAGCGGTCCATTGCGAGTTCAATCGCTTCGTCCCAGCCCTTCTGGCGCACGTCGAAATGCACTTCGTCGGGGCCGAGGTATTTCAGGTTGACGCCGACCATCTCACCCTGTCCCGGTGGGCGCGGCTGGCGCGGCTCGGAGAACGGCACCGGCTTCACCCCGGCTTTCTTCAGCTGCTTGTCGGTCGCTTCGAGGTCGTCGACCTGGAAGCCGATGTGGTGGATGCCGCGCATGTCGGAGGTTTGGCCCGGCCCGAGCTTCGGCGCGTCATTGGTGCCGTATGCCAGGATCGCGAAATAGATGTAGCCGTCGCTCAGCCATACGCCCTTTTCGCCGGTGTCGCTCGGCCGGCGATAGAGCTCCGTCAGGCCGAAATGCTCCTTGTAGAACTCCGCCGTCTTTGCCGGGTCATCGGTCACCAGCGCGATATGCTTGATGCGTGCCATCCGCTTCCTCCCTCGTTGGATGATCTAGGCTCTCTCCCACGCGAGCGGCCGTCAAGCGCGCAACGCATGGAGCCCTGGCTTACAGCCGGCATGCCGGCTGTCCCAAGTTCGGGTGCTACTGCCGCAGCAGGCGCCGGGCAATGATGACGCGCATGATCTCGTTGGTGCCTTCCAGGATCTGGTGCACCCGCGCGTCGCGCAAGTGGCGCTCGATCGGGAAGTCCTTTAGATAACCGTAGCCGCCGTGCAATTGCAGCGCCTCGTTGGCGACGGTGAAGCCGGCGTCGGTGGCGAGCCGCTTCGCCATCGCGCAATGGAGGGTGGCATCGGGGTCGCCCTTGTCGAGGCTGGCGGCGGCGCGGCGCAGCATCAGCCGGGCCGCCTCCAATTCGGTCGCCATGTCGGCGAGCTTGAACTGCAAGGCCTGGAAATCGGCGAGGCGTTGGCCGAACTGGCGCCGCTCTAGCATGTAGTTGCGCGCCGCTTCCCAGCACGCCCGGGCGCCGCCCAAGGAGCAGGCGCCGATATTGAGGCGGCCGCCATCGAGCCCCATCATCGCGATCGCGAACCCCTCCCCTTCCGCCCCGAGCTGGTTGCCGACCGGCACCCGGCACTCGGCAAAATTGACCATCGCGGTCGGCTGGCTGTGCCAACCGAGCTTCTTCTCCTGTTTGCCGAAGGACAGCCCCGGCGTGCCGTTCTCGATGACCAGGCACGAGATGCCGCGCGGCCCCGGCTCGCCGGTGCGCACCATGACGACGTAAACATCGCTGCGGCCACCGCCGGAGATGAAGGCCTTGGCGCCGTCCAGCACATAGAAATCGCCGTCGCGCCGGGCGCGGGTCTGCAGCGCCGCCGCATCGGAGCCGCTGCCCGGCTCCGTCAGGCAATAGCTCGCAAAATGCTCCATCGACATCAGCTTCGGCAGGAAACGGGCGCGCTGCGCCTCGTCACCGAAGCGGTCGATCATCCACGCCGCCATGTTGTGGATCGACAGATACGCCGCGGTCGAGACGCAGGCGGTGGCCAATTCCTCGAAGATGATCGTCGCATCGAGCCGCGTGAGACCGCTGCCGCCGAACTGATCGCCGACATAGATCCCTGCAAAACCGAGCGCCGCCGCCTGCCGCAGCGCCGCTTCCGGAAACTCCTCGCGCTCATCCCAGCCCGGTGCGTGCGGCAGCCACTCGTCCTGCGCGAACTGCCGCGCGGTGTCCTGGAAGGCGCGCTGCTCATCGGAGAGGTCGAAATCCATGCCCGATTATACCGAAACGCCACTCCGTCACCCCCGCGAAAGCGGGGGTCCAGGGTAACCGCAGGGACCTTCGGCCTGGCTTCCCGCTTGCGCGGGAATCACGGCGTAAGGTTTGGAAGTCAGCGCATATTGGCCGGCGCCGCGATCGGCCACAGATCGGCCCGCCAGCGCAAGGCGATCAGCAGGGTCAGCGCGCCGCCAATCAGGCAATAAAGCGACGCCGTCGCCACGAAGCCGAGTCGGTCGATCAGCCCGCCGGCGGCGAGCAGCCCGATCGGCACGCCGTAGATCGCCAGCATGCGCACCCCCATGACCCGGCCGCGGAACCGCTCGCCGGCGCTGTGCAATAGCAAGACCGACATCGGCACCAGGCTGAGGCTCTGGGTAAACCCGGCGATGACCAGCGCCATCTGACCGCTGCCCGGGTTCGGCATCTGCACGAACAGCAGCAGCGCCGCGTACCAGCCCAAGGCGAACACGATCATCATGCGGGCCGGCCGCAGCGAACGCCCGGCGAAGCTGATCGCGATCGAGCCCAACAGCGATCCGAACGAGAAGCACGCGATCAGCATGCCGAGCCCGGTCTCGTCGGAGCGGTAGACGTCCCGCGCCACATACGGCAACAGCCCGCTGGTCAGCGGAAACGCGGTCAGATTGACCAGAAAGGCCAGCCACATCGCCGCCAGCGAGCTCGGGGTGTCCCAGATATAGGCGAGCCCTTCCTTCAGGTCGCGCCACAGCGTCGGGCGCGCGGCGCCGTCCGGGAGAGCGATCGGCCGTCCCGGCGACACCCCCAGGGTCAGGCCGAACCCGATCAGATAAAACCCCGCAATCGCCACGTAAACCGGGCCGAGGCCAAACGCGGCAAACAGCCCGGCCCCCGACAGCGCGCCGATGATGCGCGCCGAATCCGAGGTCGTGCGCGACACGCCCATCGTCGCCATCAGCGTCTCCGTCGGCATCGTCGCCGCCACGAGCGCGTTGCGCATCCCCTGGTCGGAAGGGCGGATCAGCCCGGACAAGCTCGCCGCCACCATGACGTAGGCCGGGTGAAGCGTGCCCGTCACCGCAAGCACCGCCATGATACTGCTGACGATGGCATAGCCGGCGCGCATCCCGCACAGCACCGCGCGGTGGCCCAAACGGTCGCCGATCATGCCGAAGATCGGGGCCAGCAGCGTGCCGAGATAGAGCAGCGCCCAGAACATCGTCAGCGCCAGAACCGAGCCCGTCTCGACCAGGATGTACCAGCCGAGCACGAGGTTCTCCATCTCGATGCCCCAGGAGGTCGCGAGGTCGGCGGGGAATTGGAAGCGGAAACTGCGCACCTGAAACGGCGCCAGCATCGCGGACCAGGACATCACCCCCCACGCGGTACCCGAAACACCCGACCCAGGCCGCATACAAGCCGGGCGAGGTCCTGTCGACCCTCGCTGCCCCTTTGCCGGGCAGCCATGCCCCGTACGCGGGCACCCCGCCTCTCGTCACCTCCGCGAAAGCACGGCTGTCGTTCAAGCGAGATAACGGTTTCGGCGGCTCGCAAACCCCGCCTCTGCATTCCAAATCCGTCATGCCCGGACCTTGTTCTGGGCATCTGCTTTCGCAAAAAAGCCCTTGGGCCATGCCTGTAGCTGCAGATGGCCGCGTCAAAAGCCCGGCCATGACGACATGGGGTCGCGGATCGATCCTATTGCACAACATAACTGCCGAACCGGTCAGCCGTGCCCGAAAGCGGGGGATTCGGGCAACCGCAGTTCCGCCCCGGGTGCTTGCGCGCGGGAATGACTGCTCTATTCGACGGCGATCGGTTAAAGCGGGGTGGCGAGCAGGGTCGGGACCGCGGCGGTGTCGAGCAGCACCAGCTTATCGGCGATACGCAGCCCCGCACCAGCGTGCTCCAGCCGGTCGCGGTAGAGGCCGGCGGCAAACAGCCGTGTCTCGCCTTCCTGGTCGGTCTGATAAACCGCGAACGGCGCCTCGATCTCGATCGCGCTGGCCCCTTCAGCGACGATGCGCGGCAGGCCGATCAGGTGGCGGTCGATGTGGATGTTGTATTTGTTGGCCTCGCGCAGGGCCATGATGCGGTCTTCCAGCATTCCCCGGCTGTCGCACAGGATCAGCGCGACCGGCAGCCCTTGGTCGTAATTCTCGCGCGGCATCACCGAATAGCGGCACTCCGCGGCGAACAGTGCGAGCCAGTCGTCGTAACGGCCGAGATCGAGCAACCCGCCGTACTCGGCGAGCAAATCCTGCACCGCTGCACGGTCGACCTGCCCTTTGGCGGCCGTCACCGCACCGCGCCTTCCCGCTCGATCCCCATCACCTCGGCGTAGTACGACCAGAAGCCGCGCAGCGGCACGTCGTGCACCCGGTAGTTGCGGTCGCTGATCTCGCCGCCGCCGCCGAGCTCGATGACTGCGGCGCGGCCGCGGTCGGGCCCCGAGGCGCGGTGCGCGATCTCGACCGCCTCGCCGTCCTCCATCGAGACGAGCCCCGCCGGCCCGACCAGATTGGCCTGGTAAAGCCGGTGCTGCGTCATCTCCGGCGGGTCATCCTCATAGCCGAGCATCGTCTGGTGCACCTCGACCTCGCCGACGCCGCGCGGCCGGATCTGGCGGATCGCCAGGCTGTTGCTGATCTGCGCGAAGACAAAGGACGGGAACACCGAGGTAACGACGAGGTTGAGCCGGTCGGCCCGCTCCTGCCGGAAGGTGACAAGGTCCGGCTCCTGCAATGTCAGGTAATCGTTACGCACCCGGGCGCTGTTGTAGGCGGCGCGGGCATCCTCGGCGGTGTCGCTGTCGGCCTCGGCCCAGGTGATGCTGTGGCGGTGCCGCGGGTCCATCTTGGTGCCGCCGACCTGCGTCGAGCGGTCGAGCCCGAAGGTCACCAGAAACTCATGCAGCAGGCTGGCGTGGTAATTGTCGCGGGTATTCTCGGCGTAGATCTTCCAGTTGCCCCGGATTCGCTGCCGCGTATAGCCGAGCACCTTCACCGGCCGGTCCATTACACGTTGCAATTCGGCGACGATCGGCCCCCCGAGATAGGTTTCCAACGGCTCCGCATCCTCGGCCAAGGTGCCGAAGACCATGCCGTTGACTGTGCCGATGCGCAGCCGCTTGAGGCCATGCTGCCCCATGTCGAACCCCGGCCCCATCCCGCCCTGGCCGCGGATGCCGCGGCGGAACGGAATCGCAGTCAGCCCGCCGTCGAGGCCGTAGCACCACTGGTGATAAATGCAGATGTGCTCCGACGCATTGCCGGAAGCCTCGCGCCGCACCAGCGCACCGCGATGGGCGCAGCGGTTCACAAATGCTTTGATCGCGCCGTCCTGATCGCGGTTGACGACAACCGGCGTGTCGCCGACCCAGGTTCGGCGGAAGTCGCCGGGATTGGGGATCTCGGCGTCGAGCGCCAGGTAGTTCCACACAGGGCCGCGAAACACCCGCTCCTGCTCGCGCGCGTACACCTCGACATCGTGATAAAGCCGGTACGGCACCCGGCTGTAGTCGAGCGCCGGCCAGATCGCAGCGTCAATCCCATCCATCTCAACCCGCCTCCTCATGCCGCGCGCAGCACGAAATCGACATGGATTTCATCGTAGGGAAACAAAATTCTTCCGTTTTCCGACCGCTCAATCACGCCAGCCTTCAGCAATGCTTGAACATCCCCGTGGACCGATTTGACGTCGCGACCGACCCGCCTCGCAATCTCCCGAATTGCGATCGGCCCGGCACCGGTCAGGACACGCAGCACCTCCCAACGCTTCGGCGTAATTACCTTCCACAGCAATTCGGCGCTTACGAAGCTGATGAAGCTGCCCTGCGCTTCACCCTTGAAAGCGCGCAGCGCTCTCCACTTCGCGTCATCGGGCGTCGCGATACCAACAGTCACGCTATTCACTTGTGACGCCATTCCTCGACCTCGGTCCAAAAGTCCACCAATAACTGCTCCAAGCTGCTGAAGCCGTAAGCCTGTTCGCCAGTATCCAGGTGCTTGTGGTCGCCTTTACCGGTTTCGTTGTCGAACCGCAGAACGCAGACTTCGTCGACGACAAAAGCGAGGCGGTATTTGTAACCATGCACGCTTCCGGCAAGCGGACGCGGCACCTGCCAGATCACAATCTCGGCAAACCGGTTCTCGCCGACGACAACCCGTTCGCGGAGAAGCAACCGCGTAATCGCCCTCATGTTGGTATCTATGCCAACGGGAGGCGCCGGTCAACGGCGTGCTAAGGCAGTGTCTCCGTCCGGGTGTACCGGCGCCAGGCGCTCATCTGGATGGCCGAGGTCAGGCAGTGCACGACGACGGGGCGGGTTTTCACCGCGAAGGCGCGGGCGATGCCGTCGGCGACCTCGCTTTCCTCCCGGATCGTGATCCCCTCGGCGCCAAAGGAGCGGCCCCAGGCGGCGAAATCGGGGTTGGTGAGGCGGGTGCCTTCCATGAACGGCCGCTCGGGATAGCGCACGTAGGAGTGCATCCCGATCGTGCCGTACATGCCATTGTCCGAAATGATCATGATCGGGTTGCCGCCGTACTGGCAGGCGGTCGCGATCTCGTTGCCCATCATCAAGGCACCGCCGTCGCCGACAAACGCGACAACCTGCGTGCCCGGCCGGCGCAAGGCGGCAGCCACCGCCATCGGCATGCCCGAGCCCATCGCGCCGACCACCGACGACAGGAACACCTGGCCCTGACGGAAGCCGATATAGCGGTGCACGAAGCTGCCGAAATTGCCGGCGTCGGTGGTCACCGTCGCATCGGGCGCCAGGTGCTTGTCGACCTCGCAGACGATCGCCGCGAAATTCACTCCATCCGTCGCCGGCTCCCATTCCTTCGCCAAGAGCTTGCGGTGGATCCCGTTGAGCCCCGCTACCCAATCGCGCCGCTTCGCCGCATCCGCCGGGGCGCCGCGCTGTAATAGCCCCTTTAAGACCTCGTGCGGGCTGCACGGCATCCCGAGATCTGGACGCCACACCCGGCCGACCTCGCCCGCATCCGGCCAGACATGGACGAACGGCAACTGCGGCTGCGGCGCTTTCGGGAAGCTGTAGGACTGGCTGACCGTGTCTGTCATGCGCTCGCCGAGCGCCACCATCAGATCGGCCTTTTTCATCTCGCCGATCAGCGCCGGCGGCACCCGGATGCCCATGTAGCCGCCGTAATTCGGATGCGCCGCATCGAACAGCTGCGGCCGGCGATGGGTCGGGCTGACCGGCAACACCCACTCCTCGGCCAGCCGGTTCAAGTCGGCGTAGACCGCCTTGTCGCGCACCGCCTCGGCCATCAGCGCGCCGCCGACCACGACGAGAGGCCGCTCGGCTTTCGCCAGCATAGCCGCAAGGCGGTCGAGGTCCGCCGCGCGGGGCCCCGCGGCGACATGCGGCCGTGGCTGGTTCAATTCGGCGTCGGTTTCGTCGTCGAAGATGTCCTCCGGCAGGACCACCGCCACCGGACCCGGCGTGCCGCTTTCGGCGATGTGGAAGGCGCGCGCCATCGCCTCCGAGGCCTGCTCGGGCTCGTTGACCTCGATGACAAGCTTGGTGACGTCGGACAACAGGCGCGAGTAGTTCTGCTCCTGGAGCGCCAGCCGGCCGGAATCGCCGCGCTCGACCTGGCCGACCAGCATCACCATCGGGGTCGCGTCGTGATAGGCCGAGTGCAGCGACACCATCGCGTTCGACAGGCCCGGGCCGCGCGACACCAGCGCGACGCCGGCCCGGTCCCGCAGCCGTCCGTCCGCCACCGCCATATAGCCGGCCCCGGCCTCGTGGCGGCACACCACGAGCCGGATCGAGTTGCGCTCGATCAGGGCGCTGGTCAGCCCGATATAGCTTTCGCCGGGCACGCAATACACCTGGTCGACATCGTGCGCTTCGAGGCTTTCCGCCAACAGGCGGGCGACGGTTTGCGGCATGCGCGAGGCATCCTTTTGATGTCATTCGCGCCCACCTTACCGCAGTCCTGGCGAAAGCCGGGACCCACTTTTCCGCCGCTCCGGGCGCCTAAGAATGGGTCCCGGCTTTCGCCGGGACTGCGGTAGATTGCATCTCCGTTTACCGACGGGGTCGAGCCATGCCGCGCCTTGCCAATAAATCCGTGGTCGTGACCGGGGCCGCCAACGGCATCGGCCGGGCGATCGCGCTACGCTTTGCCCAAGAGGGCGCCCGGCTGGTGCTGGCCGATATTCAGCCGGAAGCGCTCGACCGGGTGGCCGCCGAGATCGCCGCAGCCGGCGGCACCGCCCACCCGCTGGTCGGCGACGTCACGGAGGAGGCTCCGGCCAGCGCCGCAATACAGGCCGCCATCGACCGGTTCGGCGGGCTCGACATCCTGGTCAACAATGTCGGCGGCGGCCGCAACGGCCGGATATGGGAGATCTCGCCGGCAGATTGGGACTATGTGATGCGTTTGAACCTGCGCTCGGTCTTCATGTGCACCCGTGCCGCGGCGCCGCACATGATCGCTCGCCGCGCCGGCCGGATCATCTGCATGTCCTCGGGCGCCCGCGAGGGCACCCCGTGGTCGGCGCTGGACAGCGGCGCGGCGGCCTATTCCGCCGCTAAAGCGGGAGTGCACGGCTTCGTCCGCGACATGGCGCTGGAGCTCGGGCCGCACAACGTCTGCATCAATGCCGTTGCGCCCGGGCCAGTTCGCACCGATGCAGCGGTCGGCTATCTCGAGGAGCTGAACCAGCGCTTCGAATATAGCCCCAACAAGATGACGCCGCTGCGCCGCATGGCGGACCCGGAGGAGATCGCCAACGCCGCGCTGTTCCTCGCTTCGGACGAAGCCAGCTACATCACGGGGGTCACCCTGCACGTCGCCGGCGGGCGGTAGTCGCGAAAAAACTCCGGGCCGGCCAGGCGGCGGCCTATTTCTTTCCGCCGGCTTCTTTGAGCAGGGCGGCGAGTTTAGCGTCGCTCTCCAGCTGGGTCCCGAGGTCGCCCATTCCCTTTTCGACATTGGGATTGCTCATCAGGTCGCGGCTGGCGACCTGGCCGAGCACCCCAAAGGCGACGCCGATGGCGGAATTGCCCTCGTTTTTCAGGGCCCCGACCGATTCCTTGCGGCAATTCTCCGTCAGCAGTCGCGAGAAGATGACCCCCGCCTTCTTCGTGGCCGCGTCACGCTGGTCAGCCTTTACGGAGACCATCGGCTGCACCGACGGGTGTAGCGACAGTGCCGCGAACATCCACTGCACGAGCAGCACCCGGTCGTCGGTGCTCGAGGACCGTACAAGACATTTGCTGAGCTCATCGGCAAAGGGGCCGGCCGAGGCATTTTGGCCCGTCAACGCGGCCGCCATCAGGGCAGCGCCCGCGATCACGGCCCGAGCGGCTCTCGACACCCGCGCTGCACGCGGGATCGCCGATGTGCGGCTGAAGGTTCGGTTCATTCGGAAAATCCCTCGGAGGTTGATCGGCCAGGGATACAGCATGTCCACTGGCCCGCCAAAGCCCTATGTTCGGCGACCGGCTTGACGGCACCTCGCTCTCGGCAAATCCTCGCCGGAACCGAGGAGGAGCCCATGCAGATCGAGGCCGCCGTATTCCGCAAGGTGCAGGAGCCGCTGACCATAGAAGCGGTGGATGTCGACAAACCGCTGGGTCGTGAGGTGCTGGTGCGCACCGTGGCGACCGGCGTCTGCCACAGCGACTTGCACGTCGTCGACGGCATCGGCCGCTTCCCGCTCGATCGCCCGATCGTGCTAGGGCACGAGGGCGCCGGCGTCGTCGAAGCGGTCGGCCCCGATGTGACCACGGTGCGGGTCGGCGATCATGTCGTCGCCTGCCTGTCGGGGTTTTGCGGCAGCTGCCCTCAATGCCTGTCGGGGCACCCCAATCTGTGCACCGGCGGCATCGTCACCCGGCCCGATACGGCGGCGCCGCGGCTGTCGCAGCAGGGGCAGCCGGTCCGCCAGTTCATCGGCATCTCGAGCTATGCCGAAAAGATGCTGCTGCACGAGAACTCGATCGTACGCATCGACCCCGACCTGCCGCTTGACCGGGCGGCGCTGGTTGGCTGCGGCGTGCTGACCGGGGTCGGCGCCGCCTTGCGCAGCTCCGGGCTGCGGGCCGGACAGACCGTCGCGGTCTATGGCTGCGGCGGGGTCGGGCTATCGATCGTCCAGGGCGCCCGCATCGGCGGCGCTCGCCAAATTATCGCGGTCGACCAATTTGCGCAGAAGGAGGAAATGGCGAAACGCGCCGGCGCCACGCATTTCGTCAATTCCAGCGAAGACGATCCGGTCAAGGCGATCCGCGCATTGACCGGCGGCCTCGGGGTCGACCATTCCTTCGAAGCAGTCGGCGTCGCAAAACTTTGCCGTCAGGCGATCGAGAGCCTGGCGATCCGCGGCACCGCCACGATCTGCGGCGTGCTGCCGCCGGACGCCACGATCGAGTTCCCATGGATGGCGATCCGCCCGGAATGCAAGGTGCAGACCTCGCGGATGGGCTCCAACCAGTTCCGCACCGACATCCCGACCTACCTCGAATTCTACCGCCAGGGCCGGCTCGACCTCGACGGCATGGTCACCAAGCGCGGCCGCCTCGGCGACATCAACGAGGCGTTCCGCGCGATGAAGGCCGGGGAAGTCGCCCGCACCGTATTGACCTTCGATTAACCAAAGGGTCGGCAGAATAGGCTCACCACTCTCGCTTTTGGCGGGCGCCGTGATGCCGTACCTGCTGATCCCGCTGTTGCAGATCACCTGCCTGGTTCACGCCCTGCGGTCAGGCCGCGACCGGACCTGGATCTACATCTTGGCACTCCTGCCCGGGGTCGGCGTGCTTGCCTATCTCATTGTCGAGATCTTGCCCGGTTTCTGGCACAGCCGCACCGGGCGCGATCTGCAGCATCAGACGCTGCGCCGCCTCGACCCGGGTCGCGAAGTGCGTCGCCGCCGCGAGGCGCTGGAGGAGGCCGACACGGTTGACAACCGCCGCCTGCTTGCCGAGGCGATGGCGGATGCCGGCGAGTACAACGAAGCCGTGGACATCTATCGCGCCATCCTGACCGGCATCCACGCCGATGATCCGGGCATGCTGTTGGGCATGGCCAGGGCCGCCTTCGCCGCCGGTCTGTTCGAGGAGGGGGTGAGCACGGTGCTCCGCCTCGGCGAAACCAATCCGAGATACCAGCCGGTCGAAGCCCAGCTGCTGTACGCGCGGGCGCTGGAAGCGCTGCACCGCGACGAGGAGGCCGCCCGCGAATACGCGCAGCTCGTCACGCACGCGCCTGGCGAAGAAGTGCGCTGCCGCTATGCGATGCTGCTCCAACGCCGCGGCCGAGCGCTGGAAGCGATGGGTCTCTTCAAGGAAGTATTGTCGCGCTCGCGGCGGGCGCCGCGGCATTACCGCCGCCAGGAACGCGAATGGATCGACATCGCCCAGCGCGGCGCCACCGGATAACCGGAGAGGCCCGGATGCGCCCGCTGCTGCACATCGCCCTGCCGATCCTGCCCGCCTTGTGGCTCGGCTGGGCCGATGCCGGGATCGCACCGGCGCTGGCGCAGCCGCAAGCCGAATGCGGCTTGTCCATCAAGGACTGGTGCGCGCCGCCGCCCGGCGACCCCTGCGGGCGGCACAAGAACGAGCGGGCCTGCCGCGCCGATCCGGCCTGCGTCGGCATCCGCTACCGCGGCGAGTCGGTCGCCGCCTGTCAGTCGGACGGCAACGGCTTCTGGACCAACTGTCCGGCGGTCGGCTGCATCACCCGCGCGTCGCAGAACCCGCCGGGACGCTAGCGAGACCCGGGCGGCTCTATTGAGGCCCGGTCAGAGAGCGGCGAGCGCAGCGTTCAGCGTCGCACTCGCCCGCATCGCCGCCGATGTCTTGGCCGGATCGGGCAGGTAATAGCCGCCGGTGTCCACCGGCTTACCCTGGGCGGCGATCAGCTCGGCATTGATCTTCGCTTCATTGGCCGCCAGCGCCTCCGCCACCGGTTTAAACCGAGCCGCTAGGGCCGGGCTTTTGTTCTGTGCAGCCAGCGCCTGCGCCCAATACAGCGCCAGATAAAAATGGGTGCCCCGATTGTCCAGTTCGCCGATCTTCCGCGCCGGCGAGCGGTTGTGCTGAAGGATCTTGCCATTGGCCTCGTCGAGCGCATCGGCCAGCACCTGCACGTCCTGGTTCCCGCTGGTCTGCGCCAGGTGTTCCAGCGACGCGCCGAGCGCCAGGAACTCGCCCAGCGAATCCCAGCGCAGATAGCCTTCCTGCTGGAACTGCTCGACATGCCGGGGCGCCGAGCCGCCGGCCCCTGTCTCGAACAGCCCGCCACCGGCCAATAGCGGCACGATCGACAGCATCTTGGCCGAGGTGCCCAGCTCCATGATCGGGAACAGATCGGTCAGGTAATCGCGCAGCACATTGCCGGTGACCGAGATCGTGTCGAGCCCCTTGCGGATGCGGTCGAGCGAGAACTTCATCGCCTCGACCGGCGCCAGGATGCGGATGTCCAGACCCGAGGTATCCTCGTCCTTCAGGTAGGCCTCGACCTTGGCGATCAGCTGCGCGTCGTGCGCCCGTTTGGCGTCGAGCCAGAACACCGCCGGGGTGTTGGTCAGGCGGGCGCGGCGCACCCCCAGCTTGACCCAGTCGCGGATCGGCGCGTCCTTGACCTGGCACATCCGGAAGATGTCGCCGGTCTCGACCGGCTGCGACAGCAGCACCGTGCCGTCGTCGGCGACCACGCGCACGGTGCCGCCGGCGGGGACCTCGAACGTCTTGTCGTGCGAGCCGTACTCCTCGGCTTGCTGCGCCATCAATCCGACGTTCGGTACTGAGCCCATCGTCTTCGGGTCGAAGGCGCCATGCGCCTTGCAGTCCTCGATGACGGTCTGGAACAGCGGCCCGTAGGAACGATCGGGGATTGCGGCGATCACCTCGCGCAATTTGCCGTCAGGGCCCCACGTGCGCCCGCCTTCACGGATCATCGCAGGCATCGATGCATCGATGATCACGTCGCTCGGCACGTGCAGACTGGTGATTCCCCGGTCGGAGTTCACCATGGCCAGGCCGGGCCGCTTGGCGTACTCGGCCTCCATATCGGCCTTGATCGCCGCCTTTTCCGCCTCCGGCAACGTCTCGATCCGCGTCAGCATGTCTTCAAGCCCGTTATCCGGATCGACGCCCAGGCGCGCCAGCGTGGCGCCATGCTTCTCGAACACATCGGCGAAGAACACGGAAACGCAATGACCGAAAATGATGGGATCGGAGATCTTCATCATGGTCGTCTTGACCTGCAGCGAGAACAGGAGGTCGTCCTTTTTCGCGGCGTCGATCTGCGCGGCGAAAAAGGCGCGCAACGCCTTTCGGCTCATCGCTGATGCGTCGATGATCTCGCCGGCCTGAAGCGGCGTCTTCGCCTTCAGGACCGTGACCGCGCCGTCGCTGCCGACCAACTCGATGCGAGCATTGGTCGGCGCCGCAACGGTCGTCGCGACCTCCGAACCGTAAAAATCGCCGCCTGACATGTCGGCCACGCGGGTTTTCGAGTCCTTGCTCCAGGCGCCCATCCTGTGCGGATTGTTGCGCGCATATTGCTTCACGGCGCCGGCGGCGCGGCGGTCGGAATTGCCTTCGCGCAATACCGGATTGACGGCGCTGCCGAGCACCTTGCCGTAGCGGGCGCGGATTTCCTTGTCCGCCGGCGTCGCGTCGCTGTCCGGATAGTCCGGCACGTCGTAACCTTTGCTCTGCAATTCCGCGATCGCCTCCTTCAGCTGCGGGATCGAGGCGGAGATGTTGGGCAGCTTGATGATGTTGGCCTCGGGGCGCGTCGCCAGCTGGCCAAGCTCGGCGAGTTCGTCGTTGATCCTTTGCGCCGGCGTCAATTTCTCGGGGAAGTTGGCGATGATGCGGCCCGTCAGCGAAATGTCCTTCAGCCTCACCTTCACGCCGGCCGCGCCGACGAAAGCCTCCACGATCGGCAGAAGGGAGAACGTGGAAAGCGCGGGTGCTTCATCAACCTTCGTCCAAACGATTTCGAGATCCGACATGCTTGCACCTCTGCGCGCCGCTTTCGTTTCGGCTGAGTTGATCTAGTGGCCGGCTGTCCGGAAAGCTCGCGACCATAATGGCGGTGCGAGCGGGAGGCAAGCCGACGGGGCGCCCGAGATGCGCAACTCGCGGCCCGCATTTCCGAGGCATACCGTGGTCATCGCCGGGGGCTTATTAACAGCCCCGCTGGACCGCAGGTAATCCTCGGCCCCGGTACACAAAGCGTACGAATTGCGGCGAGACGGTTACATGCAGTTTACAAATTGTCGCATGCCGTCGTATTCATTTCATTAAATTTCAACGCCTTAAATGATCTGCCTACAAATTAGGCAACGGCGAGCCGATCTCGATAAAGCGCGGTTCGGAGAACCCGCCCGGCTTGCTTTCCACAACCTTATCCACAGTTTTCGTGGATAGCCTCGGTTTTGCTGCGGATAATCCAGACACCTCAAGGTGTTGCCGGCGCGCTTAGCGGGTCATAGCAACTCGGAGCGGGTTTGGCCACCCGTCGGGGTGCCACCGACGGCGCGCATCAGCGCCGCGACATCCGGCACGATAGTCAGCAGCCGCGGCACCAAGTCGACGGCGAAATGCTGCGCCTCGATATGATCGAGCAGCGCGCGCAGCGGCTGCCAGTAGCCCGCGACGTCGACCAGGAAAATGGGTTTGTCATGCAGCTTGAGTTGACGCCAGGTCACCATCTCGAACATCTCGTCGAGCGTGCCGATGCCGCCTGGCAACACCGCAAAGGCGTCCGCCCGCTCCGCCATGACCCGCTTGCGATCATGCATGCTGCCGGTGATCACCAGCTCGGTGGCGCCCCGATGCGCCAACTCGGCATCGCGCAGCCGTTCCGGGATGACCCCGATGACCCGCCCGCCGGCCGCCAGCACCGCGTCGGCCAGCACGCCCATCAACCCGATCCGGCCGCCGCCGAACACCAGCTCGACGCCCGCCCCGGCCAGGCATTCGCCGAGTTCCTGGGCGGCCTCGCGATAGCGCGGGTCGACCGCGCCGGCCGAGCCGCAATAAACGCAGAGTCGATTGATGGTGTTGATGTCCGCCATCAGGTTTTCCGTCGCGGACTGCACGCTGCCATCTCGCTCGCTCCCTCTTCCCTGATCCCGCGGCGATTGCAAGGCCGCCGGACGCGACATAGAATATCGGCAATTCAGGCAACCTTTTAAGGACGGCGGCGATGCGGCGCATCGTTTGGCTTGGCTGTGGGCTGGCAACGTTGCTGTTGATCGTGGCGGCGGTAATCGGCCTGCGCGGCACCCCGCCCGACCGCACGGCGCAGCCGCCCTCCGCGGCGGTCGGTCCGGCTGCCACTGCCGGCACGCCGGCCGCGGCTCCGAGCGCGACAACCCCGCCGCCGAGCTTCGACATCGTGACGGTCGATCCGCGCGGCCAAGCCGTC